>Ga0066256_1004367_pt1 | contig 12676 bp, 1 predicted proteins | sample ThiBio_1000_biof_FD_87107 | JGI IMG/M metagenome (GOLD analysis project Ga0066256, IMG submission 87107) | Wastewater bioreactor microbial communities from Cape Town, South Africa - Thiocy_expt_1000_biof (version 2) | ecosystem: Engineered > Bioreactor > Thiocyanate-remediating >...
CGGCACCGCGCCTGTGTCCTGCCCCGCGGGTACCTGGTCGCCGGGGGGCTTCGTGGCGCAGGCCTGCCTGCCCTGCTCGCCCGGCTACTTCTGTGCCGCTGGCGCCACCACGGCCGCGCCGCCCGCCGACGTGGCGCCCAAGGGCTACTACTACAACCCGGGGTCGCCGCCGCTGGCGCTCAGCCCCTGCCCCGCCGGCATGTTTGGCAACGTGACGGGCGGCGGGTCGCTGCAGCTGGCGTGCTTCAACTGCCCCGCGGGCCAGTGGTGCGCCTCCACCTCCACCGACGTCAACCCCGCCGCGTCGTACCGCGGCACCTGCCCCAAGGGCTACTACTGCCCGGAGGGCACGGGGTACGCCACGCAGTACCCCTGCCCCGGCGGCTACTACAACAACGCCACCGGCGCCCTGTCGCTGGCAGACTGCCTGGGCTGCCCCGCGGGTGTGTACTGCCTGCCCGGCACGGCGGACTACATCCCCAACCGCTGCCCCGCCGGCTACTACTGCCTCGCCTTCACCTCCTCGCCGTTTGAGTACCCCACGCCCGCCGGCTACTTCTCGTACCTCGTGTCGGCGCCCTCGCTGGCGAGCGTGACGCAGGCCGCTAACCGCTGCCCCGTGGGTCGCTACTGCGCCTCTGGCAGCGCCAGCGACGGCGCGCCCTGCCCCATGGGCACCTACAACCCGAACGAGGCGGCGCAGGACGTGACGTCCTGCCGCCCCTGCGACGCCGGCGTGGTGTGCGCCTCGGTGGGCCTGTCGGCGCCCAACGCGCCCTGCGCCGCCGGCTACTTCTGCCCGCCTGGCACCGCGTCCGCCACCCAGTTCGCCTGCTACGCCGGCACGTACTACGACCTCACCAACGCGACGCGGGCGGGCGACTGTTGGACGTGCCCGCCGGGGTCGGCGTGCGAGGCGGGCACGGGTGGCGCAGCGCGGCCACCGGAGCCGTGCGCGCCGGGGTACTACTGCCCCGCCGGCACGCACGTGCGCGACCAGTACCCCTGCCCGCCTGGCTCCTACACGCCGCGCACCAACCTGACGTCCGCCGCCGAGTGCACCATCTGCCCCGCGGGTTCTTACTGCGCCGGGTCGCTGGGGCGGTTAGGGTCGCCCATCGAGGCGAGCGGCGCGTGCGCACGCGGCTACTACTGCCCCGCCAACACCTCCGCCGCCGACGCGTACGCCTGCCCGGCGGGCACGTGGGGTTACTTCACTAACCTCACCGCCGCCACCGACTGCTACGACTGCCCGCCTGGCGCCTACTGCCCCGCCGCCGCCGTCGCACCCATCCCCTGCATCGCAGGCTCCTACACCAACGTCACGCGCACCTCAGCGCCCATGCGCGGTGGCGGCGGCTACCCTGAGTGCGCCGTGTGCCCCGGTGGGTTCTACTGCCCCGCCGGCACCGCCAACCCGCGGCCGTGCGGCGTCGGCTTCTACTCCGCCAACAACGCGTCTGCCTGCACGCCGTGCGCCGCCGGCTACTACTGTGACACGCCCACCGTGTCGCGCACCTACATGCTGGCGTCGCGCGCTTGTGCCGCGGGTCTGTGGTGCCCCACCGGCACCGACTACGTGCCGTCGATTGCCACCAACGCTTGCCCGCTGGGCGCCTCCTGCCCGCTGCACACCGCCCTGCCGCTCACTTGCGCGCGCGGCACCTACGCCAACATCACCGGCCTGCCGATCTGCATCACCTGCCCCGCTGGCTACTACTGCCTGCCGGGCGCGGTGCAACCCACCGGTCTGTGCCAGCCCGGCTACTACTGCGTGGCGGGCTCGTCGTCCGCCACGCAGGCGCCGTGCGCCGGCGGCACGTATCTGCCGCAGACCGGCGGCGCAGCGGCCACCGCCTGCCTCACCTGCGCCAACGGCACGTACTGCCCGCGCGGCGCGCCCGCGCAGCTGGTGTGCCCGCAGGGCGCGTACTGCGAGGGCGGTTCACCGGCGCCCACGCCGTGCCCCGTCGGCCGGTACGGCAACGTGACGGGCGCGCGCGGCGTGGCGGACTGCGCCGAGTGCCTGCCCGGCTTCTACTGCGACCGCGCGGGGCTCACCTTCCCCACCGACAAGTGTGACGCCGGCTACTACTGCACGCGCGCCAGCCCGCTGTCGGCGCCCGGCTCGCTGGGCGCGGCGGCGGAGGCGGCGTGGGGGGCGACGTACGGCTTCTACGGCGCCGTGTGCCCCGCCGGGGGGTTCTGTCAGGCGGGCGCGTCGGCGCCCGAGTCGTGCCCCAAGGGCACGTACCTGAACACGACGGGCCAGAGCAGCAAGGTGGGCTGCCTGCCCTGCCCGCCGGGCTACTACTGCGGCGAGACGGCGAGCGCGGGGCCCGCGGGGCCGTGCCTGCCGGGCTACTACTGCACCGGCAACGCGGAGACGCCGGCGCAGTACCAGACGCCCAACGGCACGTTCACGGGCGCCGGCTTCTCGGCGCCGCAGTACTGCAGCCCGGGCACGTACCAGCCCGCCATGGGCGCGGCAGCCTGCCTCCCCTGTCCGAACGGCACCTACTGCCCGGATACGGGCATGACCACGCCGCTGTACTGCCCCGCGGGCGCGTACTGCGGCACGGGCGTGGCCATGTACCAGCTGTGCGGCGAGGGCACGTACAGCCCGTTTTCCGGCCTGAACAACGAGACGCAGTGCACGCCGTGCACGCCCGGCGCGTACTGCGACCGTGCCGGCCTGACGGCGCCCACCGGCGCGTGCGACGCCGGCTACTACTGCAGCCGCGCCAGCACGCAGCGCAACCCGGTGGCCAAGTCGTTTGGCACCATCTGCCCGCGCGGGTCATACTGCCCGGCCGGCTCCCCCGCGCCGCTGGCGTGCCCCGCGGGCACGTACAACCCGAATGAGGGTGCCGCGGCGGCGTCCGGCTGTGCCGCCTGCCCCGCCAATGCCTACTGCCCCGCTGCCGGCCTATCTACGCCCGCCGGCGTGTGCGCCGTCGGCTACTACTGCCTGGCCGGCGCCAACCGGTCGGCGGTGGACCCGCCAGACGCCACTGGCGGCCCCTGCCCGCCTGGCTACGCCTGCAGCGGTGCCGCTGCGCCGGTGAACTGCACGCTGGGCAGCTACCAGAACCTGGCGGGCCAGTCCGTCTGCCTCCCCTGCCCCGCCGGCTTTGTGTGCAACGCCACCAGCCTGGCGACGCCGGGCGACTGCCCGTTGGGCGCCTACTGCCCCGCCGGCACCACCTCCACCGTCAAGCTGTGCCCGCCCGGCCGGTACGGCGGCCGCGTGCGGCTGGAGGCGCTGGTGGATTGCGCCAACTGCACGGCGGGGTCGTACTGCCCGGACTACGGCGGTACCGCCACGGCGGGATCATGCGCGCCCGGCTACTACTGCCCCGGCCGCAACACCAACCAGTACGGCGCAGACGACCTCGTGTCATCGCGCATGTGCCCCACTGGCGCCATCTGCCCCGCTGGTGCGCCGGCGCCCATCCTGTGCCCGGCCGGCACGTACCAGCCGACCACGGCGGCGAGCGCGTGGGCGGCGTGCCTGCCGTGCCCCGTGGGGCAGTACTGCGCGGCGGCAGGCGCGGCGGCGGTGACGGGCACGTGCGCGGCGGGCTACTACTGCCAGCAGAACGTGTCGACGCCCACGCCCATCGTGGGCGTCACCCTGGCGCAGTCGGGCATCCTGGTGGGCGGCGCGGTGTGCCCACGTGGCGCCTACTGCCCCGCGGGCGCCTCCGCGCCGCTGTGGTGCGGCGCCGGCACGTACAACGACTTCCTGGGCCGGGCGTCCAACTGCTCCGTCTGCCCCTCCTCCTACTACTGCCCCGCCAACACCACCGACTACACGCCGTACCTGTGCCCCACGGGCGCGTACTGCCCGGCCGGCACGCCGTCGCCCACCGCGTACCAGTGCCAGCCTGGCACCTACAACGCAGCACCGGGTGCGGCAGCGGCCGCCGCGTGCACCGCCTGCGACGCTGGCTACTACTGCGCCGGCGCGGGCAATGCGGTGCCCACGGGGCCGTGCGCCTCTGGCTTCTTCTGCGCTGGCGGCGCCAGCACGTCCATGCCACCCGGTGACGCCACGGGCGGCGCGTGCGAGTCTGGCGACTACTGCCCCTCTGGCTCCTCCGCGTCGCGCCCCTGCCCCGGCGGCGTGTACTGCAACGCCACGGACGGCCTGCCGGTGGGGCCGTGCGCGCCCGGCTACTACTGCACGCGCGGCTCGTACACCGCCACGCCGACGGGGCAGACGAACCCCAACTGGGGCGTGATGGGCGACGTGTGCACGCCTGGCGCGTTCTGCCCCGCCGGCAGCATCTCGCCGCAGCCGTGCACCAACGGCACGTTCAATGCCGGCGCGGGCGCCACCTCGGTGGCGGCGTGCGTGCCGTGCACGGCGGGCATGTACTGCAACGCCTCGTCGCTCACCGCGCCGCAGTACCCCTGCTTGCCGGGCTACCTGTGCCCGCCCGGCACCGCGTACCCCACCGTGCCGTGCCCCGTGGGCACGTTCTGCGCCGGCGGCAATGCCTCGCCGGTGAACTGCGCCGCGGGTACGTACACCAATGTGACAGGCACGGTGACGTGCAGCCAGTGCCCCGCCTCCTACTACTGCTTGGCTGGCTCTGCAGAGCCGCTCGCGTGCCCGCCCGGCCACTACTGCCCCGCCGGCACCGCTGTTGCCACGTCGCACCCCTGCCCGCTTGGCACGTACAACAGCCGCACCCTGCTGGCGGCGGAGGCGCAGTGCACCGCGTGCCCGCCCGGCGTGTACTGCGGCACGCTCGGCCTGTCGGTGCCCAGCGGCCCGTGCGCCGCGGGGTTCTACTGCGTGGGCGGCGCCAACACGAGCGCGCCGACGGACGGGTCGGACCGCGGGTACGTGTGCAGCGTGGGCGCGACGGTCTACGACTCGTCGGCGGTGCGGACGGGCGACGCGTGCCCGCCGGGCCACTACTGCCCCGCCGGGTCGGCGTGGCCGACGCCGTGCGCGCCGGGTAGCTACCTGAACACGAGCCGCACGGTGTCGGCGGCGGCATGCACGGCGTGCACGCCGGGGCACAAGTGCCCCGACTACGCCACCGTGCAGCCGTACGTGGCGTGCCCCGCGGGCTACTACTGCACGGGCGGCAACGTGAACGGCACGGAGTCGCCGTGCCCCGCGGGGTCGTACTGCATTGCGGGCGTGTCGTCGCCCACGGCGTGCGCGGCGGGGTCGTACATGGACGCGCCGGGCGCGTCGTCGTGCCGCAACTGCCCGGCGCGCACGTACTGCCTGGCGGGGCAGGTGACGCCGGTGGCGTGCCCCGCGGGGTACGTGTGCCCGGCGGGCACGGCGGTGGCGACGCAGGTGGCGTGCCCGGTGTCGACGTTCAGCAACCGCAGCGGGCTGGCGGGCGTGGGCGAGTGCACGCCGTGCCCCGCCACCATGTACTGCAGCACGTCGGCGCTGACGGCACCCACGGGTGTGTGCGCAGCGGGGTACACGTGCGTGTCGGGCGCCAACACGAGCACGCCGACGGACGGCGTGACGGGCGCGCGGTGCGTGGTGGGTGCATACTGCCCCGCCGGCAGCGCGGCGCCCACGTTGTGCCCGCCCGGCACGTTCAGCAACGCGGTGGGCGCGACGTCGGCGTCAACATGCACGACATGCACAGCGGGGTGGGTGTGCCCGGCGGCAGGTGCGACGGCACCCGCGTACCCCTGCCCGCCCGGCTTCTTGTGTGGCCCCGGCGTCGTGGCGCCGATCACAACGTGCCCAGCAGGGTACTTCTGCGTGGCTGGCAGCATCACGCCGACGGCGTGCGCCGCCGGCAACTGGCAGCCCGCGGCCGGCAACGACACCTGCCTGCAGTGCCCGTCGGGCGCGTACTGCGGAAGCGCCGCCACCGCGCCGACGACGTGCCCGCCCGGCTACTACTGCCCCGCCGGCTCCACCGTCGCCACGTCGCACCCCTGCCCGGTTGCCACCTACCGCAACCTTACCGGCGGCGCCGCGATTACTGACTGCTTTGCCTGCCCGCCTGGCGCGTACTGTGACACGCCCGGCCTGTCGGTGCCCGCCGGCCCCTGCACCGCTGGGTACTACTGCGTGGGCGGCGCCTCAACGCCCACACCCGTGGACGACCCCTCATTCCCGTGCACCGTGGGCGTGCCGCCGTCGGTGCCAGCGTCTGGCTTCACCGGCAACCCGTGCCCGCCGGGCCACTACTGCCCCGCCGGCTCCGCCAGCCCCATGGCGTGCCCGCCTGGCACGTACGGCAACGCCAGCATGGCGACGTCGGCGGGGGAGTGCTTGGCGTGCGACCCCGCGTTCGCGTGCGACGTGACGGCGCTGGTGGTGCCACTCACGGCGTGCCCCGCGGGCTACTACTGCTCGGGCGGCAACACCGGCGGCTACGAGGCGGTGTGCCCCACGGGGTCATTCTGCGTGGGCGGCGTGGCGGAGCCCACGCCCTGCCCCGCCGGCACCTACACGGACGTCACGGGCGCGGTGACGTGCACCACCTGCCCGGCGCGCGCCTTCTGCGGCGTGAACACCACGTTGCCCGCCACCTGCCCGCCTGGGTACTTCTGCCCGGCGGGTGTGGCCACCGGCGTGGAGAACCCGTGCCCGGTGGGCACGTTCAGCAACGTGAGCGGCCTGGCGGGCGCTGCCGAGTGCGTGCCGTGCCTGCCGGGCACCTACTGCGGTGCAGTTGGCCTCACGGCGCCCACCGGTGCCTGTGCTGCCGGGTTTGTGTGCATGGCGGGCGCCTCCACCCCCGCGCCGTCGGACGGCGTGACGGGTGTAGTGTGCCCGCCGGGCGCCTTCTGCCCCGCCGGCGCGCTGGCGCCGTCGCCGTGCCCGCTGGGCACGTACTCCGCCGCCACGGGGCTGACAGCGAGCAGCCAGTGCCTGACGTGCCCGCAGCAGGTGGCTTGCGACGCGGTGGGCATCGTGACGCCCACCACGCCCTGCCCGCTAGGCTACTACTGCCTGGGCGGCGCGGTGACGGGGACGGAGACGCCCTGCCCGGCGGGGTACTTCTGCCCGGCCGGGTCACGCCTGCCTTCTGCCTGCCCCGCCGGCACGTTCAACGACGAGGTGGGCGCGGGTGGGTGCAAGCCGTGCCCCGAGCGCTACTACTGCTCTCTCGCCACCTCCACGCCGACGCTGTGCCCCGCCGGCTACGTGTGCGCCGCCAACGCCACCACGGGCACCGCGACGCCGTGCCCGCTGGGCACGTTCAGCACGACGCCTGGCCTGGCAAATGTGACAGAGTGCCGCCCCTGCACGCCGGGTTCCTTCTGCTCCACGCCCGGCCTCACGGCACCCACCGGCCTGTGCGGACCGTACCACTACTGCCTGCTGGGCGCCGTGGCGCCGCAGCCGGCGGGCGGCATCACGGGCGGCGAGTGCGCGGCGGGCTACATCTGCGAGTACGGCGCCACGGGGCCCATCCCGACGCCCGGCGTGGGCGGCCAGTTTGGCAACGGCACGGGGTACGCGTGCCCGCCGGGCACCACGTGCGGCGTGGGTGCCGCGGTGCCCACCCCCTGCCCCGCCGGCACCTTCAACCCGTCGTACGGGCAGGCAGAGTGCGCGCCCTGCCCCGCCGGCTTCTCGTGCCAGGTGGGCACCGTGGTGCCCGCCCCCTGCCCCGCACGCCGCTACTGCCCCGCCGGCTCCGTGCTGGGCACGTACTGTGCCGCCGGCACGTACAGCGCGTCGGAGAGCAACTTCAGCGCGCCGGAGCACTGCCTGCCGTGCCCGCCGGGCAAGTACTGCGCCACCGGCGTGGTGGCGGGCGACTGCAACGCCGGCTTCCTGTGCCGCACGGCGCAGGGGGCGCCCACGCCGGCCGCCGACTTTGGCGTGCCCATGAACCTGACGCTGCCGGGCGGCGTGTGCCCCGTCGGCTACTACTGCCCGGCCGGCACCCTGCTGCCCGTGCCGTGCCCTAACGGCACGTACCGTGCGGCACCCGGCGGCGCGGCGGCGTCCGACTGCGGCGCCTGCCCCGCCGGCTACCAGTGCAACCCGGGCGACCCGGTGGCGGTGGCATGCAAGAAGGGGTACTACTGCCCCTCCGGCCTTGTGGAGTTGCCGTGTGGCGTGGGGACGTACAACCCCGTCACGGCAGCGTCCACGCCCGCCGCCTGCCTGCCGTGTCCCGCGGGCTACGAGTGCCGTACGGGCGGCATTGGCATCCTGGCGCCTTACGCCTGCCCCGTTGGCCGCTACTGCCCAGTGGGCACCGTGAATGCCACCGCGTGCCCCATTGCCACCGTGCGTGCCGTCACTGGCGCTGGCGCGCCCGCCGACTGCGCGGTGTGCCCCGCCGGCAGCATCTGCCCGGATGCTGGCATGGCGGCAGGTGTGCCGTGCGCTGCTACCACGTACTGCCCCGCCGGCAGCGTCGCGCCCCTGTCCTGCCCGGCTGGCTACTACTGCGGTCCTGCCGCCACCGCGCCCGCCGTGTGCCCCCTGGCGCACTACTGCCCCGCCGCCATCGGCGTGCCGCTCCTGTGCCCCCTGTACCGCTACTGCCCACCCGGCGCCGCGGTGCCGTTTGTGTGCCCCGCCGGCATGCGCGCGCTGGTGGACACCACCAACGTGACGCGCGGCTACTTTGCAGACGCGTGTGAGACGTGCCCGCCCGGCACGTACAATGACGTGCCCGGCGACCCGGTGTGTAAGCCCTGCCCGGCCGGGTTTGTGTGCCTGGGCGGCACGACTGCCGCGACGCCCACCGACGCCGTGACGCAGCACGGGTACGCGTGCACCACGGGGCACTACTGCCCGCCGGGGTCCAGCGAGGAGCGGTCGTGCCCGCCCGGCACGTTCAACAACGCGGTGGCGCGCGCCAACCTGTCCGACTGCGCGCCCTGCGCCGCCGGCACGTTCCAGAGCGCGCCCGCCGCCGCCGCTTGCCTCCCCTGCGCCTCCTCCGCGTACTCCTTTGCGGGCGCCACCACGTGCACCTGCCGCGGCGCCAACCGCGTGTACCAGGTGACGGACGGCTACTGCATCTGCCGCGGCGGCTACGAGTACTTTGACGCCTTCTTCAACCGCCTGTCGGAGTACGACTCCACGGCGGACTGCCAGCCCATCGTGTACGACGTGTGCGTCAGCGGCACGGCGCGCAACACGGACGGCCGCTGCCAGTCCCTGTCCGCCACCGCCGTGTGCCGGCAGCAGTGCCCCACCGGCGTCGGCACCTACAACCCGCGCATCGGCTTGTGCGAGTGCGACGGCCTCACGCCGGTGCAGCTGGTGTGCAACGACGCCTGCCGCGCCGCCGCGCCGCGCCTGTCGCTGGACCCCACCACTGGTGACCTGCGCGTGGACGTGCCGGACGGCGCGGGCGGCACCAACGTGACCATGGTGCCGCCCACCGCGCTGGCGGGCCTGGTGGGCAACTTCACCTGCGTGCCCGGCCTGCGTAACGGGTTGAGCGTGGCGGACGCCACCACGTCGGGCCGCGCCACCTCCCTCTCTGGCGCCGCCACCACCGCCAGCAACTACGTCACGGACAGCTGCACGGTGGTGACGGTGTCCATGGGCAGCGGCGGCTTCAATGGCCGCTACGGCCTGCCGGCGTCGGTGCTGGAGGCGGTGGCGGGCAGCAGCAACAATGGCACCGGCCGCCGCCGCCTGGCGGCAGCAATGGCTGGCGGCACCCTGCTGTCGCCGGCTGACCTGCTGCCTGGCGCGTCCGCGTCCGCCGGCGGCGGCGCCTCAGCGGCAGCGTTTGGTGGCGACCTTGTTGCCGCGTACGCGCTGGCGGGGGACCCAGACGGCGCTGTGGTGGCAGGTGCCGCAGAGTTGCAGGGGGGCGGTGCGTGGGGGGACCGGGGGCATGATGGCCCCGTGCGCCCGGCCGACCCGGTTGGCGCCACCCTCCCGGGGGCGCCCGCCGTGCCCGCCCGCCACCCACGGCCCCTCCTGCCGCTTACGCCCACCCTAGCCACCCTGTTGGCAGGCGGCGTAAACGGTGAGCATGCGGGGTGGTACGCGGGTGCAGTGGTGAGCGACGCGCGGTCGAGCGGCCGGCAGCTGCAGTCGGTGTCGGGCGCAGCGCTGAACACCAGCGCGCTGGCAGACGCGCCCGGCATCCTGCAGCCGGTGGTGTGCATCCGGCTGGGCGACGGCCTGCTGTTTGACGTCTCACCCTCCAACTACCCCGTGTACCTGAAGGACAGCCTCATCAACACCAACCCGCAGTTTGACTACGGCGCGTTCCGGCAGCTGGCAGAGGCGGCGGCGGGCTCGGGCGGCGTGTCCGCCTTCATCTTTGCCTTCACCACCGCCGGCTTGTACGACTTTGCCTCCAGCGCCAACTCCAACTGGCGCATGCTGGTGGCGGTCATGGCGCCCGGCAGCGCCTGCCCCACCGACGCCGCCATCGTGCCCATGACGCCGTCTGCGCTCATCCGGCTGGGTGCGCGCCGCTCCGACTCCCTCCTCGTCAACATCGACTGGCGCATTGTGGCGGGCCTGCTGGGTGGCCTGGCATTCATCATGGCGGTGGTGCTGGTGGGCGGCGTCGCATTCCAGCGCGGCGCGTGGACCGGCCCGCTGCCTGGCGTGCCGGCGTATCGCAAGGCGGCGGCGGACATGGAGCTGGGCGAGCTGCGCGACAAGGGCTCCATCGTGCAGACGGTGGTGAAGGTGGACGGCAGCGAGCGGCAACGCCCAGAGGACGCGGCTGCAGCGGCAGCAGCTGCTGCCCCAGGTGCGGGCGCCGGTGGCGGTGGTGGCGAGGACGCAGACGCGCACAACCTGGCTGCCGCACTGTCTGCCGACGCAACGCTGGCGGTGCCGGTGGCGCTGGCGGCGGCCGCCGCGGCGGGCGCATACACCGGCGGGCTGGGCGCCGGCCTGACGGACGGCGACCGCCGCGGCGCTGGCGGCAGCAGCCTGGCGCTGGCGGCTGCAGGGTTCTTTGGCAGCCTGCTGGGCGGTGTCGGCGGCGGCGCGGGCGCCATTGCGCTGGACCTGGACCGGTGGGATGACGACGACCTGGACCTGCGCGAGATCATTGAGCGGCTGGAGGCGCATGCCGCCACCATGAAGCGCGGGTTCTCGGTGCAGTCCAGCGAGACGCGCACGCTGATGACGGCGGTGCGTGCGGAGGCGGAGGCCATCAAGCGCCTGCTGGCGCGCAGCGCGTTTGAGCAGACGGTGCTGAGCGGCGCGGCGGAGGACGAGGTAAAGCGCATGGGCAACGTGTCGCGCGCCGTGTCGGAGGAGCTGGCGGCGCGCGCGGCGCACGACCGGCGGCTGGCTGGGAGGGGGAACGACAGCATGGGGGGGGCATCTTCATCACCGATCAATTGCTGGACTATCGTGTGGGAACAGGAACACGTTTTACCCAGAACCTTGCGGACATCGGCATTTCCACCGATACCAAGGTAATCAGGAAGACGGTTGCACCCGCGTCAGCCGGTGTGGCGCGCCATCTGGCGCTGGCAACGGATGAGCCGGTGCTGTGGATAGAGACCCTGCGTATCGCCGACGGGTTTCCATTTTGCGTGATCTCGCACTTTCTTCCGGTGTCTCCGTTTAACGCGATGCTGGACGGATATGAACACGGCTCATTGCATGAATTGCTGGCAGGGAATTGTGGTGCATTGCGCCGCACAGAAAGCCTGGTCACTGCCGTCCTGCCGCAGGGAGACGACGCGAAACTACTGGGAATCAACCAGAACCGACCGGTGTTGCGGGTCAAGAGTTTGAACGTGCTGGATCGGAGCGGTGCGCCGGTCGAGTACGCCATTACCCGGTTTCGCGCAGACCGGATTCAATTGCGCATCAACCCTTGAGTTGTACCCGCTGTTCCGTTAATCACTAATAGGAGTTTAAACATGAAATTTAATAAATTCATTCTTTCCGCACTGATCGGCGCTTCGCTGGTCGGTGCAACCGGTGCCGCCAGCGCACGTGATCTGGTGATGGGTCTGATCCCGGCCGAGAACAACGAAGAAATGATCAAGACCTTCGAGCCGATGCGTGCCTACATGGAAAAGAAGCTGCACATGAAAGTTAAGCTGTACACCGCGACCGATTACGCCGGCGTGATCGAGGCGATGAAGAAAAAACGCGTTGACGTGGCGTGGTTCGGCCCGCTGTCCTACTACCTGGCCGAGATGGAAGCCGGTGCCGAGGCGTTCGCCGTCGGCATCCGTCAGGGCAGCGATACGCATACCTACAAGAGCCTGCTGATCACGCCGTGCGATAGCGGCTACAAGAGCATCATGGATTTGAAAGGCAAAAGCGTCGCCTTCGTCGATCCGGCATCCACTTCCGGCGGCCTGATGCCGTCCTACATGGTCAAGAAGGCGACCGGCCGGATGCCGCAGGAATTCTTCGGCAAGTTCACCTATGCCGGCTCGCATGATGCGGCAGAACTGGCCGTCAAGAACAAGACAGTGGATGCCGCCGCCGACAACGACATCACCTATCCAAAGATGCTGGCCAAGGGTCTGATCACCAGGGAAAGCAACTGCATCCTCGCCGAGTCTTCGCCGTTGCCCGGTTCCCCGCTGGTGTACCGCGGCGACCTGCCCAAGAAGCTGAAGGCCGCGATCAAGGAAGCGGTTCTGAACGCGCACAAGCACATCCAGGTCACCGGGTACGGGAGCCTCAGCCATTACGTGGCGATCGCGCCGAAGGACGATCAAGTCGTGCGTGACATGGTGAAGGAGCTGGGCC
>Ga0066256_1004368_pt1 | contig 12671 bp, 11 predicted proteins | sample ThiBio_1000_biof_FD_87107 | JGI IMG/M metagenome (GOLD analysis project Ga0066256, IMG submission 87107) | Wastewater bioreactor microbial communities from Cape Town, South Africa - Thiocy_expt_1000_biof (version 2) | ecosystem: Engineered > Bioreactor > Thiocyanate-remediating >...
GGGACGATGGCCATGAGGGGCTGGGCGGTCGGGCTCGCCCCGCCGACCAGCGCCCCGCGCACCTCGTCGGCGGCGAGCAGCTCGGCGGCGTTCGCGGCATTGACCGAGCCGCCGTAGAGGATGCGCACCACCGCGCCGCTCTCGCCGTAGATCTCGACCAGCTTCGCGCGGATCGCGCGGTGCATGGCGCCGACGTCCTCGACCGAGGGCACCCGGCCGGTGCCGATGGCCCAGACCGGCTCGTAGGCGACCGCGAGCCTGGCCGGGGCGCCCGCGTTCTCGCCGCGCGGCAGCGAGCCGTCGAGCTGGCCGGCGACGACCGCCTCGGCCGAGCCGGCGTCGCGCTGGGCCTCGGTCTCGCCGACGCAGACGATCACCGAAAGGTCCTCGGCCTGGGCCGCCTCGGCCTTGGCGCGAATCAACTCGTCGCTCTCGCCGTGATAGGTCCGGCGCTCGCTGTGGCCGACGATGACGAAACGCGCGCCCGCGTCGCGGAGCATCGCCGCCGAGACGTCGCCAGTGAAGGCGCCGCTGGCCTGGGTGTGGCAGTCCTGTCCGCCGACCGCGATCTCCTCGACCGCCTCGGCCATGCCGTTGACCAGGGTGAACGGCGGGGCGAGGCCGACCGCGACCTGGGGATAACGCGCCGCCGAACCGCCCGTCGCCCGCGCCTCGGCGAGCATGGCGCGCGTCCCCTTCATCTTCCCGTTGCCGACCGTATAAGGCCCGTTAGGCATGTATGCCCCCTGCTTTTGCGCCCCATCCCCGCCGGTCGGGACATCTCAGTCGACCGGGGCGAATCCCCTGGGGGCTGTCTTTGGCGCGCTGCTAGGCCAGCACCTCGCCGCTTGTCAAAACCCTAGCGACGGGTTGCACGAAGCGCCGTGGCACGGCCGGCATTGCGATAGGGAGCGTTGCCGCCTAAAGCCCCGGTTCGATCCATCTGCCGCCCCGGCGCGGCCCGACGCAAGCGAAAGCCGATGATCCAGCTTTTCCGTAATGTCATTTTCTCCAAGATCGGCGCGGGGGTCACGATCGCGCTGCTCGTGCTCATCGCACTCGCCTTCGCGGCGGGCGACGTGCTCAACTTCGGCAGCCCGGGCGCGATCCAGTCGAGCGACGAGGTGGCGACGGTCGGCCCGCACAAGGTCACGGCCGCCGAGTACGAGAAGGCGATCACCACGGCCATGGAAGGCGAGCGGGAGAGCAATCCCCAGCTCTCGATGAAGGCCTTCGTCTCGCTCGGCGGGGCGGAATCGGTGCTTCGGCAGCTGCTCGACCGGAATGCGATCATCGCCTTCGGCCAGAAGCACGGGATCGTCGCCGGAGACCGCCTGATCGACAGCGAAATCGCCAAGATTCCCGCCACGCAGGGCCCCGACGGGCGCTTCAGCCAGAAGCTCTACGAGCAACTGCTCCAGCAGCGCGGCTTCACCGACAAGATGGTGCGTGACGACTTCGCCGCCAATCTCGTCGCCCGCCAAGTCCTGGTCCCGGCCGGCTTCGGCCCGTCCTTCCCGCAGGAGGCGACGCTGCGCTACGCGGCCCTGCTGCGCGAGCATCGCAAGGGTGCGATCGGCCTGCTGCCCGCCCAGCTTTTCGCCCCCAAGACGCCGCCGAGCGACGCCGAGGTCGCCGCGTTCTACGCCAAGACCCGCAACAACTACCTGCTGCCCGAGCGCCGCGTGCTCCGCTACGCGCTGTTCGACGGCAGCGCGATCAAGGCCGTCGCCGCGCCGACCGAGGCCGAGATCGCCGCGCGCTACAACGCCAACAAGGCGGTCTACGCAGCGTCCGAGACGCGCAAGATCGTCCAGCTCATCGTCCCGACCGAGGCCGCTGCCCGCGCCGTCCTGGCCGAGACCGCCAAGGGCGTCTCGCTGGAACAGGCGGCGAAGACCAATGGCCTCAGCACCGCCAACCTCGCGGTCAGCAAGGACGCGCTCGCCAGCCAGACCTCGCCGGCCGTGGCCGACGCGGCCTATTCGGCCCATACCGGCGTCATCGTCGGCCCGGCCAGGAGCGGCCTCGGCTGGCACCTGCTGCGCGTCGACGCGATCGACAGCAAGCCGGCGCGCTCGCTCGACCAGGTGCGGGGCGAACTGACCGAGCAGCTTGCCGAGGTGAAGCGGCGCCAAGCGCTGTCCGACTTCACCGCCAAGATCGAGGACGAGTTCGACAACGGCAGCGCCCTGTCCGACGTGGCCAAGGAACTGAACCTCACGCCCACCGTGACCGAGCCGATCACCGCCAACGGCCAGGTCTTCGGCAAGCAGGGCCAGTCCGTGCCGGCCGATCTCGCCAAGGTCGTCCAGGCCGCCTTCTCGATGGACCGCGAGAACAAGCCCCAGGTCGCCGAGATCGAGGCCGGCAAGAAGTTCGTGATCTTCGACGTGACCCAGATCACCGCCGCCGCCCCGGCGCCGCTGGCCGACATCAAACCCGCCGTGACGCAAGAGCTGCAACTCGAAAAAGGCCAGGTCGCCGCCAAGGCCGCCGCCGACCGCGTGCTCGCCGCGACCAAGAAGGGCACCGATCTCGCCGCCGCGGTGGCGCAGCTCGGGATGCCGCAGCTTCCCCCAGTCGACCAGGTCGACATGGGCCGCGAGCAACTGACCGCGCAGCCCAACCAGCAGGTGCCGCCGCCGCTCGCCCTGCTGTTCTCGATGGCCCAGGGCACGGTCAAGCTCTATCCCGCGCCGCGCAACCGAGGCTGGTACATCGTCGGGGTCAAGCAGATCATCCCCGGCACGATCGCCGCCAACGATCCGATGGTCGCCTCGGCGCGCAAGGAGCTGGCCCAGCTCGCCGGCCGCGAGCTGGCCGACCAGCTCCGCCGCGCGATCCGCGAGGAAGTCGGCGTCAAGCGCAAGGAAAGCGCGATCAAGGCCGCCGTGACCCAGGTGTCCGGCGGCAATTGACGCGCAGCGAAGCATGACCGCACGACCGGAAAACTGGTACGACGCCACGACCGCGCTCGGACAGGGGCGTCCGGCGCTGATCTGGCGCAAGCTGATCGCCGACACCGAGACCCCGGTGGGCGCGGCGGTGAAGCTGATCGTGCCCGGCCGCGGCGACTACCTGCTCGAATCGGGCGAGGGCGGCGCGGGGCGCGGGCGCTACAGCCTGCTCGGGCCCGATCCCGACCTCGTGGTCCGCGCCACCGGCAAGGCCTGCGAGATCAACCGCCAGTGGCGGACCGACGCCGCTGCGTTCGAAGCCCTGCCCGGCGACAGCCTGGCCGAGCTGCGCGCCCTGGTCGCCTCCTGCCGCATCGCCGAGGTGCCGGCCGCCCTGCCGCCGACGCTGTCGTGCCTGGTCGGCTATTTCGGCTACGAGACGATCGGCCTGGTCGAGAAGCTGCCGCGCGCGCCGCAGAGCGACCTGGTCCTGCCCGACATGCTGTTCGTGCGGCCGGCGCTGATCCTGGTCTTCGACCGACTGAGCGACGAGCTGTTCTGCGTCGCCCCGGTCTGGCCGTCCGAGACGGCGCCGCTCCATGCTCTCGAAGCCGCGCAGGAGCGGATCGACGAGGCGCTGCGCCGCCTCGCCCAGACCGCCCCCGCCGCCGCGCCGGACGCCTCCCTGCCCGGGCCGGCGCTCGCTCCGGTCCTGCCCGAGGGCAAGTATCGCGACATGGTGCTGCGGGCGAAGGACTACATCGAGGCCGGCGACATCTTCCAGGTCGTGCTTGCCCAGCGCTTCACCACGCCCTTCACCCTGCCGCCCTTGGCGCTCTACCGCGCCCTGCGCCGGGTGAACCCCTCGCCGTTCCTCTACTTCCTCGACCTGCCGGGCTTCGCGGCCGTGGGGTCGAGCCCGGAGATCCTGGTCCGCGTCCGCGACGGGGAGGTCACGATCCGGCCGATCGCCGGAACCCGCCCGCGCGGCAAGACGGCCGAGGAGGACGCCGCCAACCAGGCCAGCCTGCTCGCCGATCCCAAGGAGCGCGCCGAGCACCTGATGCTGCTCGACCTCGGCCGCAACGACGTCGGCCGGGTGGCCGCGGCGGGCACGGTCAAGGTGACGGAAAGCTACACCGTCGAGCGCTACAGCCACGTCATGCACATCGTCTCGAACGTGGTCGGCAGGCTCGACGCGGCGAAGCACGACGCAATCGACGCGGTCTTCGCCGGCTTCCCCGCCGGCACGGTCAGCGGTGCGCCCAAGGTCCGCGCCTGCGAGATCATCGCCGAACTGGAGCCCGAGACGCGCGGCGCCTATGCCGGCGGCGTCGGCTATTTCGCGCTCGACGGCTCGGTGGATAGCTGCATCGTGCTCAGGACCGGGATCGTCAAGGACGGGGTGCTCCACGTCCAGGCCGGCGCGGGCATCGTCGCGGACAGCGACCCCGCCTACGAGCAGCGCGAATGCGAGGCCAAGGCCGGCGCCCTGATCGCGGCGGCGCGGGAAGCGGTGCGAGTGGCCTCAGAGGCCACCTTCGGCCAGTAAGACGACGCGATGCGCGTCGTGGTCATGGGCACTTCGGGCTCGGGAAAGTCGACCTTCGCGCGGCATCTTTCTGGCCTGACCAGGATACCGCACGTCGAACTCGACGCAATCAATTGGCAACCGGGCTGGCATAGCCTCGTCCTCAACGATCTCGATGAGTTCCGTCACCGCGTGAGCGTAGCGACTTCCGGCGCGGCCTGGGTGATCGATGGCAACTACAGCGTAGCCCACGATCTGGTCTTCGGTCGTGCCACTCATCTCATCTGGCTCGACTATCCCCGCTGGCTGACCATGAGCCGCGTTGTCCGGCGCTCGTTCAATCGCGCTATCGGCGGATACGAGCTCTGGCCCGGAACCGGGAACCGCGAGGATTTCCGCAAGTGGCTGAGCAGAGATCATCCGATCTGCTGGGCCTGGAATACCTACCACCAGCGCCGCCACGACTTTGCCGCGCTGTTCGCCGATCCCGCGCTGGCGCATATCGCCAGGCACCACATCCGCAACTCGCGCGAGGCACAGTTGCTGATCGGGCAACTGTCGACCGAAACATAGCCTTTTTCTTGCCTTCCAATGCGGCAGCGGTAAGGCCCGGCTATGATCCTCGTCATAGACAACTACGACAGCTTCACCTGGAACCTCGTCCACTACCTGATGGAGCTGGGCGCCGAGGTGGAAGTCGTGCGCAACGATGCGCTGTCGGCGGCCCAGGCAATCGAGAGCGGCGCGCGGGGTTTTCTGATCTCGCCCGGTCCCTGCACGCCGAACGAAGCCGGCATCAGCCTCGACCTCGTCGGGGCCTGCGCCGATGCCGGCAAGCCGCTGCTCGGCGTGTGCCTCGGCCATCAGTCGATCGGCCAGCATTTCGGCGGCAAGGTCGTGCGCGGCGGGCTGATGCACGGCAAGGTCTCGTCGGTCAGCCATGACGGCACGGGGGTCTTCGCCGGCCTCCCCTCGCCCTTCACCGCGACGCGCTATCACTCGCTGATCGTCACCGACATCCCCGAGACCCTGCTGGTCAACGCCACGGCGAGCGACGAGCATGTCATGGGCTTCCGCCACGCGAGCTTGCCGATCCACGGCGTCCAGTTCCATCCCGAATCGATCGCCACCGAGCACGGCCACGCCATGCTGGCGAACTTCCTGCGGATCTGCGGGATCGAGGCCAAGGCGCTCGCATGACCGCGCTGCCGTCCGTCGCCAGTCCCCTCGCCGAGGACGAGGCCGAGGCCGCGTTCGGCGCCATGCTCGATGGCAAGCTCGCCGACGCGGAGATCGGCCGCTTCCTGATCGAATTGTCCGAGCGCGGCGAGACCGCCGCCGAGATCGCCGGCGCGGCGCGGGCGATGCGGGGGCGGATGATCCCCGTTGCCGCGCCGGCCAACGCGATCGACGTCTGCGGCACCGGCGGCGACGGGCATCACACGCTCAACGTCTCGACCGCGGTCAGCCTGGTCGTCGCGGCCTGCGGGGTGCCCGTGGCCAAGCACGGCAACCGCGCGGCCTCGTCCAAGGCCGGGGCGGCCGATACGCTGGAGGCGCTCGGCCTCAACCTCGACCGCGCGGCCGAGACCGCCGAGGCGACGCTGGCCGACCTCGGCATCTGCTTCCTGTTCGCGGGCAAGCATCATCCGGCGATGAGCCGGATCATGCCGATCCGCAAAAGCCTGGGCCGCCGCACGATCTTCAACCTGATGGGCCCGCTCGCCAATCCGGCGCGGGTCCGCCGCCAACTCGTCGGCATCGCCCGGCCCGCCTATGTGCCGATCTATGCCGAGGCCCTGGCCCGGCTCGGCAGCGACCTGTCCTTCGTCGTCTCGGGCGACGAGGGTCTCGACGAGCTGAGCCTGGCGGGCGGCAACGAGATCGCCGTCGTGACCGCCGCCGGGGTCCAGATGCAGCGCGTCCGGCCCGAGGCGGCCGGCCTGCCGATGGCCCCCGTCGCGGCGATCCGCGGCGGCGATCCGACCTACAACGCCGACGCCCTGCACCGCCTGCTGCTGGGCGAGCCCGGCCCCTACCGCGACGCCGTCCTGCTCAACGCCGCCGGAGCGCTGATCGTGGCGGGCGAAGTCGCCGACTGGCGGGCGGGCGTCGAGGAAGCCGCCGAGGCGCTCGACAAGGGACTTGCCAAGGCCCTGCTCGACTGCTGGATCGCGGCGCTGAAATGACCAGTCCGATGACCGACAAGCTCCAGGAAATCTGCGCCACCAAGCGCGAGGAGGTCGCCGCGCGCAAGCAGGCCGCCTCGCTCGGCGATCTCGACGCCCGCGCCACCGGGCAATCGGCCCCGCGCGGCTTCCGCGCCGCGCTGGAGGCCAAGACCGCCCAAGGTTTCGCCCTGATCACCGAGATCAAGAAGGCGTCCCCCTCGAAGGGCCTGATCCGTGCCGACTTCGACCCGCCGGCCCATGCCCGCGCCTATGAGGCCGGCGGCGCGGCCTGCCTCTCGGTCCTGACCGACGCGCCCTATTTCCAGGGGCACGAGGACTTCCTGGTCGCCGCTCGCGCCGCCTGCGGCCTGCCGGTGCTGCGCAAGGACTTCATGGTCGATCCGTGGCAGGTGGCCGAGGCCCGCGCGATCGGCGCCGACGCCATCCTGATCATCGTGGCCGCGCTCGACGACGCCGAGATGGCCGAGATCGAGGCCGCCGCGCGCGAACGCGGGATGGACGTGCTGGTCGAGGTCCACAACGAGGCCGAGATGGAACGCGCCGCGCGGCTCAAGTCGCGGCTGATCGGGGTCAACAACCGCGATCTCAAGCGCTTCGCCACCGACCTCGCCGTCACCGAGCGCCTCGCCGCCCTCGCGCCGGAGGGGACGCTGCTGGTCAGCGAGAGCGGGATCAACGCCCACGCCGACCTCGTCCGCCTCTCGGCCTGCGGCGCGCGGACCTTCCTCGTCGGCGAGAGCCTGATGCGGCAGGCCGACGTCGCGGCGGCGACGCGGGCGCTGCTGCTCGGCTGACCCTGCCCGCTCTGTCCTACAGGGCCGCGATCTGCCACAACGGGGCCATGAGCCACGTTCTTCCCGCCGCCCGATGAGCGGCCTCACCCACCTCGATGCGGCCGGCAAGGCGCGCATGGTCGATGTCGGCGGCAAGGCCGAGACGAAGCGCGTCGCGGTCGCCGCGGGCCGCATCCGCATGTCCCCTGCGGCGCTGGCGGCGATTCGCGCGGGCGACGTGCCCAAGGGCGACGTCCTCGCCGCCGCGCGGATCGCCGGGATCATGGCCGCGAAGAAGACCGCCGAGTTGATCCCGCTGTGCCACCCGCTGGCGCTCGACGCGGTGACGGTGGACTTCGCCTTCGAGGACAACGCCCTCGCCGCTACGGCCACGGCCTCTCTCAGCGGGCGGACCGGCGTCGAGATGGAGGCGATGACCGCCGTCTCGGTCGCGCTGCTGACGATCTACGACATGGCCAAGGCGGTCGACAAAGGCATGGTGATCGACGCGATCCGCCTGGTCGAGAAGCGCGGCGGCAAATCGGGCAACTGGAAACGGGCGGAATGATGCAGGCGCCGATCCCTCTCGAGGAAGCGCAGGCGCGCCTGCTGGCGCTGGCCGCGCCGCTCCCCGTCGAGCGCGTCGACATGGGCAGCGCGCTCGGCCGCTACCTCGCCGAGCCGCTGTTGGCGCGGCGCACGCAGCCGGCCTGCGACCTTTCGGCGATGGACGGCTATGCCGTCCCGCCCGGCGACCTCACAGGGCCATGGCAGGTCGTGGGTGAAAGCGCCGCTGGGCATCCGAGCCCCACTCCGGCCGCGCCGGGCCGGGCCATCCGCATCTCGACCGGGGCGGTCATGCCGCCGGGCGCGGGAGCCGTCATCCTCCAGGAGGACCTCCGCCGCGACAGCGACCGGATCACCCTGATCGGCACGGCCCCCTCGCCCGAGCACAAGCATATCCGCCGTGAAGGCATGGACTTCTCGGCCGGCGACGAAGTGCTGGCGGCCGGCGCGCGGATCGGCCCGGCACAGCTCGCGCTGGCCATCGCGGCGGGCTACAACCACCTCGGCGTCCGCCGCCTGCCCCGTGTCGCCGTGATCGACAGCGGCGACGAGCTGGCCAGCGATTGCGAGGCCTGCGCGCTCCACCAGATCCCGGCGAGCAACGGCGCGATGCTGGCCGCCCTCGCCGCCTCGCTGCCCTGCCGGATCAGCCCGCTCGGGCCGGTGCCCGACGATCTCGACGCGCTCGCCCGGGCACTCGACGCGGCGGCCGACGCCGATGTCGTCGTCACCAGCGGCGGTGCCTCGGTCGGCGATCACGACCTGATTCGCCCGGCTCTCGAAGCCTGGGGCGCCGAGATCGATTTCTGGCGGATCGCGATCAAGCCCGGCAAGCCGCTGCTCGTGGCCCGGCGCGAGCGGCCGGGCGGCGGGCGCCAGGTGGTGCTCGGCCTGCCCGGCAATCCCGTGTCGAGCCACGTCACGGCGTTCCTTTTCCTGCTCCCCCTGCTCCGCGCCCTGTCCGGCGCGAGCCTCGCCGTGCCGCGCACGATTCCGGCGCGACTCGCCGCGCCGCTGCCCGCCGGAGGCCGCCGCCGCGAGTTCCTGCGCGGGCGCTGGGACGGCCAGGTCGTGGCCGCCCACCGCCAGCAGGACAGCGGCGCCCTGTCGAGCCTCGCCACCAGCAACGTGCTGATCGACCGCCCGATCGATGCGCCGCCGGCCGCGGCGGGGGACGAAGTGCCGATCTATTTGCTCGAAACTGGCGGAATGGCTTGACGAAACCGATTTGGTTGCCTAATTGTTCCTCATTCGTTCACGGAACGGTGCCAAGGGAGCGCGCCAGATGTTGACCCGCAAGCAGCATGAATTGATCCGCTTCATCCAGACCCGCCTGGAGGAAACCGGCGTCTCGCCCTCGTTCGAGGAGATGAAGGAGGCGCTGGACCTCAAGTCCAAGTCAGGCGTCCACCGCCTGATCTCGGCGCTGGAGGAACGCGGCTTCATCCGCCGCCTGCCCAACCGCGCCCGCGCCCTGGAAGTGCTGCGCCAGCCCGACGACGTGGCCGGCGCGATCGCCGCCAAGGCTCCTGCCGCGGCGCCGAGCAACGTGGTCGAGCTACGCCCCGCGCCCAAGCCGGCCGCGCCCGCCCCGGCCAACGACGTGATCGAGATCCCACTGCACGGCAGGATCGCGGCCGGCGTGCCGATCGAGGCGCTGGACTCGGCCCCGGCGAGCATTATGCGCTGGAGGTTTCCGGCGATTCGATGATCGAGGCCGGCATCCTCGACGGCGACTATGCGCTGATCCGCCGCACCGACGTGGCGCGTGACGGGGAGATCGTCGTCGCCCTGGTCCGCGACGAGGAAGCCACCCTCAAGTACCTGCGCCGCGAGAACGGCATGGTCCGCCTCGACCCGGCGAACTCGGCCTACGAACCGCAGATTTACCGGCCGGGCGAGGTGCAGGTCCAGGGCAAGCTGGCCGGGCTATTGCGGCGCTATCACTGATCCGGCTCCCTTCCCGCCTGTGGGAGGGGTCAGGGAAGGGTCTGTAGAAAGGGGTGCGGCTGAGGAAACAGGCCCTCTCCCGGCTCCTTCTGTATTTGGGTGGGGAGAGTGCGAGGCCCGGCTGCGAGACGGCCGGGCTTTCTTTCGCCACCAGCCATGGGCGCCCTGGTCTTCCGCGACCGTGGCGATGCGCCCACGCTCCAGATCGATCGCCAAGCCGCCGGTGCGGTCGAGCAGGGTGCGGTCGGCCTTGAGCCAGCGCGGCCGACAGCTCTGCGGCAGCCAGCGGTCGGCGATGACGATGTCGGAAAGATCGCAGGCGGCGGCCAGCTCGCGCTCGGCGACCGGGGCCTTGTTCCGCCCGATCAGCAGATGCCAGTCCCGCCCGCCGCGCCGCAGCGCGACCGAGCAGAACTCCGGGCTGCACCGCGCGCCCGGCCACTGCGCGAGCGGGACGGCCTCGCCCGACATGCCGGCCAGCTCGGTCAGGGTCTCGCCGGCGAAGGAATCGCGGCTGTCGCGCAGCATCAGCAGCCGGTCGCCGCCGCTCTCGACGATCCCGACATGATGCCCGTCGCCCGAGATCAACAGGTCGGGGACGCGCAACGTGGCGAGCGTGATCGTCGCGACCAGCACCGGAAGCAGCCCCAGCAGGCGGGCCCGGCCGCGCCATAGCGCCAACCACAGCGCCCCGAGCAGGAACAGCGCGAAGGCCCAGTCCCCCATCGCCGGGAGCCGGGTGACCGCGCCGGGCCGGCTCGCCGTCCAGTGCGCGAGGGCGAGCAGCAGGTCGAGCGACTTGCCGCACAGCCACCAGGCTGGCGCGCCCGCGCCCACCACATCGAGCACCAGGGCGAGCCCGATCAGCGGCATGGTCACGAAGGTCGTCAGCGGAATCGCGATGACGTTGGCGAAGGCGCCGTAGAACCCGGTCTTGTGGAAATGGAACAGCCCGATCGGCAGCAGGGCCAGCTCGATCACGAAGCCGGTGAGCAGCAGCATGGCGAGCTGGCGTCCGCCCCTCGCCCACCACGCCTCATCGCGCGGGGCGAGGAAGCGACGCACCGGATCGCAGCCGTGCAGCGCGACGATCGCGAGGACCGCGCCGAAGCTCATCTGGAAGCTCGGGCCGACCACCGCCTCGGGCCAGAGCAGCATCACGCAGATCGCCGCCACGGCGAGCAGCCGCAGCGACAACGGCTCGCGCCCCAGAGCCAGGGCCAGCAGCACCAGCAGCGCGCCGATGCACGAGCGCACCGTCGGAACCTCGGCCCCGGTCAGCAGGGGATAGCCGACGCCCGCGCCCGCCGCGGCGCCCGCCGCCAGGATCGGCAGCCCGACCCCCAACGCCAGCCCTCGCCCGAGCGCGAGGAGCCGGAGCCCGACGAAACAGATAACCGCGCACACCGCGCTGCCAGGCCGCCCGCGGACCGGGGGCAGGTGGGTCGGCCCGGGGTCGCGCAGGGCGTCCTCGGCGGCCTGGGCGATCCCGCCGCGGTCGCCGCTGGCAAAGGCCGCGGCGACGCCGCCAGGCGAGCCTGCCAAGCGCGAATGGACATGGTCCGACAGCCGCCGCTGGAGCCGGGCGAGGCCGGCGTTCCCGCTTGCCGGCGCGACCAGCACGGGATCGCCCAGCGCCGATCCCGTCGCCGCCAGCCCGGCGAACCAGGCGGTGCGCGCGAAGTCGTAGCTTCCCGGCAGCATCGGCGGCGACGGCGGCATCAGCCGGGCCCGCAGCCGGATCGTCGCCCCTTCTGCGATTCCTTCCGGCATTGTCCTGCCCGGCACGTTGACCCGCACCACGATCGCCCGGCCGGTCCCGGGCTCGCGCGTCGCCAGCAGCAGCCGCACCCGATCCTCGGCAGGCCGGTCCTCGCGGCCGAGGACCGCGCCGGTCAGCTCGGCCACCATGGGCCGCGAGATCGCCGGCGCGCCGACCATGGCCGACTTAGCCCAGACCGTCAGGCAGCCCAGCGCCACGGCCCCCGGCGCGACCAGCAAGGCCAGGCGCAGGAAGGGAAACCACCCGTCCCGGCGCATCGCCGCCGCGCCAGTCAGCATCAAGCCGAGGCAGGCCGCGACCAGCGCCAGCCACTGCCGCGCGTTCGCCAGCTCGAACCACGCCGCGATCCCCGCCGCGAAGGCCACGGCCAGCCACGGCGCGCGGTCGAACCCGGCGCTGGCCAGAAAACGCTCCAGCGCTTCCAGGCCGCTGGACAAGCGGTAGCGACTGCGCCAATGGCCATGTTGCAGTGCAGCGCTTTCCGGCGCTACACCGCCCTCAACCCCGGCGAAGGTGGCGTCGCTGGCCATGCGCGCCATAGGACAGGAAGAATTGCGGATGGCAAGTGCAGGCGCATCGAACGGTGGAGCGGCGGAAGGCCGTGCGATCGTCACGCGCTTCGCTCCCTCGCCGACCGGCTACCTGCATATCGGCGGCGCCCGGACCGCGCTGTTCAACTGGCTCTATGCGCGCCATTACGGCGGCAAGTACCTGCTCCGCATCGAGGACACCGACCGCGCTCGCTCGACCGAGCCGGCGATCGCGGCGATCTTCGACGGGCTCGACTGGCTCGGCCTCGGCGGGGACGAGCCGCCCGGATTCCCGTTCGCCCCCCCCCAGCGCCCTGCCGCGGTCGCGGCCCCGCTGCCCGCCACAGGCCAAGCCTATCGCCGCCACCTGCCCCCCCAGGGGCTCCCCCCCCGCCCCGCCCCCCCCCCGGCCCGGCAGCGCCCCCTCCCCCCCCCCCACGGATCC
>Ga0066256_1003058_pt2 | contig 12664 bp, 8 predicted proteins | sample ThiBio_1000_biof_FD_87107 | JGI IMG/M metagenome (GOLD analysis project Ga0066256, IMG submission 87107) | Wastewater bioreactor microbial communities from Cape Town, South Africa - Thiocy_expt_1000_biof (version 2) | ecosystem: Engineered > Bioreactor > Thiocyanate-remediating >...
GAGCGCGATCGTCTCGCTGCTCTTGAGGCGCAGCGACGAGGCGTGGCGATCGACGACATAGCCAAGCTCGGCCGCCGCCTGCGCGACGCGGGCACGCGTTTCGGCGTTGACGCCGGGGCTGCTGCGCAGCGCGCGCGAGACGGTCGACTGCGACACGCCCGCGCGCTCGGCGACGTCGAACGATGTCGGGCGCAGGGTTTTCATGTGCAGTCCGTCTCCCCTCTTACGCCGTCTCTTGCGTCCACGCGGGGGCTTGTCAATCGGCGAGGCCGTCCAATGCCAGGAGCGCGAAGCTCGCGAGCCAATGTTCGCCCATATAGTCGCCGGTGACGTGCGGGAGCGCGGCGGCGAGGTGCTGCTCGGCGGCGGCTTCGGCGACGGGGGCAACGGGGTGCGCGGCGCCGAGCTTGGCGGCGATCGCACGCCAGCACCAGGCGCGGCTGAGATTGAGGCCGTCGAGATGCGCGATCTTGCCGTCGCTGCGGTCCGACACGCTGGCAGGGGTGAAGAGCGTGGCGGGCTGATGTGCGGCGGCGCGGGGCAGGAAAGCGTCGAACCAGGCCGGGAAGGCGTCGCCGAGCACGACCGCCATCAGATTCGCCTCGGTCAGCGCCGAGGAAAGAAATTCGTCGCCGCCACGCTCCCATGCCTGACAATCGCGGGCGCCGGCGAACCAGGCGCGCGCGCGGGCATCGCTAAGGGCGACCAGCGCGGGGGCGCGCAGCAGCGCGAAAGCGATGTTGAAATGGGTGCCGACGCGCAAGGGATAGGTGAGCTTGGGCAGGAAGGCATGGAAGCGCGCCGCAAAGGCGAGCGCGAGCGGTTCGAGCGCGACGGCCCAGGGGGCGTTGTGCTGTTCGGCCTCTGCATGCAGCGCGAGGAGCCACGCCCAGCCATAAGGCCGTTCGAAACCCGCCGCCATCGGCCGGTCCAGAAAGGCAAGCTCGCCCGCGACCTTGCCCGGCACGAGCATCGCATCGGCGCGCGCGCGGATCTCGGCCGCAACGGGAAGATCGGGATAGAGGCGCGCAAGGCGAAGGATCTGCCACCAACCATGGACGCAGCTATGCCAGTCGAAACTGCCGTGAAAGATCGGGTGATGCTCGCGCGGGGGCCGTGCGTCCTCCGGCCCGGTCAGCACCAGGTCCATCTTGTAGGGATATTCGCGGCCGAGATGCGACAGCGTCGCGGTGGCAAAGCGGACGGCGTGGTCGGGGGTGAGGTCGGTCATTACCGGAATTTCTCTATCCGTTTGTGCTGAGCTTGTCGAAGCGCCGTTCTTCTCTTTCGACGCTGCAGAAGCAAGAACGGCCCTTCGACAAGCTCAGGGCGAACGGAAATTTGAAGGCGGCGCTAAAACGCAAAGAGCCAGATGAAGAGGATATTGACCGCGAGCAGCGGGATCGCGGTGCCGATCTGCACCTTGATGACGCCATAGGGGTTTTTGAGCTCGAGCAGCGCGGCGGGGACGAGGTTGAAGTTCGCCGCCATCGGGGTCATCAGCGTGCCGCAGAAGCCCGCGAGCATGCCGATCGCGGCGACGACAGCGGGGGTGCCGTCATATTGCTTGATCAGCAGCGGCATGCCGACCGCGGCGATCATCACCGGAAAGGCGGCGAAGGCGTTGCCCATCACCATGGTAAAGAGCGCCATGCCGAGCCCGAAGGCGACGACGGCGCCGAACAGGCTGCCCTGCGGGATCGCGGCGCCGATCAGGTCGCCGACGACTTCGCCGACTCCGGCGAGCGCGAACACCGCGCCGAGGCTGGCGAGCATCTGCGGCAGGATCGCCGCCCAGCCGACCGCGTCGAGCAGCCGCCGCCCCTGCTGCGCCGGGAGCAGGGGCGCGGGCCGCAGCCGCGCCATGCCGACGGCGAGCGCGATCAGCACGCCGATCCCGAGCGAGATCAGCGTCGCCTGCTTCGGATCGGCAAGCCCCGGCACCCATTTGAAGAGGAAGGTGCCGGCGAGCGCGACCGCCGGGATGATGAGCGCGACGACAAGCAGGAAATTGCCGTAGCGCGCTGCGCGTTCGGCCTGCACGCCCGCCGGCACCTCGCCGCCCGGCGCGCGGCCGATCTGGCCCGTCCCGGCGATGGCGACGAGTGCGAGCACGAGCAGCCCGTTGCCGAAATCGCCGAGCCGGTCGCCCGCGAGCATCGACAGCGCGAGCAGCCCCCAAAAGGCGGCGTTGCCGAAGCGTTTGGGATTGCTGCGATCACCGAGGCCGAGCGCGGCGAAGATCGCGAAGGTCAGTCCGGCGAGGACATAGACGAAACCGAGCGTGATCATGCGCCGGTCCCTTGCCCCGGCGCGCGCAGCATCCGCTTTTCGAGCAGCCGCAGCCGGAAGCCGTGGAGCAGGAAGGCCGCGATCGCGGTCGGGATCGCCCAGACCGAGAAATGCAGCGGTTCGATGACATAGCCATAGCCTTCGAGCAGCCCCTTCATCAGCAGGATCGACCCGATGGCGAGGAAGATGTCTTCGCCGAAAAACAGCCCGACATTGTCGGTCGCGGCCGCATAGGCCCGAATCTCGTCGCGCTGCGCATCGCTCAGCGCGACGCCCTGCGCCTCCGCGGCGGCTTCCGCCATCGGCGCGACGAGCGGACGCACCGTCTGCGGATGCCCGGCCACCGACGTCAGCCCGACCGCCGACATCGCCTGGCGCAGTAGCAGATAGGAGGCGAGCAGCCGGGCGAGCGTCGCGCCCTTGATCCGCCCGATCAGCGAGCGTGCATGCTGCTGAAGCCCATAGGCTTCGAGCAGGCCGATGACGGGGAGCACGATCCAGACGATGCTGACATAGCGCGTATCGTTAAACGCCTTGCCAAAGGCGGCGATGATCGCGGTAACGTCAAGCCCGGCGGCCAGACCCGTCGCGAGCGCCGACGCCATGATGACGAGCAGCGGATTGAAGCGGAGCAGGAAGCCCGCGATGATGATGGCAATCCCGATCAGGACAAGCATCTAATCCCCCTCCGCTTCGCCATAACCGCCGCCGCCGGGGGTTTCGATGACGAAGGCGTCGCCCGCGCCCAGGTCCGCGCTGGCGGTCGCGCGATCCAGTTACGGCCCGGTGCGCCGTCGGCGCCGCCCGCAAGGCCGCTGGGCGCGATCCGGCGACGATTAGCGAGAATGTTCGCGGCCATCGGTTCGCGGAACCGGATGCGGCGCGTCGAGCCGTCGCCGCCGTGCCAGCGGCCGGCACCGCCCGACCCTTTGCGGATCGAGAATTCCTCGACGATCACGGGGAAGCGCGCCTCCATCACTTCGGGATCGGTCATCCGGCTGTTGGTCATGTGCGTCTGAATCACCGCAGTGCCGTCGAAGCCGGGGCCGGCGCCCGATCCGCCGGCGATCGTTTCATAATATTGGTAGGCATCGTTGCCGAAGGTGAAATTGTTCATCGTCCCCTGCGCGCCCGCCATCGCGCCGAAGGCGGCGAACAGCGCGTCGGTGATGACCTGACTTGTTTCGACATTGCCCGCGACCACCGCCGCCGGATAGCGCGGCGAGAGCATTGAATCGTCGGGAACGATCAACGTCACCGGTGCCAGGCAACCCTCGTTCATCGGGATCGGGTCGTCGAGCATCGTGCGCAGCACATAGAGCACCGCAGCGCGCACGACCGGCAGCGGCGCGTTGAAATTATCGGGGAGCGTCGCCGACGAGCCGGTAAAGTCGATGGTGACGTGTCGCGCCGCGCGATCGACCGTCACGGCCACGACGACTTCGGCGCCATTGTCCATCGCATAGCGGAAATGACCATCGCCCAGCCGCGCGACGAGCTGACGCACCGCCGCCTCCGCCTGACGCTGACCATGTGCCATATAGGCGGCGACGGTCGCGCCGCCGTGCGCGGCGGCGAGGTCGGCAAGGCCGCTGGCGCCACGCTGGCAGGCGGCGACCTGCGCCTTCAGATCGGCGATGTTGAGCGCCGGGTTGCGCGCCGGCAGGTCGCCTGCAGTCAGATGCTCCTGCACGGCGGCGTCGCGGAAATGGCCGTCGTCGACGATCAGCATATTGTCGAAGATGATGCCTTCTTCCTCGATATTGCGGCTGCCCGGCGGCATCGATCCGGGCGCGATCCCGCCGAGATCGGCGTGATGGCCCCGCGCCGCGACGAAAAAGACGGGGGCATCGGCTTCGCTATCGACGAACACCGGCATGATGACGGTGATGTCGGGCAGATGGGTGCCGCCGTCATAGGGAGCGTTGAGCGCATAGGCGTCGCCGCGCCGGATGCCGCGCCCGTCGCGCGGACGCCCGTCGGGGCCGGGTCCGCGCTGGCGCAGGATGGTCCGCACGCTTTCGCCCATCGACCCCAGATGCACCGGCATGTGCGGCGCATTGGCGACGAGTCGCCCTTCGCCATCGAACAGCGCGCAGGAAAAATCGAGCCGTTCGCGAATATTGATCGACGAAGCGCTGTGCTGAAGCGCGCCGCCCATTTCCTCGGCAATCGCCATGAACAGGCTGTTGAAGATTTCGAGGCGGACGGGATCGGGTGCGCCCAGATCGTCACCGCCCCCTTGCGATGGCGAGGCGACGGGACGGATCGCCGATGGCTTTGCGAGCCGCAGTGTCCCCTCGGGCTCGACCGTTGCGGTCCAGCCGGGTTCGACGACGGTCGTCGACAGCGGATCAACGATGATCGCGGGGCCCGCGATGCGGCGGCCGGGGGCAAGCGCGCTGCGCTGATGGAGGGGGACGGCGCAGGGTCCACCCGCGAGCCAGGCGGTGACGGGTTCCGCCTCCACCTCGGCCACTGGCGCGGGCGCCGGCAGGGCCGCGGGCGCGCCGCCCCCCTCGGGCCGCTCGGCACGGCTGCGATCGCCGCGCAGATCGTCGTGCCGCCCATGCCCGAAGCGTGCGCGGCAGGCACCGCCAAAGGCGGCACGCCCCACGGCGGGGGCTCCGGTCGGCCGGCCGGTCCCACCGTCGCTGTCGGCAAGACGCACGAACAGCAGGGTTTCGTGCGTGACCCTTACGTCGGGCGCAAGATCGCCGCGGGCCTGAGCGAAAAGTTCGGCCTCCGCGCGGTGCATCGGCTCGACGCAGCCCGCGCCGAGCGGCAGCGCAAGCGTGCGCTCGCGGATCGCCGATGGGCGCGCAAGGCCCATACCATAGGCTGACAACACCCCGGCAAGCGGGTGGAGCAGGATCCGGTCGATCCCCAATGCGTCGGCGACGAGGCACACATGCTGCCCCGCGGCGCCCCCGAAGCCGACGAGATGATAGCCTTGGCTCACATCATGCCCGCGCGCGATGGTGATGCGCTTGATCGCATTCGCCATCTGCTGAACCGCGATCGCGAGCAGCCCTTCGGCAAGCGCCTCGGGCGTGATGTCGCCGACTTCGGCCGCCATGGCGGCGAATTTTTCGGCGACGATGGCGCGATCGAGTGGCTGGTCGCCCGCGGGACCGAAGAGCCTGGGGAAATGGTCGGGCTGAATCTTGCCGAGCAGCACGTTGCAGTCGGTGACGGTCAACGGACCGCCGCGACCATAAGCGGCGGGGCCGGGATTGGCGCCCGCGCTTTCGGGGCCGACGAGCAGGCGCGCACCATCCCAGCGGCAGATCGAACCGCCCCCGGCGGCGACGGTGTGGATACGCAGCATCGGCGCCCGGATGCGCGTGCCCGCGACGATGCTTTCGTTATCGCGTTCGAGCCGCCCGGCATAATGGCTGACGTCGGTCGAGGTGCCGCCCATGTCGAAGCCGATGAGGCGATCCTCGCCCAGTGGCGCGGCGCTGCCGACCATGCCGACGATGCCGCCCGCGGGGCCCGAAAGAATCGCATCGCGGCCGTGGAACGCCGCGGCCGACGCGAGCCCGCCCGAGCTTTTCATGAACTGCGGACGGCTATCGTCGCCAAGTTGGGCGCAGAACTGGCCGACATAGTGGCGCAGCACCGGCGACAGATAGGCGTCGGCAAGCGTCGTGTCGCCGCGCCCGACCAGCTTGATCAGCGCGCTCACTTCATGGCTGACCGAAATCTGCGCGAAGCCGAGTTCGGCGGCGATCTCTGCCAGGCGCCGTTCGTGCGCGGGGTAGCGATAGCCGTGCATCAATATGATCGCGATGCTGTCGATGCCGTCCGCGCGCGCCTTTTGCAGCGCGGCGCGCGCGGCGTCTTCGTCGAGCGGGATCAGCAACTCGCCGTCGGGACCGACGCGCTCGGCAATTTCGGCAACTTGGGCGTGCGGCGGCGGCGTGCGGTCGAGCCGGCGCGCGAACAGGTCGGGACGATCCTGATAGCCGATGGTCAGCGCATCGCCGAAGCCGCGCGTGATCGCGAGCAGGGTCGGCGCGCCCTTGCGTTCGAGCAGCGCGTTGGTCGCAACGGTCGATCCCATGCGCACCGCGAGCGGCGGCAGCGCGCCTGTCCCGGCGCCGGTCAGGTCGCGGATCGCCCCCACCGCCGCGTCGCGGGGACGCGCCGGGTCTTCGGAAAGATATTTGGAAGTGACGCCCGCCCCCGCCGGCGAGCGCGCGACGACGTCGGTGAAGGTGCCGCCGCGATCGATCCAGATATGCCAGCGCGGATCAGGCGGTGGCGACACGATCGGGCCAGCGGATGACGATCGACAGGCCGTGATCGGCGGCAGCGCGGGTCCATTGGCCCTTGAGCTGGCGTTCGATCAGCGAGCGGATGAACTGGGTTCCGAAGCTTTCGCTTTCGATGTGCGGGGTTTCGGGGAGGCCGCTTTCGATCCACGACAGCTCGACATCGCCGCCGTCGCGGCGCCAGCCGACCGCAAGGTCGCCCTTCCCGCCGAGCGCGCCATATTTGACGCTGTTGGTCACCAGTTCGTGCACGGCAAGGGCAATAGCCTGCGCGCCCTCTTCGTCAAGCCGCACGTCGGGCCCTTCGATCGCGGCAAGCCGCTGTGCGTCCCAGCCCGCAATGTCCAGTTCGCGCCGGACGATGCGGCCGAGGTCGACCGTATCGACCGCGCCGGTGACGAGCATCTGCTTCGAATCGGACAGCGCGCGCAGCCGCCCGTCGAACTTCGCCTCGAACGCCTCCAGACTGTCGACCTCGCGCAGCGTGATCCGCGCGAGCGCACCGATACGCGCGAAGGCGTTTTTCATGCGGTGCGCCATTTCGCCCATCATCAGTTCGCGATCCTCGGCATGGCGCGTCCTTTCGTCGGCGAGCGCCTGCGCCGCGCCGAGGCGGCGGTGCTGCAGGCGGTGTAACTGCACCGCGAGCCAGGCGAGCGCGATGCCGAAAAACAGAATGGCGAGCGGACGGCCCAGCCGGTCGATGAAACGGCCATAGGACAGCCGCATCGTCCAGCGGCGATCGGCAACGCGAAGCACCTCTTGATGCGCGTCCCAGCCGACCTTGCCGTGACGGAAGACGAGCGGCGCCGACGGCCCTTCGCCGGCATAAACCTCGATCCCGTCGATCGCGTCGAGCTGATTGCCGAGCACCGCGCGCATCAGATTCTCGATGCGGAACGGCGCGTAGACAAAGGCCTCGATCGGTTGCGCGGGCGAGGGCGGCGGTACCGCCGACGGCGCCGCGTCCGCAGCCACCGGCGGGTTGGCGTAGACGGGCACATAGATCAGGAAGCCCGGCTGTTTATGCTGCGCATTACGCTCCTGGATCAGTTCGACGATCCCGCTCGCTGCCGGCTGGCCGGTCTGCCAGGCGCGGCGCATCGCCTCGCGCCGGATCGGTTCGCTGTACATGTCGTAGCCGAGCGCCCCGCGGTTGCGATCATTGTCGGGTTCGACAAGGACGATGGGAAAGCCGATCGGCTCACTTGTCCGCGGCCAGACCTTGATCTCTCTGCCGTAATTTTCGCGCAGCTGCGCCTCGGCCGCGGCGGGAGTGTCCTGCTGGATCGCGACCGCGATGCCCACCCCCTGCATCCCCGGCGCGCGCACCTGCGGCCGCAGCGCCGCGAGGAAGGCGCGAACCCCCGGCCCGCTCGCCGCCTTGTCCGACTGATAGAGCGCGCGCACCCCTTCGAGCACCGCGAGCTGATCGCGCAGCCGGACGTTCACCTGCATCGCGACGCGGGTCGCCTGCTCGTCTTCCTGCGCCTTGTTGTAGAAGAAGCTGGCGACCGCCGCCGCCAGCGCGGCTGCAAGAATGCCGAGCCCGACGAAGCGGACCGAAAGGGCCATCAGCCGATCTGCCCAGAGCGAAGGGCGCATTACACTTATCCTGATGATTGCTGCCGTAGCAGCGCCCCCCTCTGTCACAAATAGGAGCATGCCAAGCGACCGATAGCAAGAAGCATTTGTTGCGCATCGGTGTAATCATCGAACAGGTTGCAGCGAGCAACCGACCGCCTATGTTCGGGCAGGAAACAGGAGGATGCCAAGATGATAGTCTACGGGTCGATCGTATCGCCTTTCGTGCGCAAATTGCTGGGTTTTCTGGGCGAAAAGGGCCTCGATTTCGAACTCAAGGGCGTCGGCATCGGCGATCCCGATCCCGGCTTTCGCGCCGCATCGCCGCTCGGCAAGATGCCGGCGATCGACGACAACGGCTTCCTGCTCGCCGATTCGAGCGCGATCATCCACTATCTCGAAGCGAAATATCCCGAGCCGGCGCTGATCCCCGCCGACCCCGAAGCGCGCGGCCGCACCGTGTGGTGGGACGAGTTCGGCGACACCGTGTTCGCGGCCTGCGGCGGCAAGATGTTCTTCAACCGTATCGTCGCCCCCAAATTCCTGGGCCGCGAAGGCGACCTCGCCGCCGCCGCCGAAGCCGAAGCCGAGGAACTGCCCAAATTGCTCGCCTATCTGGAAAGCGCGATCCCGGCGTCGGGTTATCTGGTCGGCGACCGGCTGACCCTCGCCGATCTGGCGGCAGTGTCGCCGCTGGTCAATGTCCGCCACTGCGGCATAACGATCGACGCCGCCACCTATCCCAAAATCGCCGCGTGGAGCGAGGCGATCCTGTCGCGCCCGAGCATGGCACCGTGGATCGCCAAGGAAGAGCGGATGATGGCCAAGGTGCTGGCGGGTTGATCCGGACCGGCGCGGCGATCGCGGGTGCCCTGCCGCTGGCCGCGCAACCGTCGGTCGCGGTCGCACGCACCACCGGATAGAGGCGACCGACCAAGTCGCTTTCTGAAACCCCTTGCATTTGCGAATCAGTCGCACTAGCGGCCTGCTCAACAGGAGTTGAGAATGATTCGCAAAATTGTCGCCGCGGCGCTGGCCTGCACCGCGCTTTCCTCCCCCGCGCTCGCGCAGACCGCGGCGCCCGACACGAAGGGCGAGGATAATATCGTCGTCACCGCGGCGCGCACGATCCTGCCGCCCAACGCCCTGCCACTGACGGTCGATGTCATCGGCAAGGAGGCGCTCGACCAGCAGGTGCTGATTTCGGGATCGGTCACCGACGCGGTCGCAACGCTGACCCCCAGCTTTTCGCCGACGCGTCAGAAATTGTCGGGCGCCGGTGAGACGTTGCGCGGGCGCTCGCCGCTCTATGCGATCAATGGCATTCCGCAATCGACCCCGCTGCGCGACGGCAGCCGCGACGGCTTCACCATCGATGGCTTCTTCATCGACCGGGTCGAGGTCATTTACGGTTCGAACGCGCTGCAGGGGATCGGCGGCACCGGCGGTATCGTCAATCAGGTGACGGTCGGTGCGCCGAAGACCGAAGGCGTCAGCGGCCGACTGCTGCTGCAGGGCACCGCCGACGACGAATTTTCCGAAGCCGGCATGGGCGGCAAGGCGGCGGGGCTGATCCAGTATCGGGCCGGTCGCTTCGACGCGTCGGTTGGCGCCGCCTATGAGGTGCGCGGCATCTTTCGCGACGGCGAAGGCAGTCCGGTCGGGATCAATCTTACGCAGGGCGAGACGCAGGATTCCAAGACGCTCTCGCTGTTCGGGCGCTTTGGCTACGAGGTCACCGATACGATGCGGCTCGACCTGATCGCCAGCCGTTACGAATTGAAAGGCGACGGCGATTATGTCGCGGTGGCAGGCAATCGTGCGACCGGCCTGCCGACCAGCGCTGCGCGCGGCACCCCGCCCGGCGATCCCGCCGCGAGCCGCACCGAAAGCCTGGCGCTGTCGTTGACCGACAGCAACCTTGGCGGCGGGAATTTCGTCGGCCAGATTTTCTGGAACCGCACCCGCGACACCTTCGGCGGCGAACCCAATCCGATCGCGACCTTCCAGGACGTCCAGATCGCGCCGGTCGGAACGCTGTTCGATCAATCGCAGAACCGCAGCCGCAAATATGGCGCCAAGCTCAGCTATGAGCGTGCGGTGCCCGGTTTCGAGGCACTGACGCTGATCGCCGGTTTCGACGCGCTGTGGGATTCGACCGAGCAGCGGCTGATCGCCACCGACCGCGTCTGGGTGCCGCCGACCGATTTCCGCAGCTTCGCTCCGTTCGGACAGGCCAATCTCAAATTGTTCGACGGCCTCGTCCGCGTGGCCGGCGGAGCGCGCTACGAAAATGTGAAGATCAGCATCGACGATTATACCACGCTCGCGAGCGCCGGCCGCACCTTCGTCAAGGGCGGCAGCCCGAGTTTCGACGACGTGCTGCTGAACGGCGGGGTGATCATCGAGCCGGTCCCCGGCATCCGCGCCTATGCGAGCTATGCCGAAGGCTATACCGCCCCCGACGTCGGCCGCATCACCCGCGCGGTGAGCACGCCGGGGGTCGAGATCGACAATTTCCTGAACATCCGTCCGATCGTATCGAACAATCGCGAGATCGGCGTCGAGGTGAAGCGCGGCCCGCTCGATGCGAGTGCGACCTATTTCTGGTCGTCGAGCAAGGAAGGGCAATTGCTCGTCGCCCGGCCCGACGGCATTTTCGACGTGCTGCGCCAGCGCGTCGCGATCGAGGGGCTGGAGATCAATCTGGCGGTCAAGCTGCCGATCGACGGCCTGACCGTCTCGGCAGGCTATGCCCATCTCGACGGCAAATATGATGCCGACGGCGACGACATCGTCGAAACCGACCTCGACGGTGCGAATATCTCGCCCGACCGGCTGAACCTGGCCGCCAGCTACGCCAAGGGGCCACTGTCGGCGCGCGTCCAGACGCAATTCTATCTTGCGCGCAGTTTCACCGGCCCGATGCGCGACCCGCGGAACGATTTCGAGGGCTATAATCTGACCGACGCCTTCCTGCGCTACCAGACGCGGATCGGCGGCATCAGCCTGGCGGTGCAGAATCTGTTCGACCGGCAGTATATCGCCTATGCGAGCGACACCCAGCGGCCGACCGATAATTTCTTCAACTTCGCCGGCCGCGGTCGCACCTTCACCCTCGGTTGGGATTATCGCTTCTGATGCAGTTGCTCGACACGCTGCACCGCTGGACCGGCGGGCTGATCGGACTGGTGCTTGGCCTGCTGGGCCTCACCGGCGCGATCCTCGTCCACAAGGATGCGTGGATCGGGCTGCCGCATAGCGGCGACCCGCTGCGCAGCGACCTTGGCAGCGTGACGCGGGCGACCGAGGCGATCATGGCGCAGCCGGGCGCGCAGGGCATCATCTATGCCCGCGACGGCTTTGGCCTCCACCAGACCCGTTTCGGCGAAGGCGCCGGTGCCTATGCCGACCAGACGGGGCAGATCGTCACCCGCTGGGCGAGCCAATGGGAGCGGCCCGAGCTGTGGATCTTCGATTTCCATCACCATCTCTTCGCCGGCGACAGCGGCGAGTGGGTGATCGGCATCGCGGGCCTGTGCGGGCTGTTCTTCATCGTGTCGGGCGTCATCCTGTGGTGGCGGACGCGCCGGACCTTCCGTCTGCGCCTGTGGCCCAAGCGGATGAGCCGGCCGGCGATCGTCACGCATCACCGCGACCTGGGGATCGTGATGGCGCCGCTGTTGCTTCTGTCGGTCGTCACCGGGACGATGATGATCTTCCGCCCCTTCGCAATGGCGGTCGTCGCGCCCTTCGGTTCGATTGCCGCAGCGGAGAAGTCGATGGCACCGCCCAAATATAAGGGCGGCCCGCTCGCCGCGAGGCCCGATTATGCGGCGATGCTCGCCGAAGCGCGCCGCCGCTTTCCCGACGGCGAGTTCCGCATCCTCAGCCTGCCGCGCAAGGCGGGCGATCCGATTTCGCTGCGGATGCGCCGGCAGGCCGAATGGCTTCCCAACGGCCGCTCGACGCTGTGGTTCGATGCGCAGACGGGCCGGCTGCTGGGTGCGCGCGACGCGCTCGCCATGGCGCCCGCCGCACAGGCGTTCAACAAGGCCTATCCGCTGCACGCCGCCAAGGTCGGCGGGCTCGGCTATCGCATCGTCATGACCTTGTCGGGGCTGACGATGGCGATGCTCGGCAGCTTGGCGGTGTGGACCTTCTGGTTCCGGCGGCCGAAGCCCGCCCGCGCCCGACCGCGCCGCATCGCCACCGCCTGACCCCCCGCTCCGCCCGCGATCGCGCGCCATATTGCGGCGCTCCAATAGTTAGGCATTGACCTAACTATTGGAGCGCTCTAAGAGGGTTGGCGAAAGGAGACTGCGATGTCGACCATCCGGCCCGACGCCCCGATTGCGCCCGAACCGGCGATGATCGACGGCATCTTCCGCGCCCTCGCCGACCCGACACGGCGGCAGGTTCTCGAACGGCTGGGCGAACGACCGGCGTCGGTCAGCGAACTTGCGGCGCACCACCCGATGGCGCTCCCCTCCTTTCTCGCGCACCTC
>Ga0066256_1004370_pt1 | contig 12661 bp, 12 predicted proteins | sample ThiBio_1000_biof_FD_87107 | JGI IMG/M metagenome (GOLD analysis project Ga0066256, IMG submission 87107) | Wastewater bioreactor microbial communities from Cape Town, South Africa - Thiocy_expt_1000_biof (version 2) | ecosystem: Engineered > Bioreactor > Thiocyanate-remediating >...
GCAGCGCTTCCTCGACCGAGATTTCGTCGAACGGATTCATCGACATCTTCACGTTCGCAAGCTCGACGCCGGAGCCATCCGCCTTGACGCGGATCTTGACGTTGTAATCGACAACGCGCTTGACGGGCACTAAGATCTTCATCTGGTCCTTCCTTCAACAACTCCGCAGAAAATGCGCTTTCAGAGGTTCATCTGATTGTCAGTTGGCGACATGGATACGCGTTTTTCCCCCAAACACAACGGCTGTGCGTCGCATATGGGCGGATTTTCCGCAGTTTCGGGATGGCTGCTGGTCTAGCCGCGGCCCCAATGCGGCGGCGTCCTGGTTTCGCCGGCGAGGGGGTCGGCCGGCGCCTCGGCGTGGCGTACGGCCGTCGGCGTGACGATGCTGGTGTCGAAGAGCGGCACGCCCCGGCGACGCATGAACAGGACGAGGATCGCCCCGGCGATGATGCCGCCGACATGGGCCCCCCAGGAAATCCGCCCCTCCGTATCCGTCAGCAGCATGAAGAACTGCTGGCCGACCCAGAAGAGCAGCGGGATGAAGGCCGGCAGCGGCAGCGGAAAGCGAAACAGCACCAGCACCCAGACCCGCACCTTGGGATGCAGCATCATGTAGGCGGCGACGACACCGGAGATCGCTCCCGACGCCCCGACCAGCGGCGCCTCGGACGACGGGCTCAGCAGGCCGTGGAAAAAGGCGCCGGCGACGGCGCAGGCGAGATAGAAGACGAGAAAGCGGAAGTGCCCCATGGCATCCTCGACATTGTCGCCGAAAACCCAGAGGAACAGCATGTTGCCGGCAAGATGCCAGAAGTCGAGATGCAGGAAGGAGTAGGTGAGATAGGTGGTGTTGTGCGGCACCAGGGTCATATCCGGCGGCAGGTAGGCATAGTTGAAGGCGACGGCCGGGATATAGCCGAGGCCGATTGTGGCCGCGTCATTGACCGTTTCCGGCGCGAGGAGGCCGGTGAACAGCCAGACCAGGCAATTGGCCGTGATCAGCGAGATCGTCACATATTGCAGCTTGATGTATTTCAGGGAATTCTTGTCGTGCAGCGGTATGAACACCCCGGTCCCCCTCGAGATTTTTCCGAAGCCTCAGGCGATCCCGGATTCGCCTGCATGCCCGGATCCTTGATTGCTCAGGCCGTCGTGGCAAAACCGCTGCCATGCCCGATGCGACCTGCTGTCGCACCCTAGCGGTTTTTTCCCGGAACCCAAAGCATATCCGTCCGGCCCTTGTCGTTATGATGACGGGCGGCGACGAACAGAAAATCGGAGAGGCGATTGATATATTTCAGTGCGGCGGGGCTGACCGTCTCGCCGTCGCTGCGCGACAGGGCGACCATGATCCGCTCGGCACGCCGCGAAACGGTGCGCGCCATGTGCAGCGCGGCGGCGGCGGGCGAGCCGCCGGGCAGGATGAAGGATTTCAGCGGCTGCAGGTCGGCGTTGAGGCGGTCGATTTCCGCCTCCAGCCGTTCCACCTGCGCCTCGACGATGCGCAATGGCTCATAGTCGAGGGGCTTGCCGGTATCCGGTGTGGCGAGATCGGCGCCGAGATCGAAGAGATCGTTCTGGATACGCTCCAGCATCGCGTTGAATTCGCCGTCGCCAGTGGTGTGCAGGCGCGCCATGCCGAGCCAGGAATTGGTTTCGTCCACCGTGCCGTAGGCTTCGACGCGCAGATCGTCCTTGCGGCGCCGCGGCCCTGAGACCAGGCCGGTGGTGCCGTCGTCGCCGGTCTTGGTGTAGATCTTGTTCAACTTGACCACGCGAGAGCCCCCTTGTCGCATCCTGGCGAAAGCAATTCCAGCAAAGCGTACTGCTGTTTTGCGTAAAAACAAAAAGATAGAGCGTTTTCGCGGTTCGGAGAAATACGGAAAACTCTATGCTGTCAGCGTCCGCCGCCCGTCAGCCATAGCGTCAGCATGATCAGCGCGATGGCGACCGCCTGCAGCACGATGCGCATCTGCATCAGCTTGTTGGAGAGGTTGGGGCTGCCGCCCTTCATCATGTTGAACAGGCCGCGGATCAGCACGAGCGCGACGAGGCCCATGACGGCGAGGGCAAGGATCATCGTAAAACTGGACATCGGTCCAAAATACCCTTTCTTTCAGCGCGCTTCAATCGAGCCAGCGCATGAGTCGGTAGAACAGATCGGCGGGAAGGAAACGCTTGAGCAGGACGCCCTGCTTGGCCGGCGTCGTCACCGGATAATGCGGGCGGGGGCGCTTTGCGGTCAAGGCGTGCCTGAGCACGTCATAGACCGCTTCCGGGCCGAGTTTGTGGCGGTTGACCGGCCCTGTGCCATTAAGTCGCGCCAGCTGGCGTTTGTATTCGACGGCATGGGCGGAGTTTTCGAGATCGATATTCGCCTCGATGTGTTTCAGCGCCGTCGCGGTGAAACACGAGGTGATCGGGCCGGGTTCGATCAGGCTGACATGGATGCCGCTGCCCTGCAGTTCCATGCGCAGCGTGACCGACAGGCCCTCGATCGCAAATTTCGAGGCGGTGTAGGCGCCGCGAAACCGGTAGGGCACGAGGCCGAGGATCGACGAGCATTGCACGATGCGGCCGTGTCCCTGCCTGCGCATATAGGGGATGACCTGGCGGGTCAGTTCGTGCCAGCCGAAGACGTTGGTCTCGAACTGGGCACGTAAGGTTTCGGTGGAGAGATCCTCGACGGCGCCCGGCTGGCCGTAGGCGCCGTTGTTGAACAGCGCGTCGATGCGGCCGCCGGTGCGCTCGGCGACGGTGGCGACCAGCGCCGTGATCGTCTCCGCCTGCGTATAGTCCATGATCAATGCTTCGATGCCGTCCGCTTCCAGCATCGCCCGGTCTCCCTCGCGGCGCACGGTGGCGAAGACACGCCAGCCATCCGCCTTCAGCGCCCGGGCGCAATGGGCGCCGATGCCGGTGGAGCAGCCGGTGATGATGATCGCGGGGCGGTTCGTCATGGAATGATTCCTGTACAAAGCGCAGCCGGTTTCCCATATTCCCGCCAGACTGACAATGCGGATGCCGAAGCCTGGAGGGCGGATGCCGAAGTTCCTGCGAGTGGCGTACAAGGTATGCTTCGACGCTTTCTACCATTTCAGCGACGACGATGGCTGGGCGATGGCGAGCCATGTGGCGCTGTCGATCCTGCTTGCGGTGTTTCCTTTCCTGATCTTCGGGACGGCGCTGGCGAACTTCCTCGGTGCCGACCAGTTTTCCGATACCGCCGTGCACCTGATCTTCGACACCTGGCCGGAGGCGATCGCCAAACCCCTGTCCGACCAGGTGCAGCAGGTGCTGACCATTCCGCGCGGCGGCCTTCTGACGATCTCCGTGCTGGCGGCCGCCTATTTCGCCTCCAACGGCGTCGAAGCGCTGCGCATCTCGCTCAACCGCGCCTATCGCCAGGCCGAGACGCGCCGCTGGTACGTCACGCGGCTGGCGAGCCTTGGTTACGTCGTCATCGCGGTGATGATCTTTACGGCGATCAGCATCGCTCTGGTTGCCGTTCCGGTGGCGCTGCGCTTCACCGAGCGTCGCCTGCCGTGGATGACGGAGGTTCTGGAGACGGTATCGAGCTGGAGCATCTATGGCACCATCATCGTGCTGATCGGCGGACTGATCTTTTCGCATCTCTGGCTGCCGGCGGGCCGGCGCGGCATTCTCGATGTCATGCCCGGTATCCTCCTGACATTGCTCGCCTGGTCGGCGGGGGCCTTCGTCTTCGCCTATTACATAGCCACCTTCGCCAACTACACCGCCACCTATGCCGGCCTTGCCTCGGTGATGATCGTCATCGTGTTCCTTTACATGGTGGGGGTGATCTTCATCCTGGGGGCGGAAGTGAATGCGGCGCTGATGAAGTACCGGGTGCTGGAGCGCATTTCACGGCGGCTTTTTGCCGAGGAGAGGGAAAAGGCGCCGGTGTCAAAGGCCGACGAGACGGCGGATGTCGGCGGGTGAGGCACCCGCTTGCCGCAAGGCGCTGAGGCCCGTATCGCCAAAACTCTTGGAGAGCTTGCGGCCGTCGGGTCCGGGGATCAGCCGGTGATGGTGGTAGAGGGGTGCCGGCAGGCCGAGCAATTGCTGCAGCAGCCGGTGAACCGATGTCGCATGGAAAAGATCGAGGCCACGCACCACATGCGTCACGCCCTGCAGCGCATCGTCGAGGCTGACGGAAAGGTGATAGCTCGACGGCGCGTCGGACCGGGACAGCACGACATCGCCCCAGGCGGCGGGATCGGCCGCGATCGTCCCCGTTTGGCCATCGCCGGTTTCCTGCCAGGAGAGCGGCACATCGAGGCGGGCGATCGCCGCGGCCATGTCCAGGCGCCAGGCGTGCTTTATGCCGGAAGCGAGCCGTTTCTGCCGCTCTTCCATCGGCAGGCCCCTGTCGGACGGCGGGTAATGCGGTGAGCCGTCGGGATCGCGCGGCCAGGGCCGGCCTTCGCGGGCCTCGAAGGCGGCGACATGGGCCTTGACCTCGCCGCGGGTCATGAAGGACGGATAGACAAGCTCCGCTGCAATCAGGCCGTCGAGTGCCGCACGATAGTCGCCGAAATGCTCCGATTGCCGCCGTGGCGGCTGTTCGAATTCGATGCCGAGCCAGTCGAGATCGCTGAGGATGGCGGCTTCGAGCGCCGGCGTGCAACGGCTGAGGTCGATATCCTCGATGCGCAGCAGCAGCCGTCCGTCGATCGCCCGTGCCATGTCCCGATTGAGGAAGGCGGAGAGGGCGTGGCCGAGATGCAGGAGGCCGTTCGGGCTCGGTGCGAAACGGAAGACGGGTTTTTGACGCAGACTGTCGATCATGCTTTCTTCTGCCACGAAAATTCGGCGCCGGCCAAGGGCCGGGCCAGAGGGAGACGCATGCAGACGATCCGCAGCCTTGACGATGTTGCCGCCGGCCTTACGGCCTTGCGGTCGATCGATCCGCGGCTGTCGGCGGTGATCGACGCATCGGGCCCGGTTCCGCTGCGGCTGGACAGGCCGGGATTTGCCGGGCTGGCGCAGATCATCGTTTCGCAGATGGTGTCGAAGGCCAGTGCGGCGGCGATCTGGCGCCGCATCGAGGCGGCGGGCGGAACGGCAACGGCATCCGCCTATCTCGAAGCCTGCAAGGGGCCGGATGGTTTCGGGCTGTCGCGTGCCAAGGCGGATACGCTTGGCCGCATCGCCGCAGCCGTACAGTCCGGCGTCCTCGACCTCGAGACGGCATCGTCGCTGGATGCGAAGGAGGCGTTTGCGCTGCTGACCGGTATCAAGGGCGTCGGCCCGTGGACGGCGGAGGTCTATTTGATGTTTTGCGGCGGTCATCCGGATATTTTTCCGGGCGGCGACGTGGCGCTGCAGGCGGCGGTGGCGCATGCCTTCGGGTTGGAAAAACGTCCTTCCGCCCGCGAGCTTGCAGGCCTTGCGGCGCTCTGGGCGCCGTGGCGCTCGGTCGCGGCAAGGCTGTTCTGGGCCTATTACGCAGCGCGGATGCGGCGCGATGCGGTGCCGCTTTTGTGAATCCCGTTGAGCCGTCAAGCTATTGCCGCAAGAGGGCTTCACAATGCTGTAACAACGCGCCTAATATACAAGAAGCAGATGCCGAATCGCTCAGGAGAGCCCCTTGACGATTGCAGTCTCACCCCAGGCCCTGCCTGCGCTCGTTCTGAACGCTGACTACCGGCCACTGAGTTATTACCCCTTGTCGTTGTGGTCCTGGCAGGACGCGATCAAGGCAGTGTTTCTTGATAGAGTAAACATCATCGCCGAGTACGAACATTCGGTGTCCTCGCCCAGTTTTTCGATGAGGCTGCCGAGTGTTGTTTCCTTGAAGAACTACGTGCAGCCATCGCGTTTTCCCGCCTTTACACGCTTCAACGTCTTCCTGCGCGACCGTTTCGAATGCCAGTATTGCGGCTCGCCCGACGATCTGACCTTCGATCACGTCATCCCGCGTGCCCATGGCGGCGAGACGACGTGGGAAAACGTCGTGGCCGCCTGCGCGCCGTGCAATCTGCGCAAGGGCAGCAAGCTGACCAAGCAGGCCGGTATGTTTCCGGCGCAAAAGCCCTATCAGCCGACGGTGCAGGACCTGCATAACAACGGCCGGCTTTTCCCGCCGAACTATCTGCACGAAAGCTGGATGGACTATCTCTACTGGGATACCGAGCTGCAGCCGTAAGCGGCTTCAGGCGGCTTTTTTGGCCCGCAGGCCGATGAAGGCGATCGCGGCAAGGATCACGCTGGCGATGACGTTCCAGCCGGCAAAGGACAGCCCCAGGAAACGGCCGGCCGCATCGGTGCAGGACGGCCCCTTGATCGTGTTGAGGTCGTCGAGAAGATTACCGGCATTGGTGGTGACGGCGTTGACGGTGGTAGAGCAGGTGGTCGGGCCTTCCCAGAAATGCCACTCGACGCCCGAGTGATAGACGCCCATTCCCGCACCGACGATCATCATGATGCCGGCGACGGCGAGCAGCAGCCGGGTGAGCCAGGAAGGTGCACCGAGCAGCGAGGAAAGAAACGCTGCGGCCGCAACCGGGATGCCGTAATAATAGGGCTCGCGCTCCAGAAGGCAGAGCATGCAGGGAATATAGCCGCCGATATGTTCGAAACCGAGTGCCGACCCGACCGTCGCCGCCATGCCGAGCGCCAGGAGCCCGGATGCGATGGTCTGCGTGCGATTGCCGGTGGTGGACGTCATGGCGGTGTTTCCAGTGGGCTTGCGCACGGGGCGCCTTTGAAAAGCTCGGATCTCTAGAGATCTGACGCGCTTTTAGGCCCGGTGCGACCAGGAGTAAATGCTTGTCGCTCACGCTGGCCGCGCCGCGCCGAAAAACTTTTCGTGAGGCGCGGCATGATCCGCTTCCTCCATTAAAATTTTCAAAATGCCGGTTGACCGACAGGCCTTCATTCGTATAGTCGCCGCACTGTAAGCGCCTCACACGCGGGTGTGGTGGAATTGGTAGACGCGCCGGACTCAAAAAGAGGTTTGTCTACCAATCCACAGGAAATCACGATGAAGTGAAAACATCGTATTTTCAACGGGCTGGCGGTGTGGGAGTGATGAGTAGGAATTCCGCCGATTTGGCGCTAGGGGCCGGCTAGGAGCCGACGCCTAGAGTAGGATCGGCGGCAGAGTGCGGGCGTGGCGGAATTGGTAGACGCAGCGGATTCAAAATCCGCCGTCCTTACGGATATGTCGGTTCGAGTCCGACCGCCCGCACCATCCCTTAAACCGAACCAATTCCCGGCGGCTGGAAGTGCGATATCGGGTCTCTAACTAGCGGGAGAGAAGGGCCGGTATCTCCAGATTTGCGAGCAATGTCTGGGTCGCGCTGCCGAAGACGAATTCCGAGATTTTGGCTGGCCGTAGGCCCCCATGACGAGCAGGTCCGCTCCGATCTTGTTCGCATGCGTCAGCAGCGTTTGCCCGGCATCCTGGCCCTCCAGGCGATCGAGAGTAACCGAGACGCCATAACGGGCGAGATGTCGGGAAATGTCGGCACCTGGATCTTGTCCCAATAGCTGCGAGATTTTCGGCTCGGGGATGACGACGACATGCACCGCCTCCGCCCTGACAATCAGGGGCATTGCATCGGAGATCGCGCGCGCGGCCTTCCGCCTCGCCCATTTGAGAACAGCCTAGATTGGGATGCCGCCAACAGCCATGACACAGGCTAACGCTGATCTCGACATTTTCCTCGCCAGACTGAGGAAGCGACGGAGGGCGGGATTATCGTTCTTGACGGACCAGATTGCGGAAAAAGGCAAAACAGCCCCTCGGATCGGTGGGTATACGACGCCGCGAAACCGGGCGCCTTTTGCCGCTTCGCTTACAAGCGTCAAGCCTTGTCCAATCGCGACAAGAGACATGAGGTTATCTCGCCCTACATTGTGCCGTTCAATGGTGGGATGACGTCCCAGATCGGCGAGATGCTTGACAATGTAATCGTAGATCTCGGGTCCAGGATCACTTTCGGTGATGATGAAACGGCGTCCCTGTAGGTCTCTCCAATTGACCTCTCGTTTTCCGCTCAGCTTGTCCGATCGCGGGAGTGCGACCACAACGCGTTCGTTCCACAGAAACTGGCTGTCACAGCCGTCAACTCTGTGGGCTCCCGTCAGGAATGCGACATCGAGATCATGCCGTTGCACGGCGGCCAAATGGGCCGCCGGCCCGGCCTCGGTAACTTCGGCCCGTATGCCCGCATTATCGTTTAAGTACTGATCAAGCAGTTCCCGTATGAAGCCGGAGGCAAAAGACGAGAAGACGCCGAATCGTATGACACCGGCCTCTCCCCTGCCGAATGATCCTGCATCTTGTCTCGCTCTATGAATTTGCCCCAGAGCGCGTCGAGCGCGCGCCACGAAACTGCGACCAGCATCCGTGAGTGAAACGCCGGTGGGATATCGAACGAACAAGGCGGCACCCAACTGGTCTTCGAGATCGCGTATGCGCCGGCTGACGGAAGATTCGTGTACACCGATTGCGGCGCCGGCCTTTCGAAAGCTTCCATATTCTGCGGCTGCTATCAGGTAGCGGATATCCTTCAGACGGATGTCGAAATCCACAACCTCCAATGCTTTTCACCTATCCAAATGGCCGGCCCCTATCGAGCGGTCCGGGTGTGGTCCTGTCATAGGTGCCGCTGACGCGGCGGTTCGATTGGCCGACGGAGCTGAGCTGGTTTGCGCGGCCAGCCACATCCCATCCTTGGATACGGGTGGCCGGCAGGCGGATCAGGCCAGCCGGTTGCGGAACAGCCATGCCGCAAGGGGCAAGGTGACTGCGGCAATGGCAAGCAAGGGCACGAAGTTGAAGGCGATATCGTTGAAGGTCGCGCCTTCGAGATAGACACGGCGCACAAGGTCCACACCGAACCGCAACGGGTTCACGTAGGTCACGACCTGCAAGACTTCCGGCATGTTGCGCACGGGGGTCAGCAGGCCCGACAAGAGCATCAGCGGCATCAGAAGCATGAAGGTGTAGAGCATGGCCTGTTGCATGGTCAGCGATACCGCCGAAATCGACAGGCCGATGCCGACCGATGCCAGCGTGAACATGGAGAGGCCGAGATAGAGCAGCCAGACCGATCCGTTCATGGGGATCTGGAACCAGAACAGGATGATGAGGAAGATCAGGGTTGACTGAAGCAATCCGATCAGCATGGACGGCAGCGCTTTTCCGACGAGTATCTGCAACGGCGTAAGCGGCGTCACCAGCAACTGGTCGAACGTGCCCTGCTCGCGCTCGCGGGCGACGGACAGTGCCGCCAGCATGAGCGTCTGTATCATGCTGAGCGCGGCGATCAGGCCCGGCATCATGTTCCAGCGGGATTCGAGGTTCGGATTGAACCAGGAGCGACGCTCGATCGTGATGGGGGCGGCAATGCCGCGCGTGCTGTTCCAGGAGGTGACGATCGCGCCGACATAGGCCGAGGCCAGGCCGGCGGTCGAGGAATTGCGACCGTCGAGAATAAGCTGCAACGGAGCCTCTTGGCCTGCTGCAAGCCGCGCCTCGAAATCGGACGGTATGCTAATTGCGAGCAGCGCTTCGCCGCTGTCGATCTGCGCCGCGATCTGGCTGGAGGAGGTGAGCGTCGCTGTCCGCTGGAAGACCCCTGCGCCGTCGAGCCGCGCCAGAAGCTCGGTCGAGGCCGCTCCGCGACTTTGATCCAGAACGGCGTAGGGCGCATGGGTCAGGTCGAAGGTCGCTCCATAGCCGAACAGCAGCGCTTGCATGATCGCCGGAGCAAAGAGCAGGGTCCGGTTCGCGGGATCCTTGACGAGCGCCAGGATCTCCTTGCGGATCAGCGACAGCACCTGAGAGACATAGAGGATCAGCCTGGTCATTGCCTTAGTCCAGCCTTTTGGCAAGCGACCGGCGCGTCAGCACGATCAGTACGATGGCGTAGAGCGCAAGAATACTGCAACTGCGCAGGATGTCGGGCCAGTAGTCACCGGCCATGAACAGGGTCTTGATCAGCCCCATGAAGTGGGTCGCCGGCAGGAGCTGGCTGATCACCTGAATGACCACCGGCATGTTGCGCAGATCGAAGATGAAGCCCGACAGCATCAAAGCCGGCATGAAGCTCACGAGCAGCGCCATCTGGCTGGCCGCGAACTGGTTGCGGGTCGCCGCCGAGATGAACAGCCCAAGCCCCAGCGAGACCAGCAGGTAGAGAAGCGACGAGACGACGATGACCCAGAGCGAGCCGCGCATCGGCACCTGGAACAGGTATTTCGCGGCGAGCAGGCACATGATGATGTCTATGGCGCCGATGACGATGTAGGGCGCGATCTTCGCGAGCACCAATTCCAGCGGCCGAACCGGGGTGACGAACAGGGATTCCAGCGTGCCGCGCTCCCATTCGCGCGCAACAAGCAAAGAAGTGAGGAACGCGCCGATCAGGGTTATGACCAGCACGATCAGACCTGGAACCAGATACCAGGTGCTTTCGCCCGCCTCGTTGAACCACATGCGCTGGACGATGGCGATGGAGCCGATGCCGGAGGGCTTGTTGCCTGCGCGATCGGCCTGCTGTTGCAGCGGCATGGCGAGCGCGCCGGAGACATAGCCCTCGATGGCCGAAGCGGTGTTGGAATCGACACCATTGATCAGAAGCTGCAACTGGCCATCGCCAGCGGCGAAGCGCCGCGAGAAGTCGCCGGGCACACGCAGGATGGCGTCGGTCTCGCCAGCGCGGATCATGCGCTCGGCTTCTGCCATGGAAGTCACCCATGCGGGGGTCAGATAGCGAGAGCCTTGAAGCCCGGCGACGGTGTTGCGCGCCGTGGGCGAGCTGTCCTCCAGAACCACGGCGACGCGGGCATTCGTCACGTCAAAGGAGAGGCCATAGCCGAAGAGCAGGATCAGCACGACCGGCAGCAGGAGACCGACGACCAGATTACTGCGGTCGCGCAGCATCTGGCGGGTTTCCTTTCGGGTCAGGGCGACGAGGCGCGTTGCGAAACCGGATGCGCTCATGCGGCGGCCTTCTTCCGGTCGCGCTCGGCGCGGCCCTGCTCGACGATGGCGATGAAGGCGCTGTTCATGTCGGTGCCCGCGTCGCCAGCCTGCTTCCTGACCTCCCTCGGCGTGCCCAGCGCCAGCATCTCACCGGCGTCCTGAATGGCGATCCGGTCGCAATATTCGGCTTCTTCCATAAAGTGCGTGGTGATGATGATGGTCACCCCGCCCTGGGCAAGCGAGGTGATGGTGCGCCAGAAGGCGCGCCGGGCGAGCGGATCGATGCCGCTGGTCGGTTCGTCGAGGAAGAGAATGTCGGGCTGGTGCAGGAGCCCGGTCGCCATGGCGAGCCGCTGCTTGTAGCCGGCGGGAAGGATGCCGCTCTGCGCGGCGGGGTCGAGGTCGAACTGTTCGAGAGACGCAGTGATGCGATCACGCAAAGCCTTGCGCCCGAGACCGTAGGCTCCGCCAAAGAACTCCAGATTCTCGCGGACGGAGAGATTGCCGTAGAGCGCAAATTTCTGGGAGACATAGCCGATGCGGCCGCGCGCCTCGGCCCGCGCATTGCGCAGGTTCAGGCCCGCCACCTCCAGATGGCCGCTGGTTGCCGGCAGCAGGCCGCAGAGCATGCGAAAGGTCGTCGTCTTGCCAGCCCCGTTCGGGCCGAGCAGGCCAAAAATCTCGCCCTGGGCGACGTCGAAGGAGGTGCTGGCGACGGCGGTGAAGTCGCCGAACTTGCGAACCAGATCACGCACGACAATGACGGGCTTGTCCCCGTTGCGCCGGGGCTCGACAGAAACTGGTTCGGTTGCGGGTTTCGCCGATGCCTCGCCGTCCTTTTCCTCGTGCTGGCGCAGCATCATCATGAAGGCGTCTTCCAGCTCTTCCTCGCGCGGCTCGACAGGAGCGTCGTGAAGAAGCTCCTTGATGCGCGCCTCGTCGGCGTCCTGCTGGCGGATGAAGCTGACATTGCCGCCCTTCGGCACGGCGTCGACGATAAGGTCCGGCCTGTCGATCAGCCGGGCCTGCAGTTCCCGCGCGGGCATTCCCTCGGGCGGGGTCGCGGTAAAGGTCAGGCCTTTGGCCCGGCTTTGCAGGCCGGCAGGTGGACCATCCGCCAGAAGCCGCCCGTTATTCATGACGAAGACCTGCGCGCAGCGCTCGGCCTCGTCCATATAGGCCGTGCTGACGATGACGCTGAGCTTTTCGTCATCGACGAGCTGCTGCACGATCGTCCACAGATCGCGTCGCGACAGCGGGTCGACGCCGACGCTCGGCTCGTCCAGAAGCAAAAGGTCGGGAGAGCGGACCAGCGTGCAGGCAAGTCCCAGCTTCTGCTTCATGCCGCCGGAGAGCTTACCGGCCGGTCGTTCGGTGAAGCGCGTCATGTCGGTCATTTCCAGCATCCGGGAGAAGCGTTCCTTGCGCTCGCCCTGCGGCACGCCATGCAGATCGGCATAGAGATCGAGATTCTCCTGAACGGACAGGTCCTCGTAGAGGCCGAAGCGCTGCGGCATGTAGCTGATGCGGTCCTGCACCGATTGAGGATTGGCCGCGACATCGATGCCGAGCACGGCAAGTGAGCCGGCATCCGGCTTCAGCAATCCGGCGATCATGCGCAGAAGCGTGGTCTTGCCAGCGCCGTCAGGGCCAACCAGAGCCGTCAGCTCTCCCGCGCGAACGGCAAGGGATATT
>Ga0066256_1001363_pt3 | contig 12658 bp, 13 predicted proteins | sample ThiBio_1000_biof_FD_87107 | JGI IMG/M metagenome (GOLD analysis project Ga0066256, IMG submission 87107) | Wastewater bioreactor microbial communities from Cape Town, South Africa - Thiocy_expt_1000_biof (version 2) | ecosystem: Engineered > Bioreactor > Thiocyanate-remediating >...
GGGATCGTCGCTTAAATTAAGCCGGTTGCTGACTCTTGAATGGGTAATATAACCTAGCCAAACCCTTTCATCTTGGCTCGTAATTTTTTGTGCGTCGGGTTTTGAGAGCAGTAAGATGAGAGAGAACTGCGAAAATAACCTGCTCAATTGTCAAAATTTTTACAAAGGTAGAAGCATGTTTTTTTAGCCGAACTGTTATTTGTCATGTTTTGAAAATTTCAACCTACTTTTGAGCAAACTAAATTTTTCTTCGATGAAACCTTCAAATTTCTTAATTCTTTTTTCTTCCTTATTGCTAATCATTTTTTCGTCTTCATGCAAAAGCGCAGGATCTTCCCCGGGTAGCGGCAAGGGCTGGGTTTCTTTATTCAACGGAAAAGATTTTAGTGGCTGGCGGCAGGTGAACGGTTCAGCTATGCCCGCAAACTGGGTCATTGAAGATGGTGCGATGAAAGTTGTAATAGGCGAAGGTAAAAAGCCGGGGCAGGGTGCCAACGGCGATATTATTTTCGCGGATAAAAAATTTAAAAACTTTGAATTATCAATTGACTGGAAAGCCAGCAAAATGGCTAACTCGGGAATTTTTTACAATGTGCGAGAAGTTCCCGGAAAGCCCATTTATTATGCGGCACCTGAAATTCAGATACTCGATAACAAAGATGCTACTGACAATAAAGTGGCCAGCCACCTGGCCGGTTCTTTATACGACATGATTGCGGCTGATCCCAAAACTGTGAAGCCGGCAGGGGAATGGAACAACATCGTTGTTCGTGTGAAAGACGGCCATGTCACGCATATTCAAAACGGCGTGGAAGTAGTGCATTATACGTTATGGACACCCGAGTGGGACAATCTCGTTCAAAACAGTAAATTTAAAGCCTTCCCTGGCTTTACTGAGGGTATTTCAAAAGAAGGTTACATCGGTTTACAGGATCATGGTTACCCTGTTTGGTTCAAAAATATTAAGATCAGGGAATTGTAGTTTGAGTAATAATTCACAGTTATTTGTTAGTAGTTTGACATAGCATTATTGGGTTGAACATGAGAAAATTGTTTTTCGTTTTTAGTTGTTACTTTTTTACATCATTGATGACGCTTGCGCAACAGCCACTTCCTGCAATAAATAAAGAAGCGCTGAAAGCAAATACAAAAGAACTTTCGTCAGATTATTACCAGGGAAGAAAACCTTTCACCATAGGAGAGAAACGCGCACTCGAATTCATCAAAAATAAATTTAAAGGAGCGGGATTAAAACCGGGTAACAGAAATTCTTTTTTTCAGCCGGTGCCATTGATGGAAACAGATATTTCAAATGTCTCTCCATTGATTGTTAAGTCTGATGAGGCGTCCGAATCGTTTGAATACATGAAGGATTTTGTTTTGCTGGCTGAAACTTCTGCGCCGCAAATCAACCTGAATGATGATATTATTTTTGCGGGATACGGCGTTGTGGCGCCTGAATATAATTGGAATGATTACGCGGGGCTTGATGTAAAAGGGAAAGTTGTGTTGGTGATGGTAAACGATCCGGGATTTGGAGTTGATACAACTATTTTTAAAGGAAAGAACATGACCTACTACGGCCGCTGGACTTATAAGTTTGAAGAAGCCGCGCGGCAGGGAGCCAAAGCATGTTTTGTGATCCATAATACAGCGGCAGCGGCTTATGGTTTTAATGTCGTACAAAATTCAAATAACGGTTCTGATCTTTTTTTGGATGAAAGAGCGAATCCGCAACCCCATACTTTAGTGAACGGCTGGTTCTCCGCAAGTGCAGCAAAGAAAATTCTCGCGCTGGCAGGAAAAGATACTTCGCTTTTGGTGAGTGCCAATAAAAAAGATTTTAAAGCAGTGAGCCTCGGCTTAAAAGCTACTTTAACAGCAAAAGTTACATCGCATTACAGTACTTCGCAGAATGTGATAGGCATGATCAAAGGTACGAAACGCCCGAACGAATATATTATTTACACTTCTCACTGGGATCATTTGGGCGTGGGCGCAAAAGAGGAAACAGGCGATTCTATTTATAACGGCGCTCAGGATAATGCTACCGGCATCGCAGGTTTGATTGAATTGGCGAAGACATTTAAAAAGATGAAAAAACAACCTGATCGGTCGGTTTTGTTTATTGCTGTAACAGCCGAAGAGCAGGGTTTACTTGGCTCAAAATATTATGCAGAAAACCCCGTATATCCGTTAAAAAACACGGTTGCAGTAATAAATATGGATGCGCTGAATGTTTATGATCGCACAAAAGATATTTCGATAGGAGGCTTCGGACAAAATGAGTTGGAGGATTATGCAATTGAAGCGGCGGCAAAACAGGGGAGAAGTTTGAAGAAAGGAGGCTATGATACCGGCGGCGGTTATTTCAGGTCTGATCATTTCAGTTTTGTAAAACAGGGGGTACCTGCGTTGGCCGCTGGCAGCGGAAGCGATTATGGTGATACCCACGAAGCGGAGATAGGGAAAAAGTACGCTGACCTTGGCAAACGGTACCATAGTACAAAAGATGAATTCAATCCTGATTGGACGTTTGAAGGCGCTGCCGCCGATTTGCAATTATATTTTTTGGTTGGATATAAATTAGCTAATGAAAAAACCTGGCCTAAATGGAAAGAGGGTTCGGAATTTAAAGCAATCAGAGAAAAGCAATAATTTTTGTTCAGAAGGAATGCGACCATTTATTCAAAGAAAAACTTTTTAATAAAGAACCAGGCAAATACCAGCGACACAATTAATTTGATACCTGTACTAAAAAGAAACCCCACAAACGAACCCCATGCTGCTTTGAGCGCCCTGCCCGTATCTTTTGAGTCATGAATCATTTCTCCCACAAACGCGCCAAGAAAAGGCCCGATGAGGATGCCAAAAGGACCCATGAACATACCTGCAAAAATTCCAATAGTGGCACCCCATTCGCCCTTTTTACTACCTCCAAATTTTTTAGCACCCAAGGACGGAACCACGTAATCGAGAACAATCGTGGCTACTGTAATCAATGCGGTAACAACAAGAAAAAAAATTGAGAATTCTCCATAACCCGAGAAATGCAACAGCAACAAACTCAGCCAAACCAGAATCGTTCCGGGGAGGCCGGGTACCACGCTTCCAATAACGCCGATGATCAGTAACAGAAACCCTAATAATAATACCGCAACTTCAATATCCATTTAATTAAAAATACAAAAGTCACAGGTGGAGGGTGATAATGTTTTGCAAAAATTAGAACGACTCACCGAATGCCACGTAAAAGCCGCTGTTTTTATCACTACCGCGCGCATAATCTATTCTCAGGTTCGTCCGGTCTTTGCGGTCAATCATAAACCGCAAACCCGCACCGTAATTGAATTTGGTGGTTTCTGTACTAAATTTGTTTTCAGAAGAGTACAGGTTTGAAATGCCCCCAAATGCCGCCAGTCCAAACCGCCAGATCACAGGCGTCCTGAACTCGGTTTGTAAAGTGCTTAAATAATTATCACGATACCTGCCATAGAAAAATCCCCGTACAAATTTATCACCACCCAGGTAGGCATAGTCATAAAACGGAATTTGGCCGAAGTTCAGATCATTCACTAACCTCGTAGCAAGCGTGTATTTTTCTTTCCAGGTTTTGTAATACCTAAAGTCGGTCAACAACTCAACATAGTTTTTTTTAGAAAAATTGTAGGTAGTGTTCAGGTTCAGATACATTCCGTTTTCGGGTGTTAGCAAATTATTTCGTGTGTCTTTCAATAAAGAATACCCAAGTCCAAATGTTGCGCCATCCACCAGTTCAGGATAGCTTTTAACTGAATCGGTGTTTTCGACATTGCTGTAATTGACATATTTCAGTCCGGGCCCTGTAAAAATATCTTTCCTGATCTTTTTCAACAAATGGCCTTCGGCCATAAACCTGTTGCTGTTGTATATTATTTTGTTCGATTCAGGCGTATTGGCCCCAATGCCAAAATACTGATCGGGATATTTTGAATAATGCAACAAACCCCTGGTGAAATATTTTTCATCTTTAAAAAAATAATTCCAGCCTGTTTCCACAATCAATTGCTTATTCCAGGTATAGCTTACCTCAAACTTCGCGTTGGAGGTTCGCGTAGCTGTATCATATAGGTTAAATGTAAAAAGTGTTACAGCCCCAATATACGTGCGGGTTTCAGGGGAATACCCGAAGGTAGGAACCGGTAATATTTTTACTTTTTTTCTTTTTGTGGAATCCTGGGCTGTGAGGGATTGAATCGACAACAGCAAAATAAATGCGGTGGAAAGAATATATTTCATACAGTTTTGGGTTCAAAATTTTTGAACGCAATGTTATCGAAAATCCCTGATAGTTTATATCCATTATTTCTGCGTGGTACTCATCTCTTTAAATTTTTCAAGCGCTGCTTTGCGTAACGCATCAAGCATATCTTTAGGCGGCGTGTAGTCCTCAATTGTTTTTCCAAAATAATGCCATGCCCACCCGCTTACGTAAGGATTATTGTATTCAATAAACGTTTGCAAATTGTTGGCGCCGGCATTCAACGGGTAGGTTTCAGTTATGATCAACGGTTTTGAGGATTGAAATTTTTGAATAGATAGATTGTCCGGTTCAAAATTTCCTGTTTTGGGGTAAAGATGTGTTGTCATCAGGTCAAGGTCGGCAGAAAGTGGTCAGGGATAATCTTAACCTTTAAAATTTTTGATTTTTTTACATTCTGCTTAGTACTTTTTTAACATTATTCTTCGTCTATTTGATATATTAAAAAGCCGGAAATTATTTCATTTTTTAACCCTTAAACTTACAACAATGATTATTAAAAAAACATTCCCGATATTGATTGCAGCGGCTGTTATTTTATTATCGGCCTGTACACAAACTAAAAAAGATGATACTAAAACAGGTTTATCTGTTACCGATACTTTAGGCCTTGCTGAATTTCAAAGATTCAAACTGGAGAACGAGATCAGGCAACAAATGATGAGCGAGCAGCAAATGGGCTATACAACTGCGCCGGCACCTGTTCAGTATTATACGCCTGCAAGAAGTACTTCCACAAGGTCGTCTGCCCGCACAACAAGCAGCAGGCGCTCGAGCGGTAGAACCTATTCTTCGGGCAACCGTGGTTATTCAAATAATAATGGTGGATACGCTACCACAAGGCAACAGCCGCAACGTAAGCGTTGGAGCCACACAGCTAAAGGTGCTGTAGTGGGTGGTGTTTCAGGTGCTGTGATTGGCGCTGTAGCTAACAAACGCAACCGTTTGGGTGGCGGTGTTGTAGGAGCAGTGGTTGGTGCAGCAACAGGAGCGGGTATTGGTGCGATCGTTGATAAACGAGAGCGCAACCGTGGGTATTATACGAATTACGGGTATTAACCAGCATTAAAAAATTGGAAAGCATTGCTTTCAATGAAAGTCATTTTCTGAATGAGAATGACTTTTTTAATTTAGGTTTTCTTTGTTCAGTCTTACGAGTTTATTGCTACAAACAGTAATCCTTTGGAATAACGCCAGAAAAAATAGTAATAGCAGTATTTTGAGCAGTCGTCAAACTAACACTGAACTTTTTATGACAGCGCGAAAAGCCCGATCGTTAATACATTGATTTTTAGTGATATATGAAAAATTAATTTGTGATTAAAATTATTTGTCAATTTTAATTTGGTACATTTGTACGGGGTGTTTTAGTGTGCCCTGCTTTTAAAATGAGTAACAAAGATAAAAAAGAATGGGTTCCCTGGGCTCTTCGCAGAACCAATCCGGATATTTTCTATTTCAAGGATGATGGAATTACTCCCAACAGCCATTTGCCTGTTTTAATTTACCGTGGTTTATTTGACGATTCATATGATAATTGTGAGAAGTGGCTTGAAGACAAGTTTACAGACAACGGTTGGATAAGGACTTGTCACAAACCTTTGTTTGAATATTATCACTATCATAGCAATACCCACGAAGTATTGGGAGTTTGTGAAGGCAGTGGGTATATTCAACTTGCTGCAAAAAACGGGGTAAAAACGGAAATAGAAAAGGGCGATGTTGTTTTGATTCCGGCTGGCGTAGGACACAGGTGTATCAATCATAGCCAGGATTTTCAGGTTGTTGCCGGCTACCCCGATAGCGCTATGCCGGATGTAAAGAGAGCAACAATTGAAGATCGCGAGCTGGCAATAGAAAATATAAAAAAGGTTTCGGCCCCTGGTTTTGACCCCATCTTACGCGACGAAGAAGGAGGCCTTTTGAAATTTTGGTCATAATTTCACAAAATGGCTGCGCGCTTCAACGTCCATTTTACCGATGATTTTACAGGAATTATTGAGCAATTAATTGCTGATAAGAAACATGCGGATTTCATTATGGATATTAATGGCTGGGAACGCGCGGCTGGTGTAATAATTAAACCTGATGACAACACCAACACCGAATTTATACAACTTGACAACGGCCGGCTAATTAATGTTAATTCGATTATTGCCATCAACGGAATTTTTAAAAACGATTGTACCTGTTACTGATTTTTCCGCTAAAATAAGCACCGCTGCAGAAGGTTACGACGCGCTTCTATCCGGGCAGGCACCTGCCTGATGCCGTTTTTATCAGGCTCGCGCAATAATTATTCTTCACTATTTTGGGGTGTTTATTAAATGTGTTTTAAAATTCTACGTCACAAATAGGATAATAGTTAAATCTGTGGTAACTTAGCGACCTCAATTTCATTTTTACATTTAAACAAGTTTTATGGAAAGAGTTATTAATTTTTCGGCGGGGCCTTCAGCGTTGCCTGAAGCAGTATTAAGAAAAGCACAAAGCGAAATGTTGAGCTATGGCAGCTCGGGCATGTCGGTGATGGAAATGAGCCACCGTTCGAAAGATTACATGGCTATCATTGAAGCTGCAGAAGCTAACCTGCGCGAACTGATGAATATTCCTGCTAATTACAAAGTATTGTTTTTACAGGGTGGGGCTTCCATGCAATTTGCAATGGTGCCGCTCAACCTGATGAACAAAAATAAAAAAGCCGATTATGTGAACACGGGTGTTTGGTCAAAAAAAGCGATCAAAGAAGCCGGCCGCTGCGGTAAAGTGAACGTGGTGGCTTCGTCTGAAGATAAAACGTTCAGTTACATCCCTGATTTAGATCCTTCAACATTTGATAAAGAGGCCGATCATTTTCACATCACAACCAACAACACTATTTACGGAACACGGTACACATCAATACCCGATACAGGCAATGTTCCGCTGGTAGCCGATATGTCTTCTGATATTTTATCAAAACCATACGATGTTTCAAAGTTCGGTTTGATCTTCGCCGGCGCCCAGAAAAACCTTGGCCCTGCGGGTGTTTGTATTGTTATCATTCGCGAAGACCTTGCAGGCAATCAAATGGAATTTACGCCTACAATGCTGAATTATCAGGTTCAGATTGAGAACGGTTCTATGTTCAACACACCGCCTACTTACGGCATCTATTTATGCAAGCTCGTTCTGGATTGGCTGAAAGACCAGGGTGGGGTGGAAGCAATAGAAAAGGTGAATAACGAAAAGGCGAGCATTCTTTATGATTTCCTCGACAACTCAAACCTATTCAAGCGAACAGTAGCCCCGAAAGATCGCTCAATTATGAACGTGCCGTTTGTAACAGGCAGTGTGGAAAAAGATGATGCATTCATCAAAGCCGCTACAGCAAAAGGTTTGGTGCAGCTAAAAGGCCACAGGTCAGTTGGCGGAATGCGCGCGAGCATCTACAACGCCATGACACTTGAAGGAGTGCAAAAACTGGTGGATTTTATGAAGCAATTTGAAACCGATAACGGTTGATTTGTTATTGGGCTTTAGAATTTCAATTACGCTTTGTTTCCTAACGGTACGTTGGCGTTGCGCTGGTTTTATTTGTAGTGTTGATAGCAGCCAATAAATTCGTACCCGATGTTACCAGCAACTTGTTTTTAAATTATTATCAATATCCATTAACCAATTAAACATTATTTACGCAACTAACAATGAGTCATTACAACATTCAAACCCTCAACAAAATTTCAAAACTTGGTACCGAAAAGTTTGGAGAAAAATATACCGTAAGCGACACCGCCGAAGCACCCGATGCTATTTTGTTAAGAAGTGCATCAATGCATGAAATGGAATTTTCATCAAGCCTGCACAGCATTGCAAGGGCCGGCGCAGGTGTAAACAATATTCCTGTGGATAAGTGCGCAGAACAGGGCATCGTAGTATTTAACACGCCGGGCGCCAACGCCAATGCTGTTAAGGAACTTGCTATCGCAGGAATGCTGCTTTCGTCCCGTAAAATTGTAGATGGCATCAATTGGGCAAAATCGCTGACCGGCGCTGACGTGGACAAGCAGGTTGAAAAAGGGAAGGCACAGTTTATCGGCCCCGAAATTCAGGATAAGGTTTTAGGGGTGCTTGGTCTGGGCGCCATTGGCGTGATGGTTGCAAATGCAGCTTATAATTTAAATATGGGTGTGTTGGGTTATGATCCTTATATTTCTGTTGATGCAGCCTGGTCTTTATCACGTGCTATTAAAAAGGCACAGGATTTGAAAACTGTTTTTGAGAACGCTGATTTCATCACACTGCACATGCCTTACAACAAGGAAACCAAAGAAATCATTAATAAAGACTCGTTGGCCCAGATGAAAAAGGGAGTACGTATTATCAATCTTTCGCGTGGTGAGTTGGTGAATGATGATGATATAATTGCGGCTCTGGCAGATGGCTCAGTAAGCGCTTATGTTACTGATTTTCCCAACGAAAAACTGGTAAAAGCGCCGGGAGTTATTACGGTCCCGCACCTGGGCGCATCCACTCCGGAAAGCGAGGAGAATTGTGCGGTGATGGCTGCAGCACAAACTATTGATTTTTTAGAGAATGGTAACATCCGTAATTCGGTTAATTATCCCGCTTGCGATATGGGTATCAGCGCATCAATGCATCGGGTAACTGTGGCTCATAAAAATATTCCAAACATGCTCGGGCAAATATCTACTGCGCTGGCTGATCAGGGAATCAATATTGCGAACATGATCAATAAAAGCCGCGGCGATTATGCCTACACCATGATTGACGTGGAAACAGAAATGACTCCTGAAAAAGTGGCCAGCATTAAAAATATTGAAGGTGTGCTAAAGGTGAGGGTAATCTAAAACATTCTTAAAATTTCAAATGCCCGGCTCAGCCGGGTATTTTGTTTTTTAACGCTTTATATTTGAGATATGAAAGAGGCGCTTTTACAGGTTATAAAAAAAGAGGTCCATCTTCCTGATAAAGAAGCGGCTCTCGCGCTTTCATATTTCAAATCCAGAAAATTTAAAAGGAACGATATCCTCTTACAAAGCGGCAGCGTTGCCAAAGAAGTTTTTTTTGTGGTGAAAGGCTTGCTGCACCAGTATTATATTGATGATGCGGGCAACGAACGGACCTGTGATTTTACTTTTGAAAATGGTTTTTCAACCGATCTGGAAGGCTTCACACGCAAAACGCCATCTGCCTCAACAATCAAGGCGTTAAAGGAAACAAACTGCCTCGTAATCAGTTGCCCGAACCTAATGCAACTGATGAAGGATTCGCAGGCTGTGAGCGATTTTTTTAATGTAGTGGTTGAAAATATAGCATCGGAAAGTATGCGGCGTACAAAATCTTTACTTACAAATTCTCCCGAAAAAACAGATTTGCAGAATTGTTGGAACAACAGCCTGATATTTTTCAAAAAATACCTCAGCGTTACATTGCTCAGTATCTCGGAATTGCCCCCGAAAGTCTTAGCCGCATCAAAAAAAGAATGATGGTGGCCACAAAATCTTAACCAAAGTCATTGTTTTTTGCCTGTCCCGGATCATAGTTTTGTGGAAAAATATAACTATGCAAACAATTCTTGGATCGGGCGGCGACATAGGAAAACTATTAGCCAGGGAACTTAAAAATTACACTGATAAAATTCGTCTTGTTGCACGCAACCCAAAAAAAGTGAATGATGACGACGCGCTGTTCAGGGCTGATATAACAAAGGCCGATGAGGTGCTGAAAGCGATTGAAGGATCCAGAGTTGTGTATCTTACAGTTGGATTTCAATACAAATTAAAAGTATGGCAGGCAAACTGGCCTGTAACAATGAAAAATGTGATTGATGCATGTTTGCATCACGGAGCGAAACTCGTTTTCTTTGATAATGTGTATATGTACGCAAAGGAAGCGATTCCACACATGACTGAAGAAAGCCCGTTTAACCCGACTTCAAAAAAGGGAAAGCTGAGAGCACAGATTTTTGCAATGCTGATGGATGCCGTCAAAACAAAAGGATTGAAAGCGCTCGTTGCGCGCAGTGCGGATTTCTACGGGCCACACTCAAAGAATGGCTTATTAAATATTGGAGTGATTGATAATTTTAAAAAAGATAAGAAGGCTTTCTGGCAATCGGATGCTCGTAAAATTCACTCGCTCACTTTTACACCGGATGCCGCAAAGGCAATGGCCTTATTAGGAAATACTGATGATGCGTTTGGGCAGGTTTGGCATCTCCCAACATCGCCTGAAAAGCTTACTGGTAAAGAGTTTGTTGAGTTAACTGCCCGGGCAATGAACGTAAAGCCGCGATTTTATATTCTCAATAAATTTATGATTGGCTTAGTGGGTGTTTTTTCTCCGGTTGTAAAAGAACTAAAAGAAATGCAATACCAGAACGACCGGGATTATTTTTTTGACAGTAGTAAATTTGAGAAACGGTTTGGAATAAAAGCAACTTCATACCGCGAAGGCATTCGGCAATCGGTATTATAAATCTATATACCAAATGCTTTTTTCAGTTGTTCAAAATAGGGCATTTAAAAAACTTAAGAGATTGAGTTGGTCTGCCTCAACTCATTCTTTGTGATGCGATATCCATCTACCTCATTTCTTTATAAATATTGATTAAAGTATTCGTACTGCTATCATGGCCCGTAACAGCCCCGTCATCTTTTAGTTCCGGCAAAATTTTATTAGCCAGTTGTTTACCCAGTTCCACACCCCACTGGTCAAAACTGAAGATGTTCCAGATAATACCCTGCACGAAAATTTTATGTTCGTACATGGCAATCAACTGTCCTAAAGTGAAAGGTGTAATTTTCTTTATCAGGAAGGAATTTGTGGGTTTGTTGCCGTCAAATACTTTAAAAGGTGCGAGTTTATTAATAGCATTTTTATCAAGCCCAGATTTCTTCAATTCTTCTTTCACTTCTGCAAGCGTTTTGCCGTTCATCAAAGCTTCAGTTTGTGCAAAAAAGTTACTGAGTAACTTCGCATGATGGTCGCCAATGGGGTTATGACTTTGTGCGGGCGCAATAAAGTCGCAGGGGATCAATGGCGTGCCCTGGTGGATCAATTGATAGAAAGCGTGCTGGCCGTTGGTTCCGGGTTCGCCCCAGATAATTGGCCCCGTTGAATAATTAACTTTTTTGCCGTTGCGGTCAACGCTTTTGCCGTTACTTTCCATATTGCCCTGTTGAAAATAAGCTGCAAATCGGTGCATATATTGGTCATAGGGAAGGATGGCCTCGCTGTCTGACGCAAAGAAATTTGTGTACCACAAGCCAATTAAAGCCATTATCACGGGTATGTTTTTTTCAAAAGGCGTCGTCTTAAAATGCTCATCGGTATTATAGGCTCCTTTCAGCAATTGTTCAAAATTATCGTAGCCAATGGTGAGCGCAATGGATAGGCCGATAGCGCTCCACAAGGAATAGCGGCCGCCCACCCAGTCCCAGAATTCAAACATATTTTTGGTATCGATACCAAATTTTCTTACTTCTTTTTCGTTGGTGCTGAGTGCCACAAAATGTTTGGCTACCTGATTTTCATCTTTCGCTTTTTTCAGAAACCAATCGCGGGCGCTGTGAGCGTTGGTCATGGTTTCCTGCGTGGTAAATGTTTTGGAAGCCACTAAAAATAGTGTCGTTTCAGGGTTTACTTTTTTTAGCGTTTCCGCAATGTGCGTGCCATCTACGTTAGAAACGAAATGTACATCAATGCCTTTCACCCAATAAGGTTTCAGGGCTTCTGTAACCATGAAGGGGCCGAGGTCGCTGCCGCCAATGCCAATGTTTACAATGGATTTTATTTTTTTGCCGGTATAGCCCAGATGCTTTCCATCATGAATTGATGCACAAAAATCCTTCATCTTTTTCAGCACTTTTTTTACATCAGGCATCACATTTTTACCGTTGCTTTTGATCGCGTGCTTCCCGAAATTCCTCAAAGCCACGTGCAGCACCGATCGGTTTTCTGTTTGGTTGATCGTATCGCCCTCAAACATGGCGGCGATTGCATCTTTTAGTTTTGCCTCCGAAGCCAGTGCCAGCAGGTGTTTCAGCGTTTCATCGGTAACGCGGTTTTTAGAAAAGTCAAAATATATATCACCTTGCTGTAAAGAGTACTTCCGCGCACGGTTCGCATCATTAGCAAATAATTCACGCAGGTGAACACTTTCAATTTGCGCGGCATGTTGTTGTAATTTTTTCCAGGCTTTTGTTTTTGAGGGATTGATAGTTGGTAACATCTTAATATAATTTACGAATGACGATTTACGAATTAATTGATAAGTACTCTCATGTTATCTGGCTACTAAATATTATTATCTAATGTACTGATTGTTCTTTCCACCATTTCTTTCGTTATATC
>Ga0066256_1004372_pt1 | contig 12658 bp, 8 predicted proteins | sample ThiBio_1000_biof_FD_87107 | JGI IMG/M metagenome (GOLD analysis project Ga0066256, IMG submission 87107) | Wastewater bioreactor microbial communities from Cape Town, South Africa - Thiocy_expt_1000_biof (version 2) | ecosystem: Engineered > Bioreactor > Thiocyanate-remediating >...
CGCGATCCTCGGCGCCAACAACACCGTGGCGCTTTCGGCGCTGCAGGCCATGCAGGAGCTGGGTTTCCGCTGTCCCGAAGACATCTCGCTCGCCATGATCGACAATGTGCAGTGGAGCTCGGTCATCACACCGCGCATCACCATGGTGGTTCAGGATACGCTGGCGCTCGGCGGTATCATCGCGCGCCGCCTCATGCACCGCATCGCCAGCCCACAAGGGGCGGTCGAACCCCCCCAGGATTGCGTGCTGACGCCAAAATTCGTGCCCGGCAATTCCTGCCGGAGGATTTAATACTCTGGGCGCGGCAGCGAAGGAATTCTCCTAGGCCTTGGCGGCCAGCCGCCGCCGGCTGCCGCTCTCCAACAGAATGGCGATCGCCGTGTAGACGGCTGCCAGCACCCATAGCGTCAGAAACGGCTGGCGAACATAGGGAAGGGGAGCGCCGAGCTGCGAGACGGCAACGATGCCGTTGATCGCCGACGTACTCGGCAATACCGTTGCGATGGCATGCAGGAAGGGCGGCATTGCCTCCGTCGGCCAGGAGAAGCCGGCGAGGAAGAGGAAAGGTATGCCCAGCGCGGCCGATACGAGCTGCACCGTCAGCGGATTGCGGAAGAGACTGGCGATCACCATTCCGAGAGCGCCGACGGCAAGCACGAAGGGGAGCGCGAAAATGAAGATCGAAAGTGGCGTGCCGAGACGGGGAATATCGTAGAGATAGGGAATGACGATCAGGTAGAAAGGTACGACAACGGCTTCGAGGATCAGATAGGCAAGCAGCTTTCCGGCAACGACCGAAATAGGCCCGATTGAAGCCGCAGGCCCGGTTCTGAGCGCATCGTTTCGATAGGTTCCGAGCAGTCCGACGCCGATCAGCAATGTCTGCTGCATGATGAGAACGAAGGCAGCCGGCAGAATATAGGTCGCATATCCGCCCTGCGGATTGAAGAGTGGCACGGCCGTCAAGGGCATGGGGTCCGAGGCTGCGGCGGCAATTCTCGGATCGACGTTCACGGCAATCAGCCTTGCGGTTTCGACCTCCGCCCCCATGGTCTTCGCAACTGCGGTCACGCCGCCGGATATGCGTTGATAGATCAGGAAATAGCTGGCATCGGCATAAAGTGCGACGGGCGACTGTCGATTATGCAGCAGATCGCGCTCGAAATATTGCGGAATGACGAGAATACCGAAGAGATTGCGGGCATGGACCTCGCGCTCGGCGCTTGCCTGATCCGGAAGGACGGCCGCAACCGCGACATCCGCCGACGCATCGACGCGTCGGGCGAGTTCACGGCTGCTGTCGGTGCCGTCGAGATCGACGACGGCAATCGGTACGTGGCGCAGGGCTTCCGTGCGGTAGGGTTGGGGATAGAGGGCGGCATAGATGATGGTGGCGACGATCAATACCGAAAAGGCCGGCTTCAGGGAGAGAATGCGGCCAAGCTCGATGCGGCAGACCGTGAAAATGGACCTCATCCCGCTACCCTCCCGGTTGCTGCCGCTTGTTCCATGCGACGCTGCCGTCGTGCCCGGATCATCTCCAGTCGCAATGCCGTCAGGCTCGCAAGCAGAAGCACCATGAAAAGCAGAACGGCGATCGGCTTCCACGAGAGATCGATCGGCGTGCCGCGGATGGTCTGGTCGATGCGCGCCATCAGATACCATGTGCCGGGGATGATCTGCCCCCAATAATAGGCAAAGGCATTCATGCCGATGCGCGGAAAGCCGATGCCCATGAAGCCGAAGGCTGGCGCCATCAGGAGCGTTCCGATGCTGATGGCGCTCGCCATCGGCCGAAGCAGCAAAGCCAGCAGCACGCCGATGAACTGGTTGGCGAGGATGAAGAGGATGCCAGCCAGCACGAGCAGATAACGATCACCGCGTAGCGGCATGTCCAGGAAGCCGAAAAGAACCCAGTCGGCTATGCCCAGCACCACCAGGAACAGTAGTGTATAGGGGAGAATCTTGCCGGCCATCGCCGGCCACAATCCCCCGCCCAGGCGGCGCAGCAGACGCAGGCGATGCACCGTTTCGACATCGAGCCCGATCGTATAGGCCATCGTCGTGACGATAATGACTTGCAATACGCTCGGCAGCAGGGCGGCGAGCAGGAAATGCGCATAGTTGAGCGTCGGGTTGAAGAGCGGATTGACCTGGACGGGTATCGGCGCCAGCGCCTCTTGCGCGGCGTCGACGGGTTGGCCCTCGGCCGTTCTGAGCGCCAGGCGAATGCCGGCTGCAACGGAGGGAACAGCGGCGCTAACGCCGCGCAGCGTTAGATTGCCTGTCGTCATCGTCTGGGTGTTGTAGAAAAAGACGACCTCGGGGCGGCGGCCGGAAAGGACATCGCGCTCAAGATGGATCGGCAGCATCAGCAGGCCGTGCACCTCACCGGACAAGATGAGCCGCCTGCCTTCCGCGAGATCGCTGACATTGCGGACGACAGCCGTATCCGGCGTGGCATCCACCGTGCGGATGATCGTCCGCGAAAGATCGGTATTGTCGAGATCGAGCACGGCGATCGGCAGGCGCGTGGCAAGGCCGGCGCTGAAGACTGCGGCCAGCACTCCCATCAGCAACAGAGGCAGGATGGTGGTGAGGAACAGCAGGAAGGGCCGGCGCCAGAGACGATCGAACTCCCTTCTAAAGACTGTCAGGAAGCCGGGGCGCAACCGCCCTTTCCCGATCATGTCAACGCCCCGCCGGCGGCCAGGACGCAATGGCGCTCATGCCCGGACGCAGGCCCTGCACCGGTTGGACGGGGTTCGCCCGCACCTCGAAAGTGCGAAGATCGAAGTCCCCGGTCGCCCGTGTCGCACGCCAGGTCGCATATTGCCCCTGGGCATTGATAACAGTCACTTTGACCGCGATCGTCTTGTCGCCGAGCGCGGGTACGGTGACGTCGAAGGTGTCGCCGACCTTCAAACCCTTCAGCAGATCCTCGCGAAGATTGAAGGTGAACCACGGATTCTGCAGGTCGATCAGCGAGAAGATCGGCGCCCCTGCCGAAAAATTCTCGCCGAGTTCGGCGACACGCGTGGTGACCTGCCCTGAAATCGGCGCGACGATGGTCAATTCGTGAACGTCGGTCTGCTGCTGGTTGAGCGAAGCCTTCGCCTGCTCCACCTGTGTCGCCGCCAAGGCCTTTTCTTCCTTGCTCGCACCCACGACGGCAAGCTGGAGATTGGCCTGGGCGGACTCACGCTTGCGGATGGCGGCCTCGAGGTTGCGGGTCGTTTCGTCGACGCGCGATTGCGTCGACGCCCCTGTCGTAATCAGCCTTGCCTGGCGGCCGGAGTCTTCCTGATAGAGCGTGACATCCGCGTCCGCCGCAGCCAGCTCGGCCTGGCGTGCTGCGATCGTTTCCGGTCTGGTGCTGTTGACCCTGACGAGATCGGCCTGCGCGACGGCAAGTGCTGCCTCGGACATGTGAAGAGCGGCCGTCAGCTGCGGGCTTTCCAGCTCGGCGATCACGGTACCACGCTCAACGTTGTCGCCGACATCGGCGCTCAATCTCGCAACACCGCCCGAAACACGAGGGCTGCTGTCGACGCGGTTGGCGGATACCCCTCCCTGCACGGTGAGCGGCCGCGGCCTCGTGCGGGAGAACACGTAGAGACCAGGGCCGTCCCGGGGCTCGATGCCAATCAGAACACGAACCACGCGCCACATCCAGTCGCCTCCCACTCCGATTTTCGAAACGTATGTCACACCGTAACGGCCATCGCGCGAGCTCCGACATCAATCGGCACCAAGAGGCTTTACCCGTCGTCCGGCCACGTCTCAGCAGTCCCTGCCCGACGGACTGTAGCAGAGGAAATTGACAAAAGCACTTGGTTTTGAACGGCTTGCTGCAGCGGCGATCAAGATCGGGATATGCGTCGGGCCGGCCGGCTTCCATATTGGATCAAACGGATCGGCACACGCGACAATGGAAAGCTGCCGCGATCAACTCACGCACCGAGAATTATAGGCCTAAGTATAGATCCGAAATAAGAAATAATATTACTTAACACATGGAATCCAGCGGAACTGATAGGGGTAATATTTAAATATCGTTGTTCCGACGGGTACATGGTCTAAGATGGACAATCATACATTCAGTCATATCAAGCCTTATCGCCCGGTGGATGTCGGGTTCAACAGCTTGGGAATTGTTTGTAGTGGAGCCGTGATTGCGACGGTTCTCGGCGCTCTCGATATGAATATCGTCAATAGTGCGCTGCTGCAAATGGCCATGGAGTTCGATGCGTCGCAATACATCGGCTGGGCTATCACCGCATATATGATCGCCATGACCACGGCCACGCCGCTCTACGGCAAGCTTAGCGACATATATGGATGCAGGCGCGTGTTTGCCGCGAGCTTCGCGATCTTTCTGGCCGCCTCCCTGTTCTGCTCGCTGGCGATGTCTGAAACGCAGATTATATTGGCGCGTGCCCTGCAAGGGCTTGGAGGGGGCGGCCTATTGATACTCTCGCAGATCGCGATCGCCGATCTGGCATCGCCGCGGGAACGCGGCAAGTATCAGGGGATATTGGTTGGCGCCTTCATGCTGTCCAGTGCGGCCGGACCGACCATCGGTGCATTTGTGACGGCGCATCTGTCCTGGCAATGGATATTCTACGCGAATTTGCCCTTGGGTACATTGTCGCTCGCGCTCATCCTCACGGGATTGCGTTCCGTACCGCGCCGCCTCAGCCAAAGGTTCGATATTGCCGGCGCGTTGCTGTTTTCCGCGGGAAGCACGGCACTGTTGCTCCTGCTCGCCAATATCGGCTCGTTCATTGCCTGGACCTCGCCGATGACGGTGGCGATCGTCGGCTTTGTGGCGGTGATCGGGATGCTGTTTCTGCTGCAGCAAAGCTATACGGCACAGCCGATGCTCGATCTCAATCTCTTTCGCCGCCGTGCATTCTCGGTTGCGGTTGCGGTAACGGGCGTCACGACGTTTTCGATGCTTGGAGCCTTGGTCTTCCTGCCGCGTTACTTCGAGATAGTGCTTGTGCAAGATCCTCGTCAAACCGAGATCATGCTGATGCAGCAAGCTGCCGCAATGGCGATCGGAGCCATTGCCAGTGGCTATCTGTCGTCTCGCTTCGCCCTCTTCAAACCCTTCGTTCTGCTGGGCGTATTTCTGGAAGCCGTCGCACTGATATCCCTCTCCGTATTCATCGCCATTGGGGCTAACGGCGTCGCACTCTCCCTGGCATTGATCTGCCTCGGCCTGGGCATGGGAATGTTCGCCCCCTGCATGACGGTCGTCGTGCAGAACTCGGTGGGAGACGCCAATATCGGGACGAGCACTGCGGCGATATCCTACGTCCGCTCGCTTGCCGGCTCTTTGGGCGCGACGCTGGCGGGCGGGATGATGGTTGCGTGGCTGACGCAGGATTTTGCGACAATCGGTCTGGCCATGAATCCGCACGCCATGATCGTCGCCAACGTGGAGCAGATCAGGGAGTTGCCGCCGACCATACAAGCCGCCGTTCTCGAAGCTTATCGCATCGCCCTTGCCGTCGGCCTCTCGGTTGCCGGCTTCCTGATGGTGGCCGCCTCGATGCTGCTGCTGATGCTACCCGACGACAGGCAGGTCTTCTCCGGGGAGGCGCTTGCGCCGAGGAACTGACGTCCCTTCGCGCCTCCTCATGCTTCTGAGCGCGTGCTCTGCAGGGTGCCGTCACGAGGCTCCCTGCATTCGCTCGTGACGGACATCGGTGTCGGCAGGTGCGAGAGCTCGAGTAGAATGGGTGCTGGCCGCAGTTTCGGATGATGCTCGAGTTTGGCGTCCGGCCAGAGACACGGCCTTGCGTTTCCTTGAGAAGCCCGAGATGAGTTGAATTGCCCTTGCCTGCGGCCGGACTTGCGAGAGCCGCAATCCGATGTACGGCGCGGTTTGGCGCGGGGCGCCTCAGTGCTGGTTTGCGAAACTGATCCTGGCAATGAGGCCCTTCGGTGGTCTTTGGATCAGCTCGAGCGTGCCGAAGTGTGCAGTGACGACTTCCTTTACGATGGAGAGGCCGAGACCAACGCTTCCGGGACGGTTGGAGCGGGAAGGGTCGAGGCGAACGAAGGGCTCGATGACCTCCTGTACCTTGTCGCTGGGGATGCCGGGGCCGTCATCCATCACGTCGATGATGATGGCGTCACTCGTCTCGGACGCGACGATATTGACGATATCGCCATAATGGATCGCATTGTCGACGAGATTGGTCAGCGCTCTGTTGATCGCATTCGGCCTGCAGAAGAAGCGCATATGCTGCGGGCCGTCATATGCGACATTTGCGCCTCTGTCCTCGTATTCGTCGCTGAGCGTCGACAGGAGCGCGCCAAGATCCAGCCACTCCTTTTCCTCGCCATGGAAACTGCCGCTCAGGAAGGCGAGCGCCGAAGTCACCATGGACTGCATCAAGTCCACGTCGCGCAAGAGATTGGCGCGTTTCAGCTCCGATTGCTCGGCTTGCAGCTGCAGGCGCATGCGCGTCAAGGGTGTTCTGAGATCGTGGCTTATGGCCGCCAGCGTCCGCGTCCGGTCGCTCATGGAGCGGCTGACGCGCTCCTGCATCAGGTTGAAAGCTCGTGCTGCGCGCCTGACCTCGACCGGCCCTTCCTCTTCCAGCGGCGTCACATTGATCTCGCGACCAAAGGCATCTGCCTTTGCGGAAAGGCGCTCCAGCGGTCTTATGACCCTCCATGCCGCCCAAGTCGACATGCCCGTCACCGCTACGCAGAGGAAGAGCATCATCGATATGATCGGTGGAGTCAGCCAACGGGAATAGACGGGTTTGTCGGTACGGATATCGAGCGTTAGCTCCCCGACACCAATGAGAACCTGGATGCTATCGAGACCGTCAAAGGAGCTGCATTCGTGGACTGTTGTCCGCGTGGAAATGTCCGGGAGTTCTGATCGCAGTAACGTTTCCAGATTGCGTGCATCCGCAGAGTACCCGTCGCAGGCAATTGGCGTATGTGTAAGTGCAATTTCCATGTCGGGTCGCCTTGATGCGGCCACCACCGCGGCCCGCTGCTCGTCCGGGGCGGTCCTCAGGCTGTCGACGAGGCTTACGACGCGAACGGTGACCTGCCATGGCCAAGGTAGCGAAGGTGACGCGCCGGAGTGCATGAAAGACAGAGTTAGGAGAATCAGCAGAAAACTGACGGCGGAAGAGCTCGCGATAATCGCGAGGATCTGTCCGATCGTGGTTGTGAAGAAACGCTGGATCATCCGCTGGTGACTTCGGCCTGAAAGACGTAGCCGTCGGCGCGAACCGTGCGGATCGGGTCCGTCAGCCGGTCGTCGACGGACAGTTTTCGCCGCAGCCGGCTGACCAGCAGATCTATGGATCTGGCGGATATGGCGAAATCGTCGCCACGGGTGAGGTTGATCAACTCCTGGCGGGAGAGGAGCTGCTGCGCTTTCTGGCAGAATATCAGCAGCAGATCGGTCTCGGCGCCTGTCAGCGGCACCCGAAGTCCGGACGGCGCGCGAAGAAACCGGCGATGCGGATAGAAGGCGAAGCCGGAAAATTGCAGCAGCATTTCCGAGCTTGGCCGGGCGGGGATGCCGTCTGTGCCCGTCTCGCGGCGAAGAACCGCCCGGATGCGGGCCAGCAGTTCACGCAGGTCGAAGGGTTTGGAGACATAGTCGTCGGCCCCCAGTTCGAGCCCGATGACCTTGTCTATAGTTTCGGAGAGCGCGGTCAGCATGATGATGCGCGGCCGATTGGTGGAGGGCAGCTGTCGGCAAAATGTCAGGCCGTCCTCGCCGGGCAGCATCAAGTCGAGGAGGATGAGATCGATCTGATTGGCCGCGAGAATCTCGCGCGCCGTCTTGGTATCCACGCATGCCGAGGTCAAAAAGCCTTTTTCGCGCAGGAAACCAGCCAAAGGTGCGCTGATATCCGGGTCATCTTCGACGATGAGGATATGGGTTTCGGACAAGCGATCCTCGATCAATCACGAATATGTTCAACGAAACTTATAGTCGAACGAGGCCGAAGTTTCATGCCCGCAGATGGGTCAACCTCCCTGGAGAGGCCGCTCGATCCGCTGGCGACCAGCCCGTTGCTGTACTTGAATTATAAATAGAATTGAGGCCGGGCAAACGCAACACGCCGATTGTGTCAGTATTGACACAATGTTTAAAGATGTAAACTTACCAATAAGTTAGTTGATTCCGGACTCTCGTGGACCTTCATTGTGACCTTGGAACCATGCCCAGCTCCGGGCCTGGCTGTCTTTGTTGTTGCAGTTGTCATGGATACACGAGCTACCCCTCCCCAGGAATCGAACGTTCAGACCGGCAAATCGCGAAAATTCCGCTGGTGGCCCTGGTTTCTGCTCTTCGTCGCCGCCATTGCCGGGCTCATCGTCTGGCGCCACCCTTGGCAGCAAAGCGCCACGTCCTTTGGACCGCGCCGCGGGGCACCGATGCAAACCGTGCAATCGGTCGGTGTCTCCCCCGCAACCAAAGGGGATATGCCTGTCACCTTGTCGTCCTTGGGTACGGTGACGTCGCTTGCGACGATCACAGTCCAATCGCAGATCAGCGGCTACCTGACGGCGGTCAATTTCCACGAGGGTCAGATGGTCAAGAAGGGCGATCTGCTCGCCCAGGTGGACTCTCGCGCTTACGAGGTCGCGCTTGCCCAATACCAGGGCCAACTCGAAAGGGATCAGGCACTCCTCGACAACGCACGCCTCGATCTGACCCGCTACGAGCGCCTCATCAAGCAGGATTCGACGACAGGACAGACCCTCGACACGCAGAAGGCTACCGTCAAGCAGGATGAGGGAACGGTCGTCCTCGACCAGGCACAGGTCGATGCACAGAAACTCAATCTGGAATATTGCCGGATCGTTTCGCCGGTCGACGGTCGGGTCGGCCTGCGCCAGGTCGATGCCGGCAACTATGTCACCGCATCCAGCTCCACCGGTATTGTCGTCGTAACGCAGACAACGCCGACTTCGGTGATTTTCACTCTTCCCGAAGATAGCCTGGCGCAGGTCCAGGGCCGATTGAAAGCTGGCGCTCAGCTTGGCGTCGCCGCATATGATCGCACCGGCACGATCAAGCTGGCGGAAGGCACCCTCGACGCCCTCGACAACGAGATCGATACAACAACCGGCACGCTCAAATTGCGCGCGCTGTTCGACAACAAGGACGACAGCCTGTTCCCCAATCAGTTCGTCGATGTGACGCTGCTGGTGGATACGCTGCACGGTGTCGTCCTGGTGCCGGATGCCGCCGTCGACACCGGCACGCCCGGAACCTTCGTCTATGTCTTGAATTCCGACGACACCGTTTCCCTGCGCAAGATAAAGACAGGCCCGTCGGCGGACGGCCAAACTGCGGTGCTCTCCGGGTTGGCCGAGGGAGAGAAGGTCGTGGTGGATGGCGGCGATCATCTGAGCGATGGCGCCAAGGTCAGCATTCCCGGAAGCACGCCAGCGGGCGCGCCCGCTCACAATGGCGGCAAGCAGGGCGGGCGTAAGAAGCCGGGCGCATCGCTATGAATCCGTCCCGTATCTTCATCCTGCGACCGGTTGCGACAACGCTGCTGATGGCGGCACTGCTCGTCGTTGGTATTATCGCCTGGCAGCAGTTACCGCTCTCGGCCTTGCCGGCGGTGGAATATGCGACAATCGAGGTGCAGACCTTCTATCCGGGAGCGAGCCCGGACGTGATGACATCCGCCGTGACGGCGCCGCTGGAAAAGCAGCTAGGGCAAATGTCTGGTCTGCGGCAGATGTTTTCGCAATCGTCCGGCGGCGCATCGGTCATCACGCTCGAGTTCGATCTCTCCGTCTCTCTCGATGTTGCCGAGCAGGAGGTCCAGGCTGCGATCAATGCCGCCAGCAACCTCTTGCCGTCCGGCCTGCCGGCTCCCCCGATCTATGCCAAGATCAATCCGGCGGATGCGCCGGTTCTTACCCTGGCGATGACATCGTCGACGCTGCCGCTGACCGATGTGCAAACCCTTGCCGACACGCGTCTGGCACAGAAGATATCGCAACTTCCAGGCGTCGGCCTGGTGACGTTGAGCGGCGGCTATAAGCCCGCCGTCCGTGTCCAGGCCAATATCCGCGCCATGTCCGCCTATGACCTGAACATCGACGATCTGCGCACGACGCTCGGCAATATCAATATCAACACGCCGAAGGGCACGCTGGACGGGCCGCACCGCTCCTACACGATCGATGCCAACGACCAGATCAAAGATCCGTCCGATTATCTCAACAGCGTGATCGCCTACAAGAACGGTCGGCCGGTGCTCCTATCCGACGTCGCCGACGTCGTGCGCGGTCCGGAGAACACGCAGCTCGGCGCCTGGATGAACACAACGCCCGCCATCATTCTGAACGTGCAGCGCCAGCCCGGCGCCAACGTCATCCAGGTGGTCGACCGGATCAAGGCGATGCTGCCGCAATGGACGGCCGGGCTACCCTCTTCCGTCAGCGTCGTGCAGCTCACGGATCGGATGACGACTATTCGGGCATCGGTTGCCGATGTCGAATTCGAGCTGACGCTCGCTGTTTGCCTGGTTGTCATGGTGATCTTCCTCTTCCTGCGCAATCTGCGGGCAACCTTCATCCCGAGCCTGTCGGTGCCGCTGTCGCTGGTCGGTACGTTCTCGGCGATGTATCTTTGGGGCTTCAGCCTCGACAATCTCTCGCTGATGGCGTTGACGATCGCGACCGGCTTCGTCGTCGACGACGCGATCGTCGTCATCGAGAACATCAGCCGTCATATCGAAGAGGGTCTGCCGCCGCTCGAAGCCGCGCTGAAAGGTTCTCGCGAGATTGGCTTCACCATCATATCCCTCACGGTCCCGCTCCTGGCGGTGCTGATCCCGCTTCTCTTCATGAGCGATGTGATCGGGCGGCTCTTCTATGAGTTCGCAGTGACGCTGGCGGTGACCATCGTGCTGTCCGCCGTGGTGTCGTTGACGCTCGTGCCCATGATGTGCGCGCGGCTGCTGAGCGGCAGGCCGCATCGGCCGGAGACGTCCGGGAAGAAAAAGAGGCGGAGCTGGTTCGATTACCTGATCGGCGGTTATGACTGGGCGCTTACCCGGGTGCTCGAGCATCAGCTCATAACGCTGCTAGTTGCGACCGCAACGGTGGGCGTGACCGCCTGGCTCTATGTGGCGATCCCGAAAGGCTTCTTTCCCACCCAGGATACCGGTATCATTCAGGGCATCACGGAGGCCTCTCAGTCGATTTCCTTCGAGCATATGAGCGAGTTGCAGATTTCCCTCGCCGATGCGGTGCTGAAGGACCCGGATGTCGTCAGCGTCTCCTCCTTCATCGGCGTTGACGGCACCAATACGACACTGAACGTCGGCAGAATGCAGATCAATCTGCGGCCAAGGGATCAGCGTAGCCAGACGGCCAGCCAGATCATTCGTCGCCTGCAGCAGGAAGTGGCAGAGGTTGCGGGCATCACGCTCTATATGCAACCCGTCCAGGATCTGACCGTCGACACGCAGATCAGCGCGACGCAATACCAGTTCATCCTCGACAATCCCTCGCTGGACGAGCTGAGCACCTGGACGCCGAAGCTGCTCGATGCGCTTCGCAAGGCGCCGGAGCTCGCGGATGTAACGAGTGACCTGCAGGACAGCGGCCTTTCGGCGACGATCGACGTCGACCGCGCGACGGCTGCCCGTTTCGGCATCACGTTGGCGACGATCGACAACGCCCTTTACGACAGCTTCGGACAGCGGCTCGTCAACACGATCTTCACCCAGTCCAATCAGATGCGTGTCATCCTTGAGGCTCAGCCGAAACTGCTCAAGGGGATGCCGGCGTTGGATTCGATCTACCTGCCGTCGGCGACAGCAAGCACCGGCCAGGTGCCGCTAAGCGCGATCGCGCACATAGTCATCGGCCACAAGCCTATCCAGATCGGCCATCTCGCGCAATTTCCCGCCACGACGATTTCGTTCAACCTGGCGCCCGGCGCCTCGCTCGGCACAGCTGTCACCGCCGTCACGAATGCTGAACAGGCGATCGGACTGCCGCAGAGTTTCGAGACCAGCTTCCAGGGAGCGCTGGAGGCATTTCAATCCTCGCTGACGAACGAAGTCTATCTGGTGATCGCGGCCGTCCTGGTGATGTATGTCGTGCTGGGCGTCCTCTATGAAAGCTTTATCCATCCGCTGACGATCCTGTCGACGCTGCCGTCTGCCGGCATCGGCGCGTTGCTGGCGATGCAGGTCACGGGCGCCGATCTCGACATCATAGGGATCATCGGCATCATCCTCCTGATCGGCGTGGTCAAGAAAAACGCCATCATGATGATCGATTTTGCGATTGCGGCGGAGCGTGAGGAAGGTCTTGCGCCACGCGCCGCCATCCATCAGGCTTGCCTCCTGCGCTTCCGGCCAATCCTGATGACGACGGTTGCGGCGCTGATCTCCGCCGTGCCCCTGGCGTTCGGATCGGGAAGCGGCTCGGAGCTTCGGCAACCGCTCGGCATCGCCATGATCGGCGGGCTTTGCGTCAGTCAGCTGCTGACGCTCTTCACGACGCCGGTCGTCTACCTGGCGCTCGATCGTCTGGCGAAATGGCTGCGCGAGCGGGGAGGAAGAGCTCTTGAGCCGGAGACGCCAGCGCCATGAACATCAGTTCGATCTTTATCCGGCGCCCGGT
>Ga0066256_1004374_pt1 | contig 12653 bp, 12 predicted proteins | sample ThiBio_1000_biof_FD_87107 | JGI IMG/M metagenome (GOLD analysis project Ga0066256, IMG submission 87107) | Wastewater bioreactor microbial communities from Cape Town, South Africa - Thiocy_expt_1000_biof (version 2) | ecosystem: Engineered > Bioreactor > Thiocyanate-remediating >...
GGTCCTTGGTGCGGGTCGGCTTGATCATGAAGCCGTGCAGCGCCTCGCCCGACTTGGCGATCATCTCGGTCGCGCCGATCTTGCCCGCCGAATAGGGCTGGATCGCGTTGACGTTCATGGTGGTGAGCGTCGGCGCCATCACGAAGAAGCTCAGGAACATCGCCAGGCCGATCAGCACCTGGTTGGGCGGGGTCTGCTGGAGCCCGAGCGCCTGGCGCAGCAGCGCCAGCACGATGATGATCCGCGTGAAGCTGGTCATCATCAGCAGGATGCCCGGCAACACCGTGAGCAGGCCCATGATGATGAGGACCTGGAGCGACAGGCTGAGCGGCGCGTTGCCGCCGCCCAGGTCGCCGAGCGCGCGATCGACCGCGTCGCCCACGCCCGGCGTGGCGAGCGGGGCGGGCGCGACCGGCGCCGCGCCCTGGGCGAAGGCCGGGAAGGCGAAGAGCACCAGGAAGGCGAGCAGCCCGATGAACAGCGCCGCGCGCCCGCCGACCGCGCGCGGCGCCGGGATGAGCGCCCGCGTCACTGCTGCTTGTCCACCCGCGTCACGCCGCTGCGGCCTACCATGCGCGTCGTCTGGTTCCTGGGCAGGCGGCTTTCGAGCTTGCGCCAGGCATAGAGGCAGCCGACCAGCAGGCCGCAGACGAGCGGCAGCAGCACGATCAGCTTGATGATGTACCAGGTCATGGGATCAGCGGCCCGCGCGCTTGTCCGGGCTGACCAGCTCGGTCATCCGCACACCGAACTTCTCGCCGACCGTGACCACTTCGCCGCGGCCGATCAGCGTGCCGTTGACGAACACGTCGAGCAGCTCGTTGGCCTCGCGATCGAGCTCGATCACGCTGCTCTCGCCGAGCGCCAGCAGTTCGCGCAGCGTCAGCCGGGTCGAACCGATCTCGACGGTCAGCTTGACGTCGACGTCCTGCAACAGCCGGAAATTGGCGGCGACGGCAGTGTCGACCTGGAATGCGGCCGTCATGTCGTTCATTGGAAGTCCTCTGCGTTGATCGGTTCGAGCGAAGTGAGACGGACGGCCGCGCGGCCGTTGGCGGTGCCGACGAGGCCGGTGCCCAGGCGGCGCTTCGCCACCATCACCGGAACCTCGGCGCCGAAATCGATCGGGATGACATCGCCTTCCTTGAGCTCGAGCAGGCGGCCGAGCGGCATGGTCGGTTCGGCGAGCACCGAGCGGACGGGCAGCGTGACCGCCATCACCGCGCGGGTGAGGCCCGAGCGCCATTCGGGCTCCACCTCGTCCTTGTTGCCATGGACCTTGACCATCAGCGCGGCACCGTGCGGCTTGAGCGCGGCGACGGGATAGAGGATGTCGAAGAAATGCGGCCGGCCCTCGCCCTCGGCCAGGCCGAAGCGCGTGACGACGACCGGCTCGTCCGCGCCGAAATCGGGCGCGGCGGCGAGATTGGGCGCGGCCTCGGCGCGGAAGGCGATGCGCGAGAGCGGCTCCCAGGCCCTGTCGAGCAGCGGGGTGGCCGACTGGGCAAGCCGGCCGACCAGGGCCTCGGCGGACGGCGTGAACTCGCCTGGCAGCGGATGCGGCGCCTCGCCGTCTCCGCCGAAAAAGGCGTCCAGCATCTCGAAGACAAGCCCCGCCTCGAGCACGAACTGCGCGCGGGCGCGGGCATTGCCCATCGCCATCGGCTGCCAGGCCGAAAGCGCGCTGCCGCGCTCCGCCTTGTAGTCGGCAAAGCGCTGGACCGAGAGCGGCTCGGCCCAGGCGCGCAGATCCTTGCGCAGCAGCCCCTCGAAGGCACCCTTCAACGACTTGGCCAGCCGCGCGCTCAGATGCTGCAGCGTGACGAGGTCGCCGAACGGATTTAGGTTGGCCGTCCCCAGCGCCGGCGCGTGCTCCGCGCTGGCTCGGGGGCGTTCCCGCCGTTCGGCCGTGCCGTCTGATGAAGGGCTGTTAACCATGCCCGTTCACTGAACAATGAAATTGGTAAAGTAGACGTTACTAACCCCGCCAAAGCCTTCCTTTTCCTTCAAAACGCCGTTGATCGCCTTGGCGAGGCGATCCTGGATGTGGCGCTTGCCCTCGGCGGTGAACACTTCGTCCTCGGTCGTCTCGCCGAGCGCCATCAGCACCGCCGAGCGAATCGCGATCTCGTGCGTCTTGATGTTCTCGAGGACGCGCTCGTCATAGGGAGTCGACACCGCGATGCCGACCTGGACGAAATGGACGCTGTCCTGGAGGTTGGAGGTGAACTCCTTCTCCATCGGATAATAGCTGGAGGCATATTTGTCGCCGCCCTCGCCCTTGGGCGTGGGCTTGCCGCCATGGCCGGGGGCCTCCCCGCCTTCGCCGCCATGGCCGCCCTCGCCGCCTTCCTTCGCCGAGGCGCGCTTCTCCTCGCTCTTGGGCACCAGGCGGGGCTCGTCATTCTCCTCGGCGTGCGCAGTCGCGCTGAACCAGCCGGCCTGCATGCCGTAAAAGGCCGCCCCCCCGCCGCCACCGAGCAGCAGCACCGGCAGGCCGACGAGCAGCAGCAGGTTCCTCTTCTTCTTCGGCGCGGCGGCGCTTTCGGTCTTGGCGTCGGACATCATCTATCTCCGGGGGTCTCAGGCGACCCGTTCGTCGTCATTGGTGGAAGCCTGTGCCTCGCGGCGGGCGGCGGGCGCCGCCAAAGGCTGGTGGCGGTTGGGAGCCGCGTCGTTGCGCTGGCCCTGCCCCGTCTGCGGATTGCCGGTGCCGGCTCCAGTGCCGGTCGCGCTCGATTCGACGCTGGCCGAGCCGAGGCGGATGCCGCGCTGCTCGGCGATCTCCGCCAGCCTGGGCTGGGCGTCGGCGATCAGCTGGCGCGCGGCCTGGCTCTCGGTATGGAACTGGACGTGGATGCCGGCATCGTCCTGGCGGATCGCGATGTCGACCTTGCCCAGCGCCTCGGGCATCAGGCTGAGGCGGGTCTCGCGGGCCGGCGCGGCATCGCGCAACGTCTCGATCCGGTCCATCATCTTCGCCGTCCATTGCTGGTGACGCATGTCGAGCGCGGCGTCCTGGCTCGCGCCGGCGGCGGAAGCCGCCACCGCGGTCTGCGCACCGGTGGCCGGCGCGGCGAGCGTCGAGAGATCGGGCTGCGAATCGCCCGGCACCCGGGCCGGTTCGAGCGCGGCGGCCGACGATGGCGGTGCGGCGGCCTGTGGCGGAGCGACGGTCGCCTCGCGCCCCTGGGCCACATCGGCGATCGACACCTTCTGGGGCGATGCCGGCCGATCGAGCGCGATGCGCACCACCGGCGCCTCGGCGGCAGCCCGGCGGAGTTCGCGCGGTGCCGGCGCGAGCACGGGCTGCGACGGCATGGATCCGGGCGTATCGGCAGCCTTTGCCGGCTCTGCCTGCGGAACGGCGGCAGCGGCCATATCGGCCGTGGTCGGATCGATGGCCGGATCGCCGCGTGCGGCGCCTGGCGCCGGCACCGTGCGCGACGGAGCGGACGCGATGGGCGGGATGATCTCGGCGCCGCGCCGGCGCGGCGCCGGGGCTTGCACCGCCGCCTCGGGTTGCGACTTGGCTTCCGGCGCGATCGGTGCGGCCGGTTCGGCGGCGGCGCGGGCGCCGGCACGATCGGTCTTCGCCTTGCCGTCCGGCGCCATGCCGGCCTCGGGGAGCACGATCTCGCGATGCGCCGGGGCCTTGCCGCCCGCGTCTCCCCCCACGATCGGCAGGGGAGCATCCGCTTCGGGGCCCGGTTCGGGTGCGGGTGTCGGCACCGGCGCGGCGGCGAACCAGGCGAAGGGCGGCGGCGGCGCATCCTCTGCAGTCGCCGCGTCCTCCTGTTCGGCGTCCGAACCGGCGCGTTCCCCGCCATTGCCGTCCAGGCCAGGCACGGCATCCGGCAATTCCTTGCCGCCCTCGGCAGATTCCTGCCCCATCGGCAACGGGATCGCCACCTCGCCCGGTTTCCCCCGGGCAACGATGGCGGGTGCCGCGATCTCCGGCATCAACGCATCCAGCGCCAGCGCGAAGCCGCCCGCATCCGCGGAAATCGCGGCGTTCGGCTTGACGGGCCCCACGGTGATGGCGGGAAGCGCGGTAGCGAGCTGGATCAAGTTCAGGTCCCCGTGACACTAGGTTCACGAGGCACTCAGCAAATATCGTGCCGATTTTTGCCCATGGGCGGAAGCTGCTCCAGCTCGCGCAGCGCCTTGAGCGCGGCATTGGCTTCCGCGCGGGTGATCAGCTTCTCGATCGCATTCTGGTCGCGGCGCGCCTCGCGCGTGGCGGCGCGTGCCATCTCCAGGCTCTGCTCGGCCACTTCGACGCGCTTCTCGGCGGCGAAGGCGGACTGGTGGAGCCGTTCGCGGAAATGCGCGGCGGCGGCCAGGCTCGACGCCGATTCGGAAACGCTGGGCGCAGGCGCCACGTTCGCCGCCAGATTGGCGATGCGATCGCGCAGCCGGGCTTCCTGATCGACCTTGGCGAGCGCCCGCACTTCGTCCGCACGGACCAGGTCGAGCTGGAGCGTGCGGACGCGGAGCAGGCGGCCGAGCTTCTTCGCCGACCTAGGCATCCTGGATTCCCGGCACCGCCATCGAATCAGCCATGGCCGAACACGCCGACCAGCTCGGCCACCGCGTCGGGCAGGGTCACGATCTCGTCGGCGCCCTGGCGGATATATTCCATCACCGCCGGGTGGCAGGCGATCGCCGCGTCGATCTCCGGATCGGCACCGGCGCGATAGGCACCCATCAGCACCAGGTCGCGATTCTCCTCATAGGTGGCGAGGTGCCGGCGCAGCACGCGTGCGGCGGCGACATGGTCCCTGGGCGCGATGTCGGTCATCACGCGGCTGACCGAGGGGCCAAGGTCGATCGCCGGGTAGACGCCGCGCTCGGCGAGCGCGCGGCTCAGCACGATATGGCCGTCGAGGATCGAGCGGGCACTGTCCACCACCGGGTCGTTGCCGTCGTCGCCATCGGCGAGCACGGTGTAGATCGCAGTGATCGAGCCGCCGCTGTGCACGTCGGTGCCGGCGCGCTCGATCAGGCTGGGCAGCATCGCGATCGCCGAGGGCGGATAGCCGCGCGCCGAGGCCGGCTCGCCCAGCGCCAGGCCGATCTCGCGGCCGGCATGGGCGACGCGGGTGAGCGAATCCATGATCAGCAGCACCTTCTTGCCCTCGGCGCGGAACGCCTCGGCAATGGCGGGGGCGCGCAGCGCGCCGCGGATGCGGAGCACTGGGGGATGATTGGCCGGGACGGCGACGACGACCGAGCGCGCCCGGGCGTCGCCCGCCACCTTGGGCTCCCGGAAGTCGGCGGCTTCGCGGCCGCGCCCGCCGCTCAGGCCGATGACGATCACGTCCGCCCGGGCCGCGCGGACCCTCATGCCCAGCAGCACCGACTTGCCCACGCCCGACCCCGCCATGATGCCGACGCGCTGGCCCTGGCCGATGGTGAGCAGCCCGTTGATGGCACGCACGCCGACATCGAGCGGCTCGAGCACCCGGCCGCGATCGAGCGGCGACTGGAGCTTGCCGGCGAGCGGCCATTTCCCGGCGCCGCGGATCGGGCCGAGGCCGTCGATCGGCTTGCCCGAACCGTCGACCACCCGGCCGAGCATCGCCGCGCCCACTTCGGCCTCGCCCGGCGCGCCGATCGGGCGGACGGGGGCGTTGGGCAGCAGCGCGGCGGGGCCGCCGAGATTCATCAGCAGCGTCTTGCCCGAACGGAAGCCGATCACTTCGGCCTCGACCCGGCTGGCGCCGTCGCCGATCGCGCAGACCGTGCCGACGGGCAGCTGCAGGCCCACGGCCTCCATCAGCAGCCCGTCATAGGAAGCGAGGCGGCCGGAGACCCGCGGCCGGGCGACGAAGTCGCTGCGGCCAAGGCCTTCCAGATAGTCTTCGGTGAAGAGGTTCAGCATGCGGGCGGGATCGGCACGCGGTCGATCGCCTGGGCGAGCTGCTCGAGCCACAGATCGGGACCGTCCTCGACGATGGTCGAGGCGCTCTCGACCACGAAGCCGCCGCGCTGGACGTGCGGATCGCCGACGGGGAAGACCGTGGCGGGCAGCTTGCCCTGGACGAAGGGGACGTCGTCGGGATGGAGGCGCAGCAGCGCGGATTCGGCACTGTCGGCCAGCATGTCGACCGCGGCATGGATCCGCTGGGCGAGCACATCCGGTGCGACGCCGACTTCGCCGACCAGCCTGGTGACGAGGTGGAGCACGGTCTGGCGCAATTGCCCGGCCATGCGCTCGCGATCGAAATGGGCGCCGCTGGCGAGCGCGGCCGAGATCTGGTCGAGCAGCGCGGTCTCGCGCGCCTTGGCAGCCTCCGCCTCGACGAGCGCGGCCGCATGCCCCTCGGCGAAACCCGCCTCGTGCGCGGCCGCGATGGGATCGATGAACGCGCCATGCTCGGCGGGGTGCTGGGCATCGGCAGTGAACGGATCCCAGCCCTCGGTGGGATTGGCTTCCGGATTGGCCGGCGCGAAATGGCGCGGCTGGGCCGGCACCTCCTCGAACACGCGGCGGCCGATGCGGTCGACATCCGACGGCGCGAAGCCGGCACCGTCGCCAAAGGCGCGGGCCAACACATGCCCGGCCGCGCTGATCCGTCCGGCAAAGCCCGGCGAGAAATCAGACATAGTCGTCGTCCCCGCCCTTTGACGGCATCTGGATCGTGCCGTCCTTCACCAGGCCGCGCGCGATCGCGATCATCGCCTTCTGCGCATCGAGCACATCGGCCATCTTCATCGGCCCCAGCGATTCGATCTCGTCGCGGATGCCGTCGGCCGCGCGGCTCGACATGCAGCCGAGGAACCGGCCGCGGACCTCCTCCTCGACGCCCTTGAGCGACTTGACCAGGATCGTGGTGTCGATGTTGCGGATGAGCGTCGACAGGTTCTTGTCGTCGAGCTCGAGCAGATTGTCGAAGACGAACATCGCCTCCTCGATCGCGCGGGCGACCTCGCGATCGATCTTGGCGAGCTTGGGCATGACACGCTGCTCGGTGATCTTGCGCGCGCCGGAGAGGATCTTCGCAGCCTCACGCGTGCCGCCGAGCTGGAGCCCGCCGCTCGACTTGCGCCCGCCCATGCCGGCGCGGCCCTGGAGCATCGTCTTCAGCGTCTCGATCGCCTCGGGCGGGATCGGCCCCAGCTTGGCGATGCGGCGCAGGATCTGCGGCTGCGCCGCTTCGGGCAGATGCTCGAACACCTTGGCGGCGATATCAGGGTCGAGATTGGCGAGCAGCACCGCCGCGATCTGCGGATGCTCCGCCTCGATCATCCCGGCGATCTCCTCGGGCTCGAACCAGTCGAGCCATTCGATCGCGGCGACCTGGCTGGCCGGCATCACCCGGGCCAGCACGCCGGAGGCGCGCTCGGGGCCCAGCGCCCTGGTCATGATGCTTTCGATCTTCGGCGCCGGATCAAAGGTGACGCCGGTGCGCTCGCGCGCCTTGAACACGAAATCGTCCAGGACGATCTCGACCTCGGCCTCGCTGACGTCCGCCACGTTGAACATCGCCTTGCCGAGCTGGCGCACTTCCTCCGGATCGAGCTTCTGGAGGATCGCCGCGGCTTCCTCCTCGCCCACCAGCATCATCAGGACCGCGGCGCGCTCGACGCCGTTGAAGCTGCGGATGGCGTTCATTGCGCGTCCGCCTTGATCATGTCGCGGACCGCCAGGGCGGCGCGCGCGGGATTGTCGCGGGTGAAGCCGCGGACCAGGCCGACCCGCTCGTCATAGCTGTTGTGAGCGCCCTCGAGCATGTCGATCGAGACGGGCGGCGCGCCGTGGCCGCCTTCCTCGCCAGCGGCACCGCCCATCGACAATGCCGGGCGATTGCCCGCGGCCGGCTCCTCGCGCTTCTTGAGCAGCGCCTTGGTGAGCGGACGGACGCCAAGGAAGAGGACGAGCAACGCAATCACCAGCGCTGTCGCATTGCGCGCGGCGAGCGGCACCCAATTGGCCTCGTACCAGGCCGGGCCCTTGTCGGCCGCATCAGCGGCGGTGGTGAACTTGCGGCTGATCACCGTCACCTGATCGGCGCGGCCCGGATTATAGCCCATCGCCGCCTGGACCAGCTGGGTGATCTGCTGGATCTCCACCGTCGAGCGCGGCTTGCCCGGTTCCTCGCGCAGCAGCACCGCGACCGACAGGCGCTTGATGCCGCCCGGCGCCTGGCGCGTCACGGAAACCTGCTTGCCGGTCTGATAGGCGCGGGAGAAGCTGTCGCTCTGCTTCTGCGGCGTGGCCTGGCTCGCGCCGGCAGCGGCAGCGGTGCCGGCGGCGGGCGCCGCGCCGGGCGTAGGCTGCGCATTGGGCGCGGCGACGGTGCTGGCGGGCGGCGGCGTGTTGGAGAGCGCGCCGGGAATGCCGCCGGGCGCGTTGCCGTCCTTGCTGCCGGTCCAGGCGCCCTGTTCGGCCGCGAGCACCGCGCCTTCCTTGTCATAGCTTTCGCGCGTCGCCTGGTTCTCGTCCAGGTCGACATCGGCCTGCACTTCGGCAGTGAAGTTGCCGGCGCCGACCAGCGGCGTCAGCAGCTGGACGAGCTGTTCGCGATACTTGTCCTCGATGCGGCGCTGATAGTCGATGCGGGCGTCGCCGGCCGAATTGGCCTCGTTGCCCTTCTTCGAGAGCAGGGCGCCCATCTGGTCGACGATGGTGACGCTTTCCGGCGTCATGCCGGGAACCGACGAGGCGACGAGGTTGACGATCGCGCGGGTCTGCGCGTCGCCCAGCGCGCGGCCGGGCTGGAGCTTGAGGATCACCGAGGCGGTGGGCACAGCCTTGTCGCGGACGAAGACGCTGGCCTCGGGCGTGGCGAGATGCACGCGCGCCTCGGCGACCGCATCGATCTCCTCGATCGAGCGGGCGAGCTCGGTCTCGCGCGCTTGGCGCAGCCGCTCGCCCTCGACGGCGCGGGACACGCCCATCGGCAGCTGGTCGAGGATCTGGTAGCCGCCCGGTGCCGCCTTGGGCAGATTCTGGCTGGCGAGCAGCATCCGCGCCTTGTGATAATCGTCCTCGGCGACGGTGATCGAGCCCGAACCGTCGATGCTCGACCGGATGCTCGCGCCCTGGAGCGCCGAGCTGATCGCCGCCTTGTCGGCATCGCTCACATTGGCGAACAGGATCCGCTGCGGCGGCGTCGAGACCAGCGACCAGGCGAGGAAGCCGGCGGCGACCAGGCCGACCAGGAAGAGGAGCGGCATCGCCCGCCTGACCGCGGGCTGCGCCAGCAGTCCGCGCATCTGGGCGAGCGGGGCGCCGAGCCGGCCGGCGGCGGGCGGGACGGGCGCATCGGTGGAGGTGAGGGCGTTGCTCATGGATTACACCGGCATGCTCATGATGTCCTTGTAGGCGGACAGGAGTTTGTTGCGGACCTGCAGCGTCGCCTCGAAGCCGACCGAGGCCTGCTGGCGGGCCAGCATCACCTTGGCGATGTCGACCGTCTCGCCGCGCTCATAGGCCTCGGAGAGCGCGCCGGCCTGGCTCTGGGCCTGGTTGACCTGCTTGAAGGCGTCTTCCATCGACGCGGCGAAGGTCGCGGACTTGCCGCCCGACGTGCCCGTCACTGCGCCCGCGGGCGTCTCGTTGGCCTTGGCGAGCGCGGCGTTGCGCTCGAGGATCTGGGCGCGGAGCGCCAGGACCCGGTCGACGCTCATCGCGCCGCCGCCGATACCGTCGATACCGCTCATGCCGAAGCCCTCGCCTTACCGCGTCGATGCTCTCGCCCTGCTCGCGCGCCTTGGCGAGGCGGTAGCGCAGCGTGCGCTCCGAGATGCCGAGCCGCTTCGCCGTCTCGATCCGGCTGCCGCCGCATTCGGCGAGCATCTCGCGGATCGCGGCGAATTCGTGGATCTGGACGATGTTGGAGAGCGTGCCTGCCGCCTCGACGTCCACGCGGCGCGCGGCCGGCCTGTCGAAGATCAGGTGCTCGGGATCGATGGTGCGGCCGCCGCAGAGCAGCAGCGCGCGCTGGATGACGTTCTCGAGCTCGCGGACATTGCCCGGCCAGTCATGGCTGGCGAGCGCGTCGAGCGCCTCGTTCGAGATCCACGGCATCGCGCCGCGGCCGCCGGCATGGCGGACGACCATCGCGGCCGAAAGCGCGGCGATGTCGCCGGGGCGCTCGGCCAGCGCCTTGGTCGTGAGCGGGAAGACCGAGAGGCGATAGTACAAGTCGGCGCGGAAGCGGCCGGCAGTGACTTCGCCCTGCAGGTCGCGATTGGCGCAGGCGATGACGCGGACGTCCACCTTTTCCGGCATGGTGCCGCCGATCGGCACGACTTCGCGCTCCTGCAGCACGCGCAGCAGCTTGGCCTGGAGGTTGAGCGGCATCTCGGCGATCTCGTCGAGCAGCAACGTGCCGCCATGCGCGGCGCGGAAGAAGCCCTGGCCGCCCGACGAGGCGCCGGTAAAGGCACCCTTCTGGTGGCCGAACAGCATCGCCTCGAGCATCGTCTCGGGCAGCGCGGCGCAGTTGAGGGCGACGAACGGGCCCTCGCGGCGCGTGGAGCCGTTGTGGATGGCGCGGGCAAGGACTTCCTTGCCGGTGCCGGTGGGGCCGTTGATCAGCACGGTGATGTCCGATGCGGCGACGCGCTCGGCCAGCGCCAGCAGCGCCAGGCTTTCCGGGTCGGCGGCGACCGGCTCGTGCGGGCCGCGCAGCAGCGCCGTGGCGAAGCCCGCGCCGACCGCGGCATCGTCCGCCGTGTAGGACAGCCGGGCCGGATTGCCGTCGCCGAACGCGATCGCCTGGCGGCCTTCATCGCCCAGGATCAGCGTGCGCGCCGCGGCCGGGGGCACTTCGCCCTCGGCGACCAGGAACAGGTCCTGCGCGGCGGGGCGACCGTCCTCGCAGGTGCCGATCGCGAAACCCTGGGCGCGCAGCGACGAGACGAGAGCATATTTCTGGTGCAGCACTGCGGCGGACGGGACGATGGATCGCATTGGTTACCCCCTGAGACACCATCCTTTTGCCGTCGACTTGGTTAACGCCGCGTAAAATTGCGTGTCCCGCAGCAACCTTGGTCCGGGCGCGTCTACGCGTGCGTGCGTAGAGGGAAAATTTTTCGCTTAAGCCCCGCTGCGGGCGGTCGTTCCTTGGCTTGGCGGCTCCGGGCTCCCGTTCAGGGGGGACAGCGGGAAGCCGACGAGCATGGAGTAACGAACATGACTGTTATCTCGACCAACACCGCGGCGCTGCGCGCCGCCAATGCTTCGACCGGCGCTAACAAGGCGCTGAGCACGGCCATGGAGCGCCTGTCGACCGGCAAGCGCATCAACAGCGCGAAGGACGACGCCGCCGGCCTGGCGATCGCCTCGACCATGACCGCCTCGATCCGCGGCATGACCCAGGCGGTCCGCAACGCCAATGACGGCATTTCGCTGGCGCAGACCGCGGAAGGCGCGCTCAACGAAGTCACCAACATGCTGCAGCGCATCCGCGAGCTGGCGGTCCAGTCGTCGAGCGGCACCTATTCGGACGACGACCGCAAGAACCTGCAGGCCGAAGTCACGCAGCTGACCTCGCAGATCAAGGACGTGCTGACCAACACCAAGTTCAACGGCAATGCGCTGTTCCAGATCGGCAAGCCGCCGGCGGATCCGGCCGCTCCGGCAGCCGGCGAAGTCGCGGCCAAGAAGTTCTCGATCCAGACCGGCGCGGAATCGACCGACAAGATCACGATCAGCATCGACGCGCTCGACGTGGGCGCCATCGTGGGCGACGCGGCCGCCAACCCGGTCGTCCCGGCGCTTTCCGTCGGCACCGCCGGCAGTGCCGACACCGCCCAGGGCACCGTTGACGGCGCCCTGAAGTCGGTCGCCACGCTCCGCGCTTCGCTCGGCGCCGCGCAGAGCCGCCTGGACTCGGTGGTCAACAACCTGACGACCAACGTCGCGAACCTGAGCGACGCCCGCAGCCGCATCGAGGACACCGATTATTCGGCGGAGACGACGGCGCTGGCCAAGGCCCAGATCCTGTCGCAGGCGTCGACGGCGATGCTCGCCCAGGCGAACCAGAGCCAGCAGTCGGTGCTCAAGCTGCTTCAGTAAGCGCGTGCCGGTCGGGGTGTCACCCCCCTGACAGGCACCAAGGCCGGTCACCCCTTCTTGCCGGAGGGGGCGCATGGGGAACCCCGGTGGTATCGACCACCGGGGTTTTTCCTTGTCCGCCGCAGGCCGCGCCGATGCCCCTATTTCCCCTCGGGCTTGCCGCCGGGCTTCCATTGCGGCCGGGCATCGCTGTTGGCCAGCGCGCGGAGCGGCTCGACCAGCGACTGGATCGCCCGCGTCATGAACGCGATGTCGAGATTGGCCAGCGTGTCGTCGGGCGTGTGATAGGTCGGCGTGACCGCCCATCCCGAAATGGTGTGCGCCACCACCCCGCGCACCGCGAGCGAATAATTGTCCGAACGCTCGAAGAAGCGCTGCTCCGGATAGGGATCGGCGGTGACGAGCGCGCCCTGCGCCTTCAATGTCTCGCCCCGCGTCGAGCGCTCGAAGCCGGTCATCATCATCGTGCCCGCGGGCAGCCTCGGGTCCCCCGCGCCCGTCCTCTCCATCTCCATATTGGCGACCGTCTGGGCGAGCCGCCCCCGCGGGGGGACCCCCGCACCACCCGCGGCCCACACCCCCCCCTCCCCCCCCCCCCCAGCGGCCGACAAAAACCCCC
>Ga0066256_1004375_pt1 | contig 12653 bp, 11 predicted proteins | sample ThiBio_1000_biof_FD_87107 | JGI IMG/M metagenome (GOLD analysis project Ga0066256, IMG submission 87107) | Wastewater bioreactor microbial communities from Cape Town, South Africa - Thiocy_expt_1000_biof (version 2) | ecosystem: Engineered > Bioreactor > Thiocyanate-remediating >...
CAGTCACCTTATCTCATTGCGGGCCAGCAGGAATTTAACGGGCGCTCCCAAATTTTACAAAATAGAGTTTCACTGCTTAATAACCCCCTGGAACTGCACCAATTAATTAAAATTCTCGAGCCAAGCGCTCCTCGATTGGCCAATACGTTAATGCAATTAGCCCCCTATCCTGCAGAGGCAAGTATCGCCTCCTGGATTGAGCTTTTTCAACAACGGCTCAATGCTATCGGTTTTCCCGGTGAAAGCGCGCTTGATTCTCTGAATTATCAATGCGTGCAACGCTTTCTATTAGTTTTTGATGAGTTTCGCCAATTTACCTTGTTCTATAAAACCTTGAAATATGAAGAAGCGCTGATGCTGTTTAAACAGCTTCTTAATTCCATCATTTTTCAAGCACAAAATACAGGGGCACGTATTCACCTATCTGGAGTACTCGAAGCTTCGGGGCTAGAATTTGATGCTTTGTGGTTTATGGGTCTTACCGACCAAACACTACCACACAAAGTAAATTTGTCTGCATTTATTCCCACGCAGTTACAAAAAGACTTATCTATGCCGTATAGCAGTATCGATAGGGAATTCTTCTTGGCACAAAACCTTATCACTCGATTGCAACACAGTGCCGCAGAGGTAGTATTTAGTTACCCCCGTTTGGTTCAAGATCAGCACTTCATGCCCTGTACTTTATTGAAAAATCTGCCCTCTTATACACCAATCGAAAAACAAATGCCCCCTTGGGTATCTCCCTTAATAGAAATCACAGAAACCTATTTGCTGCCCCTTTCTTTAACCGAAACAGTAACGGGTGGCACCGCACTCTTGGCTAATCAGGCAAAATGTCCATTTAAAGCATTTGCGGAGCATCGTTTACGAGTACGCGGCTTCTCGGATCCTGAAGAAGGTCTGGATGCACGCACCCGCGGGCAAATTGTCCATAAAATTATGGAACAAATTTGGACCCGACTAGAGAAACAGGAAGCACTATTTACATTATCTGAAAATGAATTGGAGCAATTAATTGTTCAATCCTTGGAAACATTGCTTGCCGCTTTAACCCAAGAGCACCCAGAATTGGGACCTATTGGAAGGGAAGTTGAATTTTTGCGGCTAAAACGATTGATCTATTCATGTCTGGAATGGGAAAAAAACCGACCACCATTTCGCATTCTCGCTCTGGAACAAAGCTATACTGTGGAGCTCGGCGGACTGAAATTTGAAGTACGTATTGACCGTCTGGATCAGGTGGCTGATAAAAAATGGGTCATTGATTACAAGAGTAGTTTGCCCAGCACGAAGCCATGGAATGAGGACCGGCCACGGGAGCCGCAACTCTTATTGTATGCACTATTGGATGAGCAGATTAATACTCTTTTATTTCTTCAATTAAAAAATGGTCAGGTTTGCTGCAGTGGTTTGAGTGAAGATAAACACCCAATTACAGGTCTTGGCTCTTTAAAAAAAGAGCGCTCTTGGGAATCTTATCGCGACGATTGGCAGGCCCAGCTTGAATCTTTAGCACAAGAATTTAGTCAAGGGATTTGCATGCCCAAGCCTCTAACCCCTGCTCTTTGCACACAATGCGATTTCAGTGACTTATGTAGAATTCATACCCTTGCCTCTGATTTTACTACAAATGAGATAAGTAGTAACAAAATAGATTTTTAAAAAAAATAAATTTTTGCTACAATCCGCTCTAAAATTCACCCACTAATCTAAAAAATTAACTACACACAAGGATTAAACTATGCCAAACATAACTGAAGCGTCAATTATGCGAATATATAATTGTGCCAATTCCTTAAATAATTTTGCCGCGACACGTAGCTACGATGGCTCTGAAGCAGAAAACCCACTTTTAAAAATCATTGCAGCAATAAATAATTATTATTTTCGCTCTTGGGAAAGCGCTAAAACCCGCAACACAAAAGACAACATTGCACAAAGTTTTGAATGTTTTATATTGGCGTTAAAGGATCTCAATACTGAAGATGCTAACTACATCAACCGACAATTACCCATCTATTTAAAACATGTAGACGAACTGCAAAATCGGTTGTTTAATGGAGCCATTGGTCATAACATATATAATTCACTGCGTATTGCTTTCTGGGCTTCGACTGCAGTTACTTTATCGGCTTCGGTTTTTTTAGTAGTATTGCCCATGCTTTTAGTACCTACCTTTTTTGGTATCGCAACGGCGATTACTATCGCGGGGTTGTTAATAACCTCTATATCCAAAGCAGTAGAGGGCTTTAGTCATTATCGTTCACTTTCTCACCATAAAGAGAATAAGACGAACCAGAAAATGATGCTTAATCTTTTTGCACCAGACCAAGAAAGTGATTACCCTTATAATTCAGAGGTGGATATTCAGTCAGCTGATGAAGAATACGAATGGGTGCGTAGAGACGTATAACACAAAAAATCACCTGCTTTGATTCTTTCTTTGCAGGTGTGTTTCATGGCGCATAAAACGTGCAACCGCTACCTCTGCTCTACTTCCTTCAGATCCATTGCGAAATTAACTGAGATGTTTAATAATGTTTAATCGCTAAAACCTGGAGTGAGTATGCCACGAAAACAATTTTTGCCCATCCTATTTGGTTGCGGCTTAATTTCATCTCTTATGAGTGGCTGTGCACATCCTCCTTATGATAATTTTAAACCACGACACCAAGTCGTTCGTGGCGCGGCTATTGGTGCCACTATGGGTACCGCTTTAGGTGCGGCAGCTACGGGCACGGTACCTGGCGCTCTAACAGGAACCGCTATCGGCGGTGTAACCGGTGCCATATTAGGATCAGGAACAAATCCCAAGAGAAAGTTAATTCGTGAGCTGAGAAACTGCGACATTCAATATGTTCAATATGGTGACACGATGACCCTTATCGTGCCTACTGATAAATATTTTATGTTCGGTAGCCCAAGATTAAATGAGATTCGTTATCAAGGTTTGGAAAACATCATTGCTCTTTTACGTTTATATCCGGATAAACCCATCTATGTAGCTGGATTTACTGATAATGTCGGTACAGAAAAACATAAAAATCGTCTCTCCCAAGCTCAAGCAGAAACGATGATGACCTATTTGTGGGCTAATGGTATTCAAGCGCAACGTTTAAAACCAGAAGGTTACGGAGAAAAATATACCGTCGCTGACAATGACTGGATACATTCCAGTGCGATGAATCGTCGCATTGAGATTCAATGGTTTGCGGGACGCGCACCGCAGCAATGTTGTGTCGCACAACGCACAGCTCCGATTAATTACGCAATGAAATAAAGAGGTTAGGGTGTATTCACGGTTGTTAGGCGGTATTTTACTCATTATTGGAACTTCCATTGGTGGCGGTATGTTGGCTCTTCCCGTGGCCAATGCGGCTACAGGCTTTTGGCAATCCAGCGTCTTTCTTATTTTGTGCTGGATTGTGATGACCCTTGGCGCTTTTTGTATTCTTGAAGCCAATCTATACCTTCCCCGCGGCAAACATATGGTCTCCATGGCCGCAGCCACACTAGGACGCTTTGGACTCCTGGCTGCCTGGTTAAGTTACCTATTTCTACTCTATACCCTTCTGGCAGCCTATATTTCAGGCGGTAGTGATGTTCTAAACAGTATTTTGCTGCAATGTGGTTTGCGTCTAGCTGATTGGCAAGCGAGTTTCTTATTTACGGTGCTTTTTGGTTTGATTGTTTATGGCGGTATTTGCTATGTTGGTTTTTTTAATTGTTTTGTCATATTTGGTGATCGTGGTGTAATGCGACTTAAGCGTATGCATCCCATAGTTAGGCATATCCTGATGGGTAAGCACTACTATTATTTCGCGGCTCCTGTCTGTCCTGAAATTGAACCATATCACTGCATCGCCATCTTGAATTTGGCCTTTGTCTCCTGTGATGGTACCATTCATAATAGGGTTGATAAAGTCATCAGTAACAATTTAGGATCACTCATCCCGTTAATTTGTTATTTAGCCTGGGATGCGGTCATTATGGGTTCATTACCGTCAGAGGGAACTCATAATTTGGAACATTTAATGCATGACCCGCATACCACCAGCTCATTAGCGATGATGCTGTCTGCACGAGTGCAAAATACCACCATCACCACCCTTTTTAATTTTTTTACCTCCATCTGTATGCTTACCGCATTTTTGGGTGTTTCACTTTGTCTATACAGCTTTCTCGCCGATGGACTAAAATTACGAGAGTATGGCCGGCATGGGCTGGGACTGTTTGTTTTAACATTTGCGCCACCACTACTTTTGGTGATCTATTGGCCAGGTATTTATATCAATGCTTTAGCCTATGCAGGAATTTTTTGTATTATTTTACTGCTTTTGTTACCCGCGTTGATGTGCTATTTCGGGAGAAAAAAATTTAGTAGTTCGTATCGAGTTCCGGGTGGGAATAAGGTATTTCTGAGTATAATCATTATCTCTTTATTACTACTCGCTCATGAGCTGTATCATTTAATGTAAAATATACCCATATCTATTGACAATAGTTGAGTTACAAATTAACATTGTGGTGAAATTTTAAACAAATAAGGTTCCATGGCTAATTCCAAATTCATAGGCGGTATTCTACTCATAGTCGGGACATCCATTGGTGGTGGCATGTTGGCCTTACCTGTATCTACGGCAGAAGTGGGTTTTACTTAATCAATCTTTTTTTTAGTTTTTTGCTGGCTTGTTATGACCGCGGGAGCATTACTCCTGCTGGAAGTGAATCTGCGTCTGCCTGTTGGTAGCAATATGATTTCCATGGCTAAATCGACCTTCGGAATTCCAGGACAAATTATCGCCTGGACTACCTACTTATTTTTGCTATACACGTTACTTTCTGCATACATTTCTGGTGGCAGTGATGTATTTAATAGTCTTTTACAAAAAATGGGATTGGCTCTTCCCAATAGCCTAACTGCAATTGTTTTTACTTGTCTGTTTGGTTTCGTGGTATATAACGGGATTCGTTCCGTTGATTATGTCAATCGTGGACTCATGTTTGGCAAGCTAGGCGTCTACATCCTCCTCTTAGCAATTATCAGCCCTCATACATCAGCCTCGGGTTGGTCTGGTGGCTCGGCACGAGCATTCACTGGTACCTTAATGATTTTAATTACTTCGTTCGGTTATGCATCCATCATCCCCAGTTTACGTGATTATTTTGGTGAAGATACGCAAACTTTGAGAAAAGTCATTCTATTTGGTTCTTTGATACCCTTAATCTGCTACATCCTGTGGGATGCTGTGATCATGGGTGTAGTCGCTCGTGAAGGGGAGCATGGCCTGCTGTCTTTAATGCACTCAGAACATGCAACCAGTGGGTTAACGGAAGCCTTAAGCCAAGCAATCAATAGTCAATGGATTAGTGCTTTCTTTGGATTTTTTACTTCAATTTGTATGCTGACCGCTTTTCTTGGGGTTTCATTAGGCCTCTTTGATTTTCTTGCCGATGGCTTAAAACTGCAAAAATCAGGTGTCCAGGGTAAATATACCTTAGCACTTACTTTTTTGCCTCCTTTAGCAGTCGTGCTTTTTAATCCGGGCATTTATCTTAATGCTTTAAGTTATGCTGGGGTGTGCTGTGTCATCTTACTCTTGCTATTACCTTCTTTTATGGCGTGGAAAGGTAGAAAAAACTGCCCCCAAAGCACTCATGGCCATATATTACCGGGAGGTACATACAGTCTTAGTATCATTGCAATCATTGCAATCGTACTCCTTGCTATCGCTTTGATATATTAATCAAATACTTCAGCGCAAATTTCATTATTTATCTTGAGATTATGCCTGCTATTCGATAGTATCTATAGATGTCTTTTTTTAAAGCAATAAGTTGAAATAAAAGTTAGGAATTTAATATGTCAAGACTGATACAAGCAGCAAAAGAAGGGAAACTTGATTTAGTACAAAAATATCTGAGTGAGGATAATGTGAATGAGCGGGATGAATATGGCCGAACCGCGCTTCATCAGGTTATTATGGGTGTTGATGATTATCCTGAAGTAGAGATGAATACACGTATCGAAATAATAACTCTTCTGGTTGAAGCGGGTATCGACGTGAATATTAAAGATATGTATGATAAAACTCCTATTCAGTATGTTAGCCATATCGACCTTTTACCTATATTGAATAAAGCGCTTCACATTTCGACACCTCATAGTTCAGCAAAAACAACAGTGATTACTTCAGTCCAAAATATTAGCAATCTCAATGAACTTTCTTTTTTTAAGTCCTCATCTACTTTTAAAATCGAAAATCAACCTAAAGAACTAGATGACTTTGATGATTTTATTAAAAAGTTCGCTGAAGATTCGCAGGAATATAAAGAGGAATTTTGTTCGTTTAAAGATCTTCTATCGCAAAAACCATAAATGAGGTAATCATGGATATCGTTCAAGCAGCATATGAAGGTAATGTACAACTTGTGAAACAATATTTGACTAATGAAAACGAAATCAATAAAAGAAATGAGTATGGGGAGACTGCGCTTCATAGTGTGTTGATGGGCATAGTTGATAACCCCGAACAATCTGAGGTAGGATTGATGATAGTTCGTTTGCTGTTATCAACAAATATTGATAAGAATGCAAAGGATAATAAAGGACAAACGGCATTATTTATTGCCGCAATAACTAATCAACGAGAAATCACTGCTGAATTATTAAAAAATAAAGTTGATGTGGATATAACAAATGATAACAATGAATCTGCTTTGTCCTTTGTCCTCGCACTACAGCATACAAATGATCAATATGGTTATATAATCGATTTATTACGACGCAACGGAGCTCAATGGCCAGAAAGTTCTTATTCTGTGGCTCATACACAAGCTCAGTCCCCAGAATATTTTCATTCCAACCATGGAATGTTTAAGGGCTCAAACGAAAAGAGCATATCAGAAATTAATTCCCATCCAGCGAATAATTTTGAAGAATATCAGCAGGAATTCCAACATTATTTACCCAAATTTTCATAAATGGGACTGTAAATCATTTTAAAAAAATTTATAAAAAGAAAGGAAGATCATCGTTACGAAGGAAATTCTCATCGGTTAATGTACTGCTATCTGGACTGCTTTGTATTATTTTTAAATACTTCTCTAATAAGTTGGACATCTCATCGTTTTTTTGATACTGAGCGATCTTAATATAACTTTTCAACTCATCATGCTGTAATGTTTTAATTTGCTGCAAAAGCAATGCTGCTGATTTTGTGAAGCCATTTCGTACCGCCAGTTCCAATGGCGTTTTTAAATCAACTTTTCTTTTTATATGGAGCTGAATTTCCGATTTATTTAACAATAATTCAACTATTGCCACTGGATCTTGTTTTTGTGATCTTTCTAAGGCGGCATGCAATGGAGTTGAACCCGTATCATTATGAGTAGTATTGACATTAATTGATGGATGATTAAGTAAAATTTTCACAATCTCCTGATGTCCGCTTACAATAGCTGTATGCAACGGCGTAAGATTAGTGTTTTTACGGGCTAGATTAATATCGATATTCTTTACCTGCAAAAGCCTTTTCACTACGGCAAGATAGCCGTTTTGCGCCGCTAGAAACAGCGGTGTCGATCCATCAAACTTACGCGCAGCATTCACATCAATTTTGGGATGATTTAACAGAATTTGAACATTTTTTAATCTACCATGTTCTGCGGCAATGCACAAAGGTGTTCCGTTATTTTTTGTTTCATTATAATTTATTTCAACTTTAGGATTTTCGGATAAAAGCTTCGTGACTTTCCAATAAGGGGTTGATGCCGAGATATTTAAAGGCGAAAAGTAATTACCCCCCCCTTGCCATCCCTTATTAACCTCAATCAATTGCTGTTTCAGTAAAAAATCAACCACTTTATAATGACCAAAGTTTGCTGCTGCATAGAGGGGGGTTGTATTATTTTTAATCGTACTGTTTATATCTACAGAACTATCAAGTAATAGCCATTTAACACAATCAAGGTGACCATTTTCAGCCGCTAGAACAAATAAAATTTGCTTTTCAGGTTGAGGTTGAATTTGATTAAAAAGTTTAATCACTTCTTCAATGGGCTGCCAAGAAAAAACAGCATATTGTAATTTTTCTTGAGGCGTATCAACAGTTTGGAGAGTTAGCTCGTAATATTTATCGAGCAACAACTGCTGTTGATAAAGTTTAGCCCAATTAAGTAAACCAAAACCGTGATTATCTCGTAATGAAAAATCTTCGAGTATAATTCGCGATAATATATCTTCTATTCGACCATCTTTTAACCAGATAAATAATAAACGTTGTTCTTTAGTCATTGATTTGGGGAATGATTTAACATATCCCTCTTTGGCTGAACGATATTGATGGGGAAAAAAATCGAAATGCTTTTTTAAGTATGCTTTTTGCAAAGCCGGTTCTTGACTGACATCATTAAATAATTTGCACGCCATCGCAAAAACAACACTTTGAGAGAGGTTTAAATTAGAGGCTATTTGTAAAATGATTTCAGTGGGGAGATCATGGAGCGTTAACTTTTCCTGTCCCATACAACGTACAACCTGGACAATACAACTTGGATTAAAGTATAGCTCTTTTAAAATTTATTGCACAACCTCAGGGTGAAAATTGAACGATTTGATTATTTATCCTATACTTATCATCAAGGTAGCATTACCTTATTATTCCACCTGAACAAGGAGAATCACTATGTTAGGTTGGGCATTAACTTTTTTAATCATTGCGATAATTGCGGGAGCATTTGGGTTTGGCGGCATTGCGGTTGCTGCGGCGGGGATTGCAAAAATTTTTTTTTTTCTCTTCTTAGTTATTTTTGTGGGCTTTTTTGTTATGGGCTTATTGGGGCGACGTGGCCCACCTCCTGCGGTCTAAAAATTAAAGCATAAAAAATTTTCTTTTATGCCTAATCTATTTCTACAATTAATTCTACTTCGGAGGCTTTAAAGGCGCGCTTCATAATTTCGCTGTTGAAAGCAACCCCAAAGTTTCCTTGTTGATCAACAGAGATAACTCCCATCTCACCTTTGAGCTTGTTGCGCTGAAAAATAACTTCTTCACAAGCATTTTGTAGACTTAATTTATTTTCAACCATCATCGCAATCGTATGTCCTACAACCTGGCGAATCAAATATTCTCCTTCTCCGGTTCCGGAGACAGCACAATACTGATTGGCATAACAACCGGCACCAATGATACAACTATCCCCCACGCGCCCGGGTAAACAATTGTTAAGCCCCCCGGTTGAGGTAGCCGCTGCGAGATTTCCGGTTTGATCCAAAGCCACAGCACCTACGGTTCCTTTCATGCGCTTTTGATAAATATCGTTTTCTGTCTCACGGCTGTGCAGCTCTTGAAATTCTTCCCATTGATGTGGCGTGATAAAATAAGATTCCGGCTGGAGTGGAAGCGCAAATTTTTTTGCAAGCTCCGTTGCGCCATATCCGGAAAGATAAACATGACGCGTATGTTCCATTACTAATCGTGCCAATAGAACAGGGTTTTGCACAGTACGCACCATAGAGACGGCACCAGCACGTAAAGTTTTGCCCTCCATAATCGAGGCATCCATCTCAACTTCACCATTGCTATTGAGCGCAGCACCTTTACCGGCATTAAATAATGGATTATCTTCGAGAATTTGCACCGCAGCTTGAACCGCATCGATTGCTGTGCCACCCGCATTTAAAATGCCATAGCCCTGCTCTACGGCCTCCGCTAAACCTTGTTTACATTCTTGACGATGTGTACGCAGAAATGCGCTGTCTTCACTAGCTCCGCCATGAACTGCAATAGCGATTTTACCCATTTTTAATCCTTTAACTATGCGTTTTTGGTTTAGGAATCGCAGGATTGGATAACATGCGTTTTGAAATTGAAAATTGGCAGCCTTTCACCAACAAATGAACCCGCAAATTTTCTACAAATACCGCCTCCCCCTCTTCCACCTCAGTAATATTGGTTTGGTCAATATAGCGGCCATCGATAATCACGACCATCCCTGAACCATGACATTCGGCATCCGTACCATTGTGAATAACTAAAGCGGTATCTTCACCTAAACCAATGCCTAATTGCTCAGGATTCATGATAATCGCATGCGCTAAACGGCTAAAACGGCCGCGTTTAATGAAATGGGTGTCAATAATACAGGATTGTAAAATGCCTAACCCTGAAGAAGTTAATAAATTACGATAACGCAGCGCCTCAGAGAGCCCGCCCCCCATAATCATGACTGAAGACATGACCATGGCACCTGCGCTGGTTCCCGCAACAATAAAATCACTATCCTTCATGTAACGTTCTTTTATGATATCCACAATAGGCGTCCCCCCCAATATTGTGGATAAGCGAAATTGATCCCCCCCAGTAAAGAAAATAGCACCTGCATTTTCAGCACGGCTTAGATACTCAGTACTGCGCGCTTCACTTCTTTTTTTAATCGGTAAAAAACCTATATTGTTATAACCCATGTTATTAAAAACACGCTGATACACCTTTTTAACTTCACTTTGTATTTCAGAACCGGTAGTGATAATCTCAATTTTTTTATTGGATGGCGGTAGCAATTCACGCAAAATTTCATAACGCGTGAACTCCTCATCCTGCTCGACGCACTCAGGAAGCTCGTCGCCTTTATCCTCAGCACCGCCAATAATTAGTAACTTAGCTTTGGGCGTCATTATATACCTCATTAAACTGATTATTTTGCGTTTCTTTTTTCTTTAACATACGGGTTACTTCAAATACATCTTCGACAGCACAAAAAACAAAGGTATTATCATGAGAGCGTTCTAGGATTTGTTTAATCGCATCAACCTCATCAGAGATAATATTCACCTGGGGATGCAACCCAGAGCGCTCAATACCTGTTCGCAAATGTTGGGTAATGTTTTGATTTGACCGACCCCGCCCATCTTTATCGTGACGAATAATAATTTCGTCAAACATGGTTGCGGAATGGTAACCGAGCTGCTGAATATCTTCATCGCGACGATCACCGGCTACACCAATAATGCCTATTTTTTTATGACAATGAATTGTCTCTAAATAATTTTTTATTTCACAAAAAGCACCTTCGTTATGAGCATAATCAACCATCACGTTACATTGAGGAAAATGAAATAAATTCATACGGCCTGGCAAATTTTCAGGGGTGGGATGAAAGTTCAATAAAGCAGTTTTGATTTGTTTTATATTAAAGCCACTGATTACCCCGGCCATGATTGCGGGTAGGATATTTAAAATCATGCAAGTCGCTGTACCTTCAAAAGTAATCGGAATATCTTTTATAGCGCAGAACAGTTGCCGTTCAGCTCCTTTTTGGATGACCACTTTACCTTGTTCAAGATACACGGCCATGCCGCCTTGCTCACAATGCTTTCGTATACGCGGACCGGCAAAGGTGCTAAATAAGGCCACTTGGCATCTGAGTTGGTCTTTAATGCTATAAGTTAAATTATCATCCGCATTAAGGATGCAATAACCACTCTTTTTAGTGCTATGCGCCACCACCGCTTTCACATCCGTTAAGTCCTCTAATGTATGAATATCATTAAGGCCTAAATGATCGGCACTGATGTTGGTGATGATGCTTATATCACATTCATCAAAACCAAGCCCTGACCGTAAAATACCACCACGAGCACATTCCAGGACGGCAAATTCAACTTCTGGGGAATGTAAAACGACTTGGGCACTGGCAGGTCCGCTGCAATCACCCTGAGTAATTAGCTTGTTATCAAGATATATACCCTCGGTAGTTGTGGTACCTGTATACAATTTAGCTTCACGTGCCAGGTGCGAAATTAGACGGACCACCGTCGTTTTTCCATTGGTTCCGGTCACAGCCACGATAGGGATTCGCGCTTCTTCAGCATGAGGATAGAGCATATCGAGCAGAGGTTGTGCCACATTTCGAGGCTGTCCTACATTAGGCGCCAGATGCATTCTTAATCCAGGACCTGCGTTTACCTCAATGATTGCACCATGATGCTCGTTAATTGGCAACCGTATATCTTTAGCGATTACATCAATACCACAGACATCGAGGCCGATTAACCTTGCAGTACGCTCAGCTAAAAAAACATTGGCAGGATGCACATCCTCAGTTACATTCGCTGCGGTTCCGCCTGATCTTAAATTAGCAGTCACTTTAAGGTACAATACCTGGACTAAAGGTAAAATACTGGCGAAAGTGAGATTATACTGCCGCAGTATTGAAAAAGTGGTCTCATTAATTTTAATCGATGTTAACACATTTTCATGTTCTACCCCACGATTTGTATCCTCATTAGCTTGCTTGATTAATGATTCAATAGAATCCACACCATTACCCACAACCATTGCGGGAGTGCGTTTAGCCACCGCAACTAATTTGTAATTAATCACTAGAAAACGGTAATCATTACCTGTTATATAACGTTCCACCACCACATATTGGGATATTTTTTGTGCTTGTTCGAAGCCAAATTGCGCTTTCGTGAGCGTGGTAACATTTGTGGTTACACCCTTCCCGTGATTTCCGTCCAAAGGTTTAATCACCAAGGGAAAGCCTAAATGCTCGACAGCGCGATTAAGCTCTTCTTTTGTTTTAACGGTCATACCCTTCGGGGTGGGTATAAAATGTTCGTTGAGAATTTTTTTCGTTAATTC
>Ga0066256_1003660_pt1 | contig 12652 bp, 10 predicted proteins | sample ThiBio_1000_biof_FD_87107 | JGI IMG/M metagenome (GOLD analysis project Ga0066256, IMG submission 87107) | Wastewater bioreactor microbial communities from Cape Town, South Africa - Thiocy_expt_1000_biof (version 2) | ecosystem: Engineered > Bioreactor > Thiocyanate-remediating >...
GCCCTCGACCTCACGCACCTGCCCGGGCTCGAAGGGCTCGATCATGCCGTGCTCGGCCGCCATGCGGCGGATCCATTTGTCGCTCTTGATGCTCATAGCAGAACTCCCTGCGCTGTGGCCCGCACAGTGGTGGTCTGCCGGGCGCTATTAAATACGTAGCTGGTAGCGCATGAATATCAAGCGCTGGAGCCGTATTTTGCTTGAGAAATCACCGTTTCCTGCACCACGCGGTCGTCACCGAGCACGATCAGCGCAAACAAAAGCTCATCCAGGTTGCGCGCCTGGCGCGTCTTGCGCGCCAAAAGCGGCGTGGCCTCGGGGTTCAGCACCACAAAATCGGCCTCGCAGCCCGGCTGCAGATTGCCCACTACACCGGCCAGGCCCAGCGCCTTGGCGGCCCCAGCCGTGTGTTGCCACCACAGTTGCTGGGGCGACAGGCTCAGGCCCTGTTTGGTCTGCCCCTCCCGCCCCACGTAGTACGCGGCCAGCATGGTGTGGAACGGGCTGAAGCTGGTGCCCCCGCCCACATCGCTGGCCAGGCCGTAGCCGAAGCCCACCCGGTCGGCCCCCGCGTAGTCGAAGAACCCGCTGCCCAGAAAAAGATTGCTGGTGGGGCTGACCGCAGCCACCGCGCCGGTGTCGCGCATCAGCGCCCGGTCGTCGTCGTCGAAGTGGATGCAGTGGGCATACACCGCACGCTCGCGCATCAGGCCAAAGTCGTCGTACACGCCCAGGTAACTGCGCGCGGCGGGGAACAGCTCGCGCGCCCAGCAGATCTCGTCGCGGTTTTCGGCCACATGGGACTGGATCCACACATCGGGGTAGCGCGCAGCCAGCTCGCCCGCGCCGCGCAATTGCTCATGCGTGCTGGTGGGCGCAAAGCGGGGAGTGATGGCGTAGCCGAGCCGGTCCACGCCGTGCCAGCGCCGGATGAGCGCCTCGGAGTCGATCAGGCTCTGCTCGGTGTCGTCGCGCACGCCGTCGGGCGAGTGGCGGTCCTGCAGCACCTTGCCGGTGATGAGGCGCATCTGCTGCCGTTGGGCCTCGGCAAACAAGGCGTCCACCGACGCGGGATGAGACGTCGAGAACGCCAGGGCTGTGGTCACACCGTTGCGCAGCAACTCGGCCACAAAAAATTCGGCCACCTGGGCGCTGTAGCGAGGGTCTACAAACCGCGACTCGTGGGGAAAGGTGTAGTTCTCCAGCCAGGGCAGCAGGCCATCGGCGGGCGAGCCGATCACGTCCGTCTGCGGAAAGTGGATGTGCATGTCCACAAACCCCGGGGCCAAAATGCGCCCCGGCAAATGCACCACTGGCTCTCCGGCGAACTGGGGTGCGAGGGTCTGCCAGGCACCGGCTGCCAGCACCCGCTGGCGGCCCTGGGCATCCGGGCCAATGGCCAGCAGGCCATCTTCGTCATAGAGGGCGCGGCCGTCATCGGCAAAACGCAAAAGGGCAGAACGGTAAACAGGCATGGCGGCAAGCTTAGCGGCAGGGGGCGCCGTTTGTATATGCAGCACCCCATAGTGGCTATGGGGTTCGGGGAGCGCCGATGAGTGACAACGATGGGCGATATGCCTTGCAGGATCAGCGGGACACCTTACCCACCACGCCTTCCACCAGCCAGTTCATCTGCAAGATTTGTGCATCCGACAGCGCCTGGCCTGCGGCAATCCGCTCCTGCCCCTCGTTGTCGCGCACCGGCGCCTTGCCTGCGCGGAAGGGCTGCAGCTTGCCCGCGCCCACGGCCTTTTGCGCATTGAGCACCTCTTGCTGGACGGCCGCTGGCACCCGGGTACCAAAGTCGCCCACGCGGATCATGCCCTCTCGCACGCCGCCCCACAGGTTGGCACTTTTCCAGGTGCCGTTTTGCACAGCGCGCACGCGCTCGGTGTAGTAGGCGCCCCACTGGTGCGTCACGGCCACGATCTGGGCATCGGGCCCGGTCTTGCGCATGTCGGAGTGGTAGGCCACGGCCATCTTGCCGCGCTCTTGTGCGGCCGCCATCACGGCGGGGGAGCCCGGATGGAAAGCGATCACGTCCACGTCCTGGGTGAACAGCGCCATGGCCGCATCCCGCTCCTTGGGCGGCTCGAACCACACGTTGAGCCACACCACCTTGACAGTGGCCTGGGGGTTGATCGAGCGCATGCCCAGCGTGAAGGCGTTGATGCCCTGCAGCACTTCCGGGATGGGAAACCCAGCCACGAACCCGGCCACGCCGGTCTTGCTCATGCGGCCTGCCGCAATGCCCGCGAGATAGCGCCCCTCGTAGTAGCGCGCATTGGCGGCAGCCACATTGGGGGTGGTCTTGTAGCCGGTGATGGACTCGAACTTCACCTGCGGATAGTCCTGCGCCACCTTGAGCGTGGGCTCCATGTAGCCAAAGCTGGGGGTGAAGATGATCTGGTGGCCGGTGGCGGCCAGGTCGCGGATCACCCGCTCGGCGTCGGCCCCTTCGGCCACGTTCTCGACAAACGTGGTCTTCACCTGGTTGCCCAGCGCGGCCTCGACGGCCTTACGGCCTTCGTCGTGCTGGCGCGTCCAGCCTGCCTCGGTGATCGGTGAGACATAGACAAAACCGGCTTTGACCGGCTCCGTCACACTGCCCTTTGCGGGCGTGGTCTGGGAAAAAGCGGGGGAGAAAAAACAGGCGGCCGCGAGCGTGGCGGCGAGGATTTTGTACATGGTGTTCCTCTACATGGCCCTGATGGAATGGAACGGAAGCACCGCAGGACGACGGTGCCACCGGGACGGTCAGACTGTGCGAAAACTACATGGAGCGGTGTTGCAAAGACTGCCGGGTTAAAAAAAACAGGATTCAAGTGTGGGCGTGCGCTGCAGCAGCGCACAGAGCCCCGCCATGCATTTCAATTCAGACGCAGCGCCTGTGGGCCTGCGCCCAGGCGGAAGGCGCCCACCACTTCGGCCAGGCGCGAAGCCTGGTCTTTCAGGCTTTCGGCGGCGGCGGTGGACTCTTCCACCAGGGCTGCATTTTGCTGGGTCATCTGGTCCAGCTGGGTCACGGCCACATTCACCTGGCCAATGCCCTGGCTCTGCTCCGAGGCGGCTGCGCTGATCTCGCCAATGATGTCGGTCACGCGGCGCACCGAGCTCACGATCTCGCCCATGGTGGTGCCGGCGTTCTGCACCAGCGCAGCACCCGACTCGACCTTTTCCACGGACACGCCGATCAGCGTCTTGATTTCCTTGGCCGCCTGGGCCGAGCGCTGGGCCAGCGAGCGCACTTCGCTCGCCACCACGGCAAAGCCACGGCCCTGCTCACCTGCACGGGCGGCTTCCACGGCCGCGTTCAGCGCCAGGATGTTGGTCTGGAACGCAATGCCGTCGATGGTGCCGATGATGTCGGCGATCTTCTTGCTGCTGGTGTTGATCTCGTCCATGGTGGTCACCACCTGGGCCACCACATCACCCCCGCGCTGGGCCACCTGCGCCGCCGACACGGCCAACTGGTTGGCCTGCACGGCCGAATCGGCGCTCTGGCGCACCGTGCTGGTCAGCTCTTCCATGGAGCTGGCGGTCTCCTGCAGGCTGCTGGCCGTCTGCTCGGTGCGTGCGCTCAGGTCCTGGTTGCCAATCGCGATCTGGGTACTGGCTGTGGAGATGCTGTCCACCACGCCCCGCACTTGCTGCAGCGAACGGTGCAGCGCACTGCGCATGGCATCCAGCGCGCGCAGCAGGTGGCCGGTTTCATCGTTGGCGTAGCTCGCCTGGGGAGCCCCCGTCAGGTCCATGTTGGCGATGGTCTCGGCAATGGCCTCAGCCTGGCGCAGCGGGCGCGTGATGCTGGTGGTCAGCAGCCAGGCCAACAAGGCGCCCAGCAGCAGCGACACGCCGGTGCAGATTTGCAGCAGCAGTGTGGTCTGCGCGCGCAGCTCTTCGCTGCGCTTGCCGGCGGCATCCAGCTCGGCGCGCTGGCCGTCCACCATCTGCTGCACACCTGCCAGATAACTGCGGGAGGTGGGCTCAAAACGCTCGGTGAACACCTTGTTGGCGTTCTCGGCATCGCCCGCCTGCTTGAACTTGCTCACCTCCTCGCGGGCCGCCAAATAGTCCTTGCGCAGGTCACCCACCTTGGCAAAAAGCTGCTTCTTCTCCGGCGTGTCCATCTTGGACTCGATGAACTTCTGCAGCTCATTGGTTTCGCGGATCGACGCCGCCGTGGCAGGCGCAAAGTAGGGGATCAGGCTGGCGTCACTGCTCTTGGCGATGGCTGCAGCGCGCTGTACGCCGGACGTGGTGTGGCGCAGCCAGTCCGAGCCAGCACGTTCGGTCTTGATGTTGTCGTTGACCATGGCGTCGATCTCTCGGCCCAGCTGGCTGAGCTTGACCACAGCCACCACGCTGCTGGCAAAAAACAACGCCAGGATCAGGCCGAGCACCAGCGTGAGGCGCTTGCCAATGGAAATTTGACTGAGAAACATGGAAGGCTCCAAAAAAGGGGGGCAACACGGCACCCGTGCACTCCGCAAAGAAACTGTTCAAGGTCTCAAGGGGCGCAGGGTAAGGGCCATGGTGGTGGATCACCCCGTGGGCCTGGGCCGGACGCAATTCGAACGAATGCTTACTATTTTAAGGGTTTACCCAGATCAGCCCCCTGCCGCACAGGCGACAGGCCCTCAGTGCGGGCTGCGCCCAGCTCAGTAATCGTGCTCCACACACCGCTCAAACGCCTCCTTGAGCTTGTGCTCCCACACCCGCTTGTCGGCGTTGCCCGCAAAGCTGGCTTCAAAGCTGTTGAACGCCAACTGGTAGGCATGTTTGGCCGTGAGGCCCGTGGCCGCAAACACCTGGGTGAAGTTCTCGTTGATGTAGCCCCCAAAGTAGGCCGGGTCGTCTGAATTGACCGTGGCGGCCAGCCCAGCGTCGAGCAGCTTGCCCAGTTTGTGATCTGCCAGATTGGGGAACACACACAGCTTCTGGTTGGACAGCGGGCACACCGTGAGCGCAATGCGGTCTTGCGCCAAGCGCTGCATCAGCGCCGCGTCGTGCACGGCCTGCACGCCGTGGTCGATGCGCTCGACCTTGAGCACATCGAGCGCGCTCCAGATGTAGGCGGGAGGGCCCTCTTCGCCCGCATGGGCCACCAGGTGCAGGCCCAGTTCGCGGCAGCGGGCAAAGACGCGGGCAAACTTCTCGGGTGGATGGCCCAGCTCGCTGGAATCGAGCCCCACGCCCACGATCTTGTCGAGCAGCGGCATGGCCTGCTCCAGCGTCTCAAACGCCGACTCCTCGCTAAGGTGGCGCAGGAAACACAAAATCAGCGTGGCGCTGATGCCCAGTTCGGCGCGGGCGTCCTCGCAGGCGCGGTGCAGACCGTTGATAACGGTCTCCATGGGCACGCCGCGTGCGGTATGGGTCTGCGGGTCGAAGAAGAGTTCGGCGTGCAGCACGTTGTCGCGCGCCGCGCGGCCCAGGTAGGCGCGCGCCATGTCATAGAAGTCCTGCTCATGCAGCAGCACGCTGGCGCCGGCGTAGTAGATGTCCAGAAAGCTCTGCAGGTTGGTGAACGCATAGGCGCTGCGCAAGGCGTCCACACTGGCATAGGGCAGCGTCAGCCCGTTGCGCTGCGCCAGCGCAAAGATCAGCTCAGGCTCCAGCGAGCCCTCGATGTGAATGTGCAGCTCGGCCTTGGGCATGGCACGCAGCAGGCTGGGCAGGCGCTCGGCGGAGATGGGGGGGATCTTGAACATCAGCAGACTCCAAAGGTGATGCCACTCTGGCGCAGAAAGCGGCGGTAAGCGGATGATGCCTTGTCGGCAGCGGTATGCAACTCCGCGCGCAGGTCGAGTGGCAGGCACTGGGGCATCGGCGACCCCAGCACCGGCCGGGCCTGCGGGAAGATAGTGGGCCGGGAGGGCCGCCGCCTCTCGGCCCGGGCATCAAAATCCCCCCCCGCCACCCGGAACCCCCCCCGGCGGCGCACGGGCGTTCCGGGGCAGAGGAACGGGGCTAGGGCCTCGCGCCAGCCCTCCCCCGCCGTGGTGCCCGCCTCGGGCACCTTGGTCAGTACTGCTGCATAGGGCGCCGTGACTTCGTAGGTGTATTCGACCTGGGCGGCCGCCGTTGAATGCAGGTTGGATTGCGGCTGCCAGGCCTTGCAGCCTATGGCCAGCAGGCCCCCGGGCGTGGGCTCCACGCGGTAGTCGTCGATGGCCGTTGCTTCGCGGCTGCCCAGCCAGCCCTCGTGCACAAAGCCGAAATGCGACATGTCGAGAAAGTTCTCGATGATGCGCGGCGCGCTGGCCGCCACATCGTAAGGACCGCAGTCGAGCTTGCGCAGGCGGGCGTCCCCTTCCGCCGCAAACACAGGCAGCCCCTGCTCACCCGGTGCGATGCGAACCCAGACCATGCCATAAGCCTCCTGCGTCTCAAAGTGCCTAGCGCAGTGGGTGGCCGGAGGCACAAAGCTGGGCAGTGCGGGCACATGCGTGCACTGCCCGCCGGCCGCAAACTGCCAGCCATGGTAGGGGCACTCCAACTGACCCTGGGGCGTGACACGGCCCAGCGACAGGCGGGCGCCCCGGTGCGGGCACTGGTCGGCCAGCGCGTGCAGAGCGCCTCCGCTGTCGCGCCACAACACCACGGGTTGTTCCAGCAATTGCACGGCCAGCGGTGCCTGCGCAGCCACGGCCTCTGACAGGGCCACCGGGTGCCACAACGTTGATTCGACCATCGTCCTTGTTCCTTTGAACAGGCTCTTTAAGCTGCAGGCCGCAAACGCCCCTGCAAAACAAAAGGGCCACCCCAGGGCGGCCCTTTGTCACAGCAGCCCGCAAGAGCCGCTGATGAACGCGGTGCAAATTACTTCTTGTCGCCGCCGGGGATCTTGCCTTCCACGCCCTTGACGTAGAAGTTGATGCCGCCCAGGAACTTGTCGTCGGCCACGGCGTCCTTTTCCAGCACGGGCTTGCCGTCCTGACCCATGATGGGGCCCTTCCAGATGCTGAAGCTGCCGTCGGCCAGGCCCTTCTTCACTTCTTCCACCTTGGCCTTGGTTTCGGCAGGCACGTCTTCAGCGATGGAGACGATGTCGATCGCGCCTTCCTTCACGCCCCACCAGCTTTGGCCCGAAGCCCAGGTGCCGTCCAGCACGTCCTTGGTGGCCTTGACGTAGTACGGGCCCCAGTTGATGACAGCCGATGCCAGGTGGGCCTTGGGACCGTAGGCGGTCATGTCGCTGTCCCAGCCGAAGGCGCGCTTGCCTTTTTCTTGGGCAGTCTTGAGCACGGCGGGAGAGGCCGGGGTTTGGAACAGGATGTCGGCGCCGCCGTTGATCAGGCTGGTTGCCGCTTCGGTTTCCTTGGGTGGGCTGAACCATTCGTTCACCCACACCACCTTGGTCTTGATCTTGGGGTTGACCGACTGCGCACCCAGCGTGAAGCTGTTGATGTTGCGGATCACCTCAGGAATCGGCACCGAACCCACCACACCCAGCGTGTTGGACTTGGTCATGGCGCCAGCGATGATGCCGGCCATGTACGCGCCTTCGTAGGTGCGGCTGTCGTAGGTGCGCAGGTTCTCGGCCGTCTTGTAGCCGGTGGCGTGCTCGAACTTCACGCCCTTGTTGTCTTCCGCCACCTTGAGCATGGACTCCATGTAGCCGAAAGTGGTGCCGAAGATCAGCTTGTTGCCCTGGCCGGCCAGGTCGCGCAGTACGCGCTCGGCGTCAGCGGACTCGGGCACGCTTTCCACAAAGCTCGTCACGACCTTGTCGCCGAATTCCTTCTCGATGGCCTTGCGACCGTTGTCGTGTGCAAACGACCAGCCGCCGTCGCCCACAGGGCCAACATAGGCAAACGCGATCTTCAGTGGCTCGGGCTTGGGGGCCGGTGCTTCTCTGACGGGGGCCGGTGCCGGTGCGGGGGCCGGTGCCGGTTCTTCCTTCTTGCCGCAGGCCTCGAGGGCGGCAGCGGCCCGCGCGGAGAGCGCTGCCACCTTGAGCATGGAGCGTTTCTGCAGATCAGTCATGTCGGTTTCCTTATCGAAGAAGTAAGACTTGCAAAGGTTGGGGGACGAAACTATCAATTATGGTGCGATCTACCGCAGGGTAACCAGATTTTCGCGCGAGCAATCCCTATCACGAGCCCGGATAAAACGGTTTGCCCAACGATGCCGGCATGTTGATGCGAATCCAGGTCGGATTGCGCGAGATCAGCGCCAGCACCACGATGGTGGCCACATACGGCAGCATGCTCAGCAACTGGCTGGCCACCTGCACGCCCGTGGCCTGCAAATGGAACTGCAGCATGGTCACGCCACCAAACAGATAAGCACCAAGCAACACCCGTGCCGGGCGCCAGGTGGCAAAGGTGGTGAGTGCCAGCGCGATCCAGCCGCGCCCGGCCACCATGCCCTCGACCCACAGCGGGGTGTAGACGGTGGAGATGTAGGCCCCGGCCAGACCGCACAGCGCCCCGCCCACCACCACGGCCGCCAGCCGAATGCGCCGCACCGGGTAGCCCAATGCATGCGCCGACTCGGGCGACTCGCCCACCGACCGCAGCACCAGCCCGGCGCGCGAGCGGTACAGGAACCAGATCAACCCCGCCACCAGCAGCATGGTGAGGTATACCAGCGGGTGCTGGCGGAACAGCGCGGGGCCTAGCAGCGGCAGATCGCCCAGCACCGGAATGGCGTACTTGGGCAGCTCGGGCAGCTTGGCCTGCACATAGCTGATGCCCGCAAACGCCGAGAAGCCCACGCCGAAGAGGCTGAGCGCCAGCCCCGTAGCGTACTGGTTGGTGTTGAGCCAGATCACCAGCACGCCAAAGATGGCGGCCAGCACGGCACCGGCCGCCATGCCTGCAGCAAAGCCCAGCCAGGAGTTGCCGGTGTGCACCACCGTGGCAAACCCGGCGATGGCGGCGCAGAGCATCATGCCCTCGGCCCCCAGGTTGACGATGCCCGCCTTTTCGTTGATGAGCAGGCCCAGGGCCGCGATGGCCAGCACGGTGCCCGCACTCAGTGTGGCGCCGATGAGGAGTGCGTAGGATTCCATCAGGCCACCACCTTTCTGGTGCCCACCCAGCGGATGCGATAGGCAATCAATGTGTCGCAAGCCAGCAGCGTGAACAGCAGCAGGCCCTGGAACACGCCGGTGAGCGACTTGGGCAGGCCCAGGCGCGACTGCGCGAGTTCGCCGCCGATGTAGAACATGCTCATGAGGATGGCGGAAAGAATCATTCCGACGGGGTGCAGCCGCCCCACAAAGGCCACGATGATGGCCGCGAAGCCATAGCCTGCCGGCACATAGGGCGTGAGCTGGCCGATGGGCCCAGCCACCTCCAGCGCACCCGCCAAGCCAGCGGCGCCGCCAGAAATCAGCAGCGCCGTCCACAGCGCGCGGCGCGACGAGAAGCCCGCATAACGCGCCGCTGCCGGTGCCAGCCCGCCCACCTGCTGGGCAAAGCCCGCCCGGGTGCGGAACAAAAACACCCACAGCGCCCCGGCACCCGCCAGCGCCAGCAGGAGCCCAATGGACACGCGCGAGCCCTGCATCAGGCGCGGGATCTGCGTGACCTTCTCGAACGTCTTGGTCTGCGGAAAGTTGTAGCCCATGGGGTCCTTCCACGGGCCATAGACCAGGTAGCCCAGCACCAGCGTGGCCACATAGACCAGCATCAGGCTCACCAGGATTTCATTGGCATTGAACTTGACTCGCAGCAGCGCCGTGAGCCCCGCCCAGACCATGCCACCCAGCACCCCGGCGAGCAGGATGGCGGGCACGATCCAGGGGCCCGTGGTCTTGTCGGCCAGCAGCGCCACGCCACCCGCCACCACGGCGCCGATGACAAACTGGCCTTCGGCACCGATGTTCCACACGTTGGAGCGGAAACACACGGCCAGCCCCAGCGCAATCAGCAACAGTGGCGTGGCCTTGACCATGAGTTCGCCAATGGCGTACTGCGTCTTGATGGGCTCCCAGAAGAACACCTGCAGCCCGCGCACCGGGTCTTTGCCCAGCGCAATGAACAAGGCCACACCGATCAGCACGGTAAAGGCCAGCGCCAGCAGCGGCGAGCCATAGGTCCAGAGCTTGGAAGCCTGGGGGCGTGGTTCCAGCTTAAGCATGCCGCACCTCCGCTGCCTTGGCCTGTTGTGCGAGGTGCGCTTGGACATCGGTATGCCACAGCCCGCTCATCCATTCGCCAATGCGTTCCACCGTGGCCTCGGCGCGGGGCACCGAGGGCGAAAGGTGCCCCTTGGCCACCACATGCAGCCGGTCGCAGATTTCAAACAATTCGTCCAGCTCCTCACTCACCACCAGCACGGCGCAGCCCGCGTCGCGCAGCGCCAGGATGGAGCCCCGGATCTGCGCCGCCGCGCCCACGTCCACACCCCAGGTGGGTTGCGAGACGATGAGCAGCTTCGGGTTGGCGTCAATCTCGCGCCCCACGATGAACTTTTGCAGGTTGCCGCCCGACAGCGACTTGGCCGCTGCATTGGGGCCGCCCGCCTTCACATTGAAGCGGGCAATGATGTCCGCTGCATGTTTTTGCAGCGCCCCCACCTTGATCCAGCCACTGCCGCTGACCGAATTGGTGCGGGTGAGCAGCAGGTTGTGCGCCAGGCCCATGGTGGGCACGGCCCCCCGGCCCAGGCGCTCTTCAGGCACAAAGTGCAGGCCCAGCGCACGGCGCTGGCCCGGGCCCATGCGGCCCGCGTTCTGGCCTGTCACCTGGATGCTGGCCGGCTCGGCGCGCTGGTCTTCGCCTGACAGCGCGTAGAGCAGCTCTTTTTGCCCGTTGCCCGACACACCGGCAATGCCCACCACCTCGCCCGCCTTCACCTCGAACTGCAGGTCGATCAGGTCCACGCCAAACTGGTCGGCACGCGGCAGCGACAGGCCCTGCACGCGCAGCACGGTGGCGCCGGTCTGCACCGCGCGGTGCTCCAGCGCAGGCGGCTCGGCGCCGATCATCAGGCGCGACAGGGAGGCATTGGATTCTTCGGCCGGGTTGCACACGCCCGTGACCTTGCCGCCCCGCAGCACGGTGCAGGCAGTGCACAGCGCGCGGATCTCGTGCAGCTTGTGGCTGATGTAGAGAATGCTGCAGCCCTCGCTGGCCAGCTTGCGCAGCACCACAAAGAGCTTTTCGACGGCCTGGGGCGTGAGCACCGAGGTGGGCTCGTCCAGGATCAGCACCTTGGGGTTGGTGAGCAGCGCGCGGATGATTTCCACCCGCTGCATCTCGCCCACGCTCAGGGTATGCACGGGGCGCAGGGGGTCGATGTCGAGGCCGTATTCGGCGGCCTTGGCGGTGATGCGGCCGGTCACTTCGGCCAGCGTCAGGCTCTTGTCCAGGCCCAGCCACACGTTCTCGGCCACCGTGAGGGTGTCGAACAGGCTGAAATGCTGGAACACCATGGCAATGCCGAGGGCCCGCGCTTCTTGCGGGTTGCGCACCTGCACGGCCTGGCCGTTGAAGAACACGCTGCCTTCGTCGGGCTTGACCGAGCCGTAGATGATTTTCATCAGCGTGGACTTGCCCGCGCCGTTTTCGCCCAGCACGGCGTGGATTTCACCCGGCAGCACCGTGAGCGACACGCCGCTGTTGGCCACCACGGCCGGGTAGCGCTTGGTGATGCCCACCAGCTGCAGCCGTGGCGGCGCCGCACCAGGCGCTGAAGGATTGGGGGGAGAACTCATGCGGGGATTGTCTCTCAGTTTTACAACTTGTTATAAGAATGAAAATACCTCATGGCGCTTGTTCAGCATGCCCAAGCAGCTATTCTTTTCGTAGCGAAGCAGCCACGGTTTTCACGCAATCTCGCAGCCAGGCCGCGGCGGCCGAGTGATGCGTGCGGGCATGCCACAGCTGGTAGTACATGAGCCGGGGAAACGGCACCGGGCACGGCAGGATGGCCAGCGGCAGCTGGTCCACATACCGCTCGCAGTACTGGCGGCCGGTGGTCAGCACAAGCAAGCTCGATGCCACGATGCTGGGGATGAGGCTGAAATGCGCGCAGCGCGCCGTGATGTGGCGCTGCATGCCCAGGCTGTCCAGGTGGGCGTCGATCACGCCCCGCGCGCCGGGGTGGGTGGGCGTGGGCGCGATGTGTTCGGCGGCCAGCCAGCTCTCCACATCCCAGCCGCGCCGCACGGCGGGGTGGTCCTTGCCGACCAGGCACACCACCTCGTCGCCAAACAGGCGGCCCATGTGCAGGTCGTCGGGCGGCTGCGGCCAGTTGCCGATCACCACGTCCACATCGCCCTGGGCCAGGTGCGCGTGGTAGTGCGCGTCGGCCGACAGGGGCAGGATCTCGATGGGGCACAAAGGGGCCTCAACCTTGATGCGGGCCACGAGCTGTGGCAGGAACAGCGGGTCGAGGTAGTCGCTGGCCGCCACGCGGAAGGTGCGGGTGGCCGTGCGCGGGTCAAACCCACGCGCATCCGAAAACATGGCCTCCGCCGCACGCAGGATGGCCCCGGCGGGCTCCACCATGCGCAGCGCGGCGTCGGTGGGCATCATGCTGGCGCCGGAGCGCACCAGCAGCGGGTCGCCCGACAGGTCGCGCAGCCTTTTGAGCGCAGCCGACACCGCCGGCGCGTGCATGCCCAGGCGGACGGCGCCCCCCGATACGCCGCGTTCCGCGCGCACGGGGTGCAAGACCCGTACGAGATGGA
>Ga0066256_1002399_pt2 | contig 12647 bp, 6 predicted proteins | sample ThiBio_1000_biof_FD_87107 | JGI IMG/M metagenome (GOLD analysis project Ga0066256, IMG submission 87107) | Wastewater bioreactor microbial communities from Cape Town, South Africa - Thiocy_expt_1000_biof (version 2) | ecosystem: Engineered > Bioreactor > Thiocyanate-remediating >...
GCCGCAATGGCGGGGTGCAGCCGCCGCAGCGCGTGGATGTCCGCCGCATTCAAGCACCCCCACACCTCCACACCTGTCACCAGATTGCCAGCCAGCAGCTGCACAAACAGCGGCACCTCTCCTAGCTCTATCTCTGCCTCCCGTGCGTGACGTGCCGCCGCTGCTGCACGGGGCGGCGCGCCACTGGTGGTGCCGCGGGCGCCACGCCGCTTCTTGCCGCTCACTGCCGCTGCCATATTGCACCGGTAGTGCTGCTGCAGCGCCGCAATCACACCCAACAACTACTTTCTGGGTACGCAGTTGAATGGCCTCAACGCTACAAACTGCGCGTTGCTGGCGTGGCAAGCCGGTAGCATTGGTGGCAACGCCCGGGTTCCGAGTTTCATGTGGCGGGCATGTTTGGATCCACAACCACCAACACCACCACCAAACTCCGCGCTCCGCGCACGCGTGCGTGTGCCATTTCAAAGTTGACCCGGTCGCGTGCTGCCAGCGCGTACGGGAGGTGGCAGCGGTGCGGGATCGCGGCAGAAGTGTTGGGCACTGGTACTTGAGGGCGCAGTCCATTTGACAGTGTGGTTTGCCACTGTGTTTGTTGCGTTTGTTGCGTCTGTATCCAGTTTACCCACACCCTCTCCTCTCCTCCCTTCCTCCACTCCTCCTCCCCTCATCCAGTCTTCTACCCACCTCTCTCCAACCCACGTAACCATGCGGTGGAGCATCGTGGCCACGGCGGCGGCAGTGGCAGCACTGGCCGCTGCCGGAACTGCCGCTGCAGGTCGCAATGGCTTCCCCGGCAGCCGCGCCCCCACGCGCCACACCCGCGGCGCCGCACCCACCACGCCCACCACTACCACCACTACCACTGCGGGGGCCACCAGCAACGGCACCGTGTACCTGACCGCCAATGGCAGCTGGGTGTGGGCGCCGGGTGTGGTGGACACGGCGGGTGGCGTGGCGTGGGGCGTGTACACGGATGCGGCGGCGTCGCCGTCCGCGTTTGCGTCGCTGTCGGTGGCGAGCAGCCCGTCGTACAACGACAGCACGCAGGGGTTCGGCGCGGGGTACGTGGAGGCGGCGCTGACGGCGCTGGTGATCAAGCCGCACTGGGACAACATGCAGGCGTGGCTGCTGTCCAACTTTGCCAACGGCACCATCCCGCCGGTGTACCAGCAGTTCTTCAACACGCAGGACGCGTGGGCGCGCGCGGGCGTGGCGGCGAACGGCAGCGTGGACCCGAAGTGGGCGGCGGTGGGCGTGCTGCTGGCGCAGTTTGACGGCCTGGTGGCGGGCTACGCCGCGGTGGCGCCGGCGGGCGCGGAGATGGGCGTGTGGCAGTTCCAGCAGATGAACGCGATGGGCGACTTCCTGGACCTCATCCCCGCGCTGCAGCCGCACTCGGTGGACGCGGCGCCGTGGCGGTGGTGGGAGCACAGCGCGGAGGCGGTGATGGAGCGCGTGCGCGCCACCTCGCACTGCTCCTCCCTGTTCAAGACCACGGGTAACTTCAGCGACATCTTCTTTGGCCACTCCGCGTGGTTCATCTACCAGGGCACCAACCGCATCTACAAGCACTACCGCCTGGACCTGCACAACCCCGCGCTGGTGGGCACCGAGGTGTCCTTCTCCTCCTACCCCGGCTACCTGGAGTCCATGGACGACTTCTACCAGGTGTGGACCACCGGCATCGTGGTGACGGAGACCTCCAACTCCATCTTCAACATGTCGCTGTACGACCTCGTGGTGCCGCAGTCCCTGTTTGCGTGGCAGCGCGTGCGCATGGCCAACCTGGTGGCGGTGAACGGCTCCACGTGGGGCGACGCCTTCGCGTACGCCAACTCCGGCACGTACAACAACGCGTACGGCGTGTTGACGCTGCCGGGCTGGAACTCGGGTGACGCGCTGCCCGCCGGCATGCTGTACCTGGTGGAGCAGATCCCCGGCCTCGTCGTGTCCGGCGACGTCACCTCCAACCTGCTCATGGGCTACCACCCCATGTTCAACGTGCCGTACTGGCCCGCCATCTACGAGGCGTCCGGGTACTCGGAGGTGGTGGCGCACTTCAAGGCGGCGGGCGCAGACCCCGCCACCATTGCCGGCCTCTCCTTCCAGCTGGCGCCGCGCGCCCAGATCTTCCGCCGCGACCAGGGCGCCGTCGCCACCTTCACCGACTACCTCGCCATCATGCGCTACAACGACTACAAGAACGACCCTTACGCCGCCGGCTCGCCCTGGAACGCCATCTGCAGCCGCGGCGACCTGGACCTGCACCCCTCCCCCTCCGGCTGCTACGACACCAAGGCGTCCGCCGCGTCGCTGTGGGACACCAAGACCGCGTACGCCGTCAACGGCCCCACCACCGGCGCCAACAACGCGCTGCCGCCGTTTGCCTGGGCCGCCTTCCCGCGCACGCCGCACGAGGACCTGCCGCCCGTGTACAACTTCACGTTTGCGGTGCAGACGCCCTCCTGGTACTAAGCCCCTTGATTGATTGTTTAGTAGTGTTGCCGCCGCCGTGAGTGCCGCTGCCTGCAGCCGTGGACCGTGGTGTGCCGCCCACGGCAGCGTCATGCGCGTGGTCGTGTGACGCCCGCTTCAACTCGCCCGTTGATTCTTTTTCTTATTAGACTACGGCGCCGCCGTCAGCACCGTCACGGCGGCAGAGCCGTCATGCAGGGCGGCGGCGGCAGCGATGGCGGCGGCGGTGGCGGCGAGGCGGTGCACCATCTCTGCCACCTCCACTGCCTCGCGGTGAAAGCCGCGCAGGGCGGGCAGCGCCGCCGCACCACCGTACTGTGCCAGCAGGATAGGCGCGGCGGGCGGGTAGTGCACCAGCGTGTTAAGTGCAGCGGCGGCGGCGAGGGCGCAGTCAGGCAGGTCTGCGGGCACCTCATCCAGGGATACGTGCACGGAGGCGGCGCCAGAGGGCGCGAGGAAGTGGTGCGTCAACGCCGCACCGCCGCATGCCATGAAGGCGGCGCAGTGCGCCTCCCGCGCGCTACCCGCGCCCGTCACGCCCACCAGCACCTGCAGCGCGTACGACACTGCCTCGCGCTCGGGCGCGTCTGGCGGGAAGCCGTCCTCGCTCAGGCGTGGCGTGCCTGCCAAGCGGCCCACCGCCTCTGCCACGACCGCCACCGGGCCGGAGACGAGGCCGGGCGGCAGCAACGGCGCGGCACCCACGGCCGCGCCCACCCCTGAACCACGCCGCGTGCGGCCGCCCGCGCTGCGTGCACTTGCGGCAGCGGCTTCATTGCCGCCCGCTGCCGCACGCGCGTGCCCCGCTACCACCAGCCGGCTCACCAGCCACGCCGCCGCGCGCAGGGCGCCCGCGCGCACCAGCGCGTCGGCGTGCACGTCCAGCGGCTCGCGCGTCGCCCCCGCCGCCAGCGCGCGCAGCAGTAGCGTGATGGCGTCGGGGGTGGCAGTGACGGCCAGCGCCGCCACCACCGCCTCCACGCCACGTAGCGCCAGGAAGGCTGTCATTACCTCTGGCGCACACGCGTCCTCGAGCAGGACCACCAGCGTGGTCAGCGCATACAGCTGGCTGTCCAGCCACAGTGGCAGCTGGCGCAACGGCTCTGCTAACGCGCCAATGGTGCTGCGCCGTCGCTCATGCGTGGGCGGCAGCACGGCATCCAGCGCGCTGCCGCGCTGCGTCGGACGTGACGTGCCCCCGCTGCCGCTTGCACTGCCGTCGGTGGTGGCACCACTTGGTGTGCAAGCTACCAGCAGCAGGGGTTGCAATACACCGGCCGCCAGCAGCTGGTGGCGGCACGGCGGGTGGAGGGACAACGGTAGGAGTGCGGCAATGGTGTGGCTGAGGGTGCGGTCGGTCATGGGTGGCACGCTGCCACTCAGCAGGCGCAAAATGGTGGGCAAGTGCCCCCCGGCCGCTAGTGCCGACTGCACGGCAGGTACGCCTGCCAGGCTGCGCACCGCATCCACTGCGTCGCACAGCGCGCGCTCCGTGCTGGGGTTGCGCACCGCGCCCTGCAGCTCACCAATAAATGCCATAACCGCGTCAATCAACGAGGGGCTCGTACTGGAACTGGCACTCGGTGCCGGTACTGGTAGTCGCGGTGTGGGTGCCACCGCGGTCGCCGCCTGCCCGGCCGGCGACAGCGCCACGCAGCTGGTCAGTGCGCACACCGCGTTCATGAGCTCCAGGGCGTCAAGCGCCTCCACGCCCTCCGACTTCAGCCGTGTCACCACGGCGCCAGCGGAGGTGGTCAGCGCCCGCACGGCGGCGCCAGCGGCGGCATCGTTGCCCTGCAGTGTGGGAGAGGCGAGGTACACGCTGGCGGCGGTTAGCAGCGCCAGGCGCGCGACGACGGTGGCAGCGTGCGTGGCGGCAGCGGCAGGCAGCACGGCGGCACGCAGCAGCACCGGCAGCGCGTCGGGGAACCCTGCCATGATTGCTGCCACCGCTGTGCGCTCGGCGTGCAGGTGCAGGACGCACGCTGCCAACAGCGGCGGCAGCAGCGGGCTGGAGGAAAATGGCGAGCGGAGGAGGAGGCGCGGCAGGTGGTCTGCATGCGCCGCTGCCACAAAGTGGGGCACCACGGCAAGCGCCTGGCGGGGCGGCGGCAGCGCGCCGGCGCCGCGTACCGGGCCCACCCCCGCCGCCTCCAACGCCGGCAGGCCGGCAACCAGCACTGCAAATGCCGCCTCCGCAGTGGCCGCGCCACGCAGGGTGGGCTGCGTGAGGGACAGCCACAGCAGGAGGCGGCAGCACTGCAGCGTGTCTTGCGGCGGCACACGTGCCGCGCTGGCCGCCAGCAGCTTGCTGGCCACCAAGCTGACGAGCGCCGCCACGGGGATGGACTGCAGCAGCGGCGCCTCGTCGTCTGGCCCCCCGCCGCCGCGCGCCCGCCCGCCACCCCCGCCGCCGCCGCTCTCTACCTCCGCTGTCGTTGGCCGCAGCGCGCCGCTGCGCGTCAGCCAGTCGTCCAGGTGCTCACACATTATGTCGTCGGGCGCCGCCGGCGTCACAAACATGCGCCGCAGCTGCGCCAGCGCCGTCGTCCGTCGCCGGTCGCGCTCCACGCCAGGCTCCAGCTCCACTTCGTGTGGCAGTGGCGGTTCAACTACCGCTGCCGGTGGTGGTGTACCATCGGCGGCCTCTGGCGGAACTGGCGGCGGTGCCCACACCCTGCTTGATGCGGCATCCACCCAGCTGCTGCTGCCGTCGTCGCCCGTCGCTGCCGGTGCTACTGACGTGGCGGTGGTGGCAACCGACCCCGATCGCGCGGTGGCGCCTGACGGTAGGGACAGCGTGGGCACAGGCGGCGCGGCCCGCGCAGTTGCATCGGCGCGTGTGTCAACGCTGCTTCTCGCGGTGCTGTCTGTGCTCGTATCCATACTGCCAGCGACAGCGCGCGCTGCTTGCGGCCTGCGGCTAGTAGCGGCATCCCGGCTGCTGCTGGCGACCCTGCTGCTGTTGTGTGCAAGTGCCGGCACTGGCACTGCCGGCAGGTGCGGTGGCACCAAATCGTGCCCATCTGCCGCGCCACCTGCTGCCGTCGTCCACGGCGCGGGGCCATCCCCACCGCTCGATTGCGGGCTACTCACAGCCACCGCCGCTGCCGCCGTACCGGTACCTCCCTTCTTCCCACTTGCCCCCCGCCCCGGCACTTGTGCCATGGTGGCTGCAGCTGGTTGTGGTTGTGCAGCCGTTGGACAGTTTGATGATGCCAAAATCCTAACACGCTGCTGTCAAATACACGACGCCCAACCCCGCTGCACAACAAACAACAGGGTAAACACACGCCCTCACATCATATCACAATACTGCCGCTTTGATCACAGCCTCGTACCCAGCCATTTTCGATATCGCGATTGTGTGCCACTGTGCCGTGTTGCCAACTTGCCAACGGTGCGGTCGTTGTCAGGCTGTTGCGCGTCACGTGCCCTACTTTTTTCCATCCGCCAGACATGTCTGACGCACCACTCCTACGCCGCTGCGGCACCGAAGTGCAAACGCAATCACGCCGTGCCGCGCCAATTATTTGCCGTGCACAGTGGCTAGTGCGTGATTGTAGCGCCTTGTGCCCCGCGCCGTGGTCACGTATCCGGCCCCAATTATTTATCCCCCAGCCCGCACCTCATCACCTACTCCTACCACTGCACCATCACAACCATGGGCGGGCGGCGGGCGGCAGGCGCGACAGCGGCAGCTGCACTGGCGGCGGCGGCAGCAGCGGGGGCAAGCAGCTCTGATGGTAGTGACTCTGACGCAGTGATTGAGGTGTCGTCGTCGGCGTCGGAGTCGTCGGCGCCCGACAGCAGTGGTGAGGATGCAGGAGGGCGGCGGCGAAGTGGTGGTGCATCTGGACAGCGTGGCCGAGGCGGTGCACGAGGTGGACGGGGTGGACGGGGTGGACGTGGTGGGCGGCCAGCCGCAGGTGGTGCTGGTCGGTCGTCACCTGCCGCCTCGCCAGCCACCGCCACCTCACCCGCAACCGCTGCGGGGGCGGCGGCGGCTGGCAGCAGCAGCGACAGCGACAGCGACGGTAGTGGCGGCGGTGAGAAGAAGAAGAAGGGCGACGGGAAGCAAGATGACCGGGGGGGGGCCAAGCGCATGGACGTGCTGGAGGAGCCGGACGAGGACGACGCGGAGCTGGCGATGCCGACCGCGGTGCTGGCAGAGGCGGAGGCGCCTGACAGCGTGGTGACGCCGCTGCTGCCGTTCCAGCGCGAGTCGCTGCACTGGATGCTGGCGCAGGAGGCGAGCGCGTTCCGTGGCGGCATCCTGGCGGACGAGATGGGCATGGGCAAGACGCTGCAGACCATCGCTCTGCTGGCAGCGTCGCGGGCTGCAGATGCAGCGCGCGGCCCCCTTCCGCCGCCCACCCGCGGCCCGCAGCCGTACGTGTCCGAGGGCGCGGCGCGCGCGGTGGCAGACGCTGCCAAGGCCGCGCGCAAGGCAGCCAAGGCAGCAGCACGCGGTGCAGAGGCTGCAGGGCGCACGGCGTCCAAGGCACGCGCCGCCGCTGACCGCGTGCGCAGCAAGGCGGCGGCGCGTGACGGCGACGACGATGGCGGCGGCGCGGCGGAGGAGGCGGCGGAGGCAGCGGAGGAAGCCGCACGCGATGCAGCGGCGGCGGCAGCAGCAGCAGAGCGGACAGCGGTGGCGGCAGAGGCGGCGGCCGAGGAGGCGGCGCGCGGCAAGCTGGTGCCAGGGGCGGCGGCGGGGACCGCGTCGTGGCCGCTCGTGGATGGACGTTTCCCCCCGCCGGGCCACCCTGCTCCCGCCCCGCCGTCTGCCACCACGCTCGTCATCTGCCCCGTGGTAGCGCTCACGCAGTGGCGCGCCGAGATCCTGCGCCACACTGCGCCCGGCACGCTGTCCGTGTGCATCTACCACGGCGCGTCGCGCGCCACCACGCCGGAGCAGCTGACGGGGTACGACGTCGTGCTGACGACGTACGCCATCCTGGAGAACGAGTTCCGCCGCATGATGGAGCCGTCCAAGGTGAAGTGCCAGTGGTGCGGACGCCGCTTCCTGCCTGCCAAGCTGCCCATCCACCTGCGCTACTTCTGCGGCCCCGCTGCCATGAAGACCGCGGCGCAGGCCAAACAGGAGCGCACCCGCGGCGGCGGCGGTGCTGGCGCGCGCCGCGGCAGTGACGAGGACGACGAGGACGATGACGGCGATGATGACGATGAGAGCGACGATGATGATGACGATGAGAGCGAGGAGGATAGCGAGGATGCCAGCGAGGGCAGTGACGACGGCGGTGCACGGCGGCGCGGGAGGCCGAGCAAGGCGAGCGTGGCGCGACGCGGTGCTGGCGGCGCCACCTGGACTGGCGCGTCGGGGCGCCGTGGCAGTGGTGCCAGCGGTGGCAGCGGCCGCGGCGGCGCCCTCCTGCCGTCGCCGCCCTCCAAGGCCACACCGGTGCGCAGCGTCAGTGCGCCCGTGTCGGGCCGCAAGCGCACCCCACCCGCGCCCGCGCCGTCACCAGCCGCCGCCGCCGCCGCCTCTGCCGCACGCTCCACGCGGCGAGCACCCGCGCCCGTCCGCCGCCGCGTGGTGGTGTCCAGCGACGATGAGGACGACGATGATGATGACGATGACGACGACGACAGCAGCTTTGAGGGCGGCAGTGAAGCGGAGGAGGCGGAGGAGGACAGCGATGACGATGGCGGCGGCGACGATGATGACGATGACGACGATGCGGGTGGTGGTGGCAGCAGTGGTGCAGCAGCACGGCGGCGGCCACGTGGCGGGTCCAGCACACCAACAACGGCAGCCGCAGCGGCGGCGGCGGCGGCAGCGGCAGCGCCGGTGATGAAGCTGGGACCACGCAGCGTGTTGCAGCAGGTGCACTGGCGGCGGGTGGTGCTGGATGAGGCGCACGCCATCAAGAACAAGGCGAGCGCCACGACGCGCGCGGTGTACGCGCTGACGGCGGACCTGCGGTGGTGCCTGTCCGGCACGCCGCTGCAGAACCGCGTGGCGGAGATGTTCAGCCTGCTGCGCTTCCTGCGCGCCGCGCCCTTCTCCAGCTACTACTGCAAGAACTGCCCCTGCTCGGCGCTGGATTACCACTTTGACGCCGGCGGCCGCACCTGCCGGCTGTGCGGCCACAGCCCGCTGCGCCACTTCCACTTCCTCAACCGCCACGTCATGAACCCCATCAAGCAGCACGGGTACACGGGCCCCGGGCGCGCCGCGCTGCTGCTGCTGCGCAAAGAGGTGCTGGACGGCTTGCTGCTGCGGCGCACCAAGGCAGGCCGCGCTGCCGACCTTGCGCTGCCTGGCCGCACCGTGGTGGTGCGGCAGGACCTGGAGCTGGACGCGTACGAGAACGACTTTTATGAGGCGCTGTACACGCAGTCCAAGTCGCGCTTCTCCGCGTACGTCACGTCTGGCACGCTGCTGAACAACTACGCGCACATCTTTGACCTGCTGACGCGCCTGCGGCAGGCGGTGGACCACCCGTACCTCATCTTGTACGGCAGCCGGGCGGCAGGCACGGGGAGCAGCAGCGGCGGCGGCGACGGTGGCGGCGGTGAGGAGGGGGACGGGGCGGATGTGTGCGGCATCTGCCGCGAGGTGGCGGAGGACGCCGTCGTCACCGCCTGCCGCCATGCCTTCTGCCGCCTGTGCATGCGCGAGTACCTGGAGGGCCTGGGTGGCGCGGCGCTGTCGGTGCTGCACGACAAGACGAACGACGCGGGCGCCTTCATTGGCGACGCAGAGGCAGATGGTGGCGGCGGCGGCGGTGGTGGCGGTGGCAGCAGCGGTGGCGGCAAGCGGCGGCGGGCATCCGGCGGTGGTGCAGCAGCAGCGGCAGCGGCAGCAGCTGCTGCAGCAAAGCCCGTGTCGCCCAGTGGCGGTGCCGCGGTGGTGGCGCCAGAGTGCCCAACCTGCTTTGCGCCGCTAACGGTGGACCTCAGTGACGCGGCGGCGCCAAGTGGGCCGGCCACCACCGCGGCGGCACGCAAGTCCATCCTGTCGCGGTTGCCGGCGGGGCGCGGCGGCGGCGCGTTCCGGTCGTCGTCCAAGATTGAGGCGCTGCTGCAGGACATCTGGCGTGCGGGCGCAGAGGAGCCGGGGTTCAAGGCCATCGTGTTCAGCCAGTTTGTGAACATGCTGGACCTGGTGCAGCACCGGCTGACGTCGGCGGGCGTGCGCGCGGTGAAGCTGGACGGCGGCATGACGGTGGCGGCGCGCGACCGCGTCATCCACGCCTTCCGCGACGACCCGCACATCACCGTGTTCCTCATCTCGCTCAAGGCGGGCGGCGTGGCGCTGAACCTCACCGCCGCCTCCCGCATCTACCTCATGGACCCCTGGTGGAACCCGGCGGCGGAGGCGCAGGCGATGGACCGCACGCACCGGCTGGGGCAGCACCGCGCCATCACCGTCACGCGCTTCATCGTGCGCAACACGGTGGAGGAAAAGATCCTGGCGCTGCAGGACAAGAAGCGGCTGGTGTTTGAGGGCACGGTGGGGCAGGACGCCGGCGCGCTGACGCGCCTCACGGAGGACGACATGCGCTTCCTGTTTTCGCACTAATTAATTATTATTGGCCTATCTATTATCAATACGGTGGCGTGCTACTACTATCATACCAGTGTCACATGGATGGCGCTGTACATGGCGCACCGGTAGTGGCGGCGTGCAAGGTGGCATGCGCGGTAAACGGGGCACGGCACACGGGGCAGGCGCGCAGATGCGGGAAGCAGGTGGGGCACACACACAGGTGGCGGCAGGGGGCAAGCAGTATGGAGGCGGGCTCGGTTAGGCACACGACACAATCGCACTCTGGCTCCGATGCCTCGCCGGTGGGTGCCGCCGCAAACACGTCACACGACCGCACGCCGCGGTCGGGCAGCAGCACCCACGTCTCGGTACGAAGCGTCACTGCCGCAGGCGGCGGCGGTGGCGGCGGCGGCGCTGCGTGTGGCGGCGATGCAGGTGGCGCGCCGTGCTCGCCAGCAGCGCCACCGCCGTTGGGCACGCCGCCATGACCGTCATCGCTGCCAGACGATTCGTTCTCTGACGCGCTGCCGTCGCCGCCGCCGGCAGGTTCGCCGTCAGCGTCGGCGGCGGCATCTGCGGCCCACGCAATCACCAGCTGCGGTGGCGGTGGCAGCGGTGGCGCGTGAGGGCGCGCAGCGGTGACATCGAGTGGCAGGTGGGACGCCAATGGGACAATAACAGCAACAGCCAACAGGCGGGAGGGTTGTGGCGCCCGCGACGACACGTCAGGCGGCACACGTATCGTGTGTGTCACGGTACGCCAAGTGGTGCCAGGTGGCGGCGGGCCGCGCACATAGACCATCGGCTCAGCAGCCGCATGTTGTGGCGGCACTGCCGCGACGCCTGTAGCAGCAGCAGCGGTACTAATAGTGGTATTTCCAGCAGCAGTGGCGGCGGCCGCGTCATTGCCACCTTCCGCAGTAGCAACAGTTAGCAGGTGGCGCGCCGCGGCAGACTGCGTGCCACCCGTCAGCGCTGCCTCCACCGCACGCCGGCGCACGCCCCACAACACCCGTATGCCCACATCGCATGACACCTGCAGCCGCAGCGTCAGTGCCGTCGGCAGGTGCGGCGGAAGGTGCGGCGGAAGCGGCGCCGCACCAGCAGCGGCAGCTTCAGAGTCCGCTGGTGGTGGCGGCGGTGGTGCCACCGCGGCAGGCACGATGGCAGCCTTTGCAGCCAGTGGCACCTCTGCCACCACGCCGTATCGCGCCGTGGCAACGCGCGACAGCATGTGCAGCAGGTGGTCCCTGGAGTAGCCGCGCAGGCTGGCCAGCGCATAGCCGACACCTGGCACACGCACGATGGTGGACGACGGCTGCCGCCGCACCTCCGCCACCGACACCTGCCGCCGGAACAGCAGCACGCCCCACGCCAGCACCACAAACACGGCCACCATCACCAGGAAGTTGTGCACCATGGGCGGCAGCGCATTGGGCGGCGCCGCGATCGCCGTGTCCCTCATCCTGCTGGCGCTGCGCCGCTTGGCGGGCCGCGAATTGGCGCTAAAGATATCACACCCGCAGTGGAACTGCGGCCATGCAACCAGCCCACTACATGCTAGCTATCACCCGTCCACTTTCAGACCAACTACTGCCGCGCGTACGTGGTACACGCATGAGCTGGACCTGCAGGTGGATTGCAACCGTTGGCAGCACCACAACACGTCGTGGTAGAAGAAGGAGAGAAGAGAGACCTCGTTTTTTCAAGTTTTGGAGGCCACCTCCCAGTCGACCACAACGCAAGTGGTACATATGAACCACACGCGCAACGCGCGCCACAATTGTGTGGTTACCATGCCAGTACGCTTATCTGACGACTGGTGGCCGTTATTTTACCATTTCATTTCATTTTGATTTTGTTTATACACACGATTGCAGCCCTCCTCCTCCCCTTCTGTCGTGTCGACTGCTGCCACGTAGCCACGTAGCCACGTACACACCTGCAGTGTCACAATCTCGACCCCCTCGCCGCCGCTTGCACCAGCCGCCGCGGCAGCATACCAACGTGTACTTCCGCCCCTGCTCCCGGTCTCAGACGGTGGTCTTCGCTCCTGATAGCTGACGGCGCGCGCAACCATGGCGGCGGCGGCAGCAGCAGCAGCGCCACGGCGCCGTGTGATCGAGTCCGATGACGAGGACATGCCAATCAGCGCCATGCGGAAGCCCTCAGCGGCGCCTGCCCCTGCCCCACCGGCTGCCCCGCGTGCGCCCGTTCCGCCAGCGGCCCCACCTGCGACGGCGCCGGTGGCAGCGGCAGCCGCAGCGGCGGCGGCGGCGGGCAAGGCGAGCAACGGGACGGAGGCGGTGAAGGCGGACAAGTCGGAGAAGAAGGACAAGAAAGACAAGAAGGAGAAGAAGGAGAAAAAGGAAAAGAAGGAGAAAAAGGAGAAGAAGGAGAAGGTGCGTGTTGGCGTCGCGCGCGCTGCCTCGTTTGTGTTGTGCTGTGCTTGCTGCCGTCGTTGGTGAGGCTTCGTTCATCCCACGCCGCCCCCCCCCCCCCCCCCCCCCCCCCCCCCCCCAGAAGGGGACGAAAGCGGCGGCCCGCGGGCAGGGCCGCGGCAGGGGCCGGGCGCGGGCGGGGGGCCCGCGGCGCGGGGGGAGGGGGCGGCGGGGGGGGGGGGGGGCGACGCGGCGGGCGGGCGCGGCGG
>Ga0066256_1004377_pt1 | contig 12643 bp, 9 predicted proteins | sample ThiBio_1000_biof_FD_87107 | JGI IMG/M metagenome (GOLD analysis project Ga0066256, IMG submission 87107) | Wastewater bioreactor microbial communities from Cape Town, South Africa - Thiocy_expt_1000_biof (version 2) | ecosystem: Engineered > Bioreactor > Thiocyanate-remediating >...
GCGCGCGCGGGCATCGAACTCACCAAGGACTGGCGCACCGACCGCGTGCTGCGCCGCCTCGAAGCCATGCTCGCGGTGGCCGACGCCAGCGCGTCGCTCATCATCACTGGCAATGGCGACGTGCTGGAGCCCGAGCAAGGCATCGTGGCGATCGGCTCCGGGGGCGCCTATGCGCACTCGGCGGCCAAGGCGCTGCTGGTGAACACAGAGTTGTCCGCCGAAGAGATCGTGAAGAAGTCGCTCGAAATCGCGGGCGAACTCTGCATCTACACCAACATGAACCACACCATCGAGACGCTCTGAGCGTACGGCGGTAGAACCGGCCCCACGTTGGCCGCACGGTCAGCCCCTGATGGGCTGATTGCTCTGTTATTTATAGCTGCCAGCGCATGATCCACTAGCGCTACAGCCCCATTTGATACCAGGAAGACCTGTATGTCGTCCATGACCCCCCAGGAAATTGTCTCCGAGCTGGACAACCACATCGTGGGCCAGGCCAGCGCCAAGCGCGCCGTGGCCATCGCCCTGCGCAACCGCTGGCGCCGCCAGCAGGTGGAAGGCAGCCTGCGCCAGGAGATCACGCCCAAAAACATCCTCATGATCGGCCCCACCGGCGTGGGCAAGACCGAGATCGCACGCCGCCTGGCCAAGCTGGCCGATGCGCCCTTCATCAAGGTCGAGGCCACCAAGTTCACCGAGGTGGGCTACGTCGGCAAAGATGTGGATTCGATCATCCGCGACCTGGCCGAGATGGCCGTCAAGCAGACGCGCGAGGCCGAGATGAAAAAGGTGCGCACCCGCGCCGAAGATGCGGCCGAGGAACGCATTCTGGACGTGCTGATCCCCCCGGCCCGCGCCGCAGCAGGCAGCGAGCCTGCCGCTGACAACACCGCCCGCCAGGTCTTTCGCAAGAAGCTGCGCGAAGGCAGTCTGGACGACAAGGAGATCGAGATCGACGTGGCCGAAGGCCGCCCCCAGCTCGAAATCATGGGCCCCCAGGGCATGGAGGAAATGACCGAGCAGCTGCGCGGCATGTTCAGCCAGCTGGGGCAGGACAAGCGCAAGACCCGCAAGCTCAAGATCGCGGAAGCTCTGAAGCTCATCACCGACGAAGAGGCGGCCAAGCTGGTCAACGAAGAGGAGATCAAGACCCGCGCCGTGCAGAACGCCGAGCAGAACGGCATCGTCTTTATCGATGAGATCGACAAGGTGGCCGCGCGCCAGGAAAGCAGTGGTGCGGACGTGTCGCGCCAGGGCGTCCAGCGCGACCTGCTGCCGCTGGTGGAGGGCACCACGGTGTCCACCAAATACGGCATGATCAAGACGGACCACATCCTGTTCATCGCGTCGGGCGCCTTCCACCTATCCAAGCCCAGCGACCTGATTCCCGAACTGCAGGGGCGTTTCCCGATCCGGGTGGAGCTGGAGTCGCTGTCGGTCAAGGACTTCGAGGCCATCCTCACGCAGACCCATGCGTCGCTGGTCAAGCAGTACCAGGCCCTGCTGGCCACGGAAGGCGTGACGCTGGAGTTTGCGCCCGAGGGCATCACGCGCCTGGCGCACATCGCCTTTGAGGTGAACGAGCGCACCGAGAACATCGGTGCGCGCCGCCTTTCCACGGTGATGGAGCGCCTGCTGGACGAAGTGAGTTTTGACGCCACGCGCCTGTCCGGCCAGACCATCACCATCGACGCCGCCTACGTCGATGCGCGCCTGCAGACCCTGAGCCAGGACGAGGACCTGTCGCGCTACATCCTGTGACCACTCGGTCAAGCCTTGAGAGGTCACTTTCATAGGCCTCTCTAAGTACTTATTTTTCAACGACTTTTGGCGTTTTGATGGCTGAAAAAACGCATCTAAGTCGTTGATTTCATTGAAAAGTTTGTGGGACACCCCCCTTGTTCGGTGTGCTTTTCCTGCTACAGTGCAAAAAAGTGCAATTAAGTGGTGAAAAGTGCCCTCAAGGTCCCCTTCGGGATCTCCGAGGCGCAAAACCGAACTGGGAATCTGTCCGTGTTTCAAGGTGCCTCGTCGCTGAGTCTCGATGCGAAGGGTCGGCTGTCCGTGCCGACCCGGCATCGTGACGTCCTTGCGGCCACGGCATCCGGTCAGCTGACCATTACCAAGCACCCGCACGGCTGCCTCATGGTCTTTCCCCGTCCTGAATGGGAGAAGTTCCGCGAGCGTATTGCCCAGCTGCCCATGTCCGCCCAATGGTGGAAGCGCATCTTTCTGGGCAACGCCATGGACGTGGACATGGACGCCACGGGCCGTGTGCTGATCTCCCCCGAGCTGCGCGAAGCCGCCGGTATTTCCAAAGACACCATGCTGCTGGGCATGGGCAACCATTTCGAGCTCTGGGACAAGGCCACCTACGACGAGCAGGAAGCCAAGGCCATGCAGGGCGAGATGCCGGATGTCTTCAAGGACTTCTCCTTCTGAGGCGCGCTGTGACATCTCCCTTGCAACACACCACCGTCCTGCTGAATGAGGCTGTGGACTCTCTCCTGGGCGGCGCAGGCCCGGAGCCTTCCGGCACCTGGGTCGATGCGACCTTCGGGCGCGGCGGGCACTCCCGCCTCATCCTGCTCCGGCTGGGCCCCCAGGGGCGCTTGGTGGCCTTTGACAAGGACCCCGAGGCCATCGCCGAAGCAACGCGCATCACCGATGCGCGTTTTTCCATTCGGCACGAAGGTTTTCGCCATCTGGCCGACCTGCCGCCTGCCAGCGCTGCGGGCGTGCTGATGGACCTGGGCGTGAGCTCGCCCCAGATCGACAGCCCCGAGCGGGGCTTCAGTTTCCGTTTTGACGGTCCGCTGGACATGCGCATGGACACCACGCGCGGCGAAAGCGTGGCCGATTGGTTGGCCACGGCCGAAGTCGGTCAGATTGCGGAGGTGATACGTGACTACGGTGAAGAACGGTTTGCTGGCCCCATTGCAAAGGCGATTGTTGCTCGGCGCGAAGAACGGGGTCCTCTTGCAACCACCGCAGAACTGGCCGACCTCGTGGCTGGCGCGGTCAAAACCCGCGAGCCGGGCCAGAACCCTGCAACGCGCACATTTCAAGCTCTTCGGATTTTCATCAACGCCGAGCTTGAAGAGTTGCAACAGGCGCTAGAGGCCAGCCTCTCGGTTCTGCAGCCCGGCGGGCGGCTGGTGGTCATCAGCTTCCATTCGCTCGAAGACCGCATCGTCAAACAGTTCATCGCGAAACACTCCAAGGAGGTCTACGACCGCCGCGCACCGTTTGCCGCGCCGCAGGCCATGAAGCTCATCGCGCTCGACCGCATCAAGCCCAGTGCGGCCGAGGTCGAGTCCAATCCCCGCTCGCGCAGCGCCATCATGCGCGTGGCCGAGCGCACGGCAGTCGCCTGACATGACGCGGCTGAACGTGGTCCTTTTGCTGGCGGTGTTGGCCAGCGCGATCTACCTGGTGCACACCCAGTACGAATCGCGCCGCCTGTTCACCGAGCTGGACCCCGCAGTGGCCCAGGCGCGCCGTCTGGGGACGGAGCACCAGCGCCTGCAGGGGGAAAAGCGCGCCCAGGCCACGCCGCTGCGGGTGGAAAGGATCGCGCGTGCACAGTTGAACATGCGCACGGCCACACCGGCCATCACGCAGTACGTGTCTGACCCACAGGGTGTCGCAACTGCCAATGCAGCAGCAGCGGCAGCCGCCGCTTCGCAACCTGCAGGGGCGCAGCCATGAGCCGCAGCGTGCTCTACACGTCCAGCCCCTTGCTGGCCAGCAAGACGCCGGTCTGGCGCAGCAAGTTCATCGTGGCGGTGATTGCGCTGGGATTTCTGGGGCTGGCTGGGCGGGCGGCGTATGTTCAGGTGTTTGGCAATGCGTTCTTCCAGCGGCAAGGTGAGGTGCGGTTTGCGCGCACGCTGGAGCTGCCTGCCAACCGCGGCAAGATCGTGGACCGCAACGGTCTGATCCTCGCGTCCAGCGTGCCGGCTGCGAGCATCTGGGCCATTCCTGAAGACGTGGACCAGGACAAGCCCGAGGTCCGCGCCAAGCTCAAGCAGCTGGCCAAGCTGCTGGACATGCCGCAGGCCGATCTGCTGAAGAAGCTGGCGGACGAGGACAAGACCTTTGTCTGGATCAAGCGCCAGCTCGACTGGGATGTGGGCCAGCAGATTGCAGCCCTGGACATCAAGGGCATCTACCAGCGCAAGGAATACAAGCGCCAATACCCCGAGGGCGAAGCCGCCGCGCATGTGGTGGGCTTCACCAACGTGGAAGACCACGGCCAGGAAGGTATGGAGCTGGCGTTCGACAAGGAACTGGCGGGCAAGCCCGGTTCTCGCCGCGTGATCAAGGACCGCCTGGGGCGCGTGGTGGAAAGCGTGGGCGAAACCGTGCCCCCGGTCGACGGCAAGGACATGCAGCTGTCCATCGACAGCAAGGTGCAGTTCTTTGCGTACCAGAAGCTGCGCGACCAGGTGGCCGCGCACAAGGCCAAGGCGGGCAGCGTGGTGGTGCTCGATGCCCACACCGGCGAGCTGCTGGCGCTGGCCAACTACCCGAGCTACGTGCCCGACAAGCGCCAGAATCTCACCGGCGAGCAACTGCGCAACCGCGCGCTCACCGACGTGTTCGAGCCCGGCTCCACCATGAAGCCTTTCACCATTGGCCTCGCGCTGGAGACAGGCCGCGTGCGCCCCGAGACCATTGTGGACACCAACCCCGGGCGCATCACCATCACCGGCTCCACGATCTCGGACACGCACAACTATGGCGTCCTTACAGTGGAAGGCGTGATCCAGAAGTCCAGCAACGTGGGCACCACCAAGCTGGCCATGCAGATGCCCGCACGTGAGATGTGGGAGACCTTCTCGGCGGCCGGTTTTGGCCAGAAGCCGCAACTGCACTTCCCGGGTGTGGTGACGGGCCGCCTGCGCCCTTACAAGAGCTGGCGTCCCGTGGAGCAGGCCACCATGTCCTACGGCTACGGCCTGTCGGCCAGCCTGTTCCAGATGGCGCGCTCCTACACCGTGTTCGCCAACGGCGGCAAGGTGATCGGCGCCACCATGCTCAAGACCGACCAGCCCGCCGTGGGCGTGCCGGTGTTCTCCGAGCGCACCGCCAACCAGGTGCGCAAGATGCTGCAGATGGCCGCCGGCCCCGGCGGCACGGGCCAGAAGGCGCAGACCGTGGGCTACTCGGTGGGCGGCAAGTCGGGCACGGCGCGCAAGCAGGTGGGCAAGAACTACGCCTCGGGCAAGTATCGTGCGTGGTTCACCGGCATGGCGCCCATCGACAAGCCCCGCATTATCGTGGCCGTGATGATCGACGAGCCCAGCAATGGCGTGTTCTACGGCGGCGCCGTGGCCGCACCGGTGTTCAGTGAGGTGGTGCAGCAAACCCTGCGCATGATGGGCGTGCAGCCCGACATGGCGGTCAAGCCGCAGATCGTGGCCAATGCGGTGGAGGAGTCGCTGTGATGCCCGCGCCGCTCCACACTCTGCAGACCGCTGGCGAGGCCGTGCAATGGCTGCGCACGCGCGTCACCGGCACCTTGCACACCGACAGCCGCCAGATCACGCCTGGCGACGGCTTCATTGCCTGGCCCGGTGCCGCTACCGATGGCCGCGCGCATGTGGCCGACGCCATGGTGCGCGGCGCCACGGCCTGCCTGGTCGAACAGGCGGGCGTCGAGGCTTTTGCCTTCGAGGGCGACCACATGGCTGCGCTGTCAGGCCTCAAGGCCGCCACAGGGCCCATCGCCGCTGAATGGTTTGCACAACCCACGCAGCAGCTGAAGGTGCTGGCCGTGACCGGAACCAATGGCAAGACCAGCACGGCCTGGTGGCTGGCGGGCGCGCTGAATGTGCTATCGAATGAGGAGCGCTCGGGGCAGAATCAATGTGCGCTGGTGGGCACTTTGGGCATGGGAGTGCCTCCGGCGCTGGCCTCCACCGGCATGACCACGCCCGACCCGGTGCGGTTGCAGCGTGCATTTGCCCAGTTTGTGGCGCAGGGCCTTGTTGCCTGCGCCATCGAGGCCTCGTCGATTGGACTGGCCGAGGCCCGGCTCGACGGCACGCAGATCCACACCGCCATCTTCACCAACTTCACGCAGGACCACCTGGACTACCACGGCAGCATGGCCGATTACTGGCTGGCCAAGCGCGCCCTGTTCGACTGGCCCGGTCTGCAGGCCGCCATCATCAATGTGGACGACCCCGCAGGCGCCCAGCTGCATGGAGAGCTGAAAGGCAGTGCGCTGGATCTGTGGAGCGTCTCGGCCCAGGCACCTGCGCGTCTGACGGCACAAGACACCACCCTGGGTGACCAGGGCCTGCGCTTCACGGTGGTGGAGGGCAATGACCGTCATCTGCTGCAAACCCGTGTGATCGGCCAGTACAACGTGCTCAACTTGCTGGGCGTGCTGGCCACGCTGCGCAGCCTGGGCGTACCGCTGGACCGCGCCGTGCGCGCCTGCGCCAGTCTGCAGCCCGTGCCGGGCCGCATGCAGCGGCTGGTGTCTGCAGGACAACCCCTGGTGGCCGTGGACTACGCCCACACCCCCGATGCTTTGGACAAGGCCCTGCAAGCCCTGCGTCCCCTGGCGGCCGAGCGTGGCGGGCGCCTCTGGTGCGTGTTCGGTTGCGGCGGCGATCGCGACGCGGGCAAGCGCCCGCTGATGGGGGCGGTGGCCCAGCAGCAGGCCGACCAGGTGCTGGTGACCAGTGACACCCCCCGCAGCGAAGACCCGGCCGCCATCCTGCACCAGATCCTGCAGGGCACGATTGCCGGTGGCACTGTGCGAGCCGAGCCCGACCGTGCCGTCGCCATCGCCCAGGCCGTGGCCGAAGCTGCGCCCGCCGATGTGGTGCTGATTGCCGGTAAGGGCCACGAAGACACCCAGGAGACGGCAGGCGTGCGCGTGCCGTTTTCCGACATGGCCCACGCGCAGGCTGCGCTGCAGGCCCGAGGAGCCCACACATGGGCATGAACAGTTTTGAACCCGTCATGACTCTGCAGCAAGCCTGGGCGCTGCTGCAGCCAAGTATCCCTGCTGCCCGTCTGGTGGGCGATGGCGCCACTCCGCTGGCGCGCGTGCACACCGACACGCGCACGTTGCAGCCGGGCGATTTGTTTGTGGCCCTCAAGGGCGAGCGTTTTGATGCCAACGCCTTTTTGGCCGATGCCCGTGCAGGCTGCGCTGCAGCCGCTATTGCGCACGGTGGCCTGGAAGCAGCGGGCTTGTCCGGCATCGAAGTGCCCAACAGCCTGGCTGCGCTGGGCGCACTGGCCACCGGCTGGCGCGCGCAATTTCATCTGCCGCTGATCGGCGTGACGGGCAGCAACGGCAAGACCACGGTGACGCAGATGATTGCGTCCATTCTGCGTGCCTGGCAGGGCGACGCCGCATTTGCCACGCAGGGCAATTTCAACAACGACATCGGTGTGCCGCTGATGCTGATGCGCCTGCGCGCCAGCCACCGCGCCGCCGTGATCGAGATGGGCATGAACCACCCTGGCGAGATCGCCACACTGGCGGCCATGGCCCAGCCCACGGTGGCCTTGGTCAACAACGCGCAGCGTGAGCATCTGGAATTCATGCACACCGTAGAGGCCGTGGCCCGCGAGAACGGTTCGGTGTTTGCCAGCCTGCCGGCCGATGGTGTGGCCGTATTCCCGGCAGGGGATGCGTACACGAGCCTGTGGCAATCGCTTGCCATGGAGCGGCCCGGCCGCCGTACGGTGACGTTTGGTGAGGGCGGCGACGTCCGCTGCGCGCAGGCCACCTGGGAGCGCGGCGCCTGGGCGGTCACCCTAGTCACGCCACGCGGCGAGATCACCACCCGTCTGCACATCGCAGGCCGCCACAACGTGACGAACGCACTGGCGGCCACGGCGTGCACGCTGGCAGCTGGCGCACCTGTGGCTGCCATTGCCCAGGGGCTGCGCGACTTCACGCCGGTCAAGGGCCGTTCGCGCGCGTTCAGCGTGTCCGTTTCAGGCCGCGACATCACGGTGGTGGACGACACCTACAACGCCAACCCCGATTCCATGCACGCTGCCATTCAGGTGCTGGCCGAATTGCCTGGCCCGCAACTGCTGGTGATGGGCGACATGGGCGAGGTGGGCGATCAAGGCCCGCAGTTCCATGCCGAGGCGGGGGTACTGGCCCGTGAGGCGGGCATCCCCACGATGTTTGCGTTGGGTGCGCAGTCGGTGCACGCCGCGTCCGCCTACGGCGACGGGCAGGCGGGTGTTGCCCGGCATTTCAACGACATGGGCGCACTACAGGACGCGGTGCGCCAGGCCTTGCCCACGGTGGGCAGTGTGCTGGTCAAGGGATCGCGATTCATGAAGATGGAACAGGTGGTCGATGCGATCAGCGCCGCCGCACTGCCCGCAGAACAACAACAAAAGCCGATCAACCCACGAGAGGGACACCATGGCGCAACGCATTGAAATTGCCCGCACGGTGCCAGCCTGCGCCGGAGGTGCCACATGCTGCTGATGCTGTCGCAATGGCTGCAAGGGCTGTCGCCCGAGTTCGGCTTTTTCCGGGTGTTCCAGTACCTCACGTTCCGTGCGGTGATGGCCGCCATGACGGCGCTGCTCATCGGGCTGGTGGCGGGCCCCAAGGTGATCCGTATCCTCACCTCGCTCAAGATCGGCCAGCCCATCCGGGGCTATGCGATGCAGTCGCACCTGTCCAAGAGCGGCACGCCCACCATGGGTGGTGTGCTGATCCTGTTGTCGATCGCCATTTCCACCCTGCTGTGGTTTGACCTGTCCAACCGCTTTGTGTGGATCGTGCTCATCGTCACGCTCGGCTTTGGCGCCATCGGCTGGGTGGACGACTGGCGCAAGGTGGTCAACAAAGACCCCGAGGGCATGCGCTCCCGCGAGAAGTACTTCTGGCAGTCGGTGATCGGCCTCATGGCCGCGCTGTACCTGGTGTTCAGCATTTCTGAAAGCTCCAACGCCAAGGTGTGGGAGCTGTTTGTGGGCTGGGTGCAGTCGGGCTTCTCGCTGGACCTGCCGCCCAAGGCGGGCCTGCAGTTGCCGTTCTTCAAAGAGGTGAGCTACCCGCTGGGCGTGCTGGGTTTCGTGATCCTCACCTACCTGGTCATCGTGGGTTCCAGCAATGCGGTGAACCTGACCGATGGTCTTGACGGCCTGGCCATCATGCCCGTGGTGATGGTGGGCTCGGCACTGGGCGTGTTTGCCTACGTCACCGGTAGCTCGGTGTACTCCAAGTACCTGTTCTTTCCGCACATTCCGGGGTCGGGCGAACTGCTGATCTTCTGCGCAGCCATGGCGGGCGCAGGCTTGGCGTTTTTGTGGTTCAACGCGCACCCTGCCCAGGTCTTCATGGGTGATGTGGGCGCGCTGGCGCTGGGCGGTGCCCTGGGCACCATCGCCATCATCGTGCGCCAGGAAATCGTGCTCGCCATCATGGGCGGCATCTTTGTGGTCGAGGCGCTGTCGGTGATGCTGCAGGTCACCTGGTTCAAGTTCACCAAGAAGCGCTATGGCGAAGGCCGCCGCCTGCTCAAGATGGCGCCGCTGCACCACCACTTTGAGAAGAGCGGCTGGAAGGAAACGCAGGTGGTCGTGCGCTTCTGGATCATCACCATGCTGCTGTGCCTGATTGGGCTGTCCACGCTGAAACTGCGATGAACCCGAACGATCCTCTTGTCCCTGACCCCCTCGGTACACCCGAGGCCATGCCCCCGTTGGCAGGGGCCGGGGTGGGTGCGGACGGCACTCCCGAAGGCGATCCCGACATGCAGGCCCCTTTGCCCGTAGCGCCCGCAGCGCCTGAGGCGAATCCGCAGCAGGATGTTGCCGCGACAGGCAGCGAGGCCACAGACGCTGCGCCCGCAGCCAAAAGCACCAGCACCGCCTGGAACCCCGAGGCCGTGCCCGCCGTCTCCGCCGCGAAGGCAGCGGCGGACTTTGTGGCGCAGATCTTTGCCGAGGTGACCGCCCCCGAGCCGGGCGCTGCGGACAGCGCGGACGTTGCCGACACGTCAGAGGCCGACGAGCCCACCACGCCCGATGTGCCTGCAGGCCCGGCGCGCGAGGGCGTTGCGAACCTGCTGCAAGATCAGCACATCCTGATCCTGGGCCTGGGCGCCTCGGGCATGGCGATGGCACGCTGGTGTGTGCGTTGTGGTGCTCAGGTCACCGTGGCCGACACGCGCGTTGCCCCGCCACAACTGCCTGCGCTGCAGCAGGAGCTGCCCCAGGTGCGTTTTGTGTCGGGCGCATTCGATGCCAGTCTGGTGCAGGGGCAGAGCCTGCAAGCGGTCTATCGTTCGCCAGGGCTGAGCCCTGAAGCAGTTGCTCCTGTTTTGGAAGCGGCTCGTGCAAACAACATCAGCGCTGGCGGTGAGTTGAGCCTGTATGCCACGGCCCTGGCCGCGCTGCGTGCATCGCATGCATATGCCCCGGCCGTGCTCGCCATCACCGGCACCAACGGCAAGACCACCGTGACCTCGCTCACCGGCCAGCTGGTGGAGCGCTCGGGCAAACGTGTGGCCGTGGCCGGCAACATCGGTCCTACCCTGCTCGACACACTGGCAGAACACCTGGATGCAGACACCTTGCCCGATGTGTGGGTGCTGGAGCTGTCGAGTTTTCAGCTGGATGGCGTGAATGGGGGGGAAGGCGGCTTCGAGCCCACGGCCGCCACGGTGCTCAACATCACGCAGGATCACCTGGACTGGCACGGCAGCATCGAGGCCTACGCTGCGGCCAAGGCACGCATCTTTGGCCAGACGGGCTTGATGATCCTGAACCGCGAAGACCCTGCGGTGATGGGCATGCTGCCACCGCCCGTCAAGGTCAAACTGCAAAAGCCGCAGGTGCGCGCGCACATCACCTTTGGTGGAGACATGCCCCGGCGTCCGGGCGACTTCGGCATCGAGGTCGTGAGCGGCATGCCCTGGCTGGTGCGCGCCATGGACGCCGACGAAACCCGCAAGCGTGGTCGCAACGAGGTCGAAGAGGACCTGCATATCCAGCGGCTCATGCCAGCGGATGCGCTGCGCATCCGGGGGCGCCACAACGCCACCAACGCCTTGGCGGCGCTGGCGCTGGCCACGGCAGCGGGTTGCCCGCTGGCGCCCATGCTGTACGGCCTGCGCGAGTACCGGGGCGAGCCGCACCGCGTGGAACCCGTGGCCATCATCCATGGCGTGGAATATTTTGACGACAGCAAGGGCACCAACGTAGGCGCCACGGCGGCAGCGTTGGTGGGGCTGGGCACAGAGCGGCGTTTGGTGGTCATTCTGGGCGGAGAAGGCAAGGGGCAAGACTTTGCGCCTTTGGCCGCTCCCGTCGCCCGCTACGCACGTGCGGTGGTGCTGATCGGCCGCGACGCACCGCTGATCCGCACGGCGCTGCAGGACGTTGGCGTGCCACTGCTCGATGCGGGCACCTTGCCTGAGGCCGTCGCACTGGCAGCGCAGCGCGCCCATTCTGGCGACGCGGTACTGATGTCGCCTGCCTGTGCCAGCTTTGACATGTTCAAGGACTACGAGCACCGCGCCCACGTCTTTTGCGAGACCGTGCGGGCGATGGCCGACGATGCGGGCCAGTCGGCGGAGGGCATGCAATGACAGCACCCGCCAGCACCCTGCTCCAACGCGTGACCGGCTGGTTCGGCGGCCTTCCCGGCAAGGCGGCCGACGTGTTGCCCGTGCGTGTGGGCGGCACCGAGTACCGCCAGTCGTCCAGCACACCGGCAAGCGTGCTGGGCTTTGACCAAGCCCTGCTCTGGGTGGTGGTGGCGCTGCTGGCCTGGGGGCTGGTGATGGTCTATTCGGCGTCGATTGCCATGCCGGACAACCCGCGCTTTGCCAACTATGCGTCCACCCATTTCCTGACCCGCCACATGATGTACTTGGTGGTGGGCTTTGTGGCGGCGCTGCTGGCGTTCCAGGTGCCCATGGCGCTGTGGGAGCGCGTGGCGCCCTGGTTGTTCATCGTGGCCCTGCTCATGCTGGTGGCGGTGCTGATCCCTGGCGTGGGCAAGGTGGTCAACGGCGCGCGCCGCTGGTTGTCCATCGGGCCGGTGGGCTTCCAGCCGTCCGAGGTGGCCAAGTTCGCGGTGCTGATCTATGCCGCCGACTACATGGTGCGCAAGATGGAGGTGAAGGAGCGCTTCTTCCGCGCCGTGCTGCCCATGGGCGCTGCGGTGGCTATCGTCGGCGTGCTGCTGCTGGCCGAGCCCGACATGGGCGCCTTTATGGTGGTGGCCGTGATTGCCATGGGCATCCTGTTCCTGGGCGGTGTGAATGCCCGCATGTTCTTCCTGATTGCTGGCGTGCTGGTCGGTGCCTTTGCGTTGATGATCGCCAGCTCCCCATGGCGTCGCGAGCGCGTGTTTGCCTACCTCGACCCTTTCAGCGAACAACATGCGCTGGGCAAGGGCTACCAGTTGTCGCACTCGCTGATCGCCATCGGGCGCGGTGAGATTTTTGGAGTCGGACTGGGCGGCAGCGTGGAGAAGTTGCACTGGCTGCCCGAGGCGCACACCGACTTCCTGATGGCCGTGATCGGCGAGGAGTTTGGCCTTGTGGGTGTGGTGGCGCTCATCATCCTGTTCCTCTGGATGACCCGCCGCATCATGCACATCGGCCGGCAGGCCATTGCGCTGGAC
>Ga0066256_1004378_pt1 | contig 12638 bp, 9 predicted proteins | sample ThiBio_1000_biof_FD_87107 | JGI IMG/M metagenome (GOLD analysis project Ga0066256, IMG submission 87107) | Wastewater bioreactor microbial communities from Cape Town, South Africa - Thiocy_expt_1000_biof (version 2) | ecosystem: Engineered > Bioreactor > Thiocyanate-remediating >...
GCTGATTCGTGCCGCCGATGCGGTCCATGCGGTGCGCGGCGGCTATTCCGGGACCTTCGCCGCGGCGCCCGGCCATACCAACACAAGGCTCTATGGCGACGAGAATCCGCTCGACGGCCAGAGCTTCGAATCCAAGGTGAAGCTACTCGCCGAGATCGACGCTTATGTGCGCGACAAGGACCCGCGCGTGCGGCAGGTCTCCGTGTCGCTCGCTGCGACCTGGCAGGTGGTGGAGATCCTGCGTCCGGACGGCGACAGCTATCGCGACATCCGTCCGCTCGTGCGGGTGAATGTATCCGTCGTCGCAGGCAGCGGCGACCGGCAGGAAACCGGAAGCCACGGCTATGGCGGTCGCGAAGGCTACGCGCGCTTCATCGAGACCAAGGCGTGGCGCTCCGCCGCCGATAACGCGCTCCGTCAGGCCATCGTCAATCTCGATTCCGTCCCTGCGCCCGCGGGCGAAATGGACGTGGTGCTCGGCCCCGGCTGGCCCGGCGTGATGCTGCACGAAGCGGTCGGGCATGGGCTCGAAGGCGATTTCAACCGCAAGCAGACCTCCGCCTTCTCCGGCCTGATGGGCCAGCAGGTCGCGGCGAAGGGCGTCACCGTCGTGGACGACGGCACGATTTCGTCGAAGCGCGGCTCGCTCTCCATCGACGACGAAGGCACCCCGACCAACCGCACCGTGCTGATCGAGGACGGCATTCTCGTCGGCTACATGCAGGACAGGCAGAACGCGCGGCTGATGAACATGAAGCCGACCGGTAACGGCCGCCGAGAAAGCTACGCCCATGTGCCGATGCCGCGCATGACCAACACCTACATGCTGGCGGGCGGGCGCGACCCTTCGGAAATCCTTGCGTCCGTGAAGAATGGAATCTTCGCCGCGAATTTCGGCGGCGGTCAGGTCGATATCGTCTCGGGCAAATATGTCTTCCAGTGCACCGAGGCTTACAGGATCGAGAATGGAAAGCTCGGCGCACCGCTCAAGGGCGCCATGCTGATCGGCAACGGCCCGACCGACCTGCATCGCATCTCGATGGTCGGCAACGACCTGCAGCTCGATGACGGCATCGGCACCTGCGGCAAGCAGGGACAGGGCGTGCCGGTCGGCGTCGGCCAGCCGACCCTGCGCATGGACCGCATCACCGTGGGCGGCACGGGTTAGGCAGCGAGGAACGCGATGTCCGGGCAAACCGACAAACCGGCCGCATCGGCGGATGCCAAATCGGCGAGCGCCAAGCCCGCGCGGAGCTGGACGCGTTCGCTGGTCGAGATCGGTGCTGCATTCGCCTTGGTGTTGCTGGCCAAGGGCGCACTGGCGGAGCCCTTTTATGTGCCGTCGGGCTCGATGGAGCCAACGCTGCTGATCGGCGACGCGCTGCTGGCTTCGAAATATCCCTATGGCTACAGCGCCGCGTCATTGCCGGTGAGCGTCACCCTGCCCCAGACAGGACGCGTGTTCAGCGCCCTGCCCGCGCGCGGCGACGTCGTTGTCTTCCGCTGGCCTGGCGACACGTCGCAAGTCTGGGTCAAGCGCGTCGTCGGCCTGCCGGGCGATCATGTGCAGATGCGCGACGGACGCCTTTGGCTCAACGGAAAGCCGGTCGGCCTGCGCGCCGACGGTACCGGTCAGGCCGAAGACGAGGACGGACGCAGCATGCCCGCCGCGCGTTTTATCGAAACCCTGCCCGGCGGCCATGAACACACCTTGTTCAAGGTGCGCGAACACGGCTTTCTCGACAACACGCCCGATGTGACCGTGCCGCAAGGCCATCTGTTCGTCATGGGAGACAATCGCGACAATTCCGCCGACAGCCGCGTTCGCGTTTCAGACGGCGGCGTCGGATTGCTGCCGGTGGAAAATCTGGTCGGCCGCGTCGATGCGATTGTCGGGTCCTGGGATATGGGAATCAGAAACCGGCCGATCTGGACGTGGCTGTCAGGATTCCGGCTCGCACGATCCTTTACGTCGGTGCACTGAACGCAGCCCGGTTCGAAGCCGCCTTATCGCACCACGCCCGAGATGAAGCCCGGCTTGCGGCGTGGCGGCTTGACGCGATCCTTCAGGTAACAGCGCGCTGATTTCCCGATATAGCCGGGCCGGGCATAGGTCCATGCCCGGCACTTGTTGTCGGCGTCACACGCCGTCTTGCAGGTCTCGCCCTTCGGATCGGGAGCGACTTCGATCCCACGGTAATCGCCGCCCAGCCGGTCGGTCTCGAATTCGTATGTGCTGTTGCGCGGTTCGACGACGCCCGCGCCCCGCACGCCCGAAACGCAGCAGTTGCTATGGATACGCGGCGGCACGGTGTTTTTCAGCCAGCAGACCGCCTCGTCGTCGCTCACCGCAGGATAGTTGAAACTCCACGCGTGGCAGCGGCGGTCGCGCTCGCATTGCAGGGCACATACCACCGGATCGCCTGACGGCACCGGCACCCGCGCATAATCACTACCCGGACGATCGAAATTGACTTGCGCAGAAACGGGATCGGCAGTCGCAAACGACAGAGCCAGGACGACGGCAAGGGCGAAGCATGAACTCAAGCACGATCTGAAACTGCAGATTCGACGCATGCCATCGCTTTCACAGAATGGGTTGTCACTGGAGATCCAGACGGACCGCGCAATTCAACCGCGAAGGTGATGTATGGCACATGAACGGCAGATAAACGCGGAACAAACTTCTCGTGAGATCAGATAACGATCTGATCTAGAACGCGTATTCGCTATAGACCGGATCGACCGATCCTTTCCAGGGACCGTTGAAGCGCTCGAGCAGCCGTTCCGCAGGCGTGTGGCCCGATTCAATGATGTGATCCAGCGGCTCCAGATACCGCGTCTCGTCACGGCCGAGAGCATCGAAACGCGCACGGCGCGCCAGTCCCTTGTGCGCCAGCACCATGCAATCCTTGGCCACTTCGAACAGATAGCGATTGCCGATCTTCGCCTTGAAGCCGAGCCGCGGCACGTCGTCACGCAGGGCCTGCCGCTCATGGGCGGTCCAGCGCCTGGCGATGTCCCAAGCGGCGTCGAGGCTGTCATCGTCGTAAAGCAGGCCGACCCAGAACGCCGACAGCGACGGCAACTGCTGCCACGGCACGTTGTCCGAGCCGCGCATCTCAAGATAGCGTTTCAGGCGCACCTCGGGGAAAATCGTCGACAGATGATTGGCCCAATCCGACAGCGTCGGCTTCTCGCCGGGAATCATCTTGTTTCTGCCGTCGAAGAAGTCGCGGAACGACGATCCCGCCACATCGATATAGTCGTCGCCGCGTTTGACGAAATACATCGGCACGTCGAGCGCGTAGTCCACCCAGCGCTCAAAGCCCATGCCGTCCTCGAACGCCCACGGCAGCATGCCGGCGCGCGCGTTGTCGGTATCGCGCCAGATTTCGGAACGGAACGAAAGAAAGCCGTTGGGCTTGCCTTCCGTGAACGGCGAGTTCGCGAACAGTGCGGTCGCCACCGGCTGCAACGCCAGCGAGACCCGCAGCTTCTTGACCATGTCCGCTTCGGAGCAGAAATCGAGATTGGTCTGCACCGTGCAGGTCCGGTACATCATGTCGAGACCGTACTTGCCGACCTTCGGCATGTAGCGGGTCATGATCTTGTAACGGCCCTTCGGCATCACCGGAATCTGCTCACGCGACCATGACGGCGTCATGCCGAGCCCGAGAAATCCGATGCCAAGAGGCGTCGCGACCTCCCGCACCTGCGCGAGATGCGCCATCAGTTCGGACATCGTTTGATGCACCGTTTCCACCGGCGCGCCGGACAGTTCGAACTGGCCGCCCGGCTCCAGCGAGATCGCGCCGCCACCGGTGACATCATAAAGACCGATGATATTGCCGTTCTCCATGATCGGCTCCCAGCCGAGCAGGAGCTGCATGCCTTCGAGCACGGCACGAATGCCGCGCTCGCCCTCGTAAGGAACGGGATTGTGGCCTTGCAGCGTGAAGGGCGTCTTCTCGTGCTCAGTGCCGATGCGGAATTCGGATTTCTGCTTCACGCCCGCTTCAAGCCACGCGATCAGTTCATCGCGCGACTGCAGCGGCGTCATATCGATCTGGTCACGCGCCATGAAGAATCCAGGCAAGAGGTTCGGTTTGACGCGTCAGTTCCCGATGCGGGAAGACGTCACGGATGCGCGCATCCGTAGTCACGAGAGGTAAAAAAAAGATCATCGTGCGGACGACGTTTCTTTGGCGGCATCCCTGACGGTCTCTTTCGAGACGGCCAGAGCCTGCGGCGCGCCGGCGCAACAGCCGAGACGGTCGAGCAAACCACTCAGCTTGACGGCGTCGGCGTCCGACAGTTTCGAGCCGATGTGGCGTTCGATCGCCGCGGAATAGGAATTCCACATCCGCTTCTGCAGGTCGCGCCCGGCCTCGGTGATCTCGACGAACAGACCGCGCTTGTCCATCTTGCACTCGCGCCGCACCGCCAGCCCTTCCTCGACCAGACGATCGATCAATCGCGAGGTGGAGTATTGCGGCAGCAACATCTGCTTTTCGAGTTCGACGGGACGCAGTTCGCCGGACGGCGCGCGCGACAGTTCGAGCAGCGCGTCGTACCAGGCCAGCGGTGGAAACCCGGCCTTCTTCAGGTCATGCTCGACCGCGCCGAGCACCTTGCCCTGAACCCGCATCAAGCGAATCCAGACTTCCGTCGCTTCCGTCGAGGGTTTGCGTTTCATGACGTGGTCCGTACCATAGGCTCCGGCAGCTTACTGCAATAAATGCAGTTGCATCAATCTTGACATATGGCAGCATTTAGTGGGCCGCCATAGCTCTTGCCAATGCCCTAGCGGTCAGAATCCGACAAAGGATAGCTCCTATGAAACTGTATTATTCGCCCGGCGCCTGTTCACTTTCGCCTCATATTGCCCTGAAGGAAGCCGGTCTGCCCTTCGATCTGGTCCGGGTCGATGTCCGGGCCAAGAAGCTTGAAGACGGCAGCGACTTTCTTGCGGTCAATCCCAAGGGGCAGGTGCCCGCGCTCGTCTCTGACGACGGCGACCTGCTGACCGAGGGCGCCGTGATCGTTCAGAAGATCGCCGACTCCGCACCGCAGAAGAATCTCGCACCCGCACAAGGCTCCAGCGAGCGTTACAAGCTGCAGGAATGGCTGAACTTCGTCGCCAGCGAACTGCACAAGAACTTCAGCCCGCTGTTTCAGCCGGCGCTGTCCGACGACACCAAGGCGTTCTTCAAGGACCGCCTGATGGGCAAGTTCAAGTATATCGACCAGGCCTTGAAGGGCCGCGATTACATCATGGGCAGCCAGTTCACCGTGCCGGACGCCTATCTGTTCACGATGCTGGTGTGGGCGGACCGCGTCGGCCTCGACATTTCCGGTCTTCCGAACCTTGTCGCCTACAAGGCCCGCGTCGCTGCGCGGCCAAAGGTGCAGGAAGCCCTCAGCACCGAAGGATTGCTGAAAGCGTCCTGAGCACCATCACGTTTTGAAATGGAAAGGCGGGATCATCGATCCCGCCTTTTGTTTTGCTAGCTTTCCTCGCTTGTCATCCCCGGGCTTGTCCCGGTGATCTCGATGCGTGATCGGGATGGCCGGGACAAGCCCGGCCATGACATCGCAGTTATTGACGGCCTACGCCGCAGCCTTCTTCGGCGGGAAGCGGCCGTAGAAGGTCTCGCCCTTGGCGGCCATGTCGACCAGCAGCTTCGGCGGCGTGAACCGCGAGCCGTACTTCTTTTCCAGCTTCTGGCACAGATCGACGAAATTCTTCGTGCCCATGAAATCGATATAGGACAACGCGCCGCCGGTGAACGGCGCGAAGCCGAAACCGAGAATTGAGCCCACATCGGCTTCGCGCGGATCGATGATGACGTGATCCTCGACCGTGCGCGCGGCCTCCACCGCCTGCACCACGAGGAAACGCTGCTTCAATTCCTCGACATCGAGCGTGTCGGGATCGAGATGCTTCGACTGCAGCGTGGTCAGTTCCGGCCACAGCTTCTTCTGGCCCTTGCCCTTCTCGGGATAGTCGTAGAAGCCCTTGCCGTTCTTGCGGCCGAAGCGCCCGCGCTTCTCCACCATCTCGACCAGAAGCGCCTTCTGCTCCGGATCGACGGACTGCGCGCCCATGTCGGCCTCGGTGGCCTTCAGGATTTTCAGCGACAAGTCGATGGCAACTTCGTCGTTGAGCGAGAGCGGACCGACCGGCATGCCGGCCATCTTGCCCGTGTTCTCGATCATCGCGGGCGGAATGCCTTCCTTGAACATCTCGTAGCCTTCCGAGATGTAGCGCAGCACGCAGCGATTGGCGAAGAAGCCACGCGAATCGTTGACGACAATCGGCGTCTTCTTGATCTGCCGCACATAATCGAGCGCGGTCGCCAGCGCGACATCGCCGGTGTTCTTGCCGACGATGATTTCCACGAGCATCATCTTTTCGACCGGCGAGAAGAAATGGATGCCGATGAACTTCGACTGGTCCTTCCACTCCTCGGCCAGCGAATTGATCGGCAGCGTCGAGGTGTTGGAGGCGAAGATCGCGCCGTCGCGCAGCAGCGGCTGCGCCTTTGCGTAGGTTTCCGCCTTCACCTTGCGGTCCTCGAACACGGCCTCGATGACGAGGTCGCAATCCTTGATCGCGGCGTAGTCGGCGGTCGCGGTGATGCGGCCGAGGATCGCATCGCCGTCAGCCTGCTTCATGCGGCCCTTGGCGATCGCGCCATCGATCACGGTCTTGGCGTGCCCCTTGCCCTTGTCGGCGCTGTCCTGATCGCGATCGATCAGCACCACGTCGATGCCGGCCTGCGCCGACACATAGCCGACGCTCGCGCCCATGAAGCCCGCGCCGATGACGGCGAGCTTCTTCACTTTGGTGGGCGGCACGTTCTGCGGGCGGCGCGCGCCCTTGTTGAGTTCCTGCATCGAGACGAACAGCGAGCGGATCATCGCCGCCGCTTCCTTCGAGCGCAGGATTTTCGAGAACCAGCGCGACTCGACGCGCAGCGCCGCGTCCATCGGCAGTTGCAGGCCTTCGTAAACGCACTGCAGAATCGCGCGCGCCGCCGGATAGTTGTCGTAGGTCTCACGGCGATAGATCGCATTCGCCGGCGGGAAGAACTGCATGCCGGCCTTGGAGTAGACCGGGCCGCCGGGCAGCTTGAAGCCCTTCTCGTCCCATGGTGCGACGGCCTTGCCGCCTGCCTTGATCCAGTCCTTCGCGGCCTTGATCAGATCGGCGGCGGGAACGACCGCGCCGACGATGCCGAGGCTCTTGGCCTTGGCGAGATCGATGGCGTCACCCTTCAGCAGCATCTGCAGGGCATCCATTGGCTGGATCATGCGCGGCAGGCGCTGCGTGCCGCCGCCGCCCGGAAACAGACCGACCTTGATTTCCGGCAGGCCGAGGCGGGTCTTCGGATTCTCCGACGCCACGCGATAGTGACAGGCGAGCGTCAGCTCGAATGCACCACCCAGCGCGAGACCATTGATCGCCGCAACCCACGGCTTGCCGCAGGTTTCGATCTTGCGCAGGTTCTGCGAAAGTTTTGAGACTTCCTCGAACACATAGCGGTTCGCAGCTTCCTCGCCCTTGCTCTTGAGCATCTCGAGATAGGCGCGGTTCATGCCTTCCAGCATGGTAAGGTCCGCGCCGCCGGAGAATGCCTCCCTGCCCGAGGTGATGACCACACCCTTGATCGCCGCATCATTTGTCGTGGCTTCGACGATGGCGGCGAGTTCGGTGCCGGTGGTCTCGTCCAGCACGTTCATCGACTTGCCGGGAATGTCCCAAGTCACCAGCACAATGCCGTCGGCGTCGGTCTCAACCTTGAAATTCTTGTACGTCATGTGATTGATCCTCAAACGCGCTCGATGATGGTCGCGGTGCCCATGCCGCCGCCGATGCACAGCGTGACAAGAGCGGTGGATTTGTTGGTGCGTTCAAGTTCATCCAGCACGGTGCCAAGAATCATCGCACCCGTCGCACCGAGCGGATGGCCCATGGCGATGGCGCCGCCGTTGACGTTGATCTTTTCGCTGTCGATGTCGAAGGCCTGAATATAGCGCAGCACCACCGATGCGAAGGCTTCATTGAGCTCGAACAAATCGATATCCGACAGCTTCATGCCGGAACGCTCCAGCACCTTCTTGGTGACATCCACTGGACCGGTCAGCATCATCGCCGGTTCGGAGCCGATATTGGCAAACGCGCGGATTTTCGCGCGCGGTTTCAGGTCGTGCTTCTTGCCGGCTTCCGCGTTGCCGAGCAGAACCGCGCCCGCGCCGTCCACGATGCCCGACGAGTTGCCGGCATGATGCACGTAGTTCACCGCCTCGATTTCCGGATGCGACTGCACGGCCACCGCATCGAAACCGCCCATCGCGCCCATCACGGCGAACGACGGCTGCAACTGCGCCAGTGACTGCATGGTCGTGCCCGGACGCATGTGCTCGTCCTTGTCGAGAATGGTGAGGCCGTTGATGTCCTTCACCGGGATCACGGAATTCTTGAAGCGGCCCTCGCTCCAGGCTTTCGCCGCGCGCTCCTGGCTCTGCACAGAGTATGCATCGACATCGTCGCGCGAGAAGCCGTACTTGGTGGCGATCAGGTCGGCCGACACGCCCTGCGGCATGAAGTAGGTCGGGACCGCCATCGACGGGTCCACCGGCCATGCCGTGCCCGACGAGAGAATGCCGACGCGGCTCATGGATTCCGCGCCGCCGCCGATGGTGAGTTCGTGCTGGCCGGACATGACCTGCGCAGCCGCGAAGTTCACCGCATCGAGGCCCGAGGCGCAGAAGCGGCTGATCTGGATGCCGGGCACGGATCCGCCAAGGCCTGCATGGAGCGCCGCGAAGCGCGCGATGTCGCCGCCCGCCTCGCCGACCGGATCGACCACGCCAAGGATCACGTCATCGACGGTGCCTTCTGCGAGATTGTTGCGCTCCTTGAGCGCCTTCAACGGCGCGGTGGCCAGCGCCAGCGCCGTGACTTCGTGCAACGAACCGTCGGCCTTGCCCTTGCCGCGCGGCGTGCGGACGTGATCGTAGATAAATGCCTCAGGCATGACGCCCTCCTTCACAAATCTTGATTGTTGAAGTCTGTGCATATTGGCTCGCGCCGCGTGCGGCGCGGGGGATTGGGAAACTCAGAACGCCTCGGCGGGCAGGTCCATCATTGAATCCCCGCCGCCCTGGATACGCGCCCGACGCAGCGACGGCTCCGGCCGCATCCGCTCCCCCAAGGACCGGCCGGGGGACCGCTTGGCCTTGAGGTAAGGCTGCTCGCCGCCGCTTGCGATCTTTTCCTGCGCGACCTTGGCCATCCGCGCCCACATATAGGCGAGCGCAACAAGGCCAAAGAGATGCAGATAGTCCGTCGATGCCGCGCCGGCATTGTCGGGCTTCGCCAGCGCGTTCTGCATCAGCCACATGGTGGCCTGCTGCAGATGCTGCAGCGAGGCACTGAGCGGCCCAATGAATGGCTTCAGACTTTCGTCGGCCGCGTTGTCCTTGGCGAAGGAAGAGACCTCGTTGAAGAACGCGGTCATGGCCCGGCCGCCATCCTTCGGCAGCTTGCGTCCGACCAGATCGAGCGCCTGAATGCCGTTAGCGCCTTCATAGATCATCGCGATACGCGCATCGCGCACGAACTGCTCGACGCCGGTTTCCTGAATGTAGCCATGGCCGCCGTAGACCTGCTGCGCGGCCACTGCATTGGCGAAGCCGACATCGGTGAGCATGCCTTTGACCACCGGTGTCAACAGACCCATGTGATCGTCGGCGGCCTGACGCTCCTTCGGATCGTCCGAGCGGTGCGCAAGATCGCTCTTGAGCGAGGTCCACACCACCAGCGCCCGGGCCGCTTCGTTGAAAGCGCGGATCGACATTAGCGTGCGGCGGATGTCGGGATGCACGATGATCGGATCGGCGGGCTTGTCCTTGGCCTGCGCGCCGGTCAGGGCGCGGCCCTGCAGGCGGTCCTTCGCATAGGCGGCTGCGTTCTGATAGGCGACTTCGGACTGCGCGAGACCCTGAACGCCGACGCCGAGACGCGCCTCGTTCATCATCACGAACATGGCCTGCATGCCCTTGTTCTCTTCGCCCACCAGCGTGCCGACCGCGTTGTCGAAGTTCAGCACGCAGGTGGAATTGCCGTGAATGCCCATCTTGTGCTCGATCGAGCCGCAGGACACGCCGTTCGGCTCACTGGTCAGCGCGCCGTTGGCGTCGAGTTTCATCTTCGGCACGACGAACAGCGACACGCCCTTGATGCCGGCGGGTGCGCCTTCGATGCGCGCCAGCACCAGATGCACGATATTTTCAGTGAGATCCTGCTCGCCGCCGGAAATGAAGATCTTGGTGCCGGAAATCTTGTAGGTGCCATCGGCCTGCTTCACCGCCTTGGTGCGCATCAGGCCGAGGTCGGTGCCACACTGCGGTTCGGTGAGATTCATGGTGCCGGCCCATTTGCCGGTCATCATGTTCGGCACGAAGGTTTTCTTCTGCGCGTCAGAACCGTGAACCAGAAGCGCGGCCATCGCGCCCATGGTCAGGCCGCCATACATCGAAAACGCCATGTTGGCCGAGATCATGAACTCATTGACAGTCTGCGACAGCGTCACCGGCAGGCCCTGACCGCCGAATTCCGCAGGACCGGCCAAGCTGAGCCAGCCGCCATCTGCCATTTGCCTGAAAGCTTCCTTGAATCCGGCGGGCGTGGTGACGCGGCCATCGTCATGGCGCGTGCAGCCTTCGAGATCGCCGGAATGGTTCAGCGGCTGCAGCACCTTCTCGGCGAACTTGGCCGCTTCGTCGAAAATCGCCGCGCGCACATCGGCCGTCGCGTCGCTGAAGCCCGGCAGATTGTTGTAGCGATCGATCTGAAAGACATCGTTGAGAAGGAAGGTGACGTCTTCGACAGGCGCTTTGTAGATCGTCATGGAATGTCTCTCAGTTCACATGGATTCTGAATTTGGGACTTTGGATTGCGTGACTTGAATTGCGCGACGTGGCGGCGATCCGGCCGCTCAGCACATGGACCGCCTTCGATGACTTCACCATGACATTGAAATGAGCGACGCGCGCCGTCAGCGGCGAGGCTCGCCCCGTTCAAAAGCAGGTTCCGGCATCCATACACCTCTGTACGGAGCCTAGCGCGCAGTCTCTTTTTGTGTCAATACACTTGTGTATGGTGGAAGCGGCTACAGACTCCTCGAAAGACCGCCTGACCCGCGAGCAATGGATTGCTCACGGATTACGGACGCTCGCCCGGCAGGGCGCGGCGGCCCTCAAAACCGGCATGCTGGCCGAGGGCTTGCAGGTCTCGCGCGGCAGCTTCTACTGGCACTTTGAAAGCATTGCCGATTTCCGCGCTCAATTGCTGGCGACCTGGCAGGAGCGCGCAACCGATGGCGTGATCCGCGAGATCGACTCGTCGATCACCGGGCCCGCGCGGCTGACCTATCTGATGAGGCTGGCCTTTAACGAGGACCGGAGCCTTGATCGCGCCTTCCGCTCCTGGGCAGCCTCGGATGCCGATGCCGCCAAGGTCGTCGCGACCGTGGACGCCGGGCGCGTCGCCTATATCGCCAAGCTCCTGCGCGAATCCGGCGTCGACGCGAAGGCCTCGATGCCCCGCGCCGAGTTCATTTACTGGGCCTATATCGGCCAGTCGTCGGTGATGAATTCCGCCCACTGCACGATCACGGAAGCGGATCTCGGCGATCTCAGCGGCCTGTTTTCCAGGCCGTCCTCGGACTGACGGCTCAGCCGGATGAATAATACGAGGCGACCGGCGTTTCATTAACCCGGTATTTACCGTAACGGGAAAAAGTCGGGACTGGAAACAGACGTCTCGCGCCGAAATTTGATTGTCTCTTCAAGGGGACGCGAGGGGTCTGAAGCGCCGGCAGGAGCCTGCGCCTTGACCGGACCTAGGCATGACATCGCGCGTATCCTGGAGTGTTGACGGAATCGAGCCATCAGTCCGTGAAAGGGCTGAAGCATCGGCACGTCGTGCCGGCATGTCCCTCGGAGACTGGCTGAACTCAGCGATCGGCAGTCCGGACCCGGCCGCACGGGAAGCTCACGACGTCTCCGAGATTCACAAACGGCTGGATTCTATTGCCCGTCAGGTCGAGCAGCTGTCGCGCGGCCCCGGCGCCCAGAAGAACGATCCCGCCGTCGCCCGCCAGCTCAACGACGCCATTTCGCGGCTGGACGCCCGGCTTTCGCAGATTTCCGACGCTCCGCAGCCGAACGCGCCTTACCGGGCTGCGCCCACCGCCCGTCCGGCTGCCGCCGCTCCGTCCCAGATCGCGTCGCCCCAGATGTCGCCGATGGATTTCTCCATCGCGGAAATCGTTGCGCGGCAGGGCGAACTGGACGCGGCACCCCGGCGCTCCGCGCCGCCGACCGCAGCGCGGATGCCGCCTCCGCCCTTCGTCAACCATGCGCCGCCGATGCAGCCGCAGGCCGATTATTCCGGTCTCGAGCGCCAGTTGTCGCAGCTCACCAGCCAGATCGAAACGCTGCGCCGTCCCGACGCCATCGAACAATCGATCGCCGCGTTCCGCGGCGAACTGGCCGAAATCCGTCAGGCCATCACCGAAGCGCTGCCGCGCCGCGCGATCGAATCGCTGGAAGGTGAAATCCGT
>Ga0066256_1002991_pt2 | contig 12628 bp, 6 predicted proteins | sample ThiBio_1000_biof_FD_87107 | JGI IMG/M metagenome (GOLD analysis project Ga0066256, IMG submission 87107) | Wastewater bioreactor microbial communities from Cape Town, South Africa - Thiocy_expt_1000_biof (version 2) | ecosystem: Engineered > Bioreactor > Thiocyanate-remediating >...
GGCGCGCAATGGGGAGCGGGCGCGTGCGCGCCGGCTGCGCCTCCTTGCAGCGGGCAGCTGCCGGCACCTGGGCGCGGTGGGGGGTGGCGGCGGCGGTGGTGGTGGCGGCGGTGGTGGTGGTGGTGGGGGCGGGATGGGCGGCATGGGGGGCATGGGTGGTGGTACTGGCATGGGCGGCGGCGGGGGTGGCGGCGGCGGCATTGGCGGCGGCGGGGGTGGCGGTGGCGGTGGTGGCGGCAAGCGCGCCGCCGCACTGGCTGCCAAGGCCGCCATCTCCGCCACCGGCGTGAGTGGCATCGCGGCGCGGGCAGCAGGCGACGCCGGCCGCTCCGTTGCTATACTGCCCACCGATATTGACGTGGATGTGGACCTCGACCTGCCCACCGACGACGACGAGTATGAGCGCGCGGGCGGGCGCGCCGGCGAGCTGACGGAGCTGCTGCAGACGGCGGCGCGGGGCGGCGGCGCGGGCAACGACAGCGGGCGCAGCGACTGGGAGGTGCAGCAGCGGTGGGAGGTGTTGGCGGACAAGGAGCGGCGCGACATTGGGCGCGCATACGGCGTGGCGGCGCTCCCAGACCTGCTGCCGCTGGCGGTGCGCCGCACGCCCGTCTTGCACGGCTACGAATGCGGCCGGCTGACCACTGACGGCGCACCCGCGCTGTGTGCCGACCTGCCGCTTGGCCTGCCGTGCCGCGCCGCCCTGCCGTCGCCTGCCACACTGGCTGCCGCCTCCGCGAGTGCCGCCCGCACCGTGGCTGCGGCGCTGGCAGCAACGGGCGCGGGGGCGGGGGCTGGCGCGACGGATGACGGCACGGCGGTTCTGCCGCCGCTGCCGGTGCGGGGCGCGTCAGTGGCGCTGCTGTCGCCCCGGGAGGCTGCGGCGCTGGGTGGCGCGCCAGCGGCTGCGGACGCCGCGGCGGGGAACCTGTGGTTTGGCGGCTGCAACTGCGCGGTGGGCGTGGCGCTGTCCAGCAAGGCGGCGTGCGTGTGGTCGGACGCCGAGAAGCTCATCTACGCCGACAAGTTTATGCAGTACCCCAAGGACTTCCCGCGCATTGCAGCGTTCCTGCCCAACAAGACGGTGGGCGACTGCATCGCGTTTTACTACGACTCGAAGCACGTGGCGGGCTTCAAGTTCCGGCTGAAGGCGGCATCTGGCAAGCGGCGCGGGCCGCGCAACTTCTGGCTGCAGGCGTGCGGCGTGGCGCGCGACATTGGCGTGCCGGTGCCGGCGGACGTGGTGCGCGGCGTGAGCGCGGCGGGGCGCATCATCAGCGCCGTCAGCCGCATCTCGGACATCACGTACAGCCGCGCGTTTGTGCATCCGGGTCCGTATGCTCGCGTGGCGGCGCTGCACCGCGTCGTGACGGCGCCCATGCCGGTGGCGGTGCACGGCGCCGCCGCGCTGACCGGTGGTGTCACTCCGGCCCGCTTGTTGGAGGCCGCCACGCGGCAGCCAGGCAGCGGCAGCAGCGGTGGCGGCGGCAGCGTGACGCTGCGCAATGAGTTCCTGCACGGCTACGGCATGGGGTTTGTGTCGCTGCCGTGGGGCGCGCGCTTCACCGCCATGCTGGCTGACGCGGACGAGCTGGACCCGCTCACCTACGTGCCCACGCCGGTAGCGGCGGCGGCGGGCGCCGGCGCGGGCATTGGCGCGTCGCTGGTGCGCGTGTACATGGCGGCGGACGCACTGGGTCGGTCGCAGCTGCCCCCCGCCGGCGCCGTCATGCCGCTGGCACGGCTGGCGCGGGAGGGGCTGGCGCTGCGCGGCGACGTAGGCACCGCGCTTCCGCCAGCGCTCCTGCCCACACCCTCCACGCTGTACGGCGTCGCGGGTGCCGGCATTGCAGGCAGCGCCAGCGCGCGGTTCCCGCTGCCGCCGCTGGCGGTGGCGACCGCCGCGGCGGAGGTGTGTGGCGCTGCCGCCGCCGCCGCTGCACGCGGCTGCCTGGTTGGCAGCCTGCCGTTGATGGCACCCGGGCTGCCGCCCGCTGCGCCGCCGCGCACCGTGGGCGTGGACACGCCGCTGGGGCGCGCGTTGGTTGCGGCGGTGGGGGCGGCGGCATTCTGGGAGGCACCTGATGACACAATGCTAGCGGGGGTGGCTTGGCGGCTGTCGCAGGCGCGTGCGCGCCCGGCGGAAGAGGTTGGCAGTGGCGGCAGTATCGAGGACGTGGATAGCGTGGGTGCAACGGCGGCGCTGCTGGCTCTGCTGACGGTGGCGCCCGCGGCGGTTGCGCAGCTGGATGCCGCCGGCAGCCTGGCGGCGCTGTGGGCGGCGCAGCTGTCGGGCGCGTTGCCGCTCCCTGCTGCCACCGCCGTGGTGGCAGCTGCTGCCACGCTGCGCGCCTGCTTGCCCCCGCCTGACGACGCGCCGGCGCCGGCGCCCGAGGGGTTCACCTCGCCGCCCGCAGCCAAGCGTGCGCGCAGTGCCGCAGACGACGCACCGGCCGCCGGTGCCGCAGATTCGGCGGCGGCGAGCTCAACCTCGGTGGATGTGTCAACCCTGCCGTCGGCAGCGCAGGAGGTGCTGTCGTTTGCCATGTCGTTGGCGTACGCGCGCGGCGTGCGGGGTGAGGATGAGAGCGGGGAGGCGCCACCAGCAGCAACCACTGCTGCCGCCCGTGGCGTTTTGACTGGCGCCAAGGCGCCACGCAGCAGCAGCCGTCGTGGCGGCGGCGCGGCAGCATCGGAGGATGGCCAGGGTGGTGGCGGCGGCGGCGGCGGCAGCGGGGGCGACGCTCTGCTGGCGCCGGTGGTGGCACCAAGCAGCGGCGCCGGCGGTAGCCTGCCAGGTGGAATCGGGCTGGGTGCGGCGCTGCCGCTGGCGGGTGACTACTGCGCCCCCGTGCTGCCCACCGCCACGCTGCGGTACTTTGACCCGCTGGCGGCGCCCGGCGCCTGGTGCGGCAGCGGCGACGTGGTGGGTGCCTACACCGGCCTGGAGCTGGCACTGCCAGGGGCGCCAATGGGTGTGGCAGAGGCAGCGGTGCGCCGTGTGGCGGCGGCCGCCAGCGTGCCGTCTGACCTGGCGGCGCTGGGTGTGAGCGCGGCGCTGTCTGGCGCCCGGCGGCCACTGGGGGACGCGGTGGCAGCAGCGCAGCGTGTGGTTGACGCCGCGACGGAGGTGGTACCTGAGGCCGCCTTTGTCGTTGCGCCGCCCCTGGCACCCCTGCCGCCCGTGTGCGTGCCGCGTGGCGCCTTCGCACTCCCAGCGGCAGCGGGAGCGGGAGTGGCGGCGGCGGCTGCGACTCCAGCGACGGCGGGCAGACCCGCTGCGAAGCGCGCGCGGTGGGAAGCAGAGGCGGCGCAGCGTGCAGAGGGGTTGGACCTGCTGGCCGGCAACCTGCATGCGTTTGAGGACGTGGCGGTGTCAGCTGGCTCGCTTGCCGACTACCTGGCAGCGGCCGCTGCGGCATACGCGGCGTCTGCTGCTGCTGCCGCCGCGGCTGGCGGCGGCGGTGGTGGCAGCGGCGGCAGCGGCAGTGGTAGTGTGGCGGCAGGCAGCTCCAAGTGGGGAGACGAGGAGCGCGCCGCCTTCATTACGGGCATCTCGCGGTACGGCAAGGACTGGCGGCGCATTGCGGCAGAGCTGCTGCCCGGCATGTCCATCGTGCAGCTGCGCACGTACTACCAAGCCAATAAGGCGCGCCTGAAGCTGACGAGCATGCTGGGTCGCCGCGCGGTGGGTGGCGGCGGCGGTGGCGGTGCCGACAGCAGCGCCGTGGCAGGCGCACCGCGCGATGCACTGGAGCCGGTGACTGAGGAGGCTGCTGCCGCTGCTCCTGGCGACGCTAATGACGGCGACGCCGGCGACGGCGACAGTGACGGTGATGATGGCGCGGCAGCAGGTGACACCGAGCGGGGTGTGGCAGACGGCGAGGCTGCTGCTGACGACGGCGAGGCGGGCGGCGCGGAGGAGTATCCCGACGCTGCCGCTGCCGCTGCTGCTGCACAAGCTGCTGCTGCTGCTGAGGGCGAGGAGGACGACGTCGCGGACGCCGATGCAGCAGACGGCGCCGCTGAAGACTACGGCTACGAGGCCGCCGATGATGACGGCTACCAGGCCGCCGGCGGCGCTGAGGACCCTGCAGGCGGTGGCAGCAACATGGATGACGGCGGCAACGAGGCAGTAGCGGGCGACGGCGCCGGTGCGTACGCCGGCGAGGAGGGGTATGCTGGCGACGAGGGCGATGCCGCCGATGTCGACGAGGACGGCGAGGAGGGCATGGCGTACGAGTATGGCGGCGGCGGCGGCGGCGACTACGCCGACCAGTACGACGACGCCGGCGCGGAGGACGCGGCCAACGAGGCCGTTGCCGAGGACAACGTCGATGGCGACGCCGACGGCGACGCCGACGGCGACGCCGGCGACGGTGGTGGCGGCGACGGCGGTGACCGTGGCAGCGGCGACCATGGCGACGGCGATCGTGACGGTGACGCTGGCGGCGAGGACAATAACGCCGAGGCGGCACCTGAGCAGGCTGACGGCGAGGGGCGGCGCCGCAGAGGAGGGCGATGCTGCGCTGTATGGCGGCGACGCATCCTTGTGACGAAATAGATAATAGTTATAAGTTTTCAACAATCAACAGCAGCATCAAGGTCAAGGCATCATCATAATTGTGCGATTCTTATGATACTTGCTTGGTGGGTGGGACGGGCACAACGGGAACGGGGACGAGGGGCGTGAATAGTAGAGGTGCAACACCAGCCGCAGGCAGGGTACAGCGCCATGGGTTCGTTCGTCGTCCATCATGGTCCATGCACAGGCACGTGAGGCGGCACAGCTGGCTCATACTCAAATAGGCAGAAATATATAATATCATACAGGCGAGGCAGCCCACTTGCGGTGTGGCGGCACCGGCGGGCGGTCAGTCGGCGGCGCGGTGCTGGCGGGGAGGGGGCGGCGCGGCAACGAGGGCAGCACTCAAGGCAAACACAAGGCGCGCCGGGTGACCGGCGGCGACGAGCGCCGCCAGCCAGAACCGCAGACCACCGCCCGCACGGGGGCGCAACAACGGGGCGGTCGGGGACAACAGCAGCAGATGTAGTAGGAGTAGGAAGTAGGCATACTAGGCGGTGTAGCGCACAAACACCTGCAGGATGGCGCCCGGCTCCAGGCCCGCCTCCTGCATGAACACGTCGTCATCCAGGACGCGGCCGCGGTAGACGAGGCGCTGGCGGGCAGGCGGCAGGCCGCGACCGGCCCACCGGTTGGGTTTTGGCATGGAAGCGTCAGCGGGGCGGTCCTCTGACCCCGTCGCCAGCAGATCGTGCAACGCCGTCTTCACCTGCGCCACCGTTTGGTTGGAGCGCACGGTGAGGCGCACGTCCTGCTCCAGGTTGGTGTTGGAGGACGACATGCGCGCCAGGACGGGCAGCTCCAGCACGGGGCCCACGTGCGCGCGGTGCGACGAGTGGCTAATCTTGGTCATCTCGGCCTCCGACACGATGTTGGCGGGGTTGGACCAGGTGTACCGCGGCAGCTCGTACCGCCCGCCCAGCGCGTCATACACCACCGCCAGGTCGCCACCCGGCACGCGCACGTCCGACGCGTCCAGCACCGTCACCGCGATGTCCACGTTGCCCTCCAGCATCGCCTCCGCCGCCAGCTTCAGGTTCTGCCACACCGTCGGCCGGCCCTCGCTGCGCGACTCCCAAAACATTTGCCGCTTCATGGCCAGCTGCGACCGGCTCACCGGCCCGCCCTCCATCACCCACGGCGCCGGCGCCCGCAGCCCGCCGCGCCCGCGTCCGCCGTCATCCCTCCCGCCGCCGCCGCTACCGATGATCATCATCCCGCCGCCGCCGCCGCGTCCGCCGCCGGGTCGCAGCGGCGTGACGGTACCGGGCGCCTCCGCCGCCGGCCGCGCCGCTGAGCTGCCGCACCCCATCCTGGTACGACTTCCTGCTACGCTGCCGTTGCAGCTGCGCCTCCTCCCTCCACTATTGGTGTGCTATCCTTCGTCGACCGCCGCCTTCGTCTCCTTCGCTGTGGAAGGTGGCGTATCCGAGCGATAGGTGGAAAACGAAGGAGCCTCGCCGCCCCCTCCCCCCTACCTCCCTCACGACTACCCTCGCCTACCACCCTCCCTTCGACTCCTAACCTCTACCTCACTCGTCTCCCTCTCTCTCGCCTCCTAGTCGTCTCCCTCTCTCTCCCTCTCTCCTCTCTCTACTCCTCTTCTCTCCTACTCTCTACTGAGAGGTGCTGCTGCTGCCACACTCGGCGACAAAAAGTCACAGCAAGGCAGGCAGCCGAGGCGACGGCGCAAGACTTCCAGCTGTTCCAACCGCACCGCCGCCGGCGCGTGCTCAAAAATGCGGCCCCGCAGCCACGATTTTGCGTCCCAAAGCCACCGCTCCCCTATTTTCCCTGGAATTTATTTTCGCCGCCTCGCGTCACTCTCTCTTGACGCCTACTGGTTGCTATCTTTTCTTTCTTTTTTCTATCTTTTGGCGTGATTCACACCTATCCACCGCGTGAACCACCGCGCGTGGCACCACCATAATTGGCACGGTACTCCGATATGCACCTCTCTTCGTAACTGACGCGTTTATTGTATTGAAATTGCCAGACCTGATTTTTCGCATTCCAAAATCCACCCTTTTCTCTCGCCTCTACTGCCCTTTTTTTCTCTCGCCTCTACTCAACTCTCTCTCACTCTCTACTCACCCTCTCCCCTTGCTGGCCTCCGCACTGCCGCCGCACCGTCGATCTACGTCGACCTACTCGGCCGCTGCAGGGTTCCTGGTACCAGTGGACGGTTGTCTGGGTAGGCTGCTGTCGAGGCGACTGAGCCAGCTGCTGCTTTAGTGGTGCCGCAGCTACTGCTTCATAAACACACGGCGGCAGTCGGGACAGCCCCCCCCCCCAAGCGCGCGCGCCTTCCCCCCTGCCTGCCCGCATCTCGTCGGCTGGGTTTGTCCGCGCCCCCCACCCCCCCCCTGGCAGGCGGGTCTGCCCCCCCTCCCCCCCCCTCCCCCCCCCCCCCCCCCCCCCCCCACCCCCCGGCCCCCCCCTGCCCCCCCCCCCCCCGCCCCCCCGCTCCCCAAAACCAACGCGCAAAGATGTGCAAGGCAGAGTTCCGGGCGGCGGCGCTGGCCAACCTGGTGCGGCTGGTGAACGTGCTGGTGGCGCTGTTTGGCGTGGCGCTCATCGTGTACGCCATCTACTTTGGCGCCAAGACGCACACCTTCAACTACGCGGCGGGCGTGCCGCTGGGGCTGGGCCTGGTGGACGTGGTGATGGGCGGCACGCTGGCAACGTGCGGCTACCGCCGCCTCTTCCTGCTGCGCTTCTATCTGCTCATCAACGGCCTGCTGGTGCTGGGCGAGATGGCGGTCGCCATCCTGTTCATGGTGCCCTCCACGCAGACCAAGATCATTGACAGCCTGGCGCTGCAGGGCGACGTGCTGGCGTGGGTGGAGTCCAACATCGGCGTGGCGGGCTACATCCTGATCTCCGTGGTGGCGGTGAAGGCGGTGGCGGTGCTGCTGGTCATGGGCCAGTCGTGCGCCGTCAACGCGGCGTTCCGGGAGGAGGACGCGGAGCACCTGCTGGGCACCGCCACCGGCTACAGCCGCGACAAGGCGGACAAGCTCATCACCAAGGGCGACAAGTTTGGCGCGTTTGGCGACGAGGGCGAGACGTCCGCCGCCGCCGCGCGCTACCGCGACCGCAACATTGCCATGTACGAGAAGTACGCCGCCAAGCGCGCCGCCGGCGGCACGTCGTAGAGACGTTGTTGCTGCCAGCATTTGCGCCGCCGCTCGTGTCCCCCTTGTTTGAAGCGGCACCCCCCATTCCAGAAGTAGTAACTCACTCATATTTCATGGCATCGGAACACAACACACACACGCATGCAACAACTGGCGCCAGGACACGGGCCGTCCCACGCATTCTGCAGACACAGGGTCGGTGCGCACAGGCGGCGACGCCGGGCTACGGTACGTTACTACACGACAGCAGGCTAAAGTGGGGGTACAGCACAAACACACACACAGCGGTACCGACCGTACTCACGCAGAGAAGTGGAGGGGGAAGTGGCTGCGGCGCGCGGCGGCCTCGCCGTCCGCCGACACCACAGTGATGCCGGCGGCGGCGGTGGCGGCGGCGGCGCCCGACAGCGGCTCCACACCCGACGCGTCACACGCGACGCCACGCACCGTACGCAGGCGCGGCGGCGGCGCAGCGGCGGCAGCGGCAGCGGCGGCGGCGCCACCGCCCGGTGAAGTAGATGTGGCGACGGGCGTCGATGCGGCGGCTGCGGCGGCAGCGGCGGCGGCGACGCCGGCGGTGATGGAGGCCATGGCGGGCGGGCGGATGTCAGCGGTGCGGACGCCGGTGGCGGCAAGCGCGAGCGCGTCAGCGTGGCTCCACGCGTAGCCGCGCTGGCGCAGGACGGCGGCGACGTATTCCACCACCACGCCGTTGTCCCAGCTCTCGCTGCGCGGCCACCAGCCAGCAGGCCACGCCACGTGGCCGCCCTCCGCCGTGATGACCGCCAGCAGGTTGGGGTTGGCGGTGACGGACGCCAGCGGCAGGCCATCCACGGCGCAGATGGGGTCGTCGGCGGCGTTGATGAGCAGCATGGGGATGGCGACGCGCGGCAGGAGGTGCGCAGTGGAGGCGGCGGCGTAGTAGGCGTCCACGTCAGCAAAGCCGTACATGGGCACGACGGTGGCGGTGTCAAAGTCGCGCAGCAGCTTGGCGCGCAGCACCTTTCGCATGTCCAGCCACGGCGCGTCCACAAACTGGTGCGCGTGGCGCGCCATGAAGCCCGTCAGCGACGCCGTCAGGCGCATGTTGTAGGTGCGCAGGCCGAGCGGCGACTCCAGCAGGCGGGAGGAGCGCTGGAAGTCGTACGAGGCGGCGAGCGCGATGGCGGCGGTGAGCGGGCAGGCCGCCCCCTCCTCCGCCACGTACTTGGTCAGGATGCCTGCGCCCAGGCTCTCGCCGATGCCAAACAGCGGCGTGTCGGGCCCCACCACGCCGCGCACGTACGCCACGCTGGCGGCGTAGTCGGTGGTGTCGGCGGCGCAGAAGACGCGCGGCGTCAGCAGTGCCGTGTTGCTGCACCCGCGCGCGTTCATCACCACGCAGCAAATGCCGAGGCGCTCGGTCAGCGCCTTCACCATCCACTGCACATACCGCTCCTCACTGCCGCCCGTCAGGCCGTGCTGGATGATGGCGACGGGCTGCCGCGGCAGCGGCGGCGAGTGCCAGTCCACCGCCACCGTGCCGCCGTCCGCCAGTGGCAGCAGCACGCGGCAATACTCCAGCCCGGGCGACGACCGCCACAGGCTGGCAAACACGGTGGACGCGTGCCCCGTCAGCAGCCACGGCGTCGGTGTGTACTCCGCCAGACCGGGGCACGCATCCGCCAGCGCCGCCGCCGCCTCGCTGCCCGCAATGATGCGCGTACGGTGCCGCCGCACCGCGCGCACCACCACCACACCCACGCTCATCGCCACCGGCGCCGCCATCAGCCACCATGCCAGCCCGCGGTTGGCATGCAGGCTGCTCACCGCCGCCACCGCCTCCCCCACCGCCTCCCGCACCCGCCGCCCCACCGCCTCCATCGCGCCGCTGCTCATTTCCTTAGGTTGTTGGTAGTGGTGGTGGTGGTAGTGGGTGTGGTGTTCGTTGGGTGGTGCTCACACCTGCTGCTTTGCTGGCCGCCTCGTCACACTGGTATTGCTTGTGGCGTCCAACTTCCAGCCCCAGCAGCCCCAATGACAGTAGCGGCACCTGTGCCACTTACCCTTTGCCTCCGCACTCAGCTGTGTCCACGCAGTCAGTCAGTCAGTGCGTCCAACTGCGTCACACTACCGCGTCATCATCACAGTGTCCGCCCGCACCACCCGCCGCAACGTCGATACGCGGTCAAGATATACCGGACGACAGCGCGACTGCACACACCAATCAACACACCACAGCACGGCACATGAGAGGAACACCTGCCGCCCCGTGAAATTGCGTCGGGGTGTCCTCGCCGCCACATTTCCCGCGATGTAGCCACCCGGACGCGGACCAGTGGCCGCGGCGAATACGAAATCGCCGTGCTGTGGTGGTTTTCCGGGCCGGCTCAACTGCGCCGCCGCCGGAGGGGCACGCCGCCGCAGCCTTGGTGCGCCATACTGCGCGAGATGAACGGCGGTTGGGTATAGTACAGGTAGGTGTGGTTTTTTTTGTTGTGGGGGCTGTGTGGCGTGAATATTTTGCAAGTGCGTTCTGTTGACCGTCATGTCGTCATGTCGTATCCGCGCGTCGCCGTATCCAGACCTCTCTCTTCACTCCTACTGGACTTTGTGATATTGGGGTACAAACACGGCGCGTCAATTTGACACGCAGCACGCGAACCCGCAGACACCCATGCGTAGACACGTATTTGCTGTGATTGCCACATCATTAGAGCCGCTGCAGCATTTGATTTATTGGCTGCCGCGGCACAGTCGTCGGAGCCGCCAACGGACAAAAACACGCTCCTACTCACAGCTACTACAGTGACGTCAGCACTGCTATAACAGCAGCAATTGAAGAGCCAACGCTGGCAGCGGCTGGAGTAGTGGCAACAAGTGTGTCTGCGACGTGCTGGGTGCAGAGAAGCGGCTGACGACCAACAACCATCGACCAAAGACCAGACCACCCGACCATCGACCAACGGACAACACACCAACACACTGACCGCATAAGCAGGATGGCGGCGGCGGTGGCGGCACCGATCTCGACGGTTGGCGGCGTGGGCGGCAGCGGCGCGCTGAGCAGCGTGCCGCGGCACGCGACGGCGGTGGTGGCACGACGCGTGAACCAGCGCGCTGCGGTGGGACGGGAAGAGCGTGAGCGCGTGGGCGCAGCCCGCGCCGCCCTCGTGGACGCCATTGTCGCAGACGTGGAGGCGCGACGGGTACGTTGCGCCGTGTGTCGCCACCGTGTACATTGCCGCGCGAGTGTGTGTTTCACCCACCCGTCCCAACACCATATGTGCAGGTGGCATGGGAGGAGGAGCGCGCCACGCAGCTGGCGGCGCTGCACGCGCTGCATGCGGCGTCGTTGATGCGGCTGGGGGAGGCGCAGAAGAGCGCGGCGGAGGTGGAGCTGCGGGAGCGCGCCGAGGCGCGGGCGGGGGCAGACGCATGGCGCGGGTTGGCGGCGTCTACGTTGACGCGGCACCGGGTTGCCAGCGCGACACGCACTGTGGCCAGTGCTGCGGCGCCCGCGGCACGCGCGCACACCGCTGCGGTGTACCGGCGTGAGGTGACGGCGGCGGTGTCGCGACACACGCGGCGGGTGGCTCGGCGGCGCGACGCGCCGGCTGGCGGCGGCAGCAGCGGCGGCGGCGGCGGTGGCAGTGCTAGTCGCTCACCCAGCGGTGGGGCGCGGCGTGGCGGTGGGGCGTCATTGGCGTCGCCGCTGGCGGGGCCGGGTGGCGCCAACATTGTGACGTGCACCACGAGCGGCGACGGCGACGTGGCGGTGCGGTCGTCGCTGGTGCGCACGCCGCAGGTGGGCGTGCCATCCGCCTCCTCGGTGGTGCGCATCCCCACCGTGGTGGTGCGTGAGCTGCCCACCGCCGCGTCGCGCAGCAAGTCGCCGGGCGGCGCGCGTGCTGCAGCGGCAGCCGCCGCAGCGACGCTGGCGGAGGCGCGTGCTGCCGCCGGCGAGGTGGCGGCGCGGCGGGAGGACGACGCAGCATCGCGTGGCCGTGACGCGGGCGCCGCGCTGCGGCAGTCGCGGGAGGCCATGTTTTACTTGGAGGAGATGGCGCGCCTGTCGCGTGTGGATGCGACATCCGCGTTGCCGCCGGCGGGTGGCCGCCCGCCCACAACCTCACGCTCACCACCCGCTGGGCGCGCGGCAGCGAGTGCCGCAGGCTCCGCATCTGCTGCGCTGACGCGGGGTGGCGGCGCGCCGCCGCCGGGTGCTAGCCCCGCGGGCGTCGTGCGCACCTTTGCAGCGCGCGACTCGTTGGGCACCGACCGCTTCCCGGAGGTGGGCGCCAGCGTCGTTGCTCGCCTGGCTGCCGCCGCCGCCGCCGACGGCCGCACCGCAGTAGCTGGTGTGGGTACCGCTGCTGCACGCATTGCCGAGCTGCGCGCCATGGTTGCTGACCCGCCGCCGCTGCCGTCCCCCCAGCCGCCGCCGTCGACGGCGGTGCGTCAGCGCTCCAAGTGGCTGGCACCACCACCTGCCGGCGGCGGCGGCGGCGGGGAGGCGGCGCTGGAGGCGCAGTTTGAGGCGCTGCTCCTGGCGCCGTAGTCGCAACACCCAACGTAACTTAACGACAATATGTAAACTACGTGGTACTAATAACTACTTGAACCGAACGCTCGCGCTATGCCATCTTGGCTGCTGCCGCTGCCGCTGCCGCTACTGGTGCAGCGCCGGCAGCGGTGTCGGCTGCCGTGCGTGCTGCCCGCCGCAGCGCGCCTGCCTGCGTGTCCAGCAGCAGGCGCTTGAGGCGGCTGCCGGTTACGGACGCCAGGTCGCGGTCGGACGTGTGCAGCAGGTAGCTATCAATGCCGCCGCAGCGGTCAATCTGGCGCAGCGCGGCGGTGGTGACGGGGATGTCAATGTGCCGGCCCAGGATGTCGCTCCACAGGTTGCGGCGGTGCACGTTGG
>Ga0066256_1004134_pt2 | contig 12628 bp, 10 predicted proteins | sample ThiBio_1000_biof_FD_87107 | JGI IMG/M metagenome (GOLD analysis project Ga0066256, IMG submission 87107) | Wastewater bioreactor microbial communities from Cape Town, South Africa - Thiocy_expt_1000_biof (version 2) | ecosystem: Engineered > Bioreactor > Thiocyanate-remediating >...
ATGCACGTTGCCATGGCGCTCGACTTGGGCGAGGGCAGCACTCTCCGCCTCGATGTCATCGAAATCACCGAGGTGCCTGATGTACGCCTTGAGATGCGGCGCACTCAGATGCCGTTCGAACAAAGCGAACCGCAGCGTCTGCGCATCATCCTTGTGACCGAGCGCGTCGAGCACGCCGATCCGTACATCGCTCCATTCGAACTCCTTGAAATAGCGGTTCCGCTCGTGCGGTACACCCTGGTCGAGATAGAGAAGTGCCTCTTCCGGCCGACCGGCGCGCAGGAGACGTTGGGCGATCTCGGTCGCATAGGCCGGATTGGTGAGGTCGAAACCTTCATAGGTGTCGATGAACGCATCGACATCGGCCTCGCAGTCGGCGATGTCGCGCAATGCCAGCAGGAGACCGCTTAGCGTGTAGTCGAAATGACCCGGCCGGACGGCGGCTCGCTTCTCCGAGAATAGATGCGCTTGGCGGCGCTCCTCGAGCAATTTGCGCAGCTCGTCCCGCCCCTCCCGTCCCAACGCGTCCTTCAGCGCCAGCACGATTCCATCATAGATGCCGTAGCCGTTGTCGATGATCCGTCGCACCACCATCGGCGCGAGTTCTCCTGGCTTGATCCTGGCGCGCTTCAGGAGGAGCCCGAGATCCTGGCATGCAGACCGGAATAGTGCACCAACGCGTCCGCTGCTGTCGTCGAGGCGCGCGAAGATGGAGGCATGGAGATCGAGCAGCTGCCAGAGCAGCTCGGCGGCGAGCTTGGGATGTCCAGCACCGATGGTCTCGACGATCGCCGACTTCAGGCGATCGAGCTCGGTCGCCAACTCCCTCGCCTTCTCCGACGAGACGAAACCTTCGGAGCGGGCCAACTGTGCCAGTCGCTTGCGGACCTGATGGCCGACCTCATTAGACCCGGTCTCAGCGGCGAGCGCCATGTGCACCGCCTGCTTGAGCTGGCGGTTGCGAGCAGCCTCCTCGATCAGAATCTCGGCGAGCCTCTTGGCGCCGAGCTTGGTGAGACTTTCCACGGTGAGCTTCGATCTTGCCGCCATGCTGCCGGCTCCGTCACTTCGATCACCTCACCATGCCTTCGGCACACCCACGATGCCCTTAGGTGACTGAGGTTTTTCCACAGACGGTCCGCCCGTTGTCGCGACACCAGAGAAACCGGTCATCTGTTGATTCAAATAACTTGAGCGCTGTCAGCTCCGGCATGGAGTCCGCTGTCTCTCCGTTACCGATTGGCTGGCTGGATGCCGACCGCGTTCCGGCACGAAGGACAGGAGTTCCTGCGTGCAGATCCTCGCCAGCCTAGAGAACTCGTCAAAAAAGCCACAATTGTGTGGCCATAAGAACACGCTGATGGCGAGGCGCGAATATCGTTCGCCTTCTGTAAAGCGGATGTTAGAATTTCAGCGCCTATGCTCACCGGAACAAATCAGGAAAGGAGGGTGACATGTCTAACAAGATCATAGCCCTCCTGAATTCCCACATTGACGGGGACGACGAACAGTTCTTGTCGATCGCGCTACAGGTCGCAGCCCAGGAAGCGCGTGAAGGCCGAACAGACGAAGCCGACAAGTTGAAGCGCCTCGTGCAGAAAGCACGAGATCAAAGGCGAGCGCTTGCGCCTGCCAAGGGGCAGACGCCGATCCCCATGGCGCGCCCGCGCGGCGAACTGCAAGGGCTTGTCGACAGCACCTATCCCAAAACCAAACTCGATAGCATGGTGCTGGCGAATGATGTCCGGCTGCGTCTGACGCGCGTAGTCAAACAACAAGTGCAACGCGCCTCGCTGCGGGATAATGGTCAGGTACCGACGACGCACATGCTGCTGATCGGTCCCCCCGGTACAGGTAAGACGATGACGGCGTCTGCCCTCGCAGGTGAACTGCATCTGCCGCTGTTCACGGTGCGGCTCGAAAGCCTATTCAGCCGCTTCTTTGGAGAGACCGCCGGCAAGCTTCGACTCGTCTTCGACCAGATCAACCAGATGAGAGGGGTCTATCTCCTCGACGAATTCGACGCGATTGGCGCCCGTCGCGGTGAGACCAATGACGTCGGTGAAAGCCGGCGCGTTCTGAATTCGGTTCTTGCCTTCATGGAAGACCCCAACTCCCCCGACAGCCTCGTCCTCGCCGCCACCAATCACGTCGACATCCTGGACAGCGCATTGGCGCGTCGCTTCGATGAGGTGATCGAGTACAACCTTCCGGATGCCGCCGCAGCGCGTACCGTCCTTGAGCGCAGGCTCGGCAAGTTCAAGCTGCCGACCAAGACGTGGTCGCGGTTGTCATCGGCGATGGAAGGCCTAAGCCAGGCCGAACTCGGACGTGCGGCCGACTCCGTTGTGAAGGACGCCATCCTCGATGGCGCCAACAAACTCTCCGTCGACGATCTGCTTGCCGCTCTGCAGAGCCGACAAGCCTTCAAGCGCAAATTCCGGCGATCGAACGCTCAGTAGGGACACGGTTGCGAATCACCTAGAGTTGCAACCTTACCTTTGAGTGATCCCAATGCCTGTCCCCGACAATTTTGACGCGCGTGATCGCGCGCACGTCTCGATCGACACGCGCCGCGAGCGCGCGACTTATGCATTTCCGAGCCGTGGCCAGAGACGCAAACCACTGCGCGACGACTATCCGGCTCATGCTGTGCAACTGCTGAACCAGCTTGCGCAGGCGCTCGGCAACGTCATGCCGGCGAACGAGCGGTTGAACATCGAAGGGCTGAAGCCCGGCACCATCGTCAAAGTATCGACCGCAGCCCCGCCGGACCGGTCCCGCAAGACTGCCGTGAAAGTTCCGACAGCGATCGAGTTCCCGGCGCAAGACATCGTCGTCCTGCGCTCTGACCGCAAGGACGACAAAACCGAAAGCGCTCTGGTCTTCGTGCCCGACGACGCGCGCGACTTCCTGCGCGGCCGCATCACCGAGCACGGCAGCGCTGAACTCGGCAATCGGTCCCGGCCGGGCGTCAACAGGTTTGAGGTCATCGAGATTTTCACGGCGGCCAGCCCCGACGCGCTCTTCGTCGGCACGAATGATCTGGCGGACGCGAAGGGACACTTGTGCAGGCGTTGGGTTAACGGGACTCAAAGGGATGCGCCCCGCCAGCACGTCCCCGTCGCCGACCTTGCGCGCAACACCGGGTTCGATGTTCACGCCGACCGTCTCGTCTTTCCTGACACGACAGTAGTCTTCGTCCACGCTGCGGTTGCCGACTTGTCCGCTTTCGCCTCGCGCATTCATGGCGTGATCACAGAAATCCGTCGTGCAACCGGTACCATCGCGCCGTTTCTCGAACGCGGCGAAGACCATGAAGTCACCCAACATGACTGGATCGACGATCTCGCCGGGCGCATCACAAGTCCGGCTGCAGACGCTCCGTCCGTCTGCGTGCTCGACACAGGCGTTAGCGCAGCCCATCGACTGATCCAGCCAGGGCTGGCAGGCGCATGGGCTTACGATGCCGCATGGGGCGCCGACGACCATCATCACGACGGCGGCCATGGAACAGCGCTCGTCGGCCTCGCCCTCTACGGCGACCTTGATCAGCTGATGAACGATGCCCGCAACATCGAACTCACGCACGCAGCGGAGTCGATGAAGCTGCTGCCGCCGGGCGGGTTTCCGGCAACCGACCCCGGCAATTATGGCGTTGTCACACAGGGCGCGGTGAGTTCGGTCGAAACCGAGAGGCCCAACATCCCGCGAACTTTCTGTATCGCCTCATCGACTACTGACTTTCCGAGCGATCGCCCCTCGACTTGGAGTGGTGCTCTCGACCAGATCGCCGCCGGCTCGATGGCCGGCGACCGCAAACCCGATATACCGGCCGCCGAGCATCCCAAGCGCCTCGTCATGGTCGCGACCGGCAATGTGGAAGGCGGCATGCTCGCCGACGTTCTGCCCTGCCAGTTGCTCGAAGATCCCGCGCAAAGTGGGAACGCTCTGACCGTCGGCGGTTTCACGACAAAGGAGCGGGCGCCCGCCGGCATGAAGCCGGCCGTTACCGCCAACAACCGCAGCCCCTATAGCCGGGGCTCCAACATCCAGCCCAAGGACCTCACGCCCATTAAGCCTGAGGTGCTGTTCGAAGCTGGCAACATGGCCGTCGATCGCACCAGTTTTTGTGCGTGGCACGAGGACTTGTCGGTACTCGCTGCAGGCTCCGATGTGGCTCAGGAACCGCTTGTGCCGTTCTGGGCAACCAGCGCTGCGGTGGGTTTCGCCGGGCATTTCATGGGCCGCCTGAATGCCGCGTTGCCTGACCGCTGGCCGGAAACCCTACGCGCCCTCGCAGTCGATTCCGCGCAATGGCCTCAGCCCATCCGCAAACAGCTCATTGGCCGAGGCGCGCACTGGCGCAGCTTGGCCAAGGGCAAGCTGCAAGAAATACTTCGCGAGATCGGCTACGGTGTTCCTGACATCAATCGAGCCATGCTGTCGGCGCGCAACGACGTCACGATGATCGCCGAGGCGGAGATACAGCCCTACGCTTTAGGTGCTGACGGACGCAGCGGCGTCTTCAACGACATGCACTTCTACAAGCTGCCCTGGCCCAAGACGGTGCTTGAAGCGCTCGAGAACGAGATCGTCACGATGAAAGTGACCTTGTCGTACTTCATCGAGCCGAACCTCACGGGCAAAGCCGCTACACGCCCCGAGACATACCGCTCGTTCGGATTGCGCTTCGACATGAAGAAGCGCGGCGAGACCAGCGTTCACTTCCGCGATCGCTTGGCCGCCAACCAGGAACAAGACGAGAGCCAGACCGAGCCCGAGAAGAGTTGCTGGCTCCTTGGCCCAAAGGCCATTCAAGCCGGCTCACTACATTGCGATCTGTGGCGAGGCCGGGCCATCGACCTGGCGCTACACGATGAGATCGCTGTCTATCCGGTCGGCGGCTGGTGGAAGTCGCATGCCGGCCAGAGGCGCATAACGGACAAAGCGCGGTACTCGCTGATCATCTCAGTATCGGCACCGGGCCACACCGTAGATCTTCACGCCGAAGTCGTGAACCTCGTCAACGCAGCCGAGATCGAGACGCCGATCGTTTGAGGCTCTGTGACCAATCAAAGTCCTGCGAAGCAATGCACTATTTGTTGGACCTGACTGGCGCTGTAATCCGTGCCCCCGAGTGATGCTCGTTATCTCGGCATCGAGATGGATGACGCCATCGAAATCGCTGAGAAGATCGATATCTGATCGCCGACGCGGTCCATCCGTTTCCGGATGTCGTCGATGGCGCCCTGCGCGCCGTAGACTGACCGCGCCTCGATATCTCCTTGTGGGATACAAGAACGTTACGAGGGGTACGTAGAGAGGGTCTTCCTCGGCGTCCGTTTGGCCGCGCACGCCAGTGCTAGGTTAAAGCCCAAACAGGTTGCCCTTACTGAGGATGTTCGGACGGCAACTTGCTGTCCACTGATGCGCCCTCCACGCTCTAGCTTTGAGTGTGAGAAGTCAGGCGCGTCCTGGCAGGCTCCTTCCGCGAGCGTGCATCCAGGTCATGCGGGTGGGACCGATGATCCCTGCGACGGCTTGGCCGCGGAAGGATTCGAGCGCGGGCCGCCAGGGCGCCAAAGTGAAGGTGTCCTCGCGGCGAATGACCGCGATCTTGCCGGTCGGCGTCGCGATGGCGTGATCGTAAGTGCCGGTGATCCGGGCGCCGGATTGGGCCGGCACGAAAGCGGCGTTGAGGCGCCGTGAGACATCGGCAGCCAGCTGCTGTGTCTCGGCCTGACGCAGCGCCTTCATCATGTCGGCGCGCGGCACACGCTTGCCATCCTGCGTCTGCTCGATGAGCTGCCGGCTGGCGAGCCAATCGGTGCGCGCCTTGAGGGCTTTGTCCGCGTCGGCCGTGAAGCCCGTCGTCCGGACCTCCGGCTGCCACCTGGTCACGATGACCTCGTCCAGCCAGGTCGGCCCCTCGTAGGTCGTCTGCCGGTCGAGGTCGGCGGCAGACAGCAGATGCAGGCGAGGCACCGATGACGGCTTCTCGTTGGGGCCTCCACCGGCAAGGGCGACGATGTTGCCGCGCGCGGGCATGGCCTCCGCCTTGAGGCGGCCGAGATCGGCGTAGTGCACGCGCCCATCGACGGCATCGATGATCACCCAGATGCGGTCGGTGATTTCATCGACCATGCCCACGCCGACCACCTTGCCGACGAGCGGTACCCTGCGCGGTCCGCGCTCGAATAGCGCCATGGCAGCCGCACCGCGCCCGATGCCGGCCTCCTTCAAGGCGCGCTGCATCATCTTGAACTTGTCGGCGCGCTCGCCGAGCTGGCGCAGCTTGGCTTCGGCGTTGCTATCGAGAGACCACACGCCCGCTTGCCGTTCTGATGCGAGGCCCAACCGCTGCAGTGTCCTGAGCCGGCCGATCCGCAGCGTTCGCTGCATCGGATCGTTCTCCTCGCTGGCGGTTATGACGAGGATGTTGTCCTTCGCCCGCGCCATGAGCTGACGATCGAGTCGTGTCAGTCGCTCTTGGCCGACCTCATCGAAGAGTTTGTGGATGCGCTCGAGCTGTGTCTCGGGACCGAGCTCCAATGTCACCAAGGCTTGGGCACGGGCACGCACGCCATGGCCGATGTAGTCCCGGGCCATGACGAGGTCACGGCCCTGGTCGTCGCGCCCGCGGATGACGACGTGGGTGTGGGGGTGGCCGGTGTTGAAGTGATCGACCGCCACCCAGTCGAGCTTGGTATCGAGGTCGCGCTCCATTTGACTGAGGAGATCGCGAATGAACGGCTTCAGGTCGGACAGCCGCGCGCTGTCCTCGGCGGAGACGATGAAGCGGAACTGATGCGGGTCGTTTTCCGAGCGCTCGAGGAAGACGCGACTCCCCCCTCCCCCCCGCCGCCCCCCGTCCCGCCCCCCCGCCTCTCCCTCCCGAGTCACGCCATCGCGCTGGATGTATTTGATGTGCGCACGCGCGGCGCCCATATCGCCTGCGGTGATGCGCGTGTATCTCGCTTTGATGATGATGCGCCGACTGCCCGGCGCGATGAGGCCGGCGGCTGCGCGCACGCCGGTGCCCATGCCGCGCTTTGGCATCGCCGATGTGATGTGACCGCGCTGCCGCACGGCGCGTGCGCCGGTGCGACCGGACTCTCTGAGCATCTGCGTGTTGGTGCGCAGTTGCGCGTTGCTTGCGGTGTCACGGATGCGTCCGAGCTTCGGTTTGAAGTCGTCTTGAGTCATGATGATCCCCCAACGGTGCGTTGTGTCGGGGAGATGTTGCGAGGCTCCAGTTCGTCAAGGCGGAGTCGTTGAAAGTGCATGGTTTACAAGGCGTATTTCGCACGCTGACTCTACGAGACAAATCTTGGAGTCGCGTGAAGCCCAGTAACGACGGTGTTTCTGCGCATCAATGACTCTATCTTTTTATCTTGATGTCCTCCCCAGCCATCTCAGACTGCACTTCCGCCCAGAAATCACGCCCGAAGAACGCACTCGAGATCGCCATTCGCACCTGCTTGGCAGCGTGTCGAAGGAGCGCCGGAAAGGGGAAGACGGCAGGCCGCGCTCGCATTAAAGGTGGCGGCGATGAGCGCGAAGCAAACAGGCTCCAGCCTGTTCTCGCGCTCATCATCGACTGTGGCACGGACGCAAGTCTGGGTGGGCGGGTGGGCGTCTTCGCGGAACGCGAAGGAGCCCTCGCGCCGGTGTCGGCGCGAGGGCGTTGAGCCGTAGGCTCAATCCTGCGGCGTCCAGATTAGGGCGAACGCGTTGGGATCAGACTGGCCTGCGGCTCGGCCGAGGTTGGCATAGAGCGTCTTGCCGAACTCGGGTGCGGAGATCGAGAGCGAGATGTACTCCTTGCCCGAGGTCTGGCCGATGCGCTGCCAGCCGGCGCCGATCTCGATGCCTTGGGACATTACGCGAAAGTCCGGCTGGTTGTCGGAGAGCTTGTCGCCGACCGGCAGGATGGCGATCGACGCCCGGACGGAGAGGGTCTTGAGCTCGCCTTCGTAGCGGCCGTCGTCGCGCTTGGTGACGTATCCGATGGTGGCCATGGTGTCGTTCCTCACGTTGGCCCGGCGGAGACCTATTCCCCGCCGGCGACGTGCAGATCGTGGCAGGCTGGCGCTGGTGGCACCCGTCGGAGCGGAGCTCCGCTCCGCGGAGACGGGCCGGAACGAAGTGGAGGACCCGCGAGCGGGTTGCCGCCCAGGCGACGCCTGCCACATCGTGCACAAAGCTATGCGGGAATAGGGTTCTCCACCGCGGCCAGAGGAGCGGCGACCTGGCGCTTGGTCCGGCAACGGGACGGCCATCAGCGGACGCAAGCGATGCGCCTGAAGCTCCCGCGGTGATGATCACGAGCCTGCTCGAGGCGAACGCCGGCACCACCCAGGGCGGCGATATTGGACACTGGGCGCCGGTTCGCGTAGCCAAGTCAACGGCTGGGAGCGTGCCACGCAGACCGCGGCAGGGATCGTTACGCGAATGCGCCGAGACGCCGTTACTGGCGGCTCGGTCGAGCGGTCTCTTCCGGCCGCGAGATAGAGCCCGGCCGCCCGAGATCTCCGATCGAGGGCTGGGCCGCCCAAACTTCCCTGAAGCCTGTTATCGACATTTGGGCATGGCCGCGCTGCAACATCTCATTTCGCGGCACGTTTGATGACGAGATCTCACAGTGACCGAGCGACACTGACTCCATTCAGCGATCACAATTCCCAGAGCGCGGTGTCGCGTGTTGCAGTCTGCCCGTTCCGGCACGCCACAGAGCCGGCCATTTATCTTGCGAGCGGACGAAGCAATTTGGCAGAACGCGGCGCCAATACGACTCTACTGAAGGGACGGATATGGTAAAGAGTGCGTCCATGCGGTGAGGCGTAAGACTGTGCGGACGCGCAGTCCAGTTCAATGCGGGTGCGCTCTATGAATTCGATCGAAGGGTACAAGGGCGATCTTTCAAGCGGCATCGCCATCGAGAGCCTTCAGGAGGTGCCGCAGGACGGCGATTGGTTCGAGGTTGAGGGCACGTGCGACGTCAATGAACTCGATCGCGCTCAGGCGCCGTTCTCCGCCTTCGTATTTCGCGACGAACGATTGAGGCCTCTCGAGGCGCGCGGCGACGTCCGCCTGCGTCAGGCCGCCCTTCTCGCGAAGGTCGCGCAGCAGGTTGCGGAGCTTGACTTGGCGCGGCGAGCGCAGCGTGTCGCGCATTGCAGGAAGCCGGGTTCGAACATGACGGCTTCACCGCATAATCCTGATTTCGGATTATCCCATTTCAGGATATTGGTCTGAAGATATCAGGCTGACAGTGGGAATAGAGTGCGATGACCGGAACAGGACCACGGCCTTTCTTTGAGCGCGAAGACGACGGAACAACGTCCCTGCCGGCGGAGCGCTATGTCGCCGGCGTCCGGTCGTCGGACGATGATAGCCCGACGGTTAGAATGATCTTGCCCGCCGAAATCGTCGACCGATCCGTGCTGACGGGAGCACAATTGTCCGTCTGGCTATCGGCCGGCAGTGGGAGGTTGATCCTTGACGGCAAGGGCGTCGACAACGACACGCTGGAAGCGGCGCTCGATGCTGGTCCGATGCGCGAGCAGACGCTTTTGACGCTGATCGAGGCGTGCGTTGATCCGGATCATCTGGTGATGGAAGAAGATCCGATTGGCGATCTCACCGCGTTGAGAGGGCAACTCGTCGAGGGGCTGGCCAAGGTCGACGCCGCGCTGGCGCGCTTGCATCGCGGCTAGCGGGTCCAGATGGGCACGGCTGTTCCCAACACGGCCCCACGTGCGATTGGCCCGAAATAGCGGCCATCGAAGCTGCCTTTGACGGTTGAAAGCACAAAGAGCTCGGATGTCGCCAGGTAACGGCACCCAAGCCACCGCGGCAGGGTCCGCTGTCGCCTGTCCGCTCTTCCGGCGACAGCGCGCAGCCGTGCATTGATCCACACCAGCGGACCAAACCGACATACGACATCGCCAGAAACGGCTGCGACAGGTTTGATCAGAAGTGCACCAGCAGGCAGATAACCGCGTGTATGCGCCAGGGCCCTCGCTGCTTCAGGCAGGCGGACCACTGCCAATTGGCCTTTTGCCGGCACCTGTTTTGTGGCCATGTATAGACCGGCTGGAATGCTTGGGCTGGCGTTCCACAGCAGCTTTGGAGCGCTGTCCGTTTTCGGAGCCAGAAGGGCTGAGACCATTGCGACCGATAGGAGCACGCGACGGGCTGTCGCTGATCCGTTTCCCCGCAGTCCGGGCGGCCCGCTGCTCCGACCATTCGAGAAGATCGCAACGACGATAGACGATGCGGCCGCCGTGGCGCCGAAATTTCGGGCCGGTTCCCTTGCAGCGATGATTGTCGAGCGTACGTTTGGACATGCGCATCACACCGGCTGCTTCGGCAACAATTAGGAAGTCGTTCTCGGCTTCGTCAGACATACAGCTCCTCCTTTTTTGATGCCGACAATGTTCCGCATTTCAGCGGGCTTGGGGAGGTACGGATTGCGTCAACTCGAAAATCGAACCGCAACTCATCTCAAGAGGTCGCGATATCCTTCCGATACAAAATGCTCTGCGCGTTGCCTGTCGCGACGTACCCGCTGGCGGAGACTCCCCTGGCGCCAGTCTTGCGCAATGGCCGCGGCACCGTGAATGATGGTTCCCGCGTCGCGCTCTGTGCCGCCCGCGATCAAACAATCGAACACGATGAAGCTGTCTCGCCGATTGAGCGTGCGTGCCGTCCACGGCTGAGCAGGAACGGGCGCGCCTGACAGAATTCGGTGCAGATCGGACATCTGCGATGCTGCCCGTCCGAGCCAATCAAGGCGGCGCGGCGAGATGGTCAGGGCTACTTGCTCGCTGAGTATGTCGGCACCCGCGATCTCAAGCTGAAGGACCCGCCCATTGGCGCGCAACAGTACGTGCTGACACCCTTCCGCATCGATGAGAATGTGCTCAACACCGCGAAGCCTCGGAACGAAGACAACTCGGCTGTCAGTGGAGCTGGTTCGTTTGGCGACGACCGAAAGGACCTTATCCTCTTCCGGCAGCATCCAGATTTGATGCGACTCCAATGCCGTTAGCGACGGATCGACGAAAGGAGCGGAGCGCCCACGCTTCCGCACGAGGCAATGGCTCGTGCATTCGCGGGAGAAGCGCTCCGCCCTCCAATCGAATAGTGGCCTGTCCGGTGATTAATTGGGATCGAGCTTCGTCCTGATAGCGAGAATTGCGGCGGAGGCCTTCCCAAGACCAGTCGCGCCGGCATAGTGCGCACATGTAGTCGTAGGCCCCCAAAGTGGGAGGCCATTTCGGGCCGACATAATGCCGGAGGTTATCCATTGGCGATTGTTCCGTCTGCTTGAAAATCAGGGCCATGTCCCGGCGGGATGAGGAAATACTCTCTCGGATCATTTGTAAACGGATTAGATCGTTGATTTCCCGATATGAGAATACGACGACGCCATTATGACAAGGCCGCTGCCACTGCGCGGTTGTGGCCGCCTATCGTTCCATTCGCCACCAGGCTGATCTGGAGATCCTTTCTGGCCAAGGCGCGCGGAACCAGTTCGCGGATTCGCGATGGTCATCGGCGGTGGCGATGAGTCACGCCTTTGTTTCGTGGGTGGCAATGTGCAGCGTGAGTTCTGACGACTTCGAACTCGCTACAGGCCGAGCGATCGCATTGTCCCAAGAGGCCAAGAGCTCCGCGCACAAAAATTTGCATTGACCATCCCGCCGAGTTGCCCGCCGGCGGTTACCGCGCTTGCCCCTGCTTCGCACAATGATCTCGGCGCTCGTTGGGATCGCAATCGTTCTTGCGGCGATCGTATCGGCCTGGGCAACAGTTGCTAAATCTTCGGAAATGCGGGTTGCCTTGACGTCTGGAGATGCAGGCGAGCAGATGGTGTCCGCCGCTACTCCGATGAAGGACTGCTCCTCTATGTTGAAGGGTTCGTCGAGCACCGACGATTGATTGTTCTGCGTCAAGGACAAGTCCTGCTTGCCCGAGTTGTGCCTAGCTAAGTGCTTCCAGCTCGTTAGGCCATGCGACGTTCTCTTTTTATGGTCGTTGTGGTTGGACTTGCGAATTGGCCGTTCTTGTCCGGCCGATTCTCATCACTTCAGCGCCAGCTTGATCATCATTCCGACGAGCGTCACGGCGAGCACACCGCCGCACCACAGCATGACGAGCCAAGCAACGCGCTTGCCGAGCGGCGGGGACACCGGATCGCGGGTCAATGATAACCTCCCTCGGTATCGACTTTGCCGCGAAAGACCCAGTACGAGTACGCCGTATAAGCAAGGATGATGGGGAGCAGGACAACCGAGCCAATCAGCAGGAATCGCAAGCTGGTGTCGGGTCCGGCCGCATCCCAGATGGTGATACCGGGCGGCACGATGTTGGGATAGAGGCTGATGCCGAGCCCAATATAGCACAGCACGAACAGGCTGAGCGTGGCCACAAACGGCGTGAGTTCGCGGCGATCATGGACGGCTATGACGAGCTTGGCCGCAATTGCCAAAGTCAAAAGTGGCACGGGCGCAACGTAGAGAAGTGCTGGCCAGGTGAACCAACGCGCACTGAGCTGCGGATTGAGGAACGGCGTCCACAGGCTGACGATGCCGATACAGGCGATCAATGCGAGGGT
>Ga0066256_1004384_pt1 | contig 12624 bp, 5 predicted proteins | sample ThiBio_1000_biof_FD_87107 | JGI IMG/M metagenome (GOLD analysis project Ga0066256, IMG submission 87107) | Wastewater bioreactor microbial communities from Cape Town, South Africa - Thiocy_expt_1000_biof (version 2) | ecosystem: Engineered > Bioreactor > Thiocyanate-remediating >...
GCGAGCGGCGCTGAGGGGCGACGGCACGGCGGCGCACGTCGGCTTCGCCAAAAACTTTGCGGTCAAAATCTTCCGCGGCAGCGCGCACGAGGAGTCGCCGCTGCAGCGCATGATCTTTAGTGAGATCTCCATCCACCGCCGCCTGCTGCACCCGCACGTGGCACGGTTCCTGGACACGCACGACACGCACCGCGGCACGGGCATTGCGCTGGAGCTGGGCGACGCGGGCTCGCTGTACGCGCTGGTGCGCAAGCACAAGCGGCTGCCAGAGAGCCTGCTGCGGACCCTGTTTGCAGAGGTGGTGGCGGCACTGCTGTACCTGCACGCGCGCCGCATTGCCAACCGCGACATTAAGCTGGAGAACGTACTGTTTTTTGACGTGCCGTACGCCGCCGCGCCCGCGCCGCTGCGTGCGCTGCGGGCGGTGCGGCACAACTCGGCGGCAGCGGACGGCACCATCACGGTGCTCAAGCTGATTGACTTTGGGCTGGCGGCGGACATGAGCGACGGCACTACGGTGTTGGTACCGGATGCCAACGACCCCGTCACCGCCTCCCTGGCTGCCGAGGCGTCGCACTTTGGCCGCATGGTGGCAGCGGCGCCCGGCGACCCGCTGCTGGCCTCCCCAGAGGACAACCTTATGAACAAGCGCACGCCGGCAAGTGAAGACGCCGCCATTGAGGCAGCGACGGCAGCAGCGGCAGCGGCGGCGGCTGGCAGCGGTGGCAGTGGAAGCGGGGACGGCGGCAGTGCATTGCTGCCGCCGCCAGGATCACGCTCAATGGGCGACGTGCTGATTGGTCACCGGAGGGACAGTGCGGGTGCCACTGCGCCCTCCGCATCTGCCTCCACCGACGACACCTCCTTCATCAGTGTGGTGCACGACGACGCGGCGTCGCCAAGGCACACCTCGACGGATGGGGTTGCTGCTGCGGCACGTGACGGCGGCGGCGGCGGCGGCGGCGGCGGCAGTGGTGGCGCGACGCCACTGAAACGTACCAGCTCCCTGCCACCGCGTGGCGAGCGGTGGCTGTCGCTGGTGTGTGGCAGCTTAATGTACACGGCGCCGGAGGTGCTGGAATCCAAGCCATACCAGGGCCGGCCGGTGGACATTTGGAGTGCTGGGGTACGTTGGGGCGGCAGCAGGGTGCGTGCCGCTTACACAACTGTGCATTGGTCACCACCCACTTCCCCCGTCCCCGCGATGCAGGTGATGTTGTACGCATGTGCTGTCGGCAGCTTCCCGTTCAATGCGCGGCGGGAGGAGGACGTGCGCCGCAAGATTGCACGCGCCGTGTTTGATGTGCCGCGTACGTGGCGGCGACTTACTCTGGCAACCCGCCCCCTGACACCTGTACACACTCACCCACACCCACCCACACCCACCAACCTAACCCGTGCAGCGTACTTGTCCGCGGACCTGGTGGACTTGCTGCAGGGCATGCTGGCGCGCGACCCCGAGGAGCGGCTGACCATTGAGCAGGTGGCGGCGCACAGGTGGCTGCAGGACCCCGTGTGTGCGGCGCTGTTTACCGCCGAGTACGCTGCCTGTGTGGAAGCGGCGGTGGCGGCGGGCGAGAGCCCGTACTCGGCGGGCGGCGTGGCGGGGCACACGACGGCGCGTGCGGTGCCCACCTCCACCACTTCACTGCTGGGGCTGCGGCCAGCGCGGGCAAGTGCCGCCGCACCACCACCAGCAGCTGCGGCGGCCGCCCCCGCCGTCCCTGCTGCGCCGTCCAGTGGTGCGGCACCACGTCCCAGCCGCAGTGCCAGCGCAACACGTGGGCGGGGTGGGGGTGGCGGGGCAGCACCGGTGGCGCCACTTGCACCACCGCCGCCACGCCCCGTCCCGCTGGATACCGGGCTGTCGGCAGCAGATAGCGCGCGCAGCGGCGGCAGCGGCGTGGCGCTGCCAGACTGGCTAGCAGCGCGGCTGGATGCTGCACAGGTCGCGGCGTTGGCAGCGCAAGGTGCTGCACGGCCGCAGAGTGCGCGCAGCGCAGGGCGTGCCAGCACCACATCGCCGCGTGAGTCGCCAAAGTCCGGCGCCGCCGCCGTCGCTGGGTTGACGGCGCCTGGTGCCACCGGCCCTGTGGGCACCGGCGCCGGTGGTGGGTCCACGTCGTCGGCCGCCAGTCGCTCGCAGCGCGAAGCCGCGCGGAAGCTGGCACGGGCAGCGATGGCAGCAGAGAGCGCAGCGGCGCAACATGGGCGTCGTGTGAGTGGGGGTGCCGCAGCCCCGCCGGGCGGTGCACGCCGCCCCATCCCGGCACCCGTACCAGTGGCGCCGGCAGCACCGGTGGCACGCCGGTCTGCCTCCGCCGCGGCGACCGCACGCAGCCACAGCGCCACACGGGCGCCCGGAGCCGCGGCCGGCATGCCGCCACACCGGCAGCCGGCACCGCCACAACCGCCGCCGGCCCGTGGCGTGCCAGCACTGCCGATTGCACCGCCGCCGCGTGCGCACTACGCCAGCTCGGTGCGGTCCCGCTCGCCTGCCTCGTCGGTGAGATCGGTTGGCAGCCGTGGCGCTGCACGCGGTCTCGCGCCACCACTGCCGGCACCGGCGACCAACGCGCGTGGCCGCGATGCTGCCACCAGCAGCGCGCGCAGCACTGGCACGCGTGACGGCAGCGTGGTGTCACGTGGCACCGCCTCCAGTGCCGCGCGCGCCAGCGTGGGTGCCGTCATCCGGCGCGACGCCACGCCGTCCCGCACGTCGTACCTGGAACGCGTGCGGGCAGCCAGCGTGGTGCCGCCGCCTGCTCCCGCTGGCGATGCGGCACCACCGGTGTGGACATCGCCGTCACCTCGCGGCTCCCCCTCCCCCTCGCCGCTCTTGCACCCGGCCTCGCCGTCGCGGCGCCCCAGCGTGCACAGCCTTGGCCGTGCCTCCATTGATGCGGGCAGCACACCCATCATCATCCGGGGTGGTGCTGGCCGGGCATCCATTAGCGGCGGCGGTGGCGGCGGGAGCGGCGGCGGCGGCGGCGGGGGCGATGTTGCAGTGGTGCCACCGGCGGCAGGCGATCCACCCGTGGTGGCGGCGGCAGACGTGTATGGCGCAGCGCGGGCCGTGGCTGCAACGCCGGGCGGCCGCAGCGGCGTACCCTCGTCTGCCGCTGCCACGCCGCCAGCACCGCGTGTTATTGTGGTGGCGGGCGGCCGTGATGCCTCCAGTGGCGGCCGCCTGCCGGGCGCCGCGCCCGTGCGCACGCCGCCGTCGGTCGTGGGTGGTACGCGCACGCCGCCCGTCGGGGCTGGCACCGGCAGCCCTGGCGGTGCAGCGCGTACGCCACCGGCCGGCGGGCTACCGCGGCCTCGGCCGTCCACCTCAGCGGAGCTGGTTGCTGCCGCTGCCGTAACTGCCGCTGCTGCAGTGGCGGCGGTACGTGGTCGTGGTACGCAGCCACGTGCTGCGGGGGTGGCGCCACCGCCGGCACCGCCACCACCGGCGGTGCCGGGTGCAAGCGGGTTGGCTGCGCGGCGTGCTGGCGCGGGACTCGGGGCGGCGGCACGTGCGGCAGGTGGCGTGGGCAGTCACAGCGCTGCAAAGCCTGTGCTGGCAACCGCGCGCGCAGCTGCCGGCGTGCGCCAGCCGCCGCCGGTGGCGCGGGGTGCCGTAGGCGCAACGCCGGCGGGTGCCGCTGCACCCACCGCAGTGCCGGCTGGACGCCGGGTTGCCGCACCACCGCAGCCGCCGGCTTCGGCTGGTGCGCGTGCAGCCGGGTCGGCACGTGGCACGTCGTTGGGCACACGGGTACCGCGGTCGGGGTTGGGGTTGGGTGCCGCGCCGTCATCCGGCCGGGCTACTCCCCCGCCGCCGGCCCCCACGGCGGCGGCGGCAGCCATGAATGGCGGCAGCAGGTCGCCCATTACTGCAAGTTCCGCGCGTGCTACCGCAGGCGGTGTCGCAGGTGCCCGGCCAAGGTCCACCGGCAGGACGCCGGCCAAGACGCCGCCGCCGGTTGCCCCAAGACCCGGTGCAGCTGCCATTTTGCCTATTCCGATGCCTGTACCTGCGCCTGCACCTACACCTGCGCCTGCACCGGCACCGGCACTGGCACCGGCACTGGCACCGGCACCGGTGGTGGCTGTGGTGCGTGCCGCGCCGCCCGCGCCGACGTCACGCGCGCTGACGGACGCGCTTGCCAGTCTGCAGAGCCTGTACGCAGACATCTCGGCACTGGACGCCGCCATTGCATCCAACACGGCGCAGCTGCGTGAGGGCGCCGCCGCCGTGTCTGCTGGTGGTGGTGGCGGCGGCAGCGGTGCCACGCCACGGGGCCGTGATGCCGCCGGCGCCGCTCCTGCTTCCGCGCGCGGCGCCGTTGTCATTGGCGGCGACGACGGCAGGTACGACATTCTGTGATGAAGCGCAGCTACATATGACCCTCGTGTTGGAGCCCCGTTGTTATTGGCGCGTGTTATTTCGCTTCCCCCCATGCGGCATTAATTACCGGTATAGTTCGTATTTCAACCACCGCGAGTGATGTGTTATGTGTTGGTAATAATAAGGCGGCCTGGCTAAACGCACACAGGAGGCACAAGGGGGCGCCATACCCGGGGGATAGGAGGGTATTGCACAAACTAACAAGGAAACAAACTACTGCTGCTTGGCAAAGGCGAGAGTGGGTGGGCCGTACGGGTCACCCACGATGGTGCCGTTCACGACGGAGAGGGTGAAGGGGTCGCCGGAGCCGGACCAGGTCTGGAAGTTGAAGGCGTCGTGGGACGCGCGGGAGAGGCGCTGGCAGTCGAATGGGCCGGCGGTGAGCGGCGTAGACGGGAGGCAGGTGGTGGGCGCGGTGCACAGGGTGCACACGTAGCCGGTGGAGGTGTCGTCACCGCCCACCAGCGGCGCGTGGCCGGTGGGGCTGATGAGGAAGGCGGACGCCTCGTTCATGGCCACCATGTACACGCACTGCCCGCCCGCCACGCTCACGTTGCCGTCCTGCACCAGGCGGGAGCCAAAGGTGAGCAGCCGGCCCATGCGGTCGCGCTGCGCAAAGTGGGTGTCCACCAGCACGCGTCGGGCGCCGCCGGTGGCAAACACGGGGACGGTGAAGAGGGAGGGGTTGAATTGGATGGCGGGGGCGTACGGGTCCGCCAGCGCGATGGCGGAGGTGACGCTGTCGGCGTCAGAGGGTGGCGTGAACACGATGTGCCCCAGGTACATGGCGCCCGCTGAGGTGCCGCCCACCGTCACGTTGGCGGCGCGCGCGCGCAGGGCGGCGGCAAGCGGCGTGCCGGGGAACAGCTGTGCGTACAGCGTCTGGTCGCCGCCCGCCAGGAAGATGGTGTCGGCGGCGGCGACGGCGTCCAGCACAAAGGCAGCGCTCGCGCCTGGCGCCGCCGTGATCAGGATGCTGGTAATAGAGTTCATGCGGTAGCCCGTGAGCGCATCAATGTAGTCGTTGTAGCCGTCGGAGCCGGAGGTGCGCAGAATGAGGAAGTCGCCGTACTGCGCGGACGCCGCCATCCAGGCAAACGCGTCGTCCACGTCGGTGCCGCCGCCAGCATAATTGTACCCCGCGGTGGGCACCACCGTCACGTAGGAGCTGCAGCTGGTGCCCACACACCAATACTGGTACCCATCCCCCTGCCCTGACGCGTGCGCCCGCCCGCCGCCACCCCCGCCGCCGCCGCCGCCGTTGTGCGGCACCAGTACCACTGGCAGCACCACCAGCAGCGTCACCGCCGCCACCGCCCCCGCTGCTACCACCGCCGCCACACGCCGCCGCATGCCGCATATCAAATTGCCTGCCGCGGGCGCCCGCGCCGCTCCCTGCGCCAGCGGCACGTGCACGTCCGCGCTGTCCATGTTTGTGCGTGTGTGTGGGTGTTGGGAGGAGGGGGAAGGGAGTGTGTGTGGTGCGACTTGTGGGAGGAGGGAGGAAATAGATACCAACAAATGTTATATCATTCGCACACTAATATCAAACTAATAACAATGCAAACAATGACAGTGGGTGCATTCGCCCAACTTGACGCAGAAACATTTGCGTCCCACGCCCGCGTTGTTATTATCAACTTGATGGTATCGGTGGTTTGTGGATTGGTGACTGGAGTCCCTCCTCGTTGCAGCGCGCGTCAGTGACGGGCGGTGTCAAAAGATATCGACCTGGCCACCGGCCCACCAGTCCCGCAACCTGCTCCCAGCACGCAGCTGAGGATGGCAACACAGAGTATGGGCCTTGACGCGGTGTCGGGGCGGTAGCAGACGTGGCGGCGCGACGCGGGCGGCGCTTGGATTGTGCTCACAAGGACGCAAAGGTTGGCAAGAGCGATGCGCGTCGTCATGGCACCCGCGCGCAGTCGACACAACCCCACTCGCCAGCCGCACCAATGGAAACGCAGCACACCGGCAAGTCGGAAGCATATGCGCGCGTGCTTTGCTGTCCGTGCAGCTGCCGATTCATTTACTACGTGGCATTTTTTGTGCCCGCAGTGGATCGCGGGCCTGCGGGCAAGGACGAAGTGAATGTTGGTGCAGCCGCTGCACAACAGCACCAATGGCACCTGGGCAGCGAAAGAATCGCTGCAGGCAGGGGACGTGGTAGAGATAAGCCAGTCAGCTGCCTGGCGCGGTGGTCGGCATGGGGGGCGGTCGCCGTGGCAGCTGCTCGTTGCCCCCCCGCACCGATCAAGTAGCGTAGCGTATGGTTGATCGGTGCGGGGGGGCGTTGTGTTGTGGGGTGGCGCCACCGTGCACGTTCAAACGGTCAATCGTTTGGTGAAGTTTGGCAGGGCAGCGGGGCTCAGTCAGCATGCAACCGGCGACCCCCACGGCGGGCAAGCGCGAGTGGCCACGCCGACGACGACGTGCAGGCCCCGCCTGCCTGGCGTGGCGGCCCATTACCGGTATGATGATAGATGCGGTGGCCGCACGCGCGGCGGGCGGGCGGGTGCACGCAAGTCCGCATCGCGGGAGGGAACGGAGTGGCAGGGGTGATCAGGCCATTACGCCATCTTCCTTTCCGCGTGGCAGCTGCTGGATGGATGAGCAGCGCCCCGGCTGACGGGCGCGCGGCACCATGGTGATTACGAGGCACCCCACGCCGCTCCCGTGCCGTCGCTGCGGTGCACGCTGCTGCCGTTGCAGCGGGCCAGGCATGGCGGCGGATGATGCATGGCCGCGGCCGCGGCGGCACCGACGGCACAGCGATGCGTGGCGACGCCGCCCGGCGGTCCCGGTGGGTCCACTCACCACCACACACGGCGTCGATGCGTGCCGCCAGCTGGCGATGCCGGCAGCGGCGGCGGCGCGGTGCGCACGGCCAAAACACGAGCCCACACATCCCCCTCACACGCCCGCCCCGGCTCGCCCGTGCGCTGGGCGGTGTTGCCGCCGGTTGCGCCCCGGATACTGCAGCGCGCGCACGGGGGGAGACCACTGTTCTGCTCCCCACGCTGCGCCGCCCGCCCGACTCGCCACACACATTCCCCCTTTCTCGCGCCATCACTCAGGCGGCTGCGCCAGACCCCGCACATCGCGGCATCGTAGTACTGAATCTTAGCGCCACGCGCGGCCCGGTACGTGCACAGGCGCGCCATTGACAACGTATGAGTGGATCGCGTTGATGGGCGCTGCCGCCATGTTGGTGGGCTGCCTGCTTCCACAGCAGCGGCGGCCGATGTGTGTCTGTTTGTTGTAGTGTGCATGCGCCCGGACACACCTTCCGGCGGCGCGCCGCCCGGATGCGCTTGCCGCCGGCGGCGCGAGCCCGCGAGCCACACGGTACATGCGTCGGTGCGTGCGTGTGCGGCAGCGGCGGTCGACACATGGCAAGCGGGGGCGCTCGAGCCACGCGCCTGCCACCAGCCGGCCAGCACGATGTGTCAACACCCACGATGCCGCCTCTCTTTCGCTCTTCGCACCTCGCTTCATCAGGCTGTCTGCCCGCCCGCGTGCGCCCGGTGCGCAAGCTGGTGCGCGCATCGCGGCGGAATACAGACCGCCAGCTGTCAGCCTGTGCACGCACAGCGCACGCCCACTAAACTCACCACCCCTGGCGCACCACCTTACCATTCAGCACCCACGCCGGCGGCGCGCCACGCAGCATGCCGCCTTCCACCCCTGCCGCCGCTTCCGCCGCTAAGTTATGCCTTACTTCACGCGCGCGCTTTGAGTCTGTCACCGCGTTGTCGTTGCCGCCGCCGCTGCAGTTGCCAGAATCTCCAGCACCCTCTGGGTTTGGGTGACGCAATGCAGCGGCGGCAGCGCACGCGTGCATGCGGCGGGCGGGCGCCCCAGTTGTCGCAAGCGCGCGCGCGTGTAGAACGTTCACGTCAGCGCGGTGCGGACGGCGACGCTCGAAAGTGGGCGGTCGTGAGATTGTGTGTGCGTGCGTGGGGAGGTGTGCGGATTGCCGGTGGGACGATCCTGGAACGTGGCTGGGGCCTGGCTGGGGTCAAAAACTCTGGCGGTGCGCGGCCCACACGGATGCTGCAACGTGACCGCTTACTTTGCTGGCTGCTGCCACACGACCGCTGCAGCAACGCCGCACCCACACTCGCACGGCACCCGCGCAACCTTGGCCGCCGGCGCAGTTTTGTGGGGGGTAGTACCCGGGACGCGCGGTGCGGTACGCCCGCACCGGACGCAGGTGCGCATCCCGCGTGTGTGTGTGATCGCGGCACCGGCTGGCCGGTGTGGCTGGCAGCAGCTACTCAGCAGCAGCGGGCAACGCTGCACTTACCAACCACACTACCAGCCAACCAGCCATCCACAGCCGCTGCCAGCCACCCAGCTGCTGCGTTGTCTGCATGCGTGTAGTGTGAATGAAGGCGGGCGAGCAGTCGACGGGGGGCGGACGTACAGTCGGAACTTGGTAGTAGTACAGCAGCTGGGTGCGGTGCGCAGGCGCACGCCGCACCATCGTTTCTCCGCGCGTCGAGGGTCTTGGCGGCCATAAAAACCACTGGCGACCCTCACCCCACGCCTGCCTGCGGGTTGGCTGCCCAGTGGCCGTGGTACCTGGGCTTGCCACCCCTGCCGGGTGGTGCCAGCTGCCCGCCTTTTAGGGTGTTTGGCGGGCCGCGGCGGATGGCGTCGGTGCTCAGCCCACCCTGCGATGTTGTCATGCCCTCCTCCGGGGCATGGGGGGCCTGGGCCGCGCACACAGACTGCCCCGCGGACGCGGCACGGCGTTGGGGGACAGCAACACAAGCAACACCGTGGTGGCGGCACTGCCAGGTATCATCCCACTCTGGCTGGTTGATTGGTTGGGTGGGTGGTTGGGGGGAGTGGTGGTGGCTGGCGACCGGCGCTGAGTTGGGAACACGATCATGCAACATGGCTGCTGGCGCGGCCACCAAGCAGGAACAGCCGCCGCGCACCCTGCCGTAGTACCCCGCAGCCAACGGCAGCAGCAGTGGTGGCGACAGCAGTGGCATGCCAGCGCCGAGTGGTGGGTGGCGTTGGGTGCAGGGTTGGGAAAGTCGGTGCGTGAGTTGGGGGCAGTGGCACAGCGGAGTGTGGACCCGAACTCTGGCTGCTGCTGCTGCTGCCACCACACACGTACGCGGCCACGGTATCCAAGCGCCGGTGCCACCAACGCGGCACGCGCAGCGCACGCAACGGGTCGGATGTCAATGGCAGCCCTCCTGGCCACCCGCCCCGACCGCTTGCACCGTGTTTTCCAGCCGGCGCGTGCCGTGCTGCGTGTTGGATACCGTGCCACCACGACTCTCTCTCCCCCTCTCTCGGCCAGCAGAGTCCCACGGGCCACGTGGTGCCTGCGACTCACACGGTCACCCACATCACCCGCCACACCCCACCCCCACACCCGGCATGTGCAGGCCGACGGACCCTCCTGCGCAATGGCAACGGCAGGGTTGAGAGTTGGCGGCGACGCCGCGCCGGCGGCGCACACACGGCTGCGACGACATGACGGTGTCGGCGCTGCCGGCAGCGCGCCACGAGCTGCCGACGCCGCAAGTGACGCCATAGCCATCGCCTCGCCTTCCGCCGCCAGTGTAGACCACCGCGCGCTGCGTGGGGTGCCGTCCACCACCATCGACACCTCCACCACCATCGCCGGCATCGCCGACGACGCCACAACTACAACGACCGCCGCACCCGCCTCCGCCGCCGCCGCGCCCGCCGCCGCCGCGGTGACCGGCGCGCTGGTGGGCGTCGTCATTGCATTATTGTTTGCGGCCGCCGCGCTGTGCCTGTGGCGCCGCCGCCGCCGCGCGGCCCACCTGGCGCCTGCCGGCAACCGCGTGCCTGTCACGTCAACGCTGGTCAGCCCGCAGGCGTCCCCTGCGCCACTGCTGCCGCTGGCACCCGCGGCGCTTCGACATGGCTCCAGCGCCGATGCAACGCCTGCGCTGGGTGGCGGCGTAGATGGCGCCGTGCCCACGGCGCCCGGAAGTGCCAGCTCCAGTGCCGCGCCGCATCGACCCGCCGGTGGTAACACTAGCGGCGGTGGCGGCGGCGGCGGTGGCGGCAGTGGCAGCACACCACGTCGACCCATCCCAACCCCGTTGCGCCCGCTGCCCCGTTCCGCTGCCGCCGCAGCGGCATACGACGTGGCACACAGTGGCAGTGGCGCGAGTGGCGCCCTGCCGCAGCCCAGCCCGCCGCCTGGCTTCTCCATTGTGGTGGCACCCGCCCTGCGGGCAGGCGAGGGTGCCGACGACAGCGGCGGCGCGACAGACGGCGCCGTCATGGTGGTAGACGGCGGCGGGGATGACGACGTTGACAGCGGCGCCGCGGTGTCCACCGGCACGCTGCTGGCGTCGCCGCTGGGCGGTGGCGGCGGCGGCGTACGCGGCGGCTCCCGCATCCGGTTCCATGGCACCGCCGGCTTGACTGCCGCCGGCAGCAGCACGCGTGCCGGCGGCGGCAGCGGGCTGCTGCACGGCGGCGGCGGCGACTCCGCGGTGACGGCGCTGACGGCGCGCGTGGAGATGGAGGTGCACCAGCGCACGCTGAATTACGCCACCCACGAGCTGGCAAACCCAGCACACAAGGTGGCTATGGCGGCCAGCGCGCTGCAAGACCAGCTGAATGAACTGGTGGGCTTGCTGTCGGTGGCGGGCGGCGGCGCACCGGATGCTGTCGTCGCCGCCGCTCCGGCGGCAGACGCGCCGCCGGCGGCGGCGCTTGTCATTGCGGACGCGCTGACCATCGTGGACGCCGCCATGGGGTTCACGCGCCAGATTGAGCACGCGGCGCGGCAGCTGAACCGGCTGATGGACGACCTGCGCACGACGGAGGAGACGGTGCGGTCGGGGCGGCTGACCCTCGTCCCCGAGCGCGTCCGCCTCTCCAGCCTGCTGCGCGACGTCAAGCACCAGCTGCAGAGCCTCTTTTCGCTGCGCGTGGACACCACAGTGGTGCCCGGCACGCCGCACGTCGTGTTTGCCGACGCCCTCCGCCTGCGCCAGCTGCTGGTGCACGCCATCGCAAACGCCACCAAGGCGTACTTCACGGACATGCGGGTGACGAGCGCCAGTGAGCAGGCCGCCACGCGCGTCATCATTGAGCTGTCGGCGGACGCTGCCACCCGCGCTGCGCACCTGTCGGCGGCGGCGGCGACGGCAGCGGCGGCGACATCGCCGCCACCGCTGTCGCATCCACTTGCCTCCCTCACGCGCAGCCGCGCCGCGAGCGGGGGTGCCCTCGCCCCCGGCACCGGCATGCGCGTTCCGCTGGGCGGCATGGGTGGCTCCTTCTTGGGTGACAGCAGCGAAGCGCATGCCCCCGCCGGGCCCGGTACCGTGTACCGGCTGGCGGCGGCAGCCGCCGCATCGCCGCCAAAGAAGCGGCACAGTGGCTTCCCCGCCGGCTCTGGCAGCCCGGCGGCAGATGACAGCCCGCCACCACCGCCACCACCCTTTGCTGTGGCATCCGTCCTGGCGCCACCGCTGTCACCCTTGCTGGCGGCGGGCGCTGCCAGCCGGGCGGCAGGCCCACACCCGGACGCTGCCCCCCTGGGCAGCCCGGCGGGGCACCCATACTTCTTGCGCCACGGCGGCGGCGGCGGTGGTGGTGGTGGCGGTGGTGGCGGCGGCGGCGGTGGTAGCAGCGGTGGGGGTGCCAGCACAGTGGTGGAGCCGCTGGTGTGGTCCCGCGCCACCTCTACAACCACCACCTCCACCGCTGCCGGCATCATCACCTCGCGCTCCTCCGCGCGCTCCACCGGCCGCTCTGCCGTCTCCACGGCGCGCTCTGGCGGGCTGGTCACGGTGCGCTCCGCGGCGCACTCCACGGCGCGGGAGCAGCACGTCGGCCTGCAGTTGCCGTCAGACGCGCTGCCCGGCAGCGTGATGCACGGCGACGACGGCGACGAGGCGCTGGCGGTGCATGGCGCCGCAGCGGCAGCGGAAGCGATGGAGAGCAGACGGCGGGCAAGCTCCAGTCCGCTGCACGGTGGTGGCGTCTTGCCCACGACGTCGCGCAGGCACAGTGCGCGGCCGCAGCTGGTACCCGCGCCGCCGTCACCCACCGGTGGTGGCGCCAGCAGCTGGCCGCTGCCGGCAGACATTGAGCTGGTAGTGACGGCCACCATCGTGCCAGCTTCGCCGCTGCATGCGCACGGCGTCGGCGGCGGCGGCGGTGGGGCGGGCGGCGGTGGCGGTGGGGGTGGCCTTGGGGCCCTACACCCCGCC
>Ga0066256_1004385_pt1 | contig 12623 bp, 12 predicted proteins | sample ThiBio_1000_biof_FD_87107 | JGI IMG/M metagenome (GOLD analysis project Ga0066256, IMG submission 87107) | Wastewater bioreactor microbial communities from Cape Town, South Africa - Thiocy_expt_1000_biof (version 2) | ecosystem: Engineered > Bioreactor > Thiocyanate-remediating >...
ATGCACGGTGATCGCCGCCACGCCCAGTTCTTCGGCCATCGCCGCGATCTGCGGCGCGTTGCGGCTGGCATCGTCCCAGCCCAGGCGCATCTTCAGCGTGACCGGCCGCGTGGTGGCGTTGACCGCCGCGCCGATCAGTTTCGCGGCCAGGTCCGGCTCGCGCATCAGCGCCGAGCCCGACAGCGCGCCGGTCACTTCCTTGGCGGGGCAGCCCATATTGAGGTCGATGATGTGCGCGCCCGCGTCTTCGGCCAGCGCCGCGCCCTTGCCGATCCATTCCGGCGTGCGGCCGACAAGCTGGATCACCATCAAGGGAAGCGCCTGTTCATCGTCCTTGGCCCCAATGGCGGCGCGGCGCACCACATCGGGGCGCCCGCGCGCGAAGCTGTCACACGCCACCATCTCGGTCGCCACATAGGGCGCGCCGCAGGCGCTGGCGGAGCGCCGGAAGGGCAGGTCGGACACCCCCGTCATGGGCGCGGTGAGCACCCGGCGGGGAATGGTCACATCGCCGATCTGGAGCGGGGTCGCGGACATGGCGGGGCGGGGCATAATCCCGTCCGCCGCCAATGTCGAGCGCACCGCCCCTAGATGCCGCCGGGACTGATATTGTGGATGCGGCCCGATCCGGCGATCTTGGTGTTCAGGTTGCGCGGGTTGGAATGCAGATTCACGTCGCCGCTGCCCGCGATATGGATATCGGCTTCGTCGCGCGGCGCGATGTCGGTATTGCCGCTGCCCGCGATATGCACTTCGGCGCGGCGGCCCGAAACCCGGCCCAGGTCGGCGTCGCCGCTGCCCGCGATATGGACTTCGACATTGTCCACCGCGCCGTCGGCCAGGATGCTGCCCGATCCGGCAATGGAGAGTTTCAGCCGGTCCTGGTTCAGCTTCTGCAAGGTCAGCTTGCCGCTGCCGGCGATGCCGAACTTGCGGAATTCGCGTCCCGGCAGGGTGATCCTGAGGTCGCGGCTTTCATCGCCCCAGCCCCGGCAATCCAGCTTGATGGTGCCGTTCTTGACGCGCACATGCGCCACCAGAGCCGGATCGCCCGTCACATGCACCCTGTCGCCGGCGCCGGGGGTATAGAAAGCCTGGCCGCCCAGCGCCAGGCCGACACGGTCGCTGCCGTCCCAGGGAATGTCCCGGCTTGTGGCGGTGGCCGAACCGGCTTCGCAACGCGGGCGGTTGCCGAACATGGCGAAGTCCAGCCCTGCCAGGCCGCCTTCCTTGAAGCCCTGGGCGGCGCCCACCGCGGCGACGCCGCCGAAGCAGACGGCGGAAAGTGTCAGACCGGCAATGGCGATGACGGCGAGTTTCTGCATGGGTATCTCCTCAGATCGCGCGGCTGGCGGTGTCGAACAGGCGGAAATGCAGGCGGCCATAGCGGATCAGCAGCCGCATCAGGGCGTCGCTGACCAGGATCAGCAGGGCGCCGCCGCCGATGGCGCCGCTGATCAGGCCCGCGCCGATCAGGGCCTGCATCAGGTCGTTGCCCACCACATGCGGCCAGAAGGGCAGCAGGTTGAGCAGCAGGAAACTGCCGCCGATGACGCAACCCAGGCAGGCCGCCGCCCAGCCCAGCAGCAGGACGAACAGAAAGCCCAGGATCGGCAGCAGGAAGACCAGGTCTATGGTGGCCAGGCCCGCCAGCGCCAGCACCACGCCCAGCATGTTGCCGGGGTTGCGGTTGCTCTCCCACCGCTTGAAGCCGATCTCGGCGCGCAGTTCGCGCGCCAGCCGCGCCGGATCGCCCAGCGCGTTGGCGACTTCCGCTTCGCTACGGCCGTCGGCGGCGCCGTCGGCGAAATGGCTTTCATAGTCGGACACGATTTCGTCAATGTCGGTGGGATGCAGGCCCGACAGGCCGTCGCGCAACTGCGCCATGAAATGTGCGCGGTTCATTTGATGTCTCCCAGGATCTTCTGCACCGCGGCCTCGAAGGCCAGCCATTCGCGGATCTGGGCTTCCAGCGCCAGCGCCCCGCTTTTGGTGAGCTTGTAGTATTTGCGCGGCGGGCCGCCGCTGGACTCCCGCAGATAGGTCGTCACCAGCCCCTCATTCTGCATCCGGCGCATCAGCGGGTAGATGGTGCCTTCGCCCATGCCCACCGCCTCGGCCATGCGCGCGGCGATGTCATAGGCGTAATTGTCGCCCCGGCTCAGCAGGGCCAGGACGCACATTTCCAGCACGCCCTTCTTGAGTTGGATCTGCAGCGATTCCGTCATGACTGTTGTTTACAACAAGGTACCTTGTTTTACAAGGTATTATTTCCAGGGCCAGCCATTTGTTTTCCGGCCCTTAAGCCTTGGACCGCTAAAAACGGGCATGAGGTTGAAAACCGTCCTTTCCAGCCTGATCGGCCGCCACACCATCGTGCGCCCCGTCCACCTGTCGGGCGAGCGGGCGCTGGCCAGCATCGCCTTTGACGATTTTCCGAAGGATGCCTGGACCCTGGGCGGCCCGGTGCTGGCCCGGCATGGGGTCCGCGCCACTTATTATACGGCGGGCGGTTTTTGTGGCCGCCGTGTGGACGGCACCCGCTTTTATGACGCCGACGATCTCCATGCCCTGTCGGCGGCGGGCCATGAAATCGGCTGTCACGGCTTCAACCACCGCCCGGTGCCGGAATTGTCACCTCGGGAGCTGGCCCAGGACGCCGCCCGCAACGCCGATTTTCTCAAGCCGTTCCTGGCGGGCAGCGCGGCGGCCAGCTACGCCTTTCCCTATGGCCGGGTGTCGCGCGCCGCCAAACGTTTCCTGGCGCCGCGCTTTTCCTCCTTGCGCGGAACCCATGAAGGCCCCAACCGCGGCCGTGTGGACCTGGCGCAACTGAATGTGGTGTCGCTGGAGACACGGCTGTGGAACCCGGCCGCGCTTCAAGCCACCATCCGGCAAGCCGCCCATCATGGCAGCTGGCTGATTTTCTACACCCATGATGTCAGCGACAGCCCCGGTCCTTACGGTTCCACGCCGGACATGCTGGATCAGGCGCTTCGCCAAGCCGCCGCCGCCGGCATCGACATCCTGCCGGTGCGCGAAGCGGTGCGCATCGCTTTCGGCTGACTGTCCCGGAGTGAGACGGCGCGAGTCGTCTATTGCGCCGATACTTCCTTAATCCTGTTGCCCCAGAATGGGGGCACAGACCGGGTTGAGGCGGGACTGCGCATGAACCATACCGAACACTTCACGCTGGGCACGGGACATGGCTATCGCGGCCTGCTGCAGGTGGGCCTGTTCAACGCCATGCCCGATGCCGCGCTGCGCGCCACCGAGATTCAATTCGCGCGTCTTCTGAAGGATGCGGCCGGCGCGCTGGATGTGCGGCTACGGCTTTTCTCGCCCGCGAGTCTTCCGCGCGAGGAAGAAACCCGCGCCCGCATGGAAGGATTCTATGAAGACGCGGGCTTGCTGCCCGCCGCCGGACTGGACGCGCTGATCGTCGCCGCGCCGGACGGCGATGCGCCGGACGCGGCCTGGCGGGACGATTTGGCGGCGCTGCTGGACTGGGCGCAGGCCGCATCCTTGGCCGCGATCTTTTCCGGCGGCGCGGTCCCGGCCGCGCTGGCCTGTCTGGACGGCATCGCGTCGCGTCCGCTGGCGCATCCCCTGTTCGGCGTCTATTCCGGCCAGCGGGTGGCCGACGATTCCCTGTTCTTCCACACTGCCTGGGATGCGGGCGTGCCGCATATCCGCGACCACACATTTGCCGGGGCCGATCTGGAGGCGCGCGGTTACCGCGTGCTGTCGCGCCTGGCGGACGACAGCGTGGATATTTTCGCGCGCGAGACGGCGGGGCATTTCCTGTTCCTGCAGGGACATCCCGAGCATGACGATGGTGCGCTGGGACGCGCCTATCTGCGCGCGGTGGCGCGCTTCCGGAACGGCGAGATCGCGGCGCGGCCGCCTGTGCCGCGCAATTATTTCGATCGCCTCACCGAAAGCCGCCTGGCGGCCCTGCCTGAGGGGACCGGTCTGTCCGGTCATGCCGCCATCGTGCAGGCGGCGCGGCCGCTGCAATCCTGGCGGGGGCAGGCGGTGCGCCTGTTCGCCAACTGGCTGACACGCACCGCCGCGGCCAAGATGCGCCGCGCCGCCAGCCGCGCCGTGCATGTGCGCCGCCGCCGCGTGCCCTGAGCAAAACCCTTAGCGGGTTTGCGGCACCAGGTCGAAGGCGATGGTGGTGCGCGCCGCGCTGTCGCGGAACGGAATCGTGCCGTGCCACATATAGGACGGGAACAGCACCAGCCGTCCCGGCGCGGGCTGTATGGCGCGGCGCACCGGATTCTTCAGCGCCACGTCCAGCGACGGTTCGCCGAACTTGATCCAGCCCTGGCGGCCCTGTTGGTCGTGCACCGCGTCGGGCACCGCGATATAGAAGCAGGAACTGATCCAGCCCTGGGGGTGGATATGGTTCACATGAAAGCCGCAATCGCGCAGCCGTGACGACCAGGACCCGGTATAGCGGAAGCCCCGCGCCCGGCGCGACAGGAAGGGATGGCGCGCATCCTCTTTCAATCCGGCGATATAGCGGGTCACGGCCTGGTCGATACGCGCCTGCAACCGGCCGATCAGGTCATGGCCCGCGCCGAACAGCTGGTCCGGCGTCTGGGTGCCGCCGCGCAGACTCTGGTTGAGGAATTCGCGGGTCTGCGGGTGCAGGTCGTCAAGATAAGTGTTCAGCGCCGCGTTGAACGACGCCATGTCGGAAAAACCTTCCGGCGGGTCCAGGTCCACGCTCTGAACCAGCGTGTCATAGCCGTTCAGCACTTCGTCACGTTCGTCCTCCATCAGGCGGAAGGCGGTGCTCATCGCCGCCAGGCACATCTGATCGGTCGGGTCCAGCGCCAGGCCCTGTTCGCACAGCGTCACCGCGCGCATCGGACGGCCCGCCAGCAGCGCGGCCTCCGCCGCCGAGCCGATCAGTTCGGAATCGCCGTCCTGCCGCGCCAGCAGCGTCTCGAACGCCTGCATGGCTTCGTCGTGCCGCTTCATCATGGTCAGGGTGTTGGCGGCGCCGGCGGCGGCGATGCGGTCATTGGAATCCGCCTGCAGCAGGCGGCTGTAGATGGCATGGGCTTCCTCGCCCCGCTTGTCGCTGGCCAGGAACCAGGCCTTGGCCAATTGCAGGTCACGGGTCGGCGGCGCCCGGTCATAGGAGGTGAGGAAGTCGTCCTTGCGGTCCAGGCGATAGAGCAGGTCGTTGTAATACTGATGCAGCGCCGGATTGCGCGGCTCGCGCGCGATGGCGCCCTCGAACACCGCCAGCGCCTCGTCATAGCGCTTGAGGTTCTGCAGCGCCTCGGCCCGGTGCAGATCGATGTCGGGCAAAGCGGGGTTCAGGGCGCGGGCGCTGTCATACTGATCCAGCGCGTCGGCGTCGCGCCGCTGGCGGCGCAGCGACAGTCCCAGATTGTTGTGCAGCACCGCCTTCAAGCCCGGCTCGCGCGCCGTCTCCAGCCCGGCGCGCAGCGGCGCTTCCGCCTCGGCGGGGCGTCCGGCCGCGATCAGCACATTGCCCAGCATCAGGCCGGCGGGGGCATGGCCGGGGGCGCGTTGCAGGATCCGGCGAAAGGCCGCCTCGGCTTCCGCCAGCTGGCCGCGCTGATGCAGCAGCGATCCCATCTCGTACAGGGCTTCGGGAAAATCCGGCCTGAGACTCAGCGCGGCGCGGAAGGCGGCGATGGCGTCGGTGGCGCGCCCCTGGCCCGCCAGGGCGCGGCCGACATTGAAGGCCAGCAGGGCCTCGCCGGGCGCCTGCGCCCGGGCCTGCAGGAAAAGATTTTCGGCCTCGACGAAGCGGCCCTGTTTCAGGCGCACCACGCCCAGCATGTTCGCGGCTGGGGCGGGCGGGGGTTGGCCCGGGGCGGACAGGGGCGCCAGCGCGGCTTCCGCCCCCCCCCGGTCGCCCGCCCCCCCGCCGCCGCCGGGCTGGGGCCGGGGTTTGTCAAAAGGATGGGGCGCGGGGGTCCTGGCCTCCCATAGTACAGGCTGGGGGGGGTTTTGCCTGGCGCAATTTGTCTGCGCGCAATTCGCCCGTCATTTGCCCGCGATCTGTTCAGTCTGGCTCCCGCACCGGCCCTGAACTAAGAAGGCGGGGCATGGGTACACTCTCTTTTTATGCCGGTTGGGCGCTGGCCGCTGCTGCGATGTGCGGCGGCGTCTATGCGGTGCTGGCGGCGGTGCTGGCGGGCCGCTTCATGCGGCCGCGCGTCCCGGACCCGGCCCTGGCCGAGGCGCCGGGCGTCACCATCCTCAAGCCGCTGCATGGCGACGAGCCGGGCCTGCTGCGCAATCTGGAAACCGTCCTGCGCCAGGACTATCCCGGCGCGGTGCAGGTCGTGTTCGGCGTCCAGGACGAAGCCGATCCGGCCCTGGCGGCGGTGCGGGCGCTGCGGGTGCGTCATCCCCAGGCCGATATCGCGGTCGCCGCCGATCCCGCCCGCGCCGGCGCCAATGCCAAGATTTCCAATGTCATCAACATGATGCCCCATGCCCGCCACGATCTGCTGGTGCTGGCGGACAGCGATATCGCCGCGCCGCCATGCTGGCTGTCGCGGGTGGTCGAGGCACTGTCGCGCCCCGGTATCGGCATCGTCACCTGTCTTTATACCGGCGAGCCGGATACGGGCGCGGCCGGGTCCGGCCGCCGCCTCTGGCCGGTGCTGGCGGCGATGGGCACCTCCTATGGCTTCCTGCCCAATGCCCTGCTGGGGTTCCACCTGGGGTTGGCCAAGCCCTGTTTCGGCTCCACCATCGCCCTGCGCCGCGCCACCCTGGAGCGGATCGGCGGCTTTGCCGCCTTCGCCGACCGGCTGGCCGACGATTACGAGATCGGCCGGGCGGTGCGGGATACCGGCCTGGACCTGGCGATTCCCGCCCTGGCGGTGGGCCATGCCGCCACCGAGGCCAGCGCCGCCGCGCTTTGGCGCCATGAACTGCGCTGGAGCCGGACCATCCGGATCGTCAATCCCGGCGGGCATCTGGGCAGTTTTGTCACGCATGGGTTCCCGCTGGCGCTGGCCGCCGCGGTTTTGCTGGGTTTTGGCCCCATCAGCCTGGGAATCGTGGCTTTCGCGCTTGCAGCGCGGCTGTTTCTGAAATACCGCATTGATGGTATTTTCGGCACCCGTGCTGGTCCCGGCTGGCTGGTGCCGATACGGGATGTGCTGAGTTTTGCGGTTTTCGTGGCCTCGCTGTTCGGCGGGACGGTGCATTGGCGGGGGGACCGCTTCGCCGTCGGGCCGGCCGGTGCCCTATCACGGGCATGAGCCGCGGCCATGAGGCTTGAGGATCTATCGCGATGACGATGAAGACGCTTTTCCTGCAGGCCCCGTCCTTTGACGGCTTCGACGGCGGCGCCGGCTCGCGCTACCAGGCCAAGCGCGAGATCAAGAGCTTCTGGTATCCCACCTGGCTGGCCCAGCCCGCCGCGCTGGTCGAGAATTCCAAGCTGATCGACGCGCCCCCGCACAAGACCCAGCTTTCGGACGTCGTGGCCCAGGCCAAGGATTTCGATCTGGTGGTCGCCCACACCTCGGTGCCCTCCTTCAAGTCGGATGTGAAGGTGATCGAGGCGCTCAAGGCCGCCAATCCCAACCTCAAGGCCGGCCTGATCGGCGCCAAGGTGGCGGTGAACGCGGAAGGCTCGCTGCCCGAGGCCCCGGCGGTCGATTTCGTCGCCCGCAACGAGTTCGACTTCACCATCAAGGACGTCGCCGACGATCAGGACTGGTCGGGCATCAAGGGCATCTCCTACCGCAACCGCCAGGGCGTCATCACCCATAACGACGACCGCCCGATGATCGAGAATATGGACAGCCTGCCTTTCGTCACCCCGGTCTACAAGCGCGACCTGGTGATGGAGAATTACTTCATCGGCTATCTGCGCCACCCCTATATCTCGATCTATACCGGCCGCGGCTGCAAGTCGCGCTGCACCTTCTGCCTGTGGCCCCAGACCGTGGGCGGCCACAACTATCGCACCCGCTCGGTCGGCCATGTGATCGAGGAGATCAAATGGGCGATGAAGGCGTTTCCGCAGACCAAGGAATTCTTCTTCGACGACGACACCTTCACCGACGACCTGCCGCGCGCCGAGGCGATCGCCAAGGAGTTGGGCAAGCTGGGCGTCACCTGGTCGTGCAACGCCAAGGCCAATGTGCCGTATGAATCGCTGAAAAAGCTCAAGGACGGCGGCCTGCGCCTGCTGCTGGTCGGCTATGAATCGGGCAACCAGCAGATCCTGCACAACATCAAGAAGGGCCTGCGCGTCGAGGTGGCCGAGAAGTTCACCCGCGACTGCCACGAATTGGGCATCGGCATCCACGGCACCTTCATCCTGGGCCTGCCGGGCGAGACCCGCGAGACGATCCGCGAGACCATGGAATATGCCAAGCGCATCAATCCGCACACCATCCAGGTGTCGCTGGCCGCGCCCTATCCGGGCACCTTCCTCTACAATCAGGCGACGCAGAACGGCTGGCTGGATGCCGCCAATGCCGAACTGGTGACCGAAGACGGCATCCAGGTGGCGCCGCTGCACTATCCGCACCTCAGCCATGACGAGATCTTCAATTCGCTGGAGAAGTTCTACAAGGAATTCTATTTCCGGCCCGGCAAGATCGGCGCCATCGTCAAGGAGATGGTGACCCAGGAAGGCATGATGAAGCGCCGCCTGCGCGAGGGCGTGGAGTTCTTCCAGTTCCTGCGCGACCGCCAGAACGCGGCCTAAGCCCGATTTGAAACGGCTCATCGTCACGGCGGACGATTTCGGTGCGTCTTCCGAAGTCAATGAAGGTGTCGAACGCGCCCATCGTGACGGCATCCTGTCCGCCGCCAGCCTGATGGTGTCGGGCGAGGCCGCCGCCGATGCGGTGGCCCGCGCCCGCGCCCTGCCGTCGCTGCGGGTGGGCCTGCATCTGGTGCTGGTGGAGGGCCGCCCCGTCCTGCCGCCGCAGGTGGTGCCCGACCTGGTGGATGGCCGCGGTTTTTTCCGCACCGACATGGCCCGCGCCGGGGCGGCGATGTTCTTCCTGCCGCATGTGCGCCGCCAGCTGGCCGCCGAGATCGAGGCCCAGTTCGCCGCCTTCGCCGCCACCGGCCTGGGCCTGGACCATGTCAACGCGCACAAGCATTTCCATCTGCATCCCACCATCGCCGCGCTGATCGTGAAGACCGGCGCCGCCCATCGGGTGCGGGGCGCGCGGGTGCCGCTGGAGCCGCAGGCCGTGCTGGCGCGGATCGAACCCCACCGGCCGTCCGGGGTGGTGGCGTTGACCACCCCCTTTGCCCGCGCCCTGCGGGGCCGATTCCGCCGCGCCGGGATCGCCGCGCCCGATTCGGTGTTCGGCCTGGCCTGGTCCGGGGCGATGACGCCCGACCGGCTGGCGGGGTTGCTGCGGCATCTGCCGGACGGGCTGTCGGAAATCTACATGCACCCCGCCACCGGGCCCTATCCCGGCTCGGCCCCCGGCTACCGCTATGCCGAGGAACTGGCGGCGCTGACCGATCCGCGTATGCCCGGTCTGATTTCGCAGGAGCACATTCGGGTTGGCGGCTTCGGGGACTTTCCGGTACAATGACCCCCGCGCGCGGCTGACGCGTAATTGAGCAAAATCAAAGAGTTGATCGCAGGTCTGCCGGAGGATGGCGGCCCTGAAGTCCCACAACCCAGGACCGTCCCGTGAGCCAGGCCTTCGCCATTCCCCCCGATCTGTCCCGCGATACCGGAACCTGGCCGCAGCCGGGGCCGATCCGTTTCGGCAGCGACGAACACAAGCGGCTGTTCTGCAAGACCCTGCTGGACACCTTCGATCCCTATCGTCCGGCGGTGCTGGACTGGCCCCGGCTGGAGCCGGACGCCGAAAAGCGCATCACCTCGCTGCCGATCTGGGACATCGCGGTGCAGACCGAGAACAAGGCGGGCATGAATGTCTGCACCTATGCCGAGGGCGTGTCCGATCCCCTGCTGCGCAAGGCCATCGAACTGAACGGCTTCGAGGAACGGCGCCACCGCCATGTGCTGGCCAACCTGGTCGAAGCCTATGGCGTCAAGCTGGCGCCCGAGCCGGTGCCGCAGCGGCCCAAGGATCCCGAATGGGCCTTCCTGGTCACCGGCTATAGCGAGTGCATCGACAGCTTCTTCGCCTTCGGCCTGTTCAAGGCGGCCAAGGACACCGGCTATTTCCCGCCGGAACTGGTGCAGACCTTCGATCCGGTGGTGAATGAGGAAGCGCGCCACATCCTGTTCTTCGTCAACTGGATCGCCTGGCACCGCCGCAACATGCCCTGGTGGCGGCGGCCGTATTTCGAACTCAAGGTTCTCGCGGTCTGGCTGTTCCTGATCTATGAGCGCATCGGCATCGCCAAGGATGTCGGTCATGGCGAGCAGGACGCCAATTTCACCGTCAATGGCGCCGAGGCGCTGGGCTCGGACCTGAATGTCGGCGAACTGGTCGCCGTCTGCCTGGCGGAGAACGACCGCCGCCTGGCGCCGTTCGACCCCCGCCTCAAGCGCCCGCGTTTCGTGCCCTTCATGGCGCGTCTCGCCCTGACCGTCATCGGTCCGAAAAAGAAGAAAGCCGCCTGACATGAAAATCGGATCGCAGGAACACCGCGACACCTTCTGCAGCCATTTCATGCGGACCTATACGGAGTTCGATCCCGACACGCTGCCCTGGCCGGAGCTGGACGCCGAGGCGTTGCAGCGCCTCAAATCCGTGCCCTTCTGGGAGGAGGTTTTCTATACCGAGCGCCGCGCCGGGGCGATCGTGGCGGCCTTCAGCAAGACGGTGACCGATCCGGTGCTGCGCGAGGCCATCGAGCTTCAGGGCCTGGAAGAAGCGCGCCACGCCAAGCTGATCCGCGTGATGATCGAGAAATACGGCATCGACGCCGCCGAACGGCCGGTGGAGGACGTCAGCGACAATGTCGAGACGCGCTTCAAGGATTTCGGCTTCGGCGAATGCATGGATTCCTTCCTGGGCTTCGGCGTCTTCAAGATCGCCATGCAGTCGCATTTCCTGCCCAAGGAGATGTTCGCCATCTTCGAGACCCTGATGTACGAGGAAACCCGCCATATCGTCTTTTTCGTCAACTGGATGGCCTATCACCAGGCGCGCAAGGGCTTTCTGTCCCGCGCCATGCTGCCCTTGACCGACTTCCGCTATTACATGCGCGCCCTGGGGCGGCTGATCGGCACCGCCCGGCGCGGCGCCGAACAGAATGACGGCAAGGAATTCTCGGCCACCCAGGCCAGCGTCTTCCTGGACGGCTTCACCTTCCGCCGCTTCCTGGAAGACTGCTATTCCGAGAACCGCCGCCGCATGGATGCGTTCGACGCCGAGCTGCTGCGCCCCAGCTTCCTGCCGCAACTGGCGGAAACCGCGCTGGGCGCGATGCGCCTGTGGAGCTTCCGCGCCAAACCGTTGCCCGCCTGACGCTCCATGAAATGGGGCGTCACACTCGCGCTGCTGGCGGGGCTTGTCGCGGCAGTCTGGCTGGTCTGGGCCATCGGCTTCGACGACGTCTTCGCCGCCGTCGCGCGGGCGGGATTCAGCGGATTGCTGCTGCTCTGCCTGTATGCGCTGCTGGTGTTCGTGCCGCTGGCGCTGTCCTGGGAATGCCTTCTGCCGCGCGGCCAGCGCCGCCCCTTCCGCCACCTGTATGTGGCGCGGCTGGTGCGCGATTCCATCGCCGAGATCTCGCCCTTCTCGCCGGTGGGCGGGATGGTCGCGGCGGCGCGGCTGGTGATCCTCAAGGGCATGAACCCCGGCTATGCCGCGGCCTCGGTCGCCGCCGACGCCACCACCGAGGCGATGGCCCAGGTGGCCTTCCTGGCGCTTGGCCTGGCGGTGGGGCTTTCGGTGTTCCAGGGCATGGACGGCACCGGCACCCTGACGGCATTGATGGTGGGCATGTTGCTGCTGGCGGTGCCGGGCATCACGGGGCTGATCCTGCTGCAGAAGCGCGGTGTCGGTTTTGCCGCCAAAATCGCCGCCCGCTTCTTTCCCCAGGCCGGACGCGGTATCGGTTTCGGTGAGGCCATCCGCGCCATCTATGCTTCGCCCCGGCGGCTGGCGGCCTCGGCCTCGCTGCATCTGCTGGCCTGGATCGGCGCGGGCGGCGGGGCTTTCATCTCCTTCCGCCTGATGGGCGGCGAGATCACCCTGCTGGAAGCCATCGCGCTGGAAGCCATGCTGTCCACCTTGCGCTCCATCGCCACCTTTGTGCCGGCGGCGGTGGGCGTGCAGGAAGCCGGATACGCCATGCTGGCCACCCATTTCGGCCTGCCGGCGGAAATGGGGCTGGCGGTGTCGCTGCTGAAACGGGCGCGCGAGATCGTGCTGGGCGTGCCCGCCTTGCTCTATTGGCAAAGCGTGGAAGGGCGAACCGCGTTGCGCGATGCCGACCGCGACGCCGACCGCAACGCCGGAGAAGCGGCGCATGACTGACATCGCGCTGGTCACCGGAGCATCGGGTTTCGTCGGCTCCGCCGTGGCGCGGGCGCTGGTGGCGCGCGGGCTGCATGTGCGGGTGCTGATGCGGCCCACCGCCAGCCGCGCCAATATCGAAACCCTGGATGTCGAGCCGGTGACCGGCGACATGCGCGATCTTGACAG
>Ga0066256_1004386_pt1 | contig 12622 bp, 1 predicted proteins | sample ThiBio_1000_biof_FD_87107 | JGI IMG/M metagenome (GOLD analysis project Ga0066256, IMG submission 87107) | Wastewater bioreactor microbial communities from Cape Town, South Africa - Thiocy_expt_1000_biof (version 2) | ecosystem: Engineered > Bioreactor > Thiocyanate-remediating >...
CTCTTGGGCAGAGTCTGCAGGGTGATGGTGGTCGTGGGTGATGGGTGTGTTGACAGGCACAAGTAAAGATCAAGGAAGCGGCAAAGGGCATGGACATTAAGCAGCCAACAAGTACCCGCGCAAGTGAGGCACCCGCACGACGCGGTAACAATCAGAACAGTGCCAGCACTCGCAACAAGCAGTAGCAAACCAGTAGGGAGACCGGTACCCTTCTCCTCACGACCCCCACCTCCAGATCAGACACGAAGGAACAAAAGGAGCAAACAAGTATGAGGGGCACACTCGCCGTGAGTGAGGGGCACTGAAGCGACCCATCAAAGCAGCCAGTACCGGCACGGTGGTACCACAGTAGGGAGCGAGAGGAGATCTCCTCACGACCTCCCGCCTCCCCAGACAGCAGTCCAGATAGGGAGGAGCCCAAAGGGCAAGCCAGGCGTGAGTACAAGGGGCACGCCTTCCACACTCGCCACACTAGCTGCGAGAAAGGGACCTACCCGGCGTCAGCCAGTAATGGTACGGTGGTACCACAGGAGGGATTTCGCGCGATTCGGCCAACCTTGGGAACGCGCCGCGCCGGTCTGGTGACGCCCGAATAGTGAAAGCGAGGCGGCCGAGGCCGCCTGAGACAGTGGCCCGCCCCGCGGGACCAAAGAATGCGCGCACCTCCGGTATTCACAGTAGGCAGCAAGTAGGGAGCGAGAGAGGAGAGAGAGAACGGCCTCAGATACACCCCAACGACCCCTCAAAACTGGTCATTTACATCAACGAAAAATGACACCCAAGCCTGCCCAAACCCCACCACGCACGGAATAACAACGTACATAGACTCGCTTCACAACGCGCGTATAATTACGTGCGACCGCGGCGTCGTTGGCGCACCCGACCCCGCGTATCCAAATTCCGCGTGCGGGCGTGGGGAAGTCAAAAGCCTGATCGTATTTCAGTAGGCAGCGAGAGGCAACTTTGGCCGCCTCCACCGCGCCGTAGGCAGAGCCTACCAACTGGTAGCCGGTGGCACCCTGTTGGAAACCTGTGGTTGTGTGTGCGCGCGTTGTGGTATTTGGTGAAGTATTGCGGAAATGTGGTGAAATGTGTTTGCGAATAGATACAAGTTAAAGCTGAAAAGAATAAGAAGAAAGGGTTCCTGATTAAACGAGTGGGTTAATTAATGCGGGCACGATGTCCCAATTAACCCACTATAAACCCCCATTTTCCAAAAATCGGAATTACCGCATTTCACGTGCTGCGACTGCACTCATACCACCGTTGCGCTCCAAATAATCGGCGCTTTCACACTGCACCGTTCCTTTTTGTTACTACCCCGTATATCAATTTTTCATTTTTTCACCCCCACCTACCCCTCCCATCCGTTGGCGCCTCTGCGCGCCTACTCAACTTTGGACGCACCGTGCGTGGCCTGCAGGCACCCTTGGTGGCTCCCCAGTGGCTAAGCGAACTCTTTACAAGTACCTCTTTGTCGGTTCCGTCGCTGGTGCTCACTCGCGAGGTGCTTGGTACGACACACGACGCTCAAGTTGCAACTGACGACGGCGACTCCTCTGCGCGCCTTCTCAGCTTTGGACGCGCCGTGTGTGGGCGGCAGCCACTCTTGGCGTGTTTTGCACTGTATCTGGGTTGTCTGTCTGGCCTGCCACCCTTGCCTCCTCCTGACCGGCCGCAGTTGCAGCCGCAAGGGCGGCCGAAAACCATCGAGTCGCCGTTGGCGCCTCTGCGCGCCTACGCAACTTTGGTACCACCGTCTGTGGGCTGCCGCCACTCTTGGAGCCCAGTCTGAGTCCTAGCGGGTGAAGTCAGTTAGTAGCTTTCGGTTGCCGGTCTGGCTGTTCGCCATCGCCTCCTCCGCCTCGCTTGAGCTGCGTCGGACTCTTCAGTCACAACCACCACCGCCGTCAACGACCTCATCACACCCACTGACCTTCGTCCTCTTGGTGGTGGCAGCCGTCGCACTTGTTAGCCCCTCTAGCATCGACTCTGCTGCCCTGTCGCTGAACGGTCTACTCTAGTTCCAAACAACGGCGGCGCCATGGCCGACAGCGGCGCATCCCTCCGCGCCGGCGCGCCGGCACGCCTAGCGGGCGGCCGGTCGTCCTCATTCTCCTCTCCCGGCCCCACCTCCGGTCCCGCCGCCACAACGACTCCCCGCGGATCCGCTGCCGGCGCCGGCGGCTTCCTTCCGTCGCCAGCCCGCGTCACGGCGGCCGCCCCGGTCGCCACCGCCGCTGCCCCCGCCGCCGTCGCTCGCACAACAACAACGCCCACACCCACACCTGCCGCTACCGTCGCCACGCCATTAGCATCCACACCCACGCCCACGCCCGCACTTGGCGCCATTGTGGTGGTGGCAGATGACGACGCCGACGCATGGGGCACGCTGACGTCGCCGCCACATGCGTTATCACCGGCACAAGCGTCACCTGCGCCCGCGATGGCACCCCTGCGGCCGCCGTCACCTGGTAGAGTCACCTCACCGCACGGCTCCCCCTCCACGCCCGTCCCCGCGCTGCACATGGCGGCGGTGGCAGCGGCAACCGCGGCAGCCGCCGCCGCCACGCCACCCCTGCCTACCACCGCCTCCTCCTCCGCCTCCAGCCATCGCCGCCGGTCATCCGCCGGCGGCGCCACCGCGGCCGCGGCAGCGGCTGCTGCAGCTGCGAATGCCACTCACACCCCCGGCGGCGGAAACGGTAGTACACCCAAGCCCGCCTTCTTCTCGCCGCCTACCGGCGTGGCAGCCACGGCGCGGACGAGCAGCAGCGCCACGCACTCCCGGCGCACCAGCGGCGCCTCCTCCACCGCTGCTGCTGCCGCTGCTGCCGCAGCAACGTCTGCCGCTGCCGCCGCCACTGCTCGCGCCGCCTCCACCACCGCCCGCGCGCCGCCACCCGTCGTCGCCGTGGCGCCGCCGGCGGGCATGCGCGCCGCCAGCACGGCGCGCAGCAGCGTGGGCGGTGTGGCCGCGCGCTCCTCGTCGCGGCAACGTGAAGGCGGCGTGGGACCTGCACCTGGCACCACCACCACAAACACTGCTGGTCGCACCGCCTCCACTGCACGCAGCGCTGGCAGCGCGGCGGCCCGGTCAGGTAGTGCCCAACGCGGCGCTGCTGCCGCCGGTGGCGACGTTGATAGTGACATTGGTAGCATGCTGGGCGGTGAGCTATCAGCGGCGGGTGCGCCACCCCGAACGCCCTCCGTGCGCCGCGTTCCGTCTGGCGGCGGCGGCGGTGGCGGCATAGGGTTTGCGTCGCCGCCGCTGGCACCCCGCTTTGCACCGCCTGCCGCTGCCGCCGCCGCCCCACCAGTAGCAACAACAGTAGCAGCGCCACTGCCGCCGTCCACGACGCTCGCGCCACCCACGGACTCCGTCATTGTGGCGTGCCGCGTGCGGCCACTGAACCGTAAGGAGGCGGAGGCGTCGTCGGCGGGCGCGGATGTGGGCAACCCCGCCGTGTTTGCGCGCGCGCGGTGCGTGGAGGCGGCGGAGGAGGCGCACACCGTGTCGGTGTATGCTACTGACGTGCTGCCGGGCCACCCGGCGTACGACTCCTCTGGCGCGCTGGCGCTGCACAACAAGCCGTTCCACTTCACGTTTGACCGCGTGTTTGACATTGGCGCCACACAGGCGGCGGTGTACGATGCGGTGGCACGGCCCATCCTGGACGGCGTGCTGCAGGGGTACAATGGCTGCATCCTGGCCTACGGCCAGACGGGCAGCGGCAAGACGCACACCATCTCGGGCGCGCTGACGCAGGGTGAGTTGCGCGCGTTGGCGGCGGGCGACCTGTCGCTGGAGCCGCCGCCAGGGTGGGCACCACCACCCGCAGCGCTGCTGGCGCTGGGGGCTGAGGATGACACGCCGCCAGCGGCGCGCGCTGGAATCCTGCCGCGCCTCATTGCTGGCCTATTTGCTGCCATCAATGCCGCCGACGCTGCCGGCTCCGACTTCACACTCACCGCCACCAGCGTGGAGATCTACCGCGAGGTCATCCGCGACCTGCTGGCGGGTATGGACGGCCTGGGCGGCGGGCGCGGCGTCGGCGATGATGGTTCGTCGCTGGCTGACCTGGACACGGGCGACGGCGGCACTGTGGCGTCGGGGCGGCCGTCGATGGGAGGGCGCGAGAGCCTGGGCGGCATGAGCATTGGCAGCGCTAGCGTACCGAGCCGGATGGCAGGCAGCCTGGGTGGCGGCGGCGGCACTATCGACTCCAACAACCTGGCCATTCGGGAAGACCCCGAGAAGGGCGTGTACGTGGCGGGCGCCACGACGGTGGGCATCACCAGCCCCGCCGACGTGTATGAGTGTCTGAACCTGGCGAACCGCAACCGCGCGGTGGCGGCGACCGGCATGAACGCGCAGTCGTCGCGCAGCCACTCCGTGTTCCAGCTCATGGTGACGCGCCGGCACACGGACGGCGACCTGTCCACCACGCGCTCCACCCTGTTCATCGTGGACCTGGCGGGCTCCGAGAAGGTGGACAAGACGGGCGCGACGGGCGAGCGGCTGGCGGAGGCACAAAAGATTCTGTTCTCGCTGCACGCGCTGGGCAACGTCATCAACGCGCTCACCGACTCGCGTTCCACCCACATCCCGTACCGCGACTCCAAGCTGACGCGCCTGCTGCAGGACTGCCTGGGCGGCAACTCCAAGACCTGCCTCATTATGGCGTGCAGCCCTGCCGCCTACAACCGTGAGGAGACCATCTCCACGCTGCGCTTTGGCCTGCGTGCCAAGCGCATGGTCAACAAGCCCAAGGTGAACGTGGACCTCACGCCCGCCGAGATGCGCCACCGCCTGGCGGCGCAGGAAGCGGAGCTGGCGGACCTGCGTGCGCAGCTGGCCGCCCGTGGCGGTGCCGGCGGCGGTGGTGGTGGTGCAGCAGCAGCTGCGGCGGAGCCAGTCGACCTGGAAGCCACGGCGCTGGTGCAGGAGCTGCGCGCGGAGCTGGCAGCAGTAGGTGCGCGGCTGGACACAGCGGTAGATGACTGCGATGCCGCCAAGGCAGCTGCCGCGGCTGCCACCGCGGACGCAGCGTCGGCAGCGGCACACACGGCTGCCGCTGCCGCCGCCGCTGCTGCTGAAGCACAGGACGCCATGGTGCGTACTCTGCGGGGCATTGCCGCTGCCGTGGAGTGGCGTGCTGGTGCGGTGGCAGAGGAGACCGCGGCGGCAGCTGCGGCAACGGCCGCTGCAGCAGGTGCCGGCGACGCCGCAGCTCCGCCGATATTGCCCACCTCCCCCGCCTTCCGCATGCGCTCGATGTTGACGGGCGACGGCGGCGGCGGCGGTGGAGGTGTGCCAACCCCCGGCCTGCACGCGGCGCCCAGCTTCCGATCTCCGCGCATGTCCATGCGCCGCACGCGTGCCGCGTTGCCTGCGCTGCCGCCTCTTGATGGCTGGCTGGCGCCTGTGCCGCGGCCTGACGCGGAGCGCGGTGCAACGCCCGCCACGCCTCATAGCGGCGCGAGCGAGGCAGGCGGCGACGACGCCGCCCTCATGTTGTCGCCCTCTCCCGTTGCCGCCGCCCGTGCGCTGCCTGCCGCGCCACCCGCGATTGTGCCACCGTCACTGCGCATTGAGGCGCCGCCGCCACTGCGCCCGGCTGTGGGCGACGTGCTGGCTGCCATTGCCGCGCTGTGGGGGTCTGCCGACGCTGCACTGCGGCGTGTCGGCACGGCGGCTGCCGAGGACGCGGAGCGCGCGATGGCGGCTGCGGAGGTCGCACGCGCAGCAGCGGCTGCGGATGCGGCGGCAGCGCGCGAGCGCACGGCTGAGCTGCAGGCAGCGCTGGCTGCTGCCACCGCTGCCACCGCGGCGGCGCTGGAGGAGGCGGCGGCGGCGCGCGCAGCGGCGGACCACGTGACGGAAGAGAAGGAGGCCGCCGCTGCTGCGGCTGCCGCGGCGTCGGCGGCTGCAGAGCAGGCTGCGGTGGCAGCTGCCGCCGCTGCCGACAGCGAGACCGCTGCACTGCGCAGCCAGCTGGCGGTGCGGGATGCCGACATGGCGCGCGCAGCCGCCGCGGCTGCCGAGTCCGCCGCAGCACTGGAGGCGTGGCCGGGCCGTGCAGCGGAGCAGGTAGCCACCGCACTCGCTGCAGCTGCCGCCCGCGCAGCCACTGCAACAGCTGCGGCAACCGAAGAGGCGGACCGCGCGGTGGCGCGCGAACGGGCGGCCCGCGAGTCGGCGGAGGCGGCGGTGCACGAGGCGCGAGCAGGGTGGGACGCTGACGTGGCACGCGTGCGGGCTGCCAAGGATGCAGAGGCGGCGGCCGCGGTGGAGGCGGCGCGCAGTGCGTTGCAGACGGAGGTGGAGCGCGTGCAGGCGCGCGCGGGCCGCGAGGCGGAGGGCTTCGAGCGCACCATCGCCGCGCTGCGGGAGGAGCGCACCGCGGCGGCGGGCCGGCTGGAGGAGGTGCACCGGCGGCGCGAGGCGGCCGAGACGACGGTGGCGACGCTGACGGTGCGGGCGCGCGAGCTGGAGGGCGCGCTGAGTGCAGCACGCGCGGCGGCGGGGCGCGACGCGGAGGACACCGCGGCGTTGCGCAAGTCGCTGGCTGCCGCCACCGCTGACGCCGCCAGTCTGCGTGAGTCACTGGCGCGCGCGAGCGCCGGCGCAGATGCCACCTCTGCGGAGGCAGCGCGCCTGACGGCCGAGTTGGCGGCTGCGCGGGAGGCGGCGGCCACCAGCGAGGCAGCGCTGGCAGCATGGCCCGGTAAGTCGGCGACCGCCGTGGCAGCGGCGGTGGCAGAGGTGTCGGCACGCGAGAGCGCGAAGGCGGCGGCAGCACGGACGGAGGCGGTAGCTGCCGTGGCGTCAGAGCGCGCAGGGCGGGAGGCCGCGGAGGCGGCGGCGCGGTCGCTGCGCGGGGAGTGGGAGGCAGACGTGGCACGGCTGGTGGCAGCCAAGGACTCCGATGCGCGCACATCGGTGGACGCCACGCGCAGCGCGCTGCAGGGTGAGCTGGACCGCGTGCGTGAGCGCGCCGGCCGCGACGTGGCGGCGCTGGAGGCGCTCATTAGCAGCCTGCGGGAGGACCGCACGGGCCTGGCGGCGGCGCTGGAGGCCTTGACACGCGAGCGGGACGCGGGTGTAGCAGCCGCGGCAGCGGCGGCGGCGCGTGTCAGCGAGACAGAGGCAGCACTGGCGACGGCGCGCGCTGCGGTGGCGCGTGAGACGGAGGCCGCTGCGGAGGCTCGCAAGGCAGCGGCGGCGTCGGCAGCGGAGGTGGCGGTACTGGCCGCGGCGCGCGACGCCGCGCTGCGCACCGCCGGCGACGCGGAGGCGCTGCGTGCGGAGGTGGCAGGCGCGGCACGCACCGCTGCCGATGCGCAAGCTGCTGGCGCCGCGCTGCAGGCGCACCTGGACGGCTGGCCCGCCAAAGCACAGGGCATGGTGGCACGCGCGGTGGCGGAGGTGGTGGAGCGTGAGGCAGCCAAGGCGGCGGCGACGGCAGAGGACGCAGGGCGTGCACTGGCGGCGGAGCGGCGTGGGCGAGAGGCGGCAGAGGCGGCGGTGCGCGAGGTACGCGCGGAGTGGGACGCCGATGTGGCGCGGCTGCATGCTGCGAAGGAGGGCGAGCTGCGCGCCGCTGCCGCCGCCGCACGTGCTGCATTTGATGCCGAGACGGCGCGCCTGCGCGAGCGTGCCGCTGGTGAGGCGGCTGCAGCAGCCGCCGCCGCTGCCACGCTGCGGGCTGACCGCGACGACCAGCTGCGGCGCGTGACGGAGCTGGCGGCGGCGGTGGATGCCGCCACCGTTGGCGCCGCCACCGCGGCGGCGCACATCCGTGACGCAGAGGCAGCTGCCGCCGCTGCAACGGCGAACGCGGAGCGGGAGGCGGCGTCCGCTGCCGAGGGGCGCAAGCTGCTCGCAGCCGCCACAGAGGCATCGCGTGCCGCTGCGACGCGCGTCAGTGACGCGACGGCACGCACCGCAGAGGCGCAGGCTGCCACATCACGCGAGCGCAGCCGCGCTACCGCTGCCGAGGCAGCGGCGCGCGCGGCGACAGCTGCTGCGGCAGACGCAGAGGCGCGGCGGGCGGCAGCAGTGGCTGACGCCGAAGCCGGCGCAACAGCCGCAGCGGCAGCGCTGGCGGAACTGGAGCGCGAGCTGGAGGCAGCGGCGGCAGACAAGGCGGAGCTGGAGGGCGCGGTGGCGGCGGCTGAGGCGGCGACGGCAGACGCACTGGCAGCGGCGGCGGCACACAACGAGACGGCACGTGCAGCCACAGCAGACGCAGAGGCGGCCCGTGCTGCAGCGGCGGCCGCCAGTGAGGCAGAGCGGAGTGCACGTGCTGCTGCAGCTGCCGCGATCGGGGCGCGCGACGCTGCGGTTGCAGCAGCTGCAGCGGCGACTGCAGACGCTACCAGTGCACGGGCGGAAGCGGCAGCAGCCGCCGCCACCGCAACGGCAGCACGTGAGACATGCGCAGCGGCGGAGGCCGGCGCCGCTGCGGCAAGTGCTGAGGTGCGGCGGTTGACGTCGGCGCTGGCGGCGGCGGAGGAGGCCACGGTGGATGCGGTGGCTGCCAGTGCCGCACGCGTCGCAGAGGCCCATGCATCAGCAGCTGCCGCCCGGGCGGCTGCCACCGCCAAGGTTGTGACACAGACGACGCTGCTGGAGGCGCGTGAAGCAGAGATTGCGGCGCTCACCGCCTCCGTTGCGTCGCTGCAGGTACAGGTTGCGGTTGGTACCGGTGGCGGCAGCGGTGGTGGCGGCGGCGGAGCCGGCAGCGGAACCGGGGGTGGTGGCGGCCCACGGATTCACAGCAGCGCCAGCTTCATGCTGTCGAGCGGCGGCACGGTGGCTGCGCCGCTGGTAGCTGCGACAAGTGGCCCGAAGGGGGTAGCAGCGGCAGTGACATCGTCCAGCGGCGTGAGCACGGCGCGGGAGCGGTCGGCGCGGCTGCCCATCCCTGCCATGCCGCCCGACATCCCGCCGGAGGTGCTGTGGGAGGTGAACCTGAGCCTGGTGAGCCAGATCGAGGGCCTGTCGTCACGCATGTTGGACGCGCAGTCCAAGAACGAGCAGCTGACGCAGGACATGACCACCATGTGCCACCGCGTGGTGGCGTTGGAGATGGAGGCCAGCACGGCGCGCGAGGCGGCGGCGACCGCCAACGACTCGCACGCTGCCGTGGTGGAGCACATGCAGAAGCAGATGGGGGAGCTGGAGGCAGACCTGCGCATCACCAACAAGCAGTACCTGGAAGCCAAGGCGCGCGCAGAGGTACGTGCGGCGGAGGCAGCGGATCTGGCGCGCAAGCTGGCAGCCGCAGGAAGCGGCGGCGGCGTAGACGCGGGCGTTGGGCGCGCGTACGACGCGGTGCGCGCTGCTGGCATTGCTGGCAGCCCGCCGCCGCGGGGCGGCCCTGTGGTGTTCAAGTCAGGCGCCGACGGCGGCTCGTCACGCTACCGCCTGCCCGTCATCCGAGGCGGCGCGGGGTCCCCCACCATGGCTGCACGCAGGCTTGATGGCGGTGGTGGTGGTGGAGCTGCGCCATTCTTCTCGCCTGGCGCCTCTAGCACCGCGGCACAAGCCCCTACTCCCCCCACTCCAACGCATTCCAACCTCGTCACCTCCGCCGGCAGCTTCCTGTCGCGCGCGCTGGGCGGCCTTACCGGCGGCGGCGGTGGTGGCGGCCGCGGTGGCGGCAGCGCAGCTGCTGCTGCGCACGACAGTGACGGCGAGGGCGAGGCCGCGGTGGTGGTGGACACCTCCACGCCGGCGGGGATGGCCAGCTTGTCGTAGTGGTTGTACCTTGTGCCCACCCGGTTGTTCTAGTGTCGTTGTCTGTGTATCATAGTGCATGGGCACAGGCTTCAACGACGCTGCGTGCAGGTCGCATGGGCGCGCGCACCGCAATCGAGTGGGTGGAACATAAAAACGGAGTAGGGGGGGCACACAAAGGGCACAGGCAGGCAGGCGCACACGCGGGGAGTCACATGACATGAATACTGGTACAGCACCGGTCACACCGACTTGGTGGTGGTGGGGCTGCGCGCCGCTGCCATCGGGTTGACCATGGTGGTGGTGGAGGTGCGTGAGACGGGCAGCTTGGCGCCGTCGCGGGTGGAGATCTTGCGCACGATGGTGGTGCCCACGTAGAAGTAGCGCTTGACGGCGAGGAGGGCGGCAATGATGGTGCCGGAGATACCCAGCGTGGAGCCAATCAGGGTGAGGACGGACTGGCGCGTGGAGGAGATGTGCACCTCAGTCCACGACGCGGTGCGGAAGAGGACGACCGCCATGGGCGCGGCAAGGCGCTGCACCTGCCACGTATTGGCGGCGGTGCCCTGGTGGCAGGTGGAGAAGTCGCTGTTGTAATACTCGTTGGGGTCGGCGCGCGTCCAGGGGAGCGTGACGGTGGTGTTGTCACACAGCAGGGTGGGCCGGCGGCGCTGCACGTAGGCGAGGTAGTTGGCAGGGCCGCCGGTGGCGGTCGGGTCGGTTTGCGCCGCGGTGGGCTTCATCCACATGGCGCTGGTGGAGCCGACGCCGCCACGCAGCGGCTCCGCGCAGTACAGCCCGCAGCCGTGCTGCGCCTGCATCATGGCGGCAATGGAGTTGGCATTGACGCGCGCATTCTGCCAGCCCCACAGCGCGGCGCGCACGTCAGGCGTCACTACGGTACCGGGCAACATGTTCTCGTGCACCGCCTGCCCCGTGGAGGTGTGGATGGCGGTGTACACGGCTGTGAGGCGCGCCAGCAGGCCCGCGTCGGTGACGTTGAGCGTGAGGGGTCCCACGCGGGTGGGCGGCGGTAGGGAGGAGAGGGCAGCGCGCGCCGCCTGCGCTGCGGTGCAGGTGGGCACCGGCCAGCCCGCCGTCACGGTGGACGCCTCGTCGCAGCCGTGCATAAAGTCGTCGTTGGTGGGCGGCAGCATGTCTGACAGGATGGAGTCGGTGTCTGCCTGGAAGTCGGCCCAGCTGCCGCCCCACCCCGCCGCCACCGTGATGTTGTACAGCTCCTGCAGCTCCGTGAATGTGACAAAGTACAGGTCGCCGCACGCCGCCAGCGGCAGCACGCGGTTGCCGGCGCCGTAGCCGTAGTAGTTCAGCGCGTCGTTGTGCGTCATGAGGCCGGACGTGACAGATGCCGTGGCCTCCACCACGGGCGCGCTGCCGTTTGCGAAGGTGGTGCGCGTTACGTCCACCGCGTACGCGATGAACGGCATTTGCGGGTTGGCGGAGGTGGTGTACGACATGGTGCGCGCAAACCACTGCCACACCTGCAGCTCGGAGGAGAAGGGGCTGCCGCCCAGCGTGCTCACGCCCTTGTGCACCCGGATGCGCACCGGCGCGGTGATGAGACCGTCGGGCGTGGGCAGGATGGCGTGCGACAGCTGCGCGGCGGCGGCCGCCTCCGTGGAGCGCGTCACGTACGTGCTCCAGTTGAAGTACGGCGGCAGCGGCAGCACGTAGCCCATGCCGGCGGTGGAGGGGTAGGCGTTGATGGACGCGGAGGACACGACGTCAGGAAAGGGGCACAGCGGCACGGGGTCCAGGTGTACCGTGGTTGCGGGCGCAGCAGCGGCGGCGGCTGCGGCAGCGTGCCACACGTCGTCAGGCGACACGTCGGGTGCCAACAACTGCGTACGCACGCGGCCAGGCAGCGCCGCACTCGTGCTGCCGGCCCCCGCAATGGCCGCCATGTCTGCTACCGGGTCGCCAGCAAAGGGCGGCGGCGGGGCCGCACCCAGCGCCGTCAGCGGCTGCCCCGCACCCACCCAAGTCGCCTCCGGCTGCACTGACATGTCGCCCGCCAGCGCCTTAAACCGCAGCAGCTGGAACGCGTCGCTCGTGCCTCCAATCACGCTGGGCGGCACGCCCTGCGCCACCTCCACCGCGTACACCGCGGGCGACGTGTAGGCGGTAATCCAGGGAATGAGGGCAGAGCGATTGGCGGCGCGCGGCACCGCATTGGTGCATGTCGTGCCCGCCAGAGTGGGCACAAACTGGAAGCCTGTGGGCGGCGCGATGCGGCCGCCCGACAGCGGGCAGAACGGGTTGGCGTTGCCGCCGGCGTCTCGCGTGGTGCACGACACCGACACCTGCAGCGGCGCCATGTCGTCCATGTTGCGCACCGTCGGCTGCGCCACGTCCGGCAGCGTGGCATTGTTGGTGAACACCAGCGCAAAGTAGATGGCCAGCACAACGGGCACCAGCAGCGTCATCACGCCGCCCAGCCACGTCTTGCTCTCATTCATCATCGCCTCCAGCTTGGGCGGCATGTACACCAGGATGTCCACCATGGGCAGCACGCGCGCTGCCAGCCCTGGTTTCCCTGCCCCAGCCGCTGCCGCTGCCGTTGAACTCGCCATTGTGGCGCCGGTGCCAGACCTCCGCCCACCAGTACCGGTGGTGGGCGTGGCGTTTGTTGACGCTACCGCCATGCTGCCCAGCCCGGGCGCCACTGCCGTTGCGCCACTGGCGCCGTGCCCGCGTGCAGTCAGCTCAATCCCTACTCCGCCCACTGTTGGGGCTAATGTTGCCTCCGTTGCTGGAGCCGCCTCGGCGTAGGCGTCGGCGTCGGCGTCCGCGCCGCCTTCCTCTTCTTCCGCCAGCTCCGCCAGCAACTCGTCCTCGGCCTTGACGCCGCCC
>Ga0066256_1003026_pt1 | contig 12621 bp, 12 predicted proteins | sample ThiBio_1000_biof_FD_87107 | JGI IMG/M metagenome (GOLD analysis project Ga0066256, IMG submission 87107) | Wastewater bioreactor microbial communities from Cape Town, South Africa - Thiocy_expt_1000_biof (version 2) | ecosystem: Engineered > Bioreactor > Thiocyanate-remediating >...
CATTATCACAATAATTTCATTAGTGCCTAATGCACCGAGAAGCGTAGTATTAAACATGCTTTTATATTTTGAGGTGTAAAGTAAATTTTTGCGGGAGTTTATTATAGTTTTTCTGCTGAATCCGATAAAAGTATCGTTGAAACGGCAGAATCAATCGGTAGAGATGTTTGTGCTTTCGGGCTTGATGCTGGTGGGAGTATGGAACGGCTATTTTAAAGGCTATTTTTTATTTTGCATAAAAAGCTCGCAACTGGTTTACTTTTGTGAAGTATTTTAATTTTGACTATGACGACAATAATAGTGGATGATAATAAAATTGCCCGTGCTACCATGTGGCAGCTTGCCAGCCAGGTAAAAGATCTTACAATTTTAGGCGAATTTGAAAGCTCTCTTGAAGCATATAATTTTCTGAAGGAGCAATCTGTAGATCTGTTATTACTCGACATTGAGATGCCCGGCTTATCAGGGATTGAGCTAACGAAAAATTTGGGATCAAATAAACCTGTGATTGTTTTTACCACATCCAAAAAGGAGTACGCGTTAGAGGCATTTGAGTTGAATGTGGCTGATTATATTGTTAAACCTGTCACTCCTGCCCGCTTTTTACAGGCAATCGATCGGGTTCGGGAAATTATTCAAAGCAAAAAAGAGAAAATTCAAACCAATAAAGACGAATTTCTTTTTATAAGAGATTCCAATATTGTACGGCGCATAAAATTTGATGAGATATTGTATGCTGAAGCAATGGGTGACTACGTAAAATTACACACCCCTCAAAAATTTTATGCCATACACAACCGTTTGGCGGAAGTTGAAAACAGGCTGCCCGCAAACCGGTTTATACGCGTTCACCGTTCATATATTGTGGCTGTTTCAAAGATTGATACCATTCAGGACGGGGCTTTGATTCTTAATGGAAAACCTGTGCCTGTGGCTGATGCCTATCGGGCTGCTTTGAACAAGCGGATGAATGTACTTTAAGAGCCTGTTTAAGAATTTAGATATTTACCGGTTTGTTAGAAATAGTTTAGCCGATTGCCGCAGATGCGCAGACTAACCGGCGTCCCTGGCAGTTTTAATTATTGAGGAATTAAAATTTAAACGGCTCTCAATTTTCAACTTATTTTTATACTATTTCACCGATTGAATTTGCCTGTTCAACGAATGCTTAAACTTTTTGCCTCATGGTAATTGTATTTTTATTCCACAATTAAGAAGAGATAATCTCAGTCGATTTTTTCATAAGCAGTTAGTTAGATAACCGGGCTGTATTTTCATACGGCCCTATTTTTTTTGCTTTACCCATTCGGCTATTAAAAATGCCTTTTCAACGATTCACTAAACGCCAACGCATTGTTAAAATGTACTTTCGGTTAAAATAATTTTAAGGCTTTGTTCAGGCAATTGAACCCCAGGGAATAAATATCCCCAATACAACATGAAAATGAAACAGATTATACTATTTATTTTGCTTTCGCTGTTACTAATGGTGCTGAGTTACTTTTTCTTAGAGATGCTTGAGGGAAAGCCTTCCTGGTTATACCTTCTCCCAATTGCAATTCTTATTATTTGTGATATCATATTTTTGACGAACTTATTTATAAAGTTTGCAAAACCTCCCGGCAATAAAAATTAATTTATTTAATTTGCCTTTTTCCTAAAAGTACTTTCACGTATGAGCCGGTTACTAAGATATCTACTACTGGTAATTTTTTTTACGGCAATTTTAGTAATCGTCTTTCTGCAATTCAATTCCAACAGGAATATTGACCTTTTAATCTCAGGCAATGATGAAATTCTTGCTGAGCTTGACCTAAAAAATAACCTGCAAAAATTAAATACAGATTTGTTTACGCTCGAAAGTAAAATCAAAGGAATCGTAATCAAAGGCCAGCCTGTAAGCGAAGACACATTGAGGCCCGATTTCGATAGCATTGAAAAACTTTCGCTACAAATTAACCGCGTTTATGATTCGGAAACAGCAAAACCCAACGGAGATTTTAATCGGCTTGTCAGCGAAAAAATTCTGGCAAATCAGGCCATTCTTGACACTTTTTCAGTCAAAGGAAAGAAAGCCGCTGAGCAATTGATTGTTACCAATAAATCCAGAATAGTAACCAATCAAATAGAAAATGAGGCGAGAAGGCTTGATGAAATACACGAAGCATCGGCACGCAAACTAATTGAGGAGGCCGACAAAAACGGCAGAAAGGCAAAGACAATGGGAATCATTGTTGCACTTATTGCAGCTGCGGCAAGCATCTTCACGTTTTTGTATATTACTTTTAAATTTCGGGAACAACAAATTTTAATAAAGCAACTTGATGATTCTGAAAAAAAAGCCAGGGAGGCCGCGCGTATAAAGGAAAATTTTATGGCCAACATGAGCCATGAAATCAGAACGCCGATGAACGCCATTTTGGGGTTTACGAATATACTTAAACGTAAAAACCTCGATGAAGAATCGGCGAGGCATGTTCAAACCATTAAAAATAGTAGCGAGAACCTGCTTCATATTATTAATGATATCCTTGACCTTTCAAAAATTGAGGCCGGAATGCTCAGAATTGAAACTGCGCCATTCAGTATTCGAAATGTGATTCATTCCGTGGAAGCAATGTTCAGGCCTCCCATTGAAGAAAAAGGACTCCGTTTTAATGTAACTGTCGATGATTCATTGCCAAATATGCTTGAAGGTGATGCAACGCGGCTTTCGCAAATTTTGATCAACCTTCTTGCAAATTCACTAAAATTCACAAACATTGGCAGCATCAGCTTATCAGTAAAGGATATTGACCATACCGGTTCTACGGTCAATATCGGCTTCGGTGTGTCCGATACGGGTATTGGCATTGAGGAAAAGAATCTTAATGCAATTTTCGAAAGGTTTCAGCAGGCAGAAGATTCCGTGACCCGAAAATATGGTGGAACGGGATTGGGTTTGTCGATCGTTCAGGAACTGGTAGCATTGCAGCATGGTGAAATCACGGCCCAAAGCGAGGCGGGCTAAGGCGCTTCTTTTTTCGTGGTGGTACCCTTCAAAATAGCCGGTGGGAAAGAAGAATGAATCGAAAAAAAGGAAGTTGATATTCCTAAACTCGATCACGCAAACGTTCTTGTTGCAGAAGACAACGAGATCAATCAAAGCCTTGTAAAGCATCTTTTTTTTAAGGAATGGAATGTTAACGCTGATTTTGTGGAGAATGGGAGGGAGGCGATACGATTACTCGAATTGCAGAAATACGACCTTGTTTTGATGGATATTCAAATGCCACTAATGGATGGCTATTCCACTACAAAAGAAATCAGGGAAAAATTAAAATCTGATATTCCTATTATTGCCATGACAGCGCACGCGCTGGAGGGAGAAAGAGAAAAATGTTTGAACAGCGGCATGAACGACTACATTGCAAAGCCTATCAGGGAAGACGAGCTTTTGGAGAAAATTACTACTTATACAACGCTAACCCGGGAATCGGGAACGGTAAATCAAACGGCGCAGGAAAAACAAAAGTTGTTTAAAGTGATCGACCTTAGTTATATGAAAGAAATTAGCGCCGGTAACAAGGAATACGAAAAATTAGTGACCGGGCAATTCATCGAATCTGTGCCCATCGAATTAGCGGCAATAAAAAATGCCTGGGATCGAAATAGTAAAACTGAAGCCGGGCAGCTTGCGCATAATTTGAAAACTACCGTCTCAATAATGGGCCTGACAGAAAAATTGCAGAAAGAACTTGATGCGATCGAATATGATGAATTATCTGATGAAGCTTTTGCCGGTCATTTCAATATCCTCACAGGTATTTGTAATGAATCGCTGGCGGAAGCGAGGATATTTTATCGCACGATTTAGAGCCTGCTTAAATTTTTACAGTTGTGTAAACGTTCTGATTTAACCGGTGTCAACATTTATTTATAACTCTTGCTTTTTTAGACTCTTTTTCAAAATCCTTCCCCAGGGTTTGATATCGTTGGTATTCCATTTGCCATGTGAAGAGGCTGTGGGCAATAAAATGGAGCAGGTCTCGTTTTTATCTGCGACCGACCAGCCGAGCCAGCTCAAATAGTTTTCCTCAATTATTTGCATCCATTTATTCCAGCTTCTCACATTTAACTCCCCATTTCCATCAGCCTCCATTCCGCCGCATTCAGAAATGAATATCGGTAATTGCCCATCTAAAGCTGCTTGTAACTTTTGTCTGTACACATCGCCATGAGTTGCAGCATAAAAATGAAAACTGTACATAATATGATTATCTTTCGGTATCCTGTCTTTCGCAACGATGTCTACATCCTGGTCCCAATGTGGGCTTCCTATAAGAATGATATTTTTTTCGTCAACACACCTTATCGTGTCAATTATTTTTAATGAATAGTCTTTAATTTTTTTCCAGGATTGATTTACCGGTTCATTAAAAATTTCATAAATGATATTGGGATAGCCGGAATAATCCGCAGCTATTTTTTTGAAAAACTGAATTGCTTCGGTTTCATGGGCTGTATGAGTGTGCCAGTCAACAACGACGTAAATATTAAATTTGATGGCGGCGTGGATAACGGTTTTTAAAAGTGCGATGCTTTGTTCGGGTTTTCTTAAAAATCCCTGCTCATGGTCAACACCAATGGCAGCACGTACCACATTACATTTCCATTTTGTCGACAATTCTTCAACGACGCCTTCGTTATAAAACCTGGGCCACCAGTTATGCCAGCCCAGGCTTAATCCTTTTAACTGTATGGGTGTGCCCGCAGCGTTACAAAGTCTTTCATCCTGAACACTTAATTGAGAAACTGCCATTCCTGATTACATTTTAGTATTATTTCAAAAGTCTGTCAAACTCCCTGAAACGCTTCTTTGTAATCGTTAAAAAGGCGAAAACAGTCGGTGGAAATAACCTGGTAACGAAAACCATAAAGATTAAAAATTCGCGTATTGGTTATTTTGCAGCGTTAATGAACCAACGCGATATTTTAGATGCAAAAATGGAATGACGGGAAGCGAACGAAAAACGATTAGCTGCTGTGGTTGATGTATATAAAAATCTTGGAGGTGGACGGCGATAAATGGTTGATCGTTTTATAACTTTTTCTGAAATAAAATTCCCGCGTTTCGGTTAGAGTAATAAGGAAGAATAGTTACAGCCTGCTTTTTATCCCTGTTCCATTTTATTCTGTCATGAAAAAAATACGCCAGTTTCGTTGATGCAATACCAATGCCCGCGCCGGCAACAATATCTCCCAACCAGTGTTTGTTGTTGTATAAACGAAAAACGCCGGTGCCAGTTGCCAAAAGGTAACCTCCGATTCCGTACCAGGGCGATATTCCGGCATATTCTTTACGAAGAAATTCCGCCGCAACAAAGGCGCTGGATGTATGCCCTGAAGGAAAAGAATTTGAAGCGCTACTGTCAGGCCGCATTTGAGCAGTGAGTATTTTTACAGGATACACAATTGCCGCATTAATGCCCATTGCCGTGGCATAAATTATAGCTTCATCTTTGATGCTGTTTCTTCCGTTTACTCCAAGTATACTCAGTCCAAAAACTGTTGCAGCAGGCACATACTGAGCATAATTATCTAACGGGGATTTAAAAAATGGGAAGTCTTCACTTAATTCATTTTTTGTGGAGTAATTCAAATTCTTCAAAGGGCCTTTCCCTGAAGCTAATGAACCGTATGCGACAAAAACAGCAGGTATAATAAAATCTTTTGCTTTTAATGATGGTTTCTGTTGATAAGAATTTAATTCCTGCATTGTTGAATCTGCCGACTGACAAAATGCAGTACTATTAATGCTCATCAATAATATAATCAGGATTGTTGTTTTGTTCATCTTTATATTTTAATGTTGAAAAGGCTTTAACCTCACTGAAAGATTAATAACCCTGCCGTCAATTGGCGCCCACAGGGTGCGAACTGAGGGTTGCTAATTGACGGTGATAGATTTGAAATTGTTAAAGAAAGCCATATTTCATAGTATTGAATTTTATCGTTGGTTCTTTGTTGAGCCGCGTCAAGTTTTGAATGTACGAGTGATTATTAAAATTGGTAAAAACAATTCCTCAAAAACAACTGATCATAAGCACGGCCAAATTGCCGATATTATCATCAAAATGATGGTTTCCCGGCACAGCGGTGTTTTTATAATTTTTCAATCTTACCGCTTTTAAAGGAAAATCTTTTGCGTCTGCACTTTGGATAGTTGAAAATTTGGTATTACCCATTTTATTCACTTCAGGCAACACTTCAAAGCCGGCTTTAGATGAGGCTCCAAGCATTTCAACTAAACGAATCTCAAAGGAAGTACTTGTTCCTATATCAACGGCAATACAGCTTTTCAGTTTGCCTCTGATTACATCAGGTAAACGGTTGGCAACAAATGGAACAATATCTGCACCAAATGAAAATCCTGCTAAAACAAATTCCTGATTGACCCGGGTTTTAAACTTTGTTGTGATATAGGAAACAAGATCATTTGTCGTTTGTTGGGGTGTTTTTTTCTTCCAAAAGTAGGAGCGAGAGTCAATACAACTAACTTCGTAGCCTTTAGCGTTAATGCCCTGGCAGAGAGCATTTGTAAACTTATTCAAACCACCGTCGCCGCTTAAGTACAGCACGAGCGGCATTTTGTTATTGCCGGGAAATTCTTTAACCCTTAAATCGTTTTGTGCGTTTAAGAAGTTAAAAATGAGGAAGCAGATTGCGGTAAAATATATTTTCATTTCGTTTTGTATCAGGAGTGGGGTGGTTTTGGGGTTTTAAAACCTTATTTAATGCTAACGGAATCTGAACCAGGTCAAAATCATCACTAAAGATCAAGTATTTTTTCGCCCAATCGGTTGCATATTTTTCTTTAAAGCTTTTTAGCGATTGATAATGCTTAAAACTGTTCATTTTTTGCGAAGCAATTTTTATGATCTGTTCCGCGGGGTTCTCCGGCTTATTGAGTCCGTCCATCGGTACAAGGCCGAGATTTAAAAATTTATAATTATTCTCCTTTGCGTATTCGATCAGTTTAACAATCATTGCATCCATACAGCCGCCGGGTGCATCTTCTTTCCGTCTGATAAGATCGTAAGTGCACTCTTCGGGCGTATAGTCTGGAATGATATTTAAAAAGGATTGAATGGTTCCCTCTGAATCTTTTACCACAATCACATCCTGGGCTGATAAGGCAGCTCGGTCAAACATTCCCTGAGAGAAGACGATTTCTTTTTTTTCAAATTTGTCAAGCCACTCATCTGAAACGGCTGATAACTGATCAATTGATGTTTTATCGTGTGGCGCTTTGAGTATTTGAGTTGTATAACCTTTTTTTTGCAGGCTGTTTAAGCCGTTCCGCAACGATTTTCTTTCTTTCCCATCGAGCTTGAAAGTATCAACATCTAAAATTGCTTCGCTGCCAATAACGAGTTTCTTTTTTCTTAAACCTGCAAATTGTGGCAGGTCTTCTTCGTTAACCCTGTAATAGGCAGTTCTTAAACCTTCTGATCTGCAAAATCTTTCAAACTCTTCAATGAGTTCTTCTTTGTCGTCATAATCGCAAACCGGGCCTTCTAAAACAATTGCGTAATCGTTGGTATTTCTGTAAGCTATAAAGCCTTCTGATATTTCCGAGAAAAACATTTTTTTATCGTCGGTTGTTTTGAAATAATCCACGGCAGAGTTTCCGTAGTTATTTAAAATTGTTCGGGCTTTTACATGTTGATCGTCAGTTATATTTTTATTAAATACAATTCTCGGCCTGATCAGGGAGTATATCAGTACCAGCCAAGAGATTGCACCAAGAAACCTTGTGATCTTTAGAAAGTCGCGCCCGAAAGCAGTGTTGGGTTTTAACTGATCGTCAGCAAATAGTAAAAAACTTTTTGCAGTATGATAAATGGATTGCTTCCACGTAAAGTCAATGCCAAAGTGCCTTTTATCAATAAAATAAAAGCTTAAAAAATCAAATGCTAATACTGCCAACAAAACAACACCAAATGTTGTTAAACCTATCCGAATCCATTTTTTGCTTGATTTGATTCGATATTGCTCCGCACCAAAAAGTAGCAATATGATGATAAACAATGCAACCAGCGCTTCCTCATAATCAAGCGCTTTGGTAATATGCCCAATAAATGAAAGCGAGGCAAAAATGATCGCCGCGATCCAGGCAGATTTCATTCCTCTAATAAGATAAGCAGCCGTTACCATAAGTGCAATGCCAAGTATCAAGACCATGAGTTTAGATTCCCTGATCGCTTCCACAGAAACATAGAGGCGTTCCAATTTCATCCGTTCGGCGAGTGGAGGCGTGGCCACACTTAATATGTTAACAAAGCCAAGCAGGAATATACCCATTGCCGGTATTATCCTCGCGGCTAAATGCCTTCCCCGCCATAAAAAAGCTACCAGGCCAAATAACAACGGAGCCCAAAATTCGAAAACCCTGTAAAGAATTGTAATACCAAGTGCAGGAACACTTGCGTACCCGTAAGATTTTAAAATGAACAGTAGGGAAAATTCAACAGCGCCCAGTCCCCGCAGAAATGGCGACACGATCATAAGCACTACCGAAACGGTGTAGCCGATTGCAGCCACTTGAAAAGATGGCTGAACATTAAGGGCGTACATTGCAATAAACACATGAAAAATACCACAAAATTCAATAGCTGTAGAGTAAAGAATGGTTTTGATCAAATGACTTCTGTTAACCTCTGCTGTGAAGATGTTTTCCAAATTTGTAATTGCTGAAGGAAATTTTTTCAGCATTATTTTGTAGAGAACCTTTCGGTTTTTTATAGAACTGTAAGCCCAATAACCAAAACCCAACAGCAAACCCAAGACGACTAAACTCAACCCCGCGCCGTCATACGACCGGTTTGAAAATGCCGAATAAATAATAACGGGAACGCCAATGATAAACACTGTAAGCAATCCAACATAAGCATAAATAGCGCTGGCTTGATGTATTTGACTTGAATTAAAATTCTTCCTTCTGATTTGAGTGGGTGTATAAGCTAATGATGTAACGCCTCCTGCGGGCAAAAACACGCTCAGGAAATTTCTTTTTAAAAATAGTTCAACTGCATCTTTCAGTGTCAGTTTTATATGAATGGAACGGAAACTTTCGATATACATCAGCGCTTGCAACAATACATAAATGATTGTAGCCGTAAAGCCAATAACAATCCATTTAGTGTTTGAAGCTTTTAGCAATGGTACGATCTGTTGTAGTTCCTTTCTTTCATGCCTGAAAAAAAAGTAGGCTAACAAAATCACCGCAATTGCGAGAATTTCCTTCCAGTACGTCCTGGGTGAAAATCTTACATTTTTGTTTTTTTCAATTAGTTTCATCTTTTAAGAATAAAGGTTGTTGGTGTTTTATCTGATTCTGTATTTTAGTCCGGAGAGCAAATTGAACCCGTGGGGATTTATATCGAGGTTGTTCGCAGAGATATGAAAACTCTTTATTCCGGGCTCAAGAAAAACATTGAGATTCCCGGTTAAAGGATACTCCGCTCCAAGTCCCGCGTAACCATAAAATCCGGTTTCATTTACATGTTCCCGCAGGCCGGGATTATCCTGTGGCTCCTTGTCATATCCTGTAAACGACAAGCCTTCACGCAAATGAAAAAATGTTTCCAATTTGTTTTTGCGTAAAAAATAAAACTGTTGTGTAAAAAATATCGGCATCAATTTCAGGTTGTAAAGATTGAACCCGTTGTCGTCATGATATTTACAGTGCGAGTATTCAAATCCAACCCCTCCCTCAAAAATATTCCCAAATCTTTTGTTGAACGCTAAACTAAACCCTTTAAAGTTGGTAGCATGTGTACTATGTAAAAATTCAAAGCCGGCTATCACGTTAAACTTGTTAGGCAGCGTTTGAGCGCGACTTGGTATTATAATAAGGGGAAAAATTAGCGTTAAAAACCAGAACTTGTACATTTCATGCAATTAGTTAAAAATAGTTTTTAAAAAGTTAGCCTCGTATAACGAGGCCAACCCGTATTGATTTGCTGCTATTTCGCTTTTTCCGGTGTTTTTGCGGCTTTGTGTTTCTTGTGATGCTTTGTTGTTTTCTTGTGAGATTTTTTTGGCGTTTCTTTTTGTTTTGTTTGTTGTTTTACTTCGGTTTTTGCTGCCTCTTTTTTTGCAGGTGTTGTTTGCGCTACTGATGCGAGGTTTAAACCTGCCAGCATCAGAATGGCGAATAGGACTTTTTTCATTTTTTTAAAATTTTAAATTGAGTAAATAGTTTTATTACTGATATAAAACTACAATGGTTGCGAGGTGTTTAAATGTAAGAATCGTTAAACGGGCAAAAACAGTAGTTGAATCATGGTAATTAATATTTGCTTATCGGTTGAAGATGGCGTTCTATTATTGGGTTGAGGCGCGCTGGGCTTAAAGCAGTGCAATAAAAGTAATTACTTATGAAAAAAGCCCCACTTTCGCGGAGCTTTAGAAATCCAACCTCTATATCTATTAACCTTTATTTTCTTTAAATCTCTTGTCAGGTGTGCCGTCTTTTTTCAAATGCTTATTTTCTTTGAATCTTTTATCAGGCGTGCCATCTTTCTTAGCGTGTGGTGCGGAAGCCACAGGCTTACTATTACTATTCACTTTTGCAGAAGCAGGCGCAGCAGGAGTCTTGCTCTTAGTTGCTGTAATAGCCGGTTTGGCTGCTTGTGCAGGTGTAGCTTTTATGGGAACTACTTTTGCATTTTTTTGAGGAGTGGTTTTTTGAACCACTTGCATTTTGGCTGGTTCTTTTTTTGCAGGTGCTGTTTGCGCAAATGCTCCGGCATTTAAACCTAATAGGATCAAGCCTGCAAAGATGATTTTTTTCATTGTTTAAAATTTTAGAATGAATTATGTTTTTAAATTGACAAAACGAAGATATACAGCCACCATGCCTGTAGCAGATGTAAATCGTTAGAACGGCAAAACTTGTACGTGAACAGGCACAATAAATAGTTAGCGCTGAAAAATATAATATGGCGCGTTAAATTCAATTCTAATTGATGTTAAAATGCTTTGCTTATTTTTTAACAAGTGAAGGGCCACTTTAATAATTCAGAGATCTATCAATTTGTAAAAAATAGTTTAACCTGTTGCCGCAGATGCGCCGATTAGCCGGCATCTGCCGAGATTTCTAATATTCCGGCAGAAAAATTTAAAAAGCCCTAAATCTTTCAACGATTGTTTTTGCCCGTTGAGCGACTAACCGAAACACCTTTAAAGAACCGTCTCGAATTTTGCAGGGTAAAAAACGAGTAAATGGAAAGACAGGTTTTTCAAACAACTGATGTAAAAAGATGGATGCGTTTTCGCTGGACCATGCGTGTGCTGTGTTTCGTTGCATTTTTATTCCTTCTCGCATTAATTATAATGTTGTTTATTGATCGAAAGCCATCACTTCCTTTCGGCCAGAATTTTAAAAATGTTATTACCGCTTCAAAACCGTTTTTACAGGAAACTAAATTGTCAAAGCAATACAAAGGGTTCAGAGATGTAATTACAGATAAAAAACTACACACTAATTATAAAAAGGAAAAGGAAGAGAGGCTTAAAAGGTTAAACAACAGAGGGCGCTCTTTTATTAAAGATTCTGTTAACCGGCAGCCTTTTGCCGAATGGCAAAAATTTTCCGGGGGTATTCGTTCTGCGTTTTACGTGGCCTGGGATCCTCAATCCTTATTCTCGCTTAAAAGAAATATTTCTCAATTGAACCTGGTAGTTCCGGAATGGTTTTTTATTGACCCGGTTGCTGACACAGTACGCCTTGATGTTGACCCCGCCGGTTATCAGGTGATGAAAAAAAGCGGGGTTCCGGTGATGCCGATTCTCAGCAACAATTTCAACAGGGAATTTAGAAGCGAAGCTCTGGGAAAAATCCTCCATAATCCTGATAAAAGAAAATCGGTTATTGAAAATGTGCTGCAACAATGTGTTAAAAATAATTTTGTTGGGATCAATATTGACTTTGAAGATTTAAATGAAAAAACAGATGCTTATCTAATTCAGTTTGTTAAGGAAACGGCGATGGCTTTTCACGCCAGGGGATTATTGGTAACCCAGGATGTATCTGCTTTTAACAGCGATTACAACCTGAAGGAACTGGCCAAATACGATGATTATATTTTCCTGATGGCTTATGATGAGTATTCGGCTGACGGCGATGCCGGGCCTATTTGTTCGCAAAGATGGGTGGAAGCTGCAGTGGATGAAGTGGCCAAACAAGTTCCCGAAGAGAAAATTATTTTGGGCCTCGGCGCATTCGGCTATGATTGGCCGGTTAAAGAAGGTGTAGATCCTGCCGTTACCTACCAACAGGCACTTTCAAGAGCCAATGCGAGCCATGCAGCTATAAAATTTGATAACGATACCTATAATTTGTCGTTCTCGTACAATGACAGTGATGAAGTTCATAAAGTTTTTTTTACGGATGCCGCCACCCAGTTTAACACAATGCGTTTTGGTTCCGAATACGGGTTAGCAGGTTTTGCTCTGTGGCGGCTCGGCAGTGAAGATGGGCGGCTCTGGAAATTTTATTCGAATGATTTATCAAACTCCGGCGCAGCAAAATTCAATTTTTCAAATTTGCAAAGTATTGGAACCACTAATGAT
>Ga0066256_1004388_pt1 | contig 12617 bp, 15 predicted proteins | sample ThiBio_1000_biof_FD_87107 | JGI IMG/M metagenome (GOLD analysis project Ga0066256, IMG submission 87107) | Wastewater bioreactor microbial communities from Cape Town, South Africa - Thiocy_expt_1000_biof (version 2) | ecosystem: Engineered > Bioreactor > Thiocyanate-remediating >...
GTGAAATTTCGATGACTTCTAATGTATTGATAAAACGGTTGAATTTTCAGGCCCGGTTTAGCGAAGCGCTGATCCTTCCGGCTCACACCGACACGAGAAAGGGCGGCCCCGCAACGGGCCGCCCTTTTTGCTTGGGGGAGACCCCTTTCTTAACTCCAAATCAACCACATGCGTTAAGCCCATCTAGGCCATGTTCGTGCGGCGCGCGGTAACCTTGCCGATCCTATTCCGGCCTTGCGGTCCGCCGCCTTGCATCGGGCGGGATCGAGCTTCGGTAACGGAGTTTGGAGGGCACCCATGGCAACTATCGATGCCTCGGACATGGCGAATTGCCTGACGGCCAAGTGCCGCCTGCCGAACAGGTCGGTGGCCGAGCTGGAGGTGCTCGACGTCTCGCTCGCGGGCTGCATGGTCAAGCGCCGCGCCTGGACGATCAAGCCCGACCAGCGCGTACTGATCAAGCTGCCCGGCCTCGAATACCAGACGGCCACCGTCCTGTGGAGCGACGAGGAGAATGCCGGGATCGAGTTCGAGAACCTGCTCTACGAGCCCGTCCTGATGCGCTTCCGGGAAATGCTGGCGGCACGCGGTGGATCGGAGCGACCGGTTCGCCCGGCTCGCGGGGCGGCAGAGCATCCTCGGGCACTTCGTCGATCATCATCTCGCGCGTCGGCACCGCTTCGGGATTGCGCACCGTCACGCTCAGTTCGCGCCCGTCCCAGATCAGCTCGTTGAAGCTCGGCGGGGTCGAGCGCAGGCGCCGCGACAATGTCCCCGCGCCGATCATCCGCACCGGACCATTCCCGGTGTGCTGCATCAGGTCGAAAGCGTCGTGCACATGGCCGCTCAGCACCGCCAGAACCGGCCGCCGGGCCAGTTCCGCCAAGGCGGCGGAGCCGTTGCGGGTAAGCGCGGTGCCGTCCGTCCCCACTTCCACCAGCGGATGGTGAACCGCCACCAGCGCCTGCGTCCCCGCAGGCAAGGCGTCGATCGCGGCGAGGCAGTCGCGCAGGGCCGCCTTCGTCACCCATCCCTTCGACCAGTTCAGGCGGAACTGCGCACGCGCTACCGTCTTCAGCGGCACGATCGCGATGCCCGGCAGGTCGATTTCCCGCTCCACCTTGTCCGCCATCGCGCGCATGCGGCGATAGGGATCGACGAAGCGCTCGATCGGATTGAAATAAGGCATGTCGTGATTGCCGACGCCCACCGTGACCGGCGCTTCGAGCGATCCGATCCAGTCCACCGCCGCGGCGAATTCGCGATGCCGGGCGCGCATGGTGAGATCGCCCGTTATCGCAATCGCGTCCGGCCGGACCCGCGCGATCTCCCCCTTCACCCAGGCGAGCGCGCTCCTGTCCTCCAGGCCGAAATGGATGTCGCTGAGGTGGAAGAGACGGATCGGTTCATTCATCGAACGCGCTCGCTAGCAGATCGACCTCGCAAGCGGCCAGTTCGAATTGGACCTTTGGCCCGCCTTCGGCCGGTTCTCCGTCGATCAGCAGGCCGATCGGTTCGGACGCGCAATTCTCCACCGTAAGCCGCTCGAGCTCTCCAAGCCGGTCGGAGGGGCCTTCGCGAAAGTCGAACTTGAGCAGCGCCAGGCCCTGCGCCAGATAATCCGCCACCGTTTCCGAATAATAGGCATCCACCGCAAAACCCGCTTCCCCCGGCGTCAGCTCGAGCAAGGGATACCCTTCCTCCCGGCCGAGCGCCGGATCGCGGCAGGCGATCGTCGGCGCGGCAAGCGACTGTTCGATCGCGTGCGCCGCGCCGCTGGCCATCGCGGCGATGTCCGCATGCCGCATGGCTTCGCGCACATCGGCCCAGGCGGTGCCCGGCCCGGCCATCACCCCGCCGAGCCCGTCCCCCCTTTCGCACCGGATCACGGCAGGGCGGCAGCGCCCGGTCGCGCCCGCCGCCACGGCATCCAGCACCTCCTGCGGTTCCCGTTCGCCGTGCAAGCCGCGGAACAGCAGGCTCTTGGGCCCGCCGGGCAGGACGAGAACCGCCCCGCTCCAGCCGTAAAGCGATGTGACCAGGGCGTTCACCGTTCCATCGCCGGCGAAGACCGCCACCAGCGGCATGCCGGCTTCGTCCAGCGTCCGCGCAGCGGGAAGATCGTCGTCGGGGAAGCGGATGATCCGTTCGATCCGGATGCCGGAGCGGGCACAGCATTCTGCGAGCTGCGCGGCCGAATCCTCGTCATTGCTGCCGCTGGCGGCGTTGATCACCAGCCAGAGAGATCGGAAATCATCCATCGGCGGATCGTGGTCGGAACCTGGCGCGCCGGTCTGCTTGCGGTTTCCCGGTCAGACCCGGTGCCGCAGGATGAGCCCGGCGGTTATGCCGTTGAACAAGCTGTAGCCGAGATAGGCCCAGCCCCAGGCCGTATGGCCGGTGGCGGCCAGCAGCATCGCGGCCCGCAGGACAGCGAATTCGGCGGCCCGACTCACCCCCCCGCCCAGGGCGAAAGCCCCCCCGCGCGTATGCGCGATCAGCGGGCGATACTGCTCCAGCACCGCGCGATGCAGGGCGAAATTGCCGATGCCGAGCAGGAAGGTGAGGAGAATCGCCATGCGGCGTGCATTCTGAAACCAATTTCGTCGATTGCCAAATGCCTTTCGTCCGGCGTTTCGCGCCATTCGTCCGTATCCGATTCCCTCGTCGAACGGGCTGGCACCCAGATCGAAGCGGAACTGCGCCGCTGCCGGCACAGGCCTATCCACCCCGTCAGACGCGCTGCCCGGACGCAAGCCGGCAGCGCGGGAGGAACGGAGGAACAGGACAATGAAGCGCACCACTCTCGCAATCGCCGCGGCGTTCGGCATGGCGATCGCCGCCCAGCCGGCTTTCGCCGAAGCCATCGCCGTGACTTATCAGGATCTCGACCTCAGCACCGAGCAGGGGCGGCAAGAGCTCGACAACCGGATCGACAGCGCCGCCAGGAAGGTCTGCGGTTACGACGACGTCCGCACCGGTTCCAATCAGGCGCGCAAGGAACGGCAGGAACGCATCGCCTCGCGGACCGGAAAGAAGAAGGCGGCCGGCGGCTGATCGGCTGCCGTCACGGCCGGCGCCGGATCAGTCCTCCGGCGCCGTGCGGCCGACTCCCATGGCCGGCAACTCAGCTCAGGGTCCATACCGCCCGAAGCTAGCGGCCGGCCATGGCCTTTACCCGCGAAAGGTAAGTGCGGCCGATCCGCAGGGTCGTGCCGTCCTCGATTTCGACCGACCAGACCCCCAGCCCTTCGTGCCGGAGCCCGCGTATCGCATCGCGGCGCAGAATGCAGGAACGGTGGATGCGGATGAACCGCTCGGGATCGAGCCGCGCCTCCAGGCCCGCAATGGTCTGCAGCAGCAGATAGCTCCCCTGGCGCACATGCAGCCGGACATAGTCGCGCTCGGCATCGATCCGGTCGACCTCGTCCGCCTCGATCCGGATCAGTTCGGAACGGTGCGGCCCCCAGAACTCGCTCAGCCATTTGCCCGTGGCGCCGCGCTGGCGGCCGCCCCGCGCCACCGCGCGCGCGATCGCACGTTCCAGCCGCTCCGGCGTGACGGGCTTCAGCACATAATCGACTGCGTCCAGGTCGAACGCCTCCACCGCGAAATCGTCATGCGCGGTGACGAAGATGACCGAAGGCGGCGCATCCCGCCCGGCGAGCTTGCGCGCCACGGCAAGCCCATCCATCTCCGGCATCGTCATGTCGAGCAGCAGCAGGTCGGGCGAAAGCGCATCGGCCAGCCGCAGCGCAGCGCCGCCGTCATTCGCCGTTCCCACCACCGCGATCGCGGGAAGCTGGGCACAGATCACCTGCATGCGCTCCACCGCGAGCGGCTCGTCGTCCACGATCAGCGTGCGCAGGGGCGGGGGCGCTTCGTCAGCCATGTTTCACCAGCGGGATGCGAATCCGGGTGGCATAGCCTGCTTCGGTCTTTCCCGAAACGATGCTGGCCCCGTCGCCGAAGCGCGCTTCGAGCCGCTCCCGAACATTCGCCAGCCCGATGCCGTAGCCGTGCCGCGGCTTGCGCGCGGGCTCGGCCCCTTTCCCGTCATCGGACACGGTGACCACGAGCTGGCCCTGCTCCTCGCGCGCGGCGAGGGTGATGGTGACCTTGCGCGCGGAAGGGGCGATCGCGTGCTTGACGGAATTTTCCACCAGCGGCTGCAGGATCATGCCGGGCACGCGGGCCTCGGCGAGGTCTTCCGGCAGGTCGTAGACCGCGACCAGACGATCGGGAAAGCGGACCGCCTCGATATCGAGATAAAGGCGCTGGAGATCGAACTCTTCGCGCAGCGGGACATCCGAAGTGGGATCGTCGGCCAGGCTCCGGCGATAGAAGGTCGAGATCGTCTGAATCATCGTTTCGGCCTGCTTCGTCCGCCCGGTGAGCACCAGCGCCGAAAGCGAGTTGAGCGTGTTGAACAGGAAATGCGGGTTTACCTGATAGCGCAGCGACCGCAGCTCCGCGGCCTTCGCAGCCCGGCGATAGGCCCCTTCGCGCCGCTCTGCCGCGCGGGCCTGCTCGCCCGCCACCAGGGCGAGGTAGAGCGCGCACCAGGCGAGCAGCAGGAAATAGCGCCCCAGGGCGATCTCCGGCAGGGCGGTGTCCTGCGGGGAAGGTGTGTTGATGGTGATCGCGCTGGGCAGATAGTCGACCAGCGCGCCGCTTTCCTGGTTCTCGTCCGGCGCGGGCGAAGCCGGTGTCTCCGGGGGGGCGGGCGGTGGAGGCGGAAGCGGCGGCGCGGGCGCACGGGGAGGCGCGGGGACCGGCACGTCCACCAGCAGGTTGCCGCTTTCGTCACGCCGGACCCGGACGCCCTGCCTTTCGCCGATCCGCGTCATGATCTGCGTCTCGACGTCGGAGAAGACCATCTGATTGGCCTGGGCGAGGATCACCGAAACCGGCGCCGCGATGATCAGAGCGGCGGAGATCTTCAGCCATAGCGGCTTGAAATCGAACAGCCGGAGCACCAGCCACATCGCGAAGGTGACGGCCACCCCGATCAGCGCGACCAGCGCGCGACGCCAGATCAGCTCGACCTCGTAGCCCAGATCGAGGATCTCGGAACGGATCGTGGTGAGCACGAAATAGCACGCCCACATCCCCACGATCGACGCGAGAACGGTGCGGACCGATACGCGCGTGCGCGACAATTCGGGTGCGGTTTCCTCCATCGGGGCCGAAATAGCCGCCTTTGCCGCCCCTGCGCCAGACCCGCCGTCGGATACGGTTCGAAGTTGGTCGAAAGATGCGCCCCCTCAGGCGAGCAGCTTTTCCTTCTCGATCCTCTCCCGCCAGGCGAGCGGCGCCAGCTCGTGCACGTTGCGGCCTTCGGCATCCACCGCCACGGTGACGGGAAAATCGCGCACCTCGAATTCGTAGATCGCTTCCATGCCCAGATCCTCGAAGCCGACAACCTTCGAGCCCTTGATCGCCCGTGCGACAAGATAAGCCGCTCCGCCCACCGCCATCAGATAGGCACTGCGGTGGTCGCGGATCGCCTCCACCGCCATCGGGCCGCGCTCCGCCTTGCCGACCATGGCGAGCAGGCCCTGCTCCAGCATCATGCGGGTGAACTTGTCCATCCGTGTCGCGGTGGTCGGGCCGGCGGGGCCGACCACTTCCTCGCCCACGGGGTCCACCGGGCCGACATAGTAGATCACCCGGCCCCGGAACTCGACCGGCAGTTCTTCCCCCCGGGCGAGCATGTCGTGAATCCGCTTATGCGCAGCATCCCTTCCGGTGAGCATCCTGCCGTTGAGCAGCAGCCGGTCGCCCTGCTTCCAGCCGCGCACCGCCTCGGGCGTCAGCTCGTCGAGGTTCACCCGGATCGCCGCCTTGTCCGGCGCCCAATGCACGTCGGGCCATTCGTCGAGCTTCGGCGCTTCGAGATAGCTCGGACCCGAGCCGTCGAGGGTGAAATGGGCATGGCGGGTGGCTGCGCAATTGGGGATCATCGCCACCGGCTTGCCCGCCGCATGGCATGGCCAGTCCAGTATCTTGACGTCGAGCACGGTCGCCAGCCCGCCCAGGCCCTGGGCGCCGATGCCCAGCGCATTGACCTTGTCGAAGATCTCGATCCGCAGCCGCTCGATGTCGGTCTGCGGGCCCCGCGCCTTGAGCTGGGCCATGTCGATCGGCTCCATCAGGCTCTGCTTGGCCAGCCTGACGCAATGCTCCGCCGTGCCGCCGATCCCGATGCCCAGCATGCCCGGTGGGCACCAGCCCGCGCCCATCTGCGGGATCATCTCCAGCACCCAGTCGACGATGTTGTCGCTGGGATTCATCATCTTGAACTTGGACTTGTTCTCGCTTCCCCCGCCCTTGGCCGCGACGTCTACCGAGACCGTATTGCCCGGCACCATCTCCACCGACAGGACGCAGGGGGTGTTGTCGCGCGTGTTGCGGCGGGTGAACGCCGGATCGGCCAGCACCGAGGCGCGCAGCTTGTTTTCGGGATCGAGATAGGCGCGGCGCACGCCTACATCGACGACCTCCTGCAATGCCCTGTCCGATTCGAGCCGGCAGCTCTGGCCCCATTTGACGAAGACGTTGACGATGCCGGTATCCTGGCAGATCGGGCGATGCCCTTCGGCGCACATGCGGCTGTTGGTGAGGATCTGGGCGATCGCGTCCTTCGCCGCGGGCCCCTGCTCCGCCTCATAGGCCGCGCCGAGCGCGCGGATGTAGTCCATCGGATGGTAGTAGGAGATGAACTGGAGCGCATCGGCGACGCTTTCGATCAGATCCTCTTCCCGTATCGTCACCCAATCGCGCGCCGGCCAATCGCGCGCTGAAACGTCGCTCATCGAAGCTGCACTCCATCCTGTCGAATGGGGGACCCATTATCCGGACAGGCCCCTACCGTCAAAGCGCTTGGCTGGCGCTGCCGTTGCGCTTAAAGCGGAGCGGATTGCGCAGGCGTGTTATCATCATAACACAGCTGGCAGTGAGGATTTGGAATGACATTGGTGGACAACCAGCCGGCCCCGCAGGAGCTGGCAAAAGCCCGCAAGGCGATGATCGACAGCCAGTTGCGCGTCAGCGGCGTCAATGCGGAGATCGTGCGCGAGAGGATGAGCGCGGTTCCGCGCGAGGACTTCGTGCCCGAGGCGGCGCGCGGCTTCGCCTACATGGATCGCGCGATTCCCCTGGGCGACGGGCGCTTCCTTGCGCCGCCGCTGGTCCACGGCCGCATGCTCGAGGAAGCTGCCCCGGGCTTGGACGACCGCGTGCTGCTGGTGGACGGCGGAAGCGGCTATCTGGCGGAGCTGCTGCGCCCGCTGGTGGGCTCGCTCGAAGCCGTTACCCCCGCACAGGCGCTGGAAGCGGCGCGCGGGAAGGGCGATTTCACGCTTCTGGTGATCGACGGGGCGATCGGGCAGCTTCCCGAGGCGCTCGTCCGGCGGCTGGCCGAGGACGCCCGGGTCGTGACCGGCCTCGTCGCCCGCGGGCTGACGAGGCTGGTGGTGGGCCGCAAGGTCGCGGGCGAAGTGGCCCTGCTGCCGCTGGCCGAGATCGGCATTCCCGTGCTGCCTGAATTTGCGGTGCCGAAAAGCTGGAGCTTCTGATCATGGGCAAGGCCCGAAACGGGCTGGCTCTGCTGGCCGGCTCCAGCCTTGCCCTGGTCCCGGCTCCCGCGCTGGCCGACACGCTCAAGGATGCGCTGCTCGGCGCGTATCAGACCAACCCGACATTGCAGGCCGCCCGCGCCGGCCAGCGCGCCACGGACGAGGACGTTCCGATCAACCGCGCGCAGGGGTTGCCCTCGGTCTCGGCAAGCGGCAGCTATACCGAAGTGCTCAACGATGCGGTGAGCGATCCGGGCGGCCTGTTCGCCGACCGGGAACTGTCAGGCTCGATCACGCTGGGCGTGCCGATCTATTCGGGCGGGGCAGTGCGCAATTCGGTCAATGCCGCCAAGACGCGGGTGAAAGCCGGCCAGGCCGACCTGCGCGCCACCGAATCGGCCATCTTCAGCCAAGTGGTGGCCGCCTATATGGACGTGATCCTCAACGAAGCGATCGTCGGCCTGACCGCCAACAACGTCCAGGTCCTGGGCGTGAACCTGCAGGCGTCGAGCGACCGCTTCGAGTACGGCGTCCACACCCGCACCGTCGTAGCCCAGTCCCGGTCGCGGCTGGCGCGGGCGCAAGGCGGTCTGCGCGCGGCACGGGCGAACCTCGTTTCCTCGCGCGAACGGTATATCCAGCTGATCGGTAAGGCGCCCGACGATCTTCAGCCACCGCCGCCGCTGCCCGGCCTTCCGGCAACGGTGGAGGAAGCGGTGAGCATCGCGCTGGAAAGCAATCCGGACCTGATCGCCGCGCGCGAACGCGCGAAGGCGTCGACCTACGATATCGAAGTCGCCGGATCCGCCCGCCTGCCCAAGGTGGAGATCTTCACCAGCGCTTCGGCCAACGACACGCTGGGCACCTCGCTGATCAACGGCCCCTACGACAATACCGGCTCGGCCACGGCGGGGGTGCGCGCGACGATACCGATCTTCCAGGGCGGATATCCCGCGGCGCTGGAAAGACAGGCGCAGGCCCGTTCGGCAGCCGCGCTGGAACAGGAAATCGGCGCCGAGCGCGATGCCATCGCGCAGGTCCGCTCCGCCTATTCCAGCATGCAGGCTTCCGATTCGCTCATCGCGTCGAGCCAGTCGGCAGTCGATGCGGCCAGCCTCAGCCTCGAAGGCGTGCGTGCGGAGAACACGGTGGGCAACCGCACGATCCTCGACATACTGAACGCGGAGCAGGAATTGCTCAGCGCACGGGTGCAGTTGGTGACCGCGCGGCGCAACGCTTATGTGGCCGGATTTTCGCTGCTGGCGGCGATGGGCCGCGCCGAAGCGCGGGACCTGGGTCTAGGCGACGAAGGCCTGCTTTACGATCCGCAAGTCAATTACGAACGGGTGAAGGGCAAGATCTTCGACTGGTCGTTCGACCCCGATCCGGTCGCCCAATCGACACGAACCGTTGACACGCCGGCGCAGGACGGCGAAATTCCCGCCAATTGAATGGCAAACGGCAGCATACGCGTAGGGGGCTGTGACGTCATGCGGCAGGAAGGCGAACCTGCGGCGGAGGAAATCCTCGAATCGATCAAGAAAGTGATAGCGCGCGACAATCGCGAAGCGGCGCAAGAACAGCGCCGCCAGCGCGAGAATTACGGCGTTTCCTCCTCCGAAGAGGATGAAGAGGAAGTGCTGGAGCTCAGCGCCGAGGCCGCGCTGGTGATCGACGACGAGGATGGGGGCGGCGAAGCCCTGGTGGCCGAGGATGCCCGCACGTCGATGCGCGAATCGCTTGCCGCCCTGGCCCTGCTGGCGGAGCCCGGCGCGGCGCCCCAGATCGTGCGTTCGGGCGAAACCTCGCTCGAAGGGCTGGTGCGCGAAATGCTCCGCCCGATGCTCGCCGAATGGCTCGACAAGAACCTGCCCCAGATGGTGGAACGGCTGGTCGCCACCGAGATCGCCCGCATCGCCGGCAAGAAGAGCTGAGCGCGGCGCTTTCCTCTTCCCCGGGCCGGGGCTAGGAAAGCGCCATGGGCAAATCCGATATCGCCAAGGCCGAAAAGGCGCTCGCTGCGATCGGCGGGGATGCGATCCGGCGCCACATCTTCCTGTGTGCGCTGTCGGAAAAGCAGAAATGCTGCAAGCGGAGCGAGGGCGAGAAGGCTTGGAGCTATCTCAAGAGCCGGCTCAAGGAGCTCAAGCTCGTCGGGAAAGGCGGCGTCCAGCGGACCAAGGCCGATTGCCTGCAGATCTGCGTGGCCGGGCCGATCGCCGTGATCTGGCCCGACGGCGTGTGGTATCATTCCTGCACGGAAGAGGTGCTGGAACGGATCATTCAGGAGCACCTGATCGGGGGCGTTCCGGTCGAGGAATATCGGCTCCATCCATCGAGCCGGGCCGCTTCAGGGTGATTCGTCCGCGGTCGGGTCGATGATCGCCTCGTCATGGCCGGTCCCGCTCGACAGGAACACCAGCCCCATCAGCGCCGAGCCAAGCAGCATGGTGATGCCGATGCCCAGCGCGGTGGCGATGTAGAGGTGGATCGAAACGAAGCCGTTTTGCACATAAAGCAGCCCCAGGACCGCGATTTCCACCACCGCCGTCACAACCAGCATCAGGCGCATCAGGCGCTTGTAGCGGCCCCAGGCAAAGGCGGCGTTTGCCGGGTCATCGAGCGGGGAAGGCGGGATCATGGCGGGCTGATGCACCCGTGGCGGCAGAATGGCAAACCCGTTCATCCCGTTTCGCAGCGCGATTGGGCCGGAATCGGCCAGCTGTGTCATAATCCTGCCACGAAGGAAGAAAGTGGGAGAGCGGCAATGACGATTGCAAGGATACTCGACCGCCGGCAGCAGGACATCGTGAGCTGCCAGCCTCATACAACGGTGGAAGAAGCGGCACGGATGCTCGCCGCCCGGCGAATCGGCGCGATGCCGGTGCTGGAGAACGGCCGGATCGCGGGGATCTTCTCCGAGCGCGACCTGCTCTATTCGATATCGCAGCAAGGGCTGGAGGCACTCGTCCGCCAGGTTGGCGAAGTGATGACGGCGCCCGCGATCACTGTGGAGCCGGATACCGGTGTGATCGAAGCGCTTTCGCTGATGACCCGGCGCCGTATCCGCCACCTGCCCGTGGAACGGGCCGGGCGCATGATCGGCATCGTGTCGATCGGCGATCTGGTGAAATACCGCATCGAGCTGGCCGAAGCCGAAGCGGAGCAGATGCGCGAATATATCCGCACCGCCTAAGCCGCGCGATCGGCAGGCAGGCCTTGAGCAAAGGCCGGCGCTTGCCTACATCCTTGGGCATGACCGGAACCACCACCCTGACGCCGGCCGCGGCCAAGCGCGTGGCATGGATAGCCCAGAGGCAGCAGAAGCCCGCGATTCTGCGCCTTTCGGTGGAAGGCGGCGGCTGTTCGGGTTTCCAGTACAGGTTCGAACTGGCCGAAGAGGCCGAAGCCGGCGACAATGTGAGCGAGACCGACGGCGTCACCCTGCTGGTCGATTCCGTAAGCCAGGATCTCGTTGCGGGGAGCGTCGTGGATTTCGTCGAATCGCTCGGCGGCACATCCTTCCGGGTCGAGAATCCGAACGCCACGTCCGGCTGCGGCTGCGGCTCGAGCTTCGGAATCTGATCCCGGCGTGCGGATCGCCTCGTTCAACATCAATGGCGTGAAGGCCCGGCTGCCGCGGCTGCTGGAATGGCTCGACGAACGCCGGCCGGATGTCGCCTGCCTGCAGGAAATCAAGACTGTCGACGAGAACTTCCCCGCCGATGAATTCGCGCAGATCGGCTATCGCGCGGTCTGGCACGGGCAGAAGGGCTTCAACGGCGTCGCCATCCTGGCGCATGAGGCGGAACCGTCCGAAGTGCTTCGCAGCCTGCCCGGGGATCCTGAGGATGATCAGGCCCGCTATCTCGAGGCGGATGTCGCGGGGCTGCGCATCTGCAATCTTTATCTGCCCAACGGCAATCCCCAGCCCGGCCCCAAGTTCGACTACAAGCTCGCCTGGATGAAGCGGCTGCGCGCGCGGCTGCGCGAGCTTGCGCGCGAAGAGCAGGCGGCGATCGTGCTCGGCGATTTCAACGTCATCCCCGAGGACAAGGACACCTGGTCGGTCAAGGCGATGGAAGACGACGCGCTGATGCAGCCCGAATCGCGCGACGCCTACGCCCGGCTGCTCAATGACGGCTGGACCGACGCGATCGAAACGCTCAATCCGCAAGGCGGCGTGTGGACCTATTGGGATTACCAGGCCGGCGCCTGGCAGCGCGATCACGGCTTCCGTATCGACCACATCCTGCTGTCACCCGACTGCGCCGACCGGCTCATGGCCGCGGGCGTCGACAAGGATTATCGCGGGCGCGAGAAGGCCAGCGACCACGCGCCGATCTGGGTCGAGCTGCGGGGCTGACGCGCGGCGCGCGCCTCACCGATAGAAGACGTGGCTGCCGATCCGCCCGACGCGCTGCAGACGCCAACCGGGCTTCACCCATGCCGCGGGGAAGAACAGCGCTCCCTTGGCCGGGCTTTCCCAGAGATCCTCATGCGCGATCCTGGCGATCGCCCTTGCGTTGCGCCAGGCGCGTGACGCGGTGTCGACCGCAGGCATGCTGCCGCCGCGCACGAAGGAGAATTGCGAAGGCTGGTAGACCACGCCGCAATAGCTGGATGGAAACCGGTCGGACGAGGCGCGATCCACGATCACGCGGCCGACCGCGAGCTGGCCCAGCAGCGGCTCGCCCCTGGCCTCGAAATAGATTGCGCTGGCAAGGCAGCGCATGTCTTTCGACATCTCGGCGGAAACCGGCGTCGTTTCGACCAGTTCCTGGAGCGAAGCGGCCTGCATTTCTTCCGGTTGCCCGGAAGCGCCCTCTGCCTGCTCCGTCTCCTCCGGCAGCGGCTGAACGACCGCGCGAGAAACGAACCGGATCGCGCCGGCATCATCCGACGCGATTTCCTGCAGTGACGATTCCTGAGAAACGAGCGGCGCCCCTGCCGCTTCTGCCCTGTTTTCGGCGCCCTGGACCGGGTCCTGGGCCAATGCCCCCGAAACGGTAAACACCATCATGGCGACCACGGCGA
>Ga0066256_1004390_pt1 | contig 12615 bp, 13 predicted proteins | sample ThiBio_1000_biof_FD_87107 | JGI IMG/M metagenome (GOLD analysis project Ga0066256, IMG submission 87107) | Wastewater bioreactor microbial communities from Cape Town, South Africa - Thiocy_expt_1000_biof (version 2) | ecosystem: Engineered > Bioreactor > Thiocyanate-remediating >...
CGGAACGCCGCTGGCCTTCTGCGCGCCGATCATGCAGGCAAGGTCGAGAACCGCCTCCAGCCCCTCCCTCAGGAGAACGGCGTGCGGTTGCAGGAAGGCTCCAAGGCCGGAGAGCCTGACGTCGAGGATGCGGGCCGCCTCCTGCGTGGCGGCCTTCATGCGGGTCACCGCCAGCTTCAGGGCCTCTTCCGCGCCGCGAGCGGCGACGATGCGGCCCAGGCCGGGGCTTTCCGCTCTGCCCTCCCAGAAATCCGCCTCCATCTTCAGCGCCAGCGCTGGCGCGCGCGGCATCAGGCGCTGCTCGACATCGGGATCGAACAGCGCATAGGCTTCGAGCCGCTTGAGTTCGGCCTCCTGCCAGTCACCGGCCCCGCCGGCCAGCAGGATTTCATCGAGAATGTCGGGCAGCAGGGAGAGCGCCGCGCCGTCGCCGCCCTTCGACAGGTCCGCCCCGTAGGTTTCGGCGAGGAGCGTTCCCGCTTCTTCCGCAAGTCTGTCGACCCGCGCCCCGTCGCCCTTCCGTACGATCAGCGCCTGCATGTCCTTGAGAATGGCCGCCAGCCTGTCGAAGGACTGCGGCGCGCGGGCGGCAAGGTCGTATCCGAGGTCGCCGAACAGCATCTGCGCGCGGTCGCGAAACAGCCCGGCCTCGAAATATTCGAAGGGGATGGCGATCTCCCCGTCCCTCACGCCCTTGCCGTATTCGACCGGCACGAGCGCCACGAACCGGGCGAGCAGGCGGACGCGGCGGTCCCGTTCCTCGGGAGTAAGGCTCGCGGGCGCATAGGTGGCGAGCAGCGTCTCGATGCGAACGAGCAGCGCATCGAGCCCTGCCCCCTGCGGGCGATCCGGACCGTCCAGCCGTGCGAAGGCCTCCGCGATCCTGTTCGCCTCCTGCGTGCCGAGACGCGCCGCAAGGCTCTCCGACAGCAGCGCGTGCAGGCCGCCCGCCCGGGCGAGCGCGCCGGCGAGCTGGACGCCGTAACCGGCGGCGAGGTGGCCGCGCGCCTCGGCGACGGCCTTGCGCAGTTCGCCGGCGTAGACGCCGAGCAGCTCCGTCTCGATCACGCTCCGCGCATCGCCCGGCGCCATCCGCCCGGCGAGCACCTCGCGCATGGCGATGCTGGCGGCCGTGTCGCGCGACGTGCGGGCATATTCGCGAATGTTGAGCCAGCCGGCCGCTTCCTGCGTCTTGCCCTCGTCGAGGCGGGCAAGGGCCGCGCGGAAGGCGCCGTCGACCAGCCCGGTCCAGATCCGGGCGCGGGCCGACGCCGCGGCCGCGGGGTCCCAACGCCCGGCCGCCCCGGCAAACGCGTCGACCGCCTCGTCCAGGGGCCGCATCCGGGATGGCGCCGCCTCTTCATAGGCAGGCCGCAGCCGCGTGGACCAGAGCCGGCGGACCTCCTCCAGCCGCGCCGCGACATCCTCCCGCAGCGCCGCGTCCGGCGCCCGGAACAGGCGCCGCTGGATCTGCGCGCTTTCCCCGCGCAGGGCTTCGGCATCCTGCCAGGGCACGTCGGCTCCCGCCGCCGCGCCCAGGGTGGAGAAAAGGACGGCCAGCGTGAAAAGGAGGGTGCGAACGGCATGAGCGATCATGGATTTGCTTCTTTCCCGGCGGGCAGGGTGAATTGCCCCGATGCAAGCTCGAAGGGGGGAATGATCAGGTCCGTCTTCAACGTGTTGTAGGCGAATTCCTGCGTGGCGACGCGATACCAGAGCCGGGCTTGAAGGGTGAACGGCCCCGTGGCGCCGGACGGAAGCGGCGCGTCGTAGGCGACGACATCCTCGCCTCTTGGCGGAACGCCCTTGCGGACATGGGTGATGGCGGCCGTGATGAAGGTGCGGTGGTCGGGGATGCGCTTGCCGTCGGAATCGACGAAGTCCTCGCGCCAGATCACGGCATCGGGGTCGACTTCGCCGCGCTCGGCGTCGAACGCGCCGGAATGATAGATCTCCGTGCCCGACGCATCCAGGACGGCAACTTCGAGCCACATGTATTTCTGGTCGATCACGCCGGTCGGCAGGTTGTGGCCGGCGCCGAGATTCTGCACCACAACGGCAAAGCGCAGCCTGCCGCCGGCAACGGCCGTATCGCGCAGCGCAAGCCCGGCGGCCGAGCGCAGCAGCGCGCGGGTCGCCTCGCCCTGCCTTGCGATCAGCTCGGTGTTTTTCGCCTCGGTGAGGCCCGGCGGAATGCCGCCGCGCAGGAAGGTCAGGTTGGAGCCGAGGCCGGTGTCGAACATCAGGTAGTTCGAGCCGGTGAAATTGTGCGCATAGCGCTCGGGCTTGGCGAGGTTGCCGGCCCGGACCTGGCGGACATAGGCGGCGGGGTCCGGCGCCATGTGGCAATCCTGGCAGTTGACGCCGTTGCGCGCATACCAGCTCGCCTGCCATTCCGCGAAGGTCGTCTGCACATGCTGCGGGATTTCGGCCTTCGACATGGAGGCATCGTAGGTCTCGGTATGGCAGCCGCCGCAGAAATCGGAACTCGCGATCAGCGCGTTCGTGCCCGCCGCGCCGAAGGCGCGGGCGTGGTCGCGCGGCGCGGCGAGGATCATCGGATCGGAGAGCCGGTCGACGCCGGTATTGACCGCCAGCGTCAGCGCGCCGTTGCCCTCAACGGGGTCGGCATGGGTGGCGGTGTGGCACATCACGCAGGTGATGCCCTCCCTGCCCGCCTTCGACGGCATGACGGACTTGAACCGGTTCGTCCGGCCCGCCAGCACCTCGCCGGGCGCATGGCATCCCTCGCAAAAGCGGGTCTTCTCGACGCCGTCCCTGTGCAGCGCCTCGTTGACCCGCACCGCGCGCTCGTAGACCGTGTCGCGGTCGGCAATGGCATGGAGCGACGGCGCCCACTCCTCGAATTCCCGCCGATGGCAGGTCGCGCAGCGGGACGCCGACTGGATCGAGGCGGGGTCGGCGAACCTGCCGTTCTCCGTCTGGAGGCGCGAGGGCCAGAAGGGCCGTTCGCGGCCGGCCGCGTCGGGGCCGAAGGGCAGGCGGTAGAACGGCACGTCGGCAAGTGCCACGCCGGGCTCGGGTGCCGCCGGCGCCAGGACGCCCGCCCCCAGGATGAACACCAGGGCGAGGAACGCGCCGAGCACGACCGGCGGGAGATGGGTCCTGAACTGGTACTTCATGACGGTCGCCGCCCGTGCCGGACTGCCCGCGGTTCCCAGTGCCGCATGGCCAGATGCGCGAGAAGGCCCACGGCGGCCGCGAGCGAGCCCCACAGGTGCAGGAAGGTCAGGACATGGGTCGCCTCGAAGCTCCAGAACCAGCCCCCGCCGGCAAGAAAGAAGGCGGTCGGCAACGCCATCATCAATCCCGTCCCGATGACGAGGACGAATTTCGCGAGGAGAAGCCAGCCGAGCACGCTGAAGACGGGCCGCTCGCTCCTCGGCAGGCCGCGCAGGACATGGCCGCCGATCCAGGACAGGAACAGCGCCGCGAACGGCAGCCCGACGGCAAGATGCGCGAGGAGGACGGCCTCCCCCGCATTCCAGTTGCGCCCGGCGAGGAATTCGAGATGCAGGCCCGTGCCGACGAGGACGGCGAAGAGGAGCGACAGCGCCAGGGCACGCCGCACACCCGCGCGCTTCGGGCCGTATTCCAGCACGAAGCGCCGGCAGGCGGGTTCGGGGAGGGTTTCGAGGCTTTTCATCGGTCCGTTCCTCCGGCCGGCAGGGTCCCGCCGGCCGCTCGTCCCGCGGCCTTCGCTCAGCCGCGGATCTGCACCTCGGCCTTGGCTGCGGCCTGCAGCACCATGGCGACGATCCGGTCGGCGATGTCCTGCGCCTCGTTGCCCAGCGCATCGGCCTCCTCGGCGCCGAACCTCGTGCCGGCCGCCTCGCGGGCACGGGTGTCCTCCACGAGGGCCAGCAGTTCCTGGAAGCCGGCCTTGATGCGGCTGTCGAGGTCCGCATCGCTTTCGGCCACGACCGGGGAAAGCGCCTCGGCATACATCTTGCGGCAACCGCTCATGATGCCCTGCACGTCCGTCAGGCGGCTCTGGGCGACGAAGGCGCCGATCTCGCCGGAGATGAACTGCGATTCCTTCCATTCGCCGAAATAGTCGCCGACCGTCGGGGTCATCACGACCACGGAGGTGAAGGCGTCCTCGCGGTTCGGCTTCCACGCCGCCATGTCGGCCTCCAGGGCCTTGGACCAAAGGGCGAGCGCCTGCGCGGCGCCGAGGCCGAGATTGGCGTCGAAGAGCATCTCGCCGCGCGTGACCTTGCCGTCGCCGTTGAGGTCCGCCGGCAGCTTGACGCCCTTTTCGTCCATGCCCCAGAACAGCGGCTCGGTGATGCCGTGGAACAGGTTGCCCGGCCGTTTCAGCACGGTGCCGTCCGGCAGCGGCAGGTCGTATTCCGCGACATCCTCGGCGTCCGTGCCCGGATTGCCGGCATCCAGGATGAGGTCGTATTTGGCGGTTGCGGGAAGGCCGGCGACGATCCCCTCGATCGTCTCGTAATGGTTGGACGCCTCCAGCCAGAGGGCTCGGATGGCGGCGACCTGGCTGGCGAGCTTTGGACCATCGGCAGTCCAGGCCGCCGCATAGTCCCCGCCATGCGCGGCGATCACGCCGTGGTAGTCGGCAAGGCCGGCCTCCAGCAGCTCCGCCTGCGCGACCAGCCGGCGGCTGTGATCGAGCGTGAATTCCTTGACATTTGCAAGGCCGCGACTTTCCGCACCATCCGCCGCGATGCCCGCCACGGGCATCACAAGCAGAGAGCCCAGCGCCACAGCCACGACCAATCCCTTTGTATTCATAGCGAAATCCCCCAGACAACTTCCAGATGCGGCTTCACCCCGGCGGGATGGACACCCTGCCGCGGACGAGCCGATGTCGCGAATGGTTATCGATCGCGGGAGGGCCGCTCTTTGCGCCAGCGCAAATGTGGATAAATTCAGGAAGGTTTTTATCGGGACGGTGTGTCCGCCGGCCGCAGCGCCCGCTGCGCGCTCAGTAGCGGAAACGGAGCGGGCCTCGGCAAGGCCGGCACATGGACCGACAGGACCACCAGCCAGGCGGCGGACCAGCCGATCCCCGCCACCGCCAGCCATATCGGCGCCTGCCCGGACAGTTCCGCGAACGCGCGCGCGACGGCCGCGCCGAACACCAGCCCGAGGGCCGCCAGATGCCGGCGGCGGGGCAGAAGCTCCGCCCCGGCCATACGCCGCATCGTCACGCGCGCGGCAACCGCGAGGATCATCGGCCCCATGGTCGCCATGGTCAGCGCATGCACCTCGACCAGGTGCGGCACCATACCGGACCGCGCCGCGGCGATGGCGAGCAATCCGGGAACGAGGCCGGCGTAGCCGATGCACAGCATCCGGTTCGCCTGTCCGAGCCGGAGGCCGTCGAAGCTGCGGGCGAGAACCCAGAGCATCGCGGCAAGCAGCGCGAGCGTTCCCATGAAGCCCTCATTCAGCAGGCCCGCCCCCAGCAGGATCGCCCCCAGCCAAAGGGGCGGTCTCCTCGGCGCGGCAAGGGCGCGCCGGCGGCGTGCTTCGGCGAGGAAGGAGGGCACGAGCCGCCCCCCGACCACGAAGACGAGGGCCGCCATGGCCTCGGGGAGAAGGCCGGCGAGATCCGGGCGGTCGAGAAGCATCGCCTCGGCGGCGACGAGCATCAGCGGCACCATCGCCAGCGGCGCCTTGTCCCATCGACGTCCCCGCAATACGGGCCACAGGATCATCAGGGTGACCGGCAGCGACAGCAGCAGGACCGGCCAGAGGTCCTCCGGAAAGCCAAGGCAGGCCAGCCGCGCGCCGAGGGCGAGCACCCCGGCGAAAAGAGCCGGCGTCGGAAACCGGCGACCCGTCCATGCCTTCTGCGCCGTCATGATGTAGCCGCAGATGGCCATGCCGCCGAAGCCGAACAGTCCGAGCCTTGCATGCGCCAGCCGCGCGTCCTCCAGCGGCAGCAGCCAGACCCAGGGCAACGCGACGGCCATGAGCGCGGCAAGCGCGAAGAACACGCCCGCCGGATGGACGATCAGCAGCGAACGGTTCCTGCCGGCTTCCTCCACGCGCAACACCTCCCGGAACGTCCGCAGGGCGGCTCAGCCTGATGAGGAGGGCGCGGGCCGGAACGCCTTCACGCGGGCGGGATCGGTATCCATCCAGTCCGCCCCGATCAGGTCGAGGCAATAGGGCACCGCGGCGAAGACGGCATTCAGGCTGAAACGGATCGAGGCCGGCTTTCCGGGCAGGTTGATGATCAGCGTCCCGCCACGGGTCCCGGCCATCTGCCGCGAGAGGATCGCGGTCGGCGTCTGCTCCAGACTTGCACGCCTCAACTGCTCGCCGAAGCCCGGCAGTTCCCTCGTCACGACCGCGCGCATGGCCTCCGGCGTCTCGTCGCGCGGGGCAGGTCCCGTTCCGCCGGTGGTGAGGATCAGGTCGGCATGCTCCTCGTCGCACAGCGCCACAAGCACGTCGCGCACCGGCTCGATGCCGTCGGGCACGATCCGCCTGACGATCTCGAACGGCGTCACGACGGTCTCCCGCAACCATGCCTCGATGGCCGGGCCGCTCAGGTCCTCGTACTGCCCGCGGCTGGCGCGATCCGATATGGTGACGACGGCTATGCGCATGTTCGGTCTCCGGTCGCGCGCCTTGCGTGGGTCACGCCGGCGTCAGGAAGAGGGAGGAAAAGCCGCTTGCCGGGTAGACCGCGCGGACCGGCTCGGCGCCGGGGAGAAGCGAAAAAGGCGGAAGGCCATCGAGCAGTTCGTCGAGGACGATGCTCAACTGCATCCTCGCCAGTTGCGCTCCCGGGCAGACATGGATGCCCGCGCCGTAAAGCAGGTTCTGCGACTGGTCGCGCCCGGGATGGAACTCTTCGGCATCCGCGAAAACCGCGCCGTCGCGGTTCGCCGACGCCCACAGCACCGTTATGCGGTCCCCTGCCCCGAGCGCGTGGCCGCCGACCGTCACCGCGCGTGTCGCGACGCGGCGGTTGGAGATCAACGGTCCGTGAAGCCGCAGGATCTCGTCGATCGCCGGCGCAAGCCCGGCCCGATCGCCGCGCAGACGCGCCTGCACGTCGGGACGCCCGGCGAGGAAATGCAGGATGATCCCCACGCAGGCGGCGATGGTTCCGAGCTCGCCCACCGTCCAGTTGCGCAGGATGCTGACGATTTCGGCATGGTCCAGCCGCCTGCCGCCGACGGTCTGGCGGAGCAGGCAGGTGGTGAGGTCGTCGGCGGCGTCAGCGCCCGCCCGCTCGCGCATCTCAAGCTGCGCGCGGATATGGCCGTCGAATTCGAGGGCGACGGCCGCCATGGCCTCGGGATCGCGGGCGAGTGTCGCCGCGCGGTTCCGGTAGACCCATTGCAGGAGGGGCGCATGCAGGCTTTCGGGCCAGCCGAGAAAGCCGCACTGGATGCGCACGGCATAGGGCTCCGCGAACTCCCTGATGACATCGCATGAGGGGTTCCTGCCGAGATGGTCCACCAGCCCCCGCGCGATCCGGCGGAACACCGGCTCGAACGCCGCGATGCGTTCCGGCGCGAAATAGGGCTCGATCATCCGGCGATAGAGCGTGTGATCCGGCGGGTCCATCCCGTTCGGAACCGAGGGGTGGCGGGAAACGACGTTGCTGAAGGTCTCGTGGTCGCCGAGAATACGCAGCACATCCTCGTGCCGGAAGACGGACCATCCGAGATAGTCGCTATAGGCGACGGGGCACGTCTGGCGCATCCGGTCATAGGCGGCGATCTGGTCCGCCAGAACCTCGGGGCTGCGCGGATCCCAGTCGACCGGGCACGCCTTCTTGCGCTCGATGTGCTGTTCCATTCGTCTTCACCCCTCCTGCCGTCTGTGCGAGTAACACATCAGAAGGGCGCGGCATTCTTTGTTCCCACACAAAGAAATTCACGTCAGGCCGCTCGCCGGCCGGAAAGAGAAGGATCGGGCGGCCCCGGCGCCCTATACGAAAACCATCACGCCCACGGCGCCTAGCGCGATGAGGACGAGCCCCGCGATGAGCATCGGCATCAGGCTGTTTCCATTTATATCCCGCCCGCTGACGTGCTCGCCGGAAAATACCAGGGGCCTGCGTGTTTCGTTCGTGTCCATGCGTCTCTCCATCAATGTGGTAATTCATATACCACTTTAACGGCGAATGCGACGTGACAAAATATCGCCTCGGCCACGGCAGGCCGGGAAGACTTGCGGAACTTGATCTCCGATCTTGAGTTTTCCCGTGCGAGGGGCGAGGATCGACGCCCAACAACGCCTGGAGGCAATCATGACCACCGTCGCAGTTCTCGTCGGCAGTCTTCGCAAGGAGTCGTTCAGCCGCAAGGTCGCCCATGCCCTTGCGGCGCTGACACCGAACCTGAAGTTCGATTTCCTCGACATCGGTTCGGTTTCCTACTTCAACCAGGACCTGGAGGCGACGCCGCCGGCCGACTGGACGGCGCTGCGCGAGCGTGTCGCGCTGCTCAAGCCGATGACTTACATGAACGACTCGTACAACCGCTCGGTCCCGGGCGTCCTCAAGAACGCGATCGACGTCGCCTCGCGCCCCTATGGCCGGGGCGCGCTGATGGGCAAGCCCGCGGCGATCATTTCGACGTCGATCGGCGCGATCGGCGGTTTCGGCGCCAATCACCACCTGCGCCAGTCGCTGTGCTTCCTGAACATGCCGGTGCTGGAGCAGCCCGAAGCCTATATCGGCGGCAGCGGCAGCCTGTTCGACGATGCCGGAAAGCTGACCAATGACGGCACGCGCGAGTTCCTCACCGGATTCGGCAAGGCGTTCGAGCAGCACATCGCGCGCAATGCGAAGCGATAGGCACGCGCGGCCTCACATGATCACGCCTTGCGCCCTTCGCCTCGAACGAGGCTGAGGGCGCTGCCCTTGTGGGCGGCTATGTGGTCGGTCTTGTCGCTCTTGATTTCGTATTGCGGTTCGTCGGGGGAGGCGCGGTGGGTGTGGCCCTTGTAGTCGAAATCGCTGGTGTGGACGGCGATGATGGTGCCCGACACGCGGCCGGCCTCCGAATTCCAGGCGACATGATCGCCGACGGCGAAACGCCTGCTCATTGCGGCCTCCCTTCGTCATGCCCGGTCTTCGCCCCGGTGATGAGGCGGGCGCCGCGCTGGCCGGGCGAAAAGATCCACAGCCCGCTCAGGGCGACGGCGGGGCGGGGGCGCCCGGCGGCCCCGGAAAAAAAAAAGGGGGAGGCCCCCGCGCCCCCCGCCCCCCCCGCCCCCCACCCCGACCCACCGCGACTCGACGATGGCGGCGCGCTTGCCGATGGTGGCGAGATTGCCGTCGTTGCGGTAGGCGAACGGCGCGGGCGCCGGCTTTCCCTCGCGGCGGGCGCGGATCACGCCGGCAACGTAGCGGCCTTCCTGCTTGGCCGCCGGCGCGATGCCCGGCACCGTCCGGCCCTCGCCCATCGCGACATGGGCCGTGTCGCCGATCGCGAAGATGTCCGGAAAGCCCGGAACGGAAAGGTCGGGCGAAACGATGACCCGCCCGGCACGGTCGGCCGGCACGTTCAGCCACTCGGCCGCCGGCGAGGCGGCGACGCCCGCCGCCCAGAGGATCGTCGCGGCGGGGAGCATCTCGCCGCCGAGCTCGATGCCCGCGGCGCTGCAGCGGGATACGGCATGGCCGGTGCGCACCTCGACACCGAGCCGGGCGAGCGCCCGCTCGGCATAGGCCGAAAGGTCCTCGGTGAAAGCCGCGAGGATGCGCGGGCCGGCCTCGACGAGCACCACCCTCGCCTCGCGCGTGTCGATGGTGCGGAAATCGCGGCGCAGCGTCTCGTGGGCGAGCTCGGCAATGGTGCCGGCAAGTTCCACGCCGGTCGGCCCGGCACCGATGATGGCGAAGGTCAGCAGGCGGCGGCGCTCGCCGGCATCCGCCTGCCATTCCGCCCGCTCGAAGGCGCAGAGGATGCGGCGGCGGATCGTCGTCGCATCCTCCAGCGTCTTCAGCCCCGGCGCGTGGGGCTCCCATTCGTCATGGCCGAAATAGGCGTGGCGCGCGCCGGTGGCCAGGATCAGCGTGTCGTAGGCGACCTGCCGCCCGTCCTCGACCAGCACGGCCTTTCCGACCGGGTCGACGCCGCTCACCGCGCCGAGCAGCGTCGTCGCATTGCGGTGGCGGCTGAGGAGGGAGCGGATCGGCCAGGCGATCTCCGAAAGGGCGAGCGAGGCGGTCGCCGCCTGGTAGAGCAGGGGCTGGAACAGATGGTGGTTGCGCCGGTCGAGCACCGTGATGCGGAAGGGGCCTGCCGCAAGGTTGCGGGCCGCCTCCAGCCCGCCGAAGCCGCCGCCGACGATGACGACGTGATGTTCGTCCTTCTGCGTCATGCCGGCCTCCTGCCGTTCGGCTCACTCCGGCGAAAGGGCCACGGCCGCTTCCGTCGTCAGCGTGCGGAAGGTGAAGCTTTCCTGCACGTAGAGATCGACGGTGGTTGCGGAATGGGAGAGATAGCCGATGGAGAAATCCTGGCCGACGGTCAGCTCGAAATCGCCGCCGCGCAGCGACAGCACGAGCCCGCCCTCGATGGCCGGCGCCCAGATGATGCCGCCGTCGACGATCCGCTCGACATGGTGGAAGACGGGATAGCCGTCGTCGCTGCCGCCGCTTGCCGCCATATAGGCATCGCCCCCGAGAACGAGCGCATAGGGGCCTTCCACGCCGGCAAGGCGAAGCGCGCCGACCGCCCGCGCCACCGCATCCGGGTAGCGCTTCACGCCTTGCGGCAGCGGCACGGCCGGGTTGCTCGCGGCGGCGCGGATGCCCTCGATACCGGCGGCCGCGTAGCCGTCGAACACAGCGCGGTCCTCGGCAAAGGCGATCTTGCGCATGGCCTCCTTGACGGGGGACCAGTCGCTGTCGAGCGCGCCGCGCTCCACGTCGTCGATGGCGCTGCGCGAGAGCTGGAAGGGCACGCGGAGCTCGACCAGCGCCTTGACCTCGCGCCTTGCCGCCTGCACGCCCTCGTCCGGCGGCGCGACGGGCACGACATGGCCCGTGCCGACCGCCGAAAAGCCGAGGCCGGACGGGCCGGCCATGTCGACGACGCGGCGGGCGGCGAGGTGTCGCTTGAGCGTGCGCGTCGCCTCTTGCCCGATCTCGGCCCAGGCGGCCTCGGAAACGGGCGCGAGTTCGCGGTGCAGGTTATTCATGGGAAACCCCTTTCCTGAGGGAGCCGATGCCGAGCGATCCGTCGCCGCGCGGTGCGGATTGTTGCGAGGGTTCCTGCGCGGGCGCTTCGGACGCCGGGGCGGCATCCGGCGCCACGGCGTCGAGGAACGAGGCGGAGGGGACGAAGAACAGCGTGCCCGTCACGGCGCGGCTGAAATCGAGCAGCCGGTCGTAATTGCCCGGCGGCAGGCCGATGAACATGTTCTCCAGCATGCGCTCGATGCGGTGCGGCGAGCGGGCATAACCGATGAAATAGGTGCCGAACTCGCCCTTGCCGACATCGCCGAAAGGCATGTTGTCGCGCAGGATCTCCAGCGGCTCGCCGTTCTCCTCGATGGAGGTGAGGACATTGTGGGCGTAGCTCGGCTTGGCCGCGTCGTCGAGCTCGATGTCGGAGAGCTTTTCGCGGCCGATGATCCGCTCCTGCTCGGCAACCGGTACGCGGTTCCAGGCCGGCAGATCATGCAGGTATTTCTGCACGATCACATAGCTGCCGCCGGCGAAGTCCGGGTCCTCGTCGCCGATGATCGTCGCGGCGACGGCCGCACCGTCGACGGGATTTTCCGTGCCGTCGACGAAGCCGATGAGGTCGCGGTCGTCGAAATAGCTGAAGCCGTGCACCTCGTCCTCGGTGGCGACGAAGCCGGCCAGGCGGCTCATGATATGCGTTGCAAGCTCGAAACAGAGGTCCATGCGCGTGGCGCGGATGTGGAAGAGCAGGTCGCCGGGCGTGGCGACGGCGTGATGGCTTCCGCGGATTTCGCGGAAGGGGTGCAGGTCCTTCGGACGCGGCGCGCCGAACAGGCGGTCCCAGGCATCCGAGCCGATGCCGAGCACGCAGGAAAGCCCGCCCTCCAGATCGCGAAAACCGACGGCGCGCAGGAGACCCGAAAGATCGGCGCAGAGCTTGCGCACGGCGCTTTCGGCCGCGCTGCCGGCCTCCAGTGTCACCACAAGGAAAATTGCCGCCTTTGTCAGGCGCGCGGCGACCGGCTGCGGGACAACGGAGGGGAGGACTGCATCCATGCGGGTTCCATTCGGCAAGATCTTGAAGGCGGCAAGCCGGCAGAACGCCGGCTCAATCCATGTCGCGGAAGGCGTGTCCATTCGCCTCGACGGCTTTCACCACATCAGACGGTAGCGCGTCTTTTTCCGCCGTGCCATCGAAAATCCAGTTCTTCGCATCGGCAATATCGGGCAGGCCGGCGCCGGCTCGCACATAGAGGCCGATCGCCGGCTTTTGCGGGTTCAAATAGAGATCATAATTTTCCATTGGGGCATCCTGCGCTGGAGGAAAAGCGGGACGGCTGGAGGCAAGCCGCCCCGAAACGGGTCAGAGATCGACCGGGCGGCCGGATTTCTCCTCTTCGCGCGTCACGGCGACATCGGCATTGGCCGACCGTCGCACCCGGTCGCCCTCCACATCC
>Ga0066256_1004391_pt1 | contig 12614 bp, 7 predicted proteins | sample ThiBio_1000_biof_FD_87107 | JGI IMG/M metagenome (GOLD analysis project Ga0066256, IMG submission 87107) | Wastewater bioreactor microbial communities from Cape Town, South Africa - Thiocy_expt_1000_biof (version 2) | ecosystem: Engineered > Bioreactor > Thiocyanate-remediating >...
CCACGCACCGTATCCAAGTAGCAGGAGGCCTTCAGCGCCTCGGGGAAGCGGTCGTAGTCGGGGTGCAGCATGTCGTGCTCCGGCGACAGGTAGGCGGACTGGGTGGGCGCGCACAGGTGCCACGTCTTGGCGCCGCGCAGCTGCAGCTGGTACGACGCGGTGTGCAGCGTGTCAATGTGGTTGAACATGCCGGCGCCGCGGCTGCCCAGCAGCGCCATGCGCCAGTGGCTGGTGATGGCGAACTCGGAGGCGGCGTCGCGCGTGGGGAAGGCGGCTGCCAGCCACTCATCCGCGCGGTCCATGAAGGGCGGCAGGCGCAGGGGGCCGATGGCGGCGAGGAACGCGCGCCAGTGCTCGTCTCGCATGTTCCAGTGCAGGTACCGCCCCGGCCGGCTGGGGTGCTGCGCTGGGAACTCGGCGGTCGGGTGCAGGATCTCGGCCGCCGCGGTGGCCATCGGCACCAGGTACGGCTTCACGTTCTTGTCCACCATGTTGGCGGGGTAGAAGTCGGTGCTCACGCGCGCCCACGGGCCGGTGGCATTCAGGAACACGCTGGGTGCCAGCGCCGCCCGCGCGCGCGTCATGTCCACCACGCCCGTCATCACAAACGGCAGCCGCCCCGCCGCGTACTCCCGGTTGCGCGGCAGGCGCAGGTCGTCGACGGCAATGCGCGGCAGGCGCGTCACTGTGTGCCGCAGCGTGGACGGGTTTACGCCCGCCACCGGCAGCAACCCGTCCGGCCCCACCGCCAATGCCGCCGCCTCCTTGGTGGCCGCGGCGGCGGCGCGCGTCACTTGGAACGACCGCGTCTCGCGCAGGTTGGGCCCCGCGTCAGCGTGCGCTGGGTCGATGGACAGCGCGCGCTGGAAGCAGCGCTCCGCGTCCTCCAGCAGGCCCAGCCGCAGCTGCGTGACACCAAGGTTGTTCCATGCATGCGCGTCGCCCGGCGACGCCGCCACCACGCGCTCAAACAGCGGCAGCGACTCCCTCAACTTGCCGGCTCGCGCCAGATCCAGTGCCTGCGCCGCCAACGATACGGTCGTCTGCGCCTGTGCTGCTGCCACACCGCGGCCATGCGGTCGCGGCGCCGCCAGCACCGCAGCCGCCGCTGCCAGCGCAGCCACTACCAGTCGCCACCGCGTTGTTGACATTCTGGCGTGCGCCGCGTGTGGTTAGAATTGATTGCCTTCCACTGCGCCAACCACTACCGCCACCGCTGCCCTATAATCAAATTCTCATAATCTGCACCACCGCCACCTGACAATAATTGCGCGTCGTCGCATCCGCGCGCACACGCGTCGGTGACAGGTGGTGCAGTCACCTGGCCGGACGGTTGTGCAGGCTGGCTGCTGCTGCTGTCACGTCACAACTCAACCCACCAACAACGGTCGTGCATCGCGCAACGCGTAAACGACAATTACGCAATGGTCAAACATAATTTCACCGCAACACGCACAAATTGGTGCATGTGTGCCAATTTCCGTGGCTACCTGTTTTGCACCTCTGCTCCCTTACAATATCGGGTGATCCAAAAGTTGCCGTTTTTGGCAGCCGTTTGTCGCTCATCAGCTTGCTCTGCCACATCAACCACCATCATCAGCTGCTGGTGGTACTGCAGCAATAGCGAATTGGTGGATGAGTTCCTCGAAGTTCTGCATTCCAACCCCGACGCAGACTTAAACATAAGCGAGGTCGCTAGCCGCCTCGGCTTCTCACGTAGTTATCTGCACAACCGCTTTCGCAAGGAGGTGGGCATGTCGCCCAGCGACTATGCGCAGCGCCTCCATCAGGCTCACGACGCCGATGGGCTCGTTGTTGGGCCCGGACAGGCGCACTTCGGGCGCGGTGATCTCACGGTTGAGACGGTGCTTGCGCTCCTCGCGCTGACGACGGTCACGAAATTCAGTAGCTATGGCTCTCACCCTTGGTCAAAAACGACAACACGCAGTACCCACGGCACATTGCCTGCAGGCCGGGGCTTGCAGGCACACATCCGCGATCAGGCTTTGGATGCAACGGCCTGGACGATCAGGTCGATGAACGCATCGACCGGCATGACGCCCAAGTCCTTGTTGCCCCGGGCACGTACTGCGACGGCTCCAGACGCCCTCTCCTTGTCGCCGGCGACGAGAATATAGGGCAGTTTCTGCATGGAATGCTCGCGTATTTTATACGTTATCTTTTCGTTACGCAGATCCAGCGCTACGCGCAGCGGATGCTGGGGCATGGCCTGGGCGATTTTTTCGGCAATTTCGCGACAGTAATCCGCCTGCGCGTCGGTGATATTGAGCACCGCCACCTGTACCGGCGCCAGCCACACCGGCAGGGCACCGGCATGCTGCTCGATCAGGATGCCGATGAAGCGCTCCAGGCTGCCGACGATGGCGCGGTGCAGCATCACGGGGCGGTGGCGCGCACCGTCTTCGCCCACATACTCGGCGCCCAGGCGCTCGGGCATGGAGAAGTCCACCTGCATGGTGCCGCACTGCCACTCGCGGCCCAGCGCGTCCTTCAGGGTGTATTCGATCTTGGGGCCGTAGAACGCGCCCTCGCCCGGCAGGTAGGTGAATTCGCAGCCCGACGCGCGCAGGCCGTCGGCCAGCGCGGCCTCGGCCTTGTCCCAGCTTTCCTCACTGCCGATGCGCGCCTCGGGGCGCGTCGACAGCTTGTAGATGATGTCGCTGAAGCCGAAGTCCTTGTAGACCTTCTGCAGCAGCTTGGTGAAGGCCGTCACTTCGGACTGGATCATCTCCTCGGTGCAGAAGATGTGGCCGTCGTCCTGCGTGAAGCCGCGCACGCGCATGATGCCGTGCAGGCCGCCCGTGGGCTCGTTGCGGTGGCACTGGCCGAACTCGCCGTAGCGCAGCGGCAGGTCGCGGTAGCTCTTGATGCCCTGCTTGAAGATCAGGATGTGGCCCGGGCAGTTCATGGGCTTCAAGGCGTAGTCGCGCTTCTCGCTCTCCGTCGTGAACATGTTGTCGCGGTACTTGTCCCAGTGGCCCGTTTTCTCCCACAGGGTCTTGTCCAGGATCTGCGGGCCCTTGACCTCCTGGTAGCCGTTGTCGCGGTACACGCGGCGCATGTACTGCTCCACCTCCTGCCACAGCGTCCAGCCCTTGGGGTGCCAGAACACGGTACCAGGCGAATGCTCGTCGATGTGGAACAGGTCAAGTTCACGGCCGAGCTTGCGGTGGTCGCGCTTCTCGGCCTCTTCCAGCATCGTGAGGTACTGCTGCAGTTCGTCCTTGGTAGCCCAGGCCGTGCCATAGACGCGCTGCAGCATCTCGTTGCGGTGGTCGCCGCGCCAGTAGGCGCCCGCCACCTTCATGAGCTTGAAGAACTTGAGCTTGCCCGTGCTGGGCACGTGCGGGCCACGGCACAGGTCCTCGAACTTGCCTTCGCGGTACAGGCTCACGTCCTCATTGTTGGGGATGCTGGCGATGATCTCGGCCTTGTAGTGCTCGCCCAGGCCCTTGAAGTACGCCACGGCCTCGTCGCGCGGCAACACGCGGCGCACGATGGGCTCGTCCTTGGCGGCCAGCTCGGCCATGCGCTTCTCGATCGCCACCAGGTCTTCGGGCGTGAAGGGGCGCTTGTAGGCGAAGTCGTAGTAGAAGCCGTTCTCGATCACGGGGCCGATGGTGACCTGCGCCTCGGGGAACAACTCCTTCACGGCATAGGCCAACAGGTGGGCCGTGGAATGGCGGATCACCTCCAGGCCATCGGCATCCTTGGCCGTCACGATGGACAGCGGGCTGTCCTGCGTGATCTGGTAGCTCGTATCCACGACTTTTCCGCCCACTTTGCCTGCCAGAGCGGCTTTCGCGAGACCGCTGCCAATCGACGCGGCCACTTCTGCGACGCTCACCGGGCCGGGGTATTCGCGGTGCGAGCCATCTGGGAGGGTGATCTGAATCATGAAAATTCCTGGTCAAGTGCGGGGACGCGGCGCGCCCGGCAGGTCCAAAAAGCAAAAAAGCGCGGAACATGTCCGCGCTTAAAGAGGTGGAAAGACCTTGGTTCCAGGCGCGAACAGCCAGCCTCTTAGCGGCGGGCAAACATCTCCGAGGGAGTTCGCGGTGTCATAACCACAGTGCCTTTCTCGCTCTTGTGCATTGATTATTTATAGGATTTTAGCGGCAAACCAAGCACCGAGGCAGCGAACAGAGCCTGCCTGGGCATTGGTCCTTCGCGCTCCATGGCGCGGCACAAACAAGGCCCCGCCTTTTTTTCTCAAAATTGTCGGAAATACACGAGCCCCACATACGAGCGCGTGACCACGGGGACCAGGAAATATTTATCGGTCACCCAGGCCCCCAGCGCTGCACCCGCGGTATGGGACGCAAGATCGAGCAACTGGCTTGAGCGCTTCGCGCCGTGAGATATCTGGTATCCCGATTCGAGAGCCATCGCAGTCGTGCTGACCGCAAACCCAATCCAAGCCCGGTTCTCCGATTCGCTGTACAACCGCGTCACGGCACCGGCCAGCAACGCCCCACCCGCAGCGTGGCTCAACTCACTCGTGAGACCGTCATATGCGTGGGCGTTGCCCATGAACAGCCCCAGCGCCAGGACCAAGATTGCTCTCATGCCAGCCTCGCTTCCGAACAGTTGCGCGAAACCATTCTAAGACCGCGCGGGAGGGCCGGGCCCTCCGACCCACCGAGAAACGAGCCCCGCTTGTCGGGCGCAAAAAAGCCACCTGACGCCAAAGCATCCGGTGGCTTTCAATCAAACAACTCCCGACGCTGTCAGAAGCGCCGGGATCCGTCCGGTCAGTGGAACTGTTCTTCTTCGGTGGAACCCGTCAGGGCCTTCACGCTGGAAGAACCGCCCTGGATCACGGTGGTCACGTCGTCGAAGTAGCCTGCGCCGACTTCCTGCTGGTGGGACACGAAGGTGTAGCCCTTTTCGCGTGCGGCGAATTCGGGCTCCTGCACCATTTCGGTGTAGTGCTTCATGCCTTCGCCGCGCGCATAGGCGTGGGCGAACTGGAAGGTGTTGAACCAGTTGATGTGGATACCTGCCAGCGTGATGAACTGGAACTTGTAGCCCAGCGCCGACAGGTCTTCCTGGAAGGAGGCGATCTGCTTGTCGTTCAGGTTCTTCTTCCAGTTGAACGAAGGCGAGCAGTTGTACGACAACAGCTTGCCGGGGCAAGCGGCCAGCACGGCCTGGGCGAATTCACGCGCAAAACCGATGTCGGGCACCCCGGTTTCGCACCACACCAGGTCGGCGTAGGGCGCGTAGGCGACACCGCGGCTGATGGATTGCTCCAGGCCATTTTTGACGCGGTAGAAGCCTTCCTGGGTGCGCTCGCCGGTCAGGAAAGGCTTGTCGTTGGCATCGTAATCGGAGGTCAGGAGGTTGGCGGCCTCGGCATCGGTGCGGGCAAGAATGAGCGTGGGAACACCCATCACGTCGGCGGCGAAACGGGCCGAAATCAGCTTTTCGCAGGCTTCCTGGGTGGGCACGAGCACCTTGCCGCCCATGTGGCCGCACTTCTTCACGGCGGCCAGCTGGTCTTCGAAGTGCACGCCAGCGGCGCCGGCGGCGATCATGTTCTTCATCAATTCGAACGCGTTCAACACGCCGCCGAATCCCGCTTCCGCATCGGCCACGATGGGCAGGAAGTAATCGACGAATTCGGCATCGCCAGGGTTGATGCCACGTGCCCACTGGATTTCATCAGCGCGCTTGAAGGTGTTGTTGATGCGCCGCACCATGGTCGGCACCGAGTCGTACGCGTAGAGCGATTGGTCGGGGTACATGGTTTCGGACGTGTTGCCGTCGGCGGCCACTTGCCAGCCCGAGAGGTACACCGCTTCCAGCCCGGCCTTGGCTTGTTGCATGGCCTGCCCGGCGGAGATGGCGCCAAATGCGTTCACATAACCCTTCTTGGCACCGCCGTTGACCTTTTCCCACAGGACTTCGGCGCCGCGCTGTGCCAAGGTGTGCTGCGGCTGCAGGCTGCCGCGCAGACGCACCACGTCGGCTGCGGAATAGCCGCGCTTGACGCCTTTCCAGCGGGGGTTTTGTGCCCAGTCTTTTTCCAGTGCGGCGATCTGTTGTTCGCGGCTCAATTGTTGGGTCAGGGATTGGGGCATAAGGACTCCGTGAAGTGTTGAAAAATCGGCAGACGCTCTGGGCATTGGCATGGATTGACTCTAAGTCTTCTATAAGAGTTGTGCAAGCTCTTATGTCTTATAGAAGAGTTCTTCTAAGACCAGATGGATCAAGGACTTAGGGTCAATATTTCATGTTGCGGGATGCAAACCCATCACACAACCTCAGGATTTTGGTGCGCTGCATCATCCTGTTTCCGCATGGAAGTTTTTTGTTTTCACAATATGAGATGAAAGGCGCCGCTCAGTGGAAGTCCCGGCTTCTCTGCAGCGCCCCTGCCATCCGGCCGAGCCAGGGCGTGAAATCGCGGAAGCTGCGCGCCACCAAATGGCGCACGCCCGGCGCCTGGGGGTGGCATTGCCACACCCCCTCCACGCCCAACAGGCGCGAGCGCAGCAGCACTTCCCGACATTCTTCGACCAAGACGGGCCAGACGATCACATTCACCGGCCCGGTTTCGTCTTCGAGCGACACGAACATCGTGCCCTCTGCGCTGCCAGGGCGCTGGCGGACGGTGACGATGCCGCAAGCCCGCACGGTGGACCCATCCGCTACGGCGCGCAGCTGCAATGCACTCCGCAGCCCCGCTCTGGAAAGGCGCGGGCGCAGCAACGCCAATGGGTGGCGGCGCAGCGTCAGGCCGGTCGCGGCGTAGTCGGACACCACCTCCTCACCCTCCGCGGGCGCAGGCAATGCAAGCGCCTGTTCATGCACCGGCACGCCACGCATCAAGGGTGGCGCAGGATGGTGGGCCGCGGCTTCCCAGATTTGTTGGCGCCGGTGGCCCGAAAGCGGCGCCAGCGCATCGGCAAACGCCAGCAACTGCAGGTGGGCGGCGGGCGGTGAGGCGGGCACGCGCGGCCAGGTCCTCGACGCTTTCAAACGCCTGGTCGGCGCGCACTTGCACCAGGCGCTGCCCGACCTCACGCGGCAGTTGGTCCACCATGCACAGGCCGAGCCGCACCGCCGGCTGCGCGAGGCGCGCGCGGTCGGACGGCCCTGGGCCTTGCGGCCGGGCCGCCTCGGGGCCGAGCATGTGCGGATCGGGGAGATCCTCCAACGTGCAGTCCCAGGCGCTTCGCAGCACGTCTATGGGCAGAACGCGCACGCCATGGCGGCGTGCGTCTTGCACCAGTTGCGAAGGACCGTAAAAACCCATGGGCTGCGAGTTGAGCAAGGCCGCCAGAAAACATGCCGGCTCGTGGCATTTCAGCCAACTGCTGCAATAGGCCAGCAAGGCAAAGCTGTAGGCATGGCTTTCCGGGAAACCGTATTCGCCAAACCCCAGGAGCTGCTGAAAAATGGCGTCGGCAAAGTCCTTCCGGTAACCGCGCGCCACCATGCCGTCCACCAAAGGCCGCTCGAATTCGTGCACGCCCCCGCGCCGTTTCCAGGCGCCCATGGAGCGGCGCAGGTTGTCGGCCTGGCCCGGGCTGAAACCGCCGGCGGTGATGGCGATCTGCATCACCTGCTCTTGAAAGATCGGCACGCCCAGCGTGCGCCCCAGGGCCGGCTCAAGCGCCGGGTACTCCACGGTCCGCCGCTGGCCTCTGCGCTGGTGTTCGCGGGCGCGCAGGTAGGGGTGGACCATGCCTCCCTGGATGGGCCCGGGCCGCACGATGGCGACTTGCACGACCAGGTCGTAGAAGGTACGTGGCTGCAGGCGCGGCAGCATGCTCATCTGCGCCCGGCTTTCAATCTGGAACACGCCGATGGTGTCGGCGGCACACGCCATGGCGTAGGTGGCCGGATCTTCCTGCGGGATATCCGCCATGTCCCAGCGCTGCCCGCGCACCAGGGCCCGCAAATCCAGCGCACGGCGCAGTGCAGTGAGCATGCCGAGCGCCAGAATGTCGACTTTCATGAGCCCGACGGCATCGATGTCGTCCTTGTCCCACTGGATGATGGAACGCTCGGCCATGGCCGCGTTTTCTACCGGCACCAGACGCGTGAGCTTTCCTTGGGTCAGCACGAAACCGCCCACGTGCTGGCTCAGATGGCGGGGAAAACCCAGCAGTTGCGCGGACAGCTCGATCCACAGGCGCGCAGTACGCAGGGTGATGGGCGGCGCGCCCGTTTCCTGTGCGCATTGCTGCGCCAGACCCATCAGCCGCTCGGCGGCGAACTCCTCGTCGAACCAATGGTGTTCGCGCGCGAACGCGTCGATGAGGGGAGCCGGCACATCCAATGCCTTGCCGACGTCGCGCAGCACGCTGCGCATGCGGTAGGTGGTGACCACCGCCGTGATGGCGGCGCGCTCGCGCCCGTATTTGGTGTAGATGTACTGGATCACCTCCTCGCGGCGCTGGTGCTCGAAATCCACGTCGATATCGGGCGGGTCACCGCGTTCCCGGCTGATGAACCGTTCAAACAAGAGGGACGATTTGGCAGGGTCCACCGCCGTGATGCCCAGGCAGAAGCAAACCGCCGAGTTCGCCGCCGAGCCGCGCCCCTGGCAAAGAATGCCCTGGGAGCGCGCATAGCGCACGATGTCGTACACCGTCAGGAAGTACATCTCATAGCGGCATTCCGCGACCAGGGCCAGTTCGTGCTCCAGTTGGCGGCGCACCGGCTCTGGCACGCCTTGCGGATAGCGCCCGGCCGCCCCCTCCCATGTGAACCAGGCGAGCGCTTCGGTGGGGCTCATTCCTGCGGGCACGCTTTCCAGGGGATAGTGGTAGCGGATCTCATCCAGGCTGAAAGTGCAGCGCGCTGCGACCTCCAGCGTGCCCTGCAACAGGGCGGGCGGGTAAAGCCGGGCCAGCCGCTCGCGCGAGCGCAGGTGGCGCTCGGCATTGGGCTGCAAGGCATGACCGCAGCGCGCGACGCTGCACCCCAGGCGCACAGCGGTCATCACATCCTGCAAGGGTTTGCGCGAACGCACGTGCATGTGCACGTCGCCCCCGGCGACCAGGGGCAGCCCCTGTTCGGCCGCAACCTGCTGCAGCGTGGCCAGCCACCAGGCATCGTCCGGCGCGAGCAACAGCTCGGCCACCAAGCTGAATTTCAAGGAAAATAGGGTTCTAGCTCTTGATACATAAGCGTTTATAGCTATTAAATCAGGAGTATCAGAGCGCGAAGGCACCAGCAACAACTCGCAATGCCCCAGCCGCGCAAACTGCGCCTGCGCTGCCTGGGTGCTGTAGCCTCCTTTGCCGGCACCCCGGCGCGCGGCCGTGATGCATTCACACAGGTTGCCCCAACCTTCCAGATTGCGGGCCAGAACCAGCATGGCGAAGCCGTTGAAGCGGAACTCGCTGCCCAGCAACAGGTGCAGCCCATGCCGCTTGGCCGCCTGGTGCGCGCGCACGGCGCCGGCCACCGAACATTCATCGGTAATCGCCAAGGCGCCGTACCCCAGCGCTGCCGCACGCTCCACCAATTCTTCGGGTTGTGAAGCACCGCGCTGGAAGCTGAAACTGCTCACGCAATGCAGCTCGGCATAGCCGGGTCCGTCGGCATGCGGGATCGCGCGCTCAGGCATAGATGCCCTGCAAATACCAGCGGTACGGTGCCGACGCCGCAAGGCCGCTGCCAGGCAAGCGCTCGCGATAAATCCATACCCAGCCTACCGCGTTGTTGTGGGCAACGAAATAGTCGCGCACGGCCAGGCCCGGCTCCGAGGATTCGGCTACAGGGTCGTTCCACCAGCCTGTTTCCAGCCGCTCGGGACCGGCGAGCAATCGCAAGCGCCCATGGTAGAAAGGCCGACCCTCCCGCACCGCCAGCAATCGGGCGGGCCGCACCAACCAGGGAGGCATGAGCCGTGCAGCGCGCGAAACCCCGGTCGCCGCGGGCTCAGTCGACCCGAATGCGCCCTGCAACGCCGCAGGGCGCCAACGCTGCATGGCCTCGGGCCGGTGGTCTTCCAGCGCTTCCGGCACCAAAATCTGCTCTACCCCCAGGCGGGCGCCGACGCGCTCCACAAATTCGTGCCAGGCCATGGTCGCCCTCCCAGATGGCGGCGCAGCCAGCAGGTTTTCGGAATGCGCTGCCCAGGGGGCCGATTCGCGCAAGAGCATCCGCACCTGATTGGCCGGGGCCGCCAGTCGGGTGCGTTCCAGGTGCTCACCGAGCAGGCGGCGCAGATGCACGATGTCCTGCGTCGGCTGTGCCGTGCGGACCAGAATCCTCCCTTCGGCCGGCAGATCCACCCCTTCCCAGCGGCGCAACTCGTGCTTCCAGGAAAATTCCACCACCAGAGCCCCGTGTACCCGCGCGCGCAACCAAGCCTGCAGCGCCTGCAACAAGCGGCTGGCCGCATACAGCAATGCCGGCGCAGACTCGGCCGGAGCGCCCAGCTCGGCCGACAGGTCGAACTTCTCCGGCACCACCAGCCAGCGCAAACCATGGGGCTGAAGGCCCATGGCCTGGTCCAGTGCGTGCAAGGTGGCCGCGCCAAACCGACGCGCTACCCCGGCACGCGGCAAAGCTTGCAGGTCTTCCCAGGTATGGCACCCCAAGTGCGCCAAAGCCAGCACATGGGCCGGCGCAATGTTCAAGGTGAACAGGGGCAGGCCACCGGGAATCTTGGATGGCAGCGGCGTTCCAGCCCGCGCCAGTTGCAGCAAGGCCGAGGCTTGCAGAGCAGTGTCTCCTTGCCCCATGGCCACAATCGGGATGCCCGCATTCTGCAGACGCAGGTACAGCGCCTCCTGCAGAGCCCCCACGGCCCCCCACAAGCGCAGGCTTTTCGAGACTTCCAACAACAAAGCCCCATCCTGCAATGCCACATGCGGGGTGAACTCCAGCGCCACCCAGGCGGATAGGGGAATGCCCCCCGCCTCTTGGTCCTGAGACTCCACCGGCAGCAAGGCCATCCAGTACGGCGCCGTCATGGCCTAAGGCCTTACCAGCCGAAGCAGCGTTCGGACAGGCTCCCCGCTTGCCCAAGCATCATTTTCCTGCGCACGACGCCCTTGCGTTTCAACAGGCAGGACTGTTTGCAGCGCCTCGGCCCAATGGGATTGCACTCCCGGCAGCCGCGGGGTCTTATCTATGGGCGGCCCCCGCCGCTTGAGAATTTGCACTTCCAAGGCGGGCGCAGAAGGAAACCCCGCCGACTGCACCAGCAACCTGAGGGCAGCGGGCGAGGGCCGTACGCGCTCTTCCTCGGGCCGGAACACCCACAGCAGTGTGGACCGCTCGGAAGCCGCTACCTGCAAACGGCGCAGCTGCGCGGCCTCGACCTGTGGCAACCACGCCAAGATGGCGCAGACGTCCCGGCAATGCAAGGCCTGCTCGGTGGCCCATAACAGCTGCTTACCATCCTCGGCCAGCACCTGGCAAATGCGCTGGGGAGGCACATGGTGAGCTTGCAAGGCGGCACCACAGGGCTCGTAAGGAGGCTGGATCAAAACCACCGCACCGCTCCTCTGCGCCAGCAATGCCCCCAAGGCAGGGAGAACCAGTTGCCACTCCACCCCTTGGCATGCGGGATGAACCACCTCCGTCAAGGCACCGAGCGGCCACCCTCCCCCCGGCAAGTGGATGTCCAGGGTGGGATGCGCCGAGGCAAAAGTCGAGGCACCGGGGTGCGAAAGAGCGCTCCCACTCCATCCCCCCGCCACCAGGGGACGGTCGGGCGACGGAAGGACCGCAAATTGTCGGAGAGAGGAAGGCACGGCAGGACTCGATAACTGTATAAATATACAGTATCTTGGCCTGAAACGAAGCCTTTACGGTTTGTTCATCCCCCAAAGCGAAACGCCCCACTCCGTATGGGAGGTGGGGCGTTGGGCTGGGCTGTAAGAGCCTGACGATGACCTACTTTCACACGGGGACCCGCACTATCATTGGCGCGAAGCTGTTTCACTGTCCTGTTCGGGATGGGAAGGAGTGGGACCGGCTTGCTATGGTCGTCAAGCGTAACTTGTGGGCGTTGCTGAGGGTTGGTTCAGCAAGGCGAATTCATAGAGTATGGAATCAGGGGAATTTTTGAGTTGCGTCTGTTGGCATAACAGTCGGCTTTGATGTTGTATCAAAGTTATAGGGTCAAGCCGCACGAGCAATTAGTACTGGTTAGCTTAACGCATTGCTGCGCTTCCACACCCAGCCTATCAACGTCCTGGTCTAGAACGACTCTTCAGGGGGGTCGAGCCCCCGGCAGATCTCATCTTGAAACGAGTTTCCCGCTTAGATGCTTTCAGCGGTTATCTCTTCCACACTTAGCTACCCGGCGATGCCACTGGCGTGACAACCGGTACACCAGAGGTGTGTCCACTCCGGTCCTCTCGTACTAGGAGCAGGCTTTCTCAAATCTGCAGCGCCCACGGAAGATAGGGACCAAACTGTCTCACGACGTTTTAAACCCAGCTCACGTACCTCTTTAAATGGCGAACAGCCATACCCTTGGGACCGGCTACAGCCCCAGGATGAGATGAGCCGACATCGAGGTGCCAAACACCGCCGTCGATATGAACTCTTGGGCGGTATCAGCCTGTTATCCCCAGAGTACCTTTTATCCGTTGAGCGATGGCCCTTCCATA
>Ga0066256_1002556_pt1 | contig 12613 bp, 11 predicted proteins | sample ThiBio_1000_biof_FD_87107 | JGI IMG/M metagenome (GOLD analysis project Ga0066256, IMG submission 87107) | Wastewater bioreactor microbial communities from Cape Town, South Africa - Thiocy_expt_1000_biof (version 2) | ecosystem: Engineered > Bioreactor > Thiocyanate-remediating >...
CAGAACTTTTCCACCACCCAGGCGAAGGCCTTGCAGACCCACTTGGCGACCCAGTACCAAGCCTTGCACACCCATTTCGCCACCCAGTACCAGGCGCGGCAGAAGAATCCGGCGATGCAGTTCCAGGGCGTGTACCAATGGCATTTGCTCCAGGAGGTACATTGGCTGGAGCCTTCGTCGGCCCATTGCGAACATTGGTCCGAACCTTCGTCCGCCCAGCTCGTGCATTCGTAGTCGGTCTTCGACGCCCAGTTCTTGCAGGTGATGACGGTTTGGGTCACCCAGTTCGTGCAGGTCGTCATGGCAGTCCCTCCCTCAAGTCGGGATGCGGCGGATCAGCGATCGATGCAGGAGCCGGATCCGCGTCCTCGCCCAGCCGACACCGATCGCCTTGCCCAGCAGGCCGGCGCAGAAAACGCCGGTCGCGCCGAGCGGGTGGCCCATGGCGATGGCGCCGCCGTTGACGACGAGGCTGGCGAGACAGGCCAGCAGTGCGAACACGGAAAAGGCACCACCGAGGGCACAGCCGCAAGCGTGGGCGTAGCGACGCGCGCGTCCCCGTACCCGCGCTTTCTCGCCGTCATCCCAAGGCATGCGGGCAATCGCCACATCGACCTGATCGAGGACTCGGTTCACGGGTCACCACCCGAAGGGTGAATCATCGCGATCTTCGGTGCGCAGGCAGTATGGGCCGTCAGGGAGACCGAGGCAATTGAGGCAAAATGGTGGCCTTCGTTCCTTCGATCCCGCCATGAACAGACTTTCGATCGTGCTGTGCAGCCTCATCCTGCTTGGCGCGTTCGGCGCCTCCGTCCAGGCAGCCGATGCGCAGGGTCCCGCCGAACGCACCATCGTGCTCGTTCGCCACGGCCATTACATTTCCGACCCGAGGATTGACGAAAAGATCGGCCCGCACCTGTCGCCGCTGGGTTCGGCACAGGCGCACCTCGCCGGTGCGCGGCTGGCCGGGATGCCGGGTCGTTTCGACGGGATGTACGTGAGCCCGATGCAGCGTGCACGCGATACCGCGGCGATCATCGGCCAAAGTTTCCCCGACCGGCATTTCGAAGTGGTGGACGACCTGGCCGAATGCGTGCCGCCCACGTGGCGCACCGATGTGATCAAGGATTATTCGCGCAAGGAACAGGCGGACTGCAAGGCGCAACTCGATCGCGACTTCGCGCGTTTCTTCAAGCCGGCGATCGGAAGCCCGCAACGTGACCTGCTGGTGTGCCACGGCGACGTGATCCGTTACCTGGTGACGCGCGCGTTGCGGGTGGACACGAAAGCGTGGCTGGAAATGTCGGTGGGCAATGCCAGCATCACCGTGGTCCGCGTGCAGCCCGACGGCCGCATGAAGGTGATCTCGGTGGGCGACGTCGGCCACAATCCGCCGAACCTGCAAAGCGGCGCCACCGGCGATCCCGATCGCAGCCTCGCGGTGCCGGCCTTGCGGTGAATGTCGCCGCGGTCGCCCGCGGCGCAATGCCGCGCGGTCAACCGGCGGCGGAGCGGCCGGCGTCCAGGTGGCTCTTGAGCAAGCTCGCGATGGTGGTCACCCCAAGGATCGAGAGGATGATGACCAGCGACAACCAGGTCGGAATTTCCGGGAGCAGGTGGATCGGTTCGCCGCCGTTGAGGAACGGCAGGTTGTTGGTGTGCATCGCCTCGATGATCAGCTTGACCCCGATGAAAGCCAGCACCACCGCGAGGCCCAGGCCAAGGTACACCAGTCGTTTCAGCAGGCCGCCGATCAGGAAGTACAGCTCGATCAGGCCGAGCAGGGCGAAGGCGTTGGCGGTGAACACGATGTAGGGCGCGTCGGTGAGCCCGTAGATCGCGGGGATCGAATCCAGCGCGAACAGGATGTCGGTCATGCCGATGGCCAGCATCACCATCATCATCGGCGTCATGTAGCGCTTGCCGTCGATGACCGTGGTGAGTTTCGCGCCGTCGTAGCGGTCGGTCGTCGGCAGCACCTTTTGCACGAGCCGCACCAGGAAGTTGGGTTCGTAGGCTTCGTCGGTGTCGTGCTTCTCGAACGCCAGCTTGACCCCGGTGAGGATCAGGAACAGGCCGAAGATGTAGAACACCCAGCTGAAACGCGCGATGGCCGCGGCGCCGAGCAGGATGAAGATGGTGCGCAGGATCAGCGCGACGATGATGCCCACCAGCAGCACCTTCTGCTGGTACGCGCGCGGCACACCGAAGCTCGACATGATGATCACGAACACGAACAGGTTGTCGATCGACAGGCTGTATTCGGTGATGTAGCCGGCGAAAAACTCGATGCCGCGGTCCCGGCCCGCCACCAGCGTCAGGCCCACCCCGAACAGGATGGACAGGGCGACGAAGAACGCCGTCCACGCGCCGGCCTCCTTGATGGTGGGTTCGTGCGCATTGCGGATGTGGGTGAAGAAGCTCAGCGCCAGCAGCGCGGCGACACCCGCAGCCGTGGCCAGCCATATCCAGAGGGGTACATGCATGGAGCGCCTCGGGCCTGGGTCCGCAAGGAAGGATGGGGTGGTGACTTTCCGGCAGGTAGCGAGCGTGGCGGCTACATGCCTGCAGCGCCGGCCTTGCCTGCGGCGTCCATCCCGATCGTCGCATGCGACGGCGCTTCCTGCTCCTGCAGGCGTGCGGCGGCCTGTTCGGCTTCGCGCATCACGCGCAACAGGTTGCGGCCGGCGAGGTCGGCGAGTTCGTCGTCGCTCCAGCCGCGGCGCGCGAGTTCCACGAACAGCGCAGGGTATTTGTCGACGCCGTCGAGGCCCACCGGCGTGGCGTCGATGCCATCGAAGTCGCTGCCGATACCGACGCTTTCGACGCCGGCGATCTTGCGGATGTGGTCGATGTGGTCGGCGACCTGCGCGATGGTCGCCCTGGGCTGCGGGTGCGCCTTCGCCCATTGGTCCATCGCGGCCCTGGCGCGGTCGGGTTGGCCGGTGTACAGCGTGTCGAAGCGTGCGACCGCGCCGGCGCGATCGGCATCCCAGCGCGCGACGGCTTGCGAAATGAACATGGGATAGAAGTTCACCATCACCACGCCGTGGTTTTGCCTGACCAGGCGCAGCACGTCGTCGGGCACGTCGCGCGGATGATCGTCCAGCGCGCGCGCGCTGGAGTGCGAGAAGATCACCGGCGCCCGGGTCGTTTCGAGTGCGGCCTTCATGGTGTCGGGCGATACGTGCGAGAGATCCACCAGCATGCCCAGCCGGTTCATCTCGCGTACGACGGCGCGGCCGAACGGCGTCAAGCCATGGTGCACCGGCTTGTCGGTGGCCGAATCCGCCCAGTCGGTGTTCTTGCCGTGGGTCAGCGTCATGTAGCGCACGCCCAGCGCGTAGTAGTCGCGCAGCACCGCCATCGAGTTGTTGATCTGATGGCCACCCTCGACGCCGATCAGGCTGGCGATGCGCCCGGATTTCTCGATGCGCTGGATGTCGTCGGCGGTGGACGCCATTTCGAAATCCTTCGGATACTTGGCCACCATCGTGCGCACGATGTCGATCTGTTCCAGCGTGGTCTGCACGGCTTCCGGGCCGGTGATGGTGGCGGGAATCCAGACCGACCAGAACTGCGCGCCGAGGTGCCCCTTGCGCGCGCGCGGGATGTCGGTCATGAAATGCGCGTCGCGATCGCCAGTCTTGCTCCGCAACTTGGAAGTGTCGGCAGCGAGATCGATGTTGCCGACGTTGCCGAAATCCTCGCGGATGCCCCACGGCAGATCGTTGTGGCCGTCGATCACCGGCGTTTCGGTGAGCACTTGATCGATCCGTGCCGACAGGGCCTCGTCCTTCGCCGGCTGCCGCGCGGCAAGGGCGATGCAGGGCAGGGCGGCGAGCAGGCAGGCAATGATGCGAGGGTGCTTGGTCATGGCGTCCACGTACATTTCGGCGGGAAAGCCGAAGTGTGCCATGGTACGCGGTACGCCAACACCTTGAGCCTCAATGCTGCAGGGGCGCTCCCGGACCGATGTATTTCCCGAGGAAGGCCTGCATCCGGGTCAGGAAGTCGGCGCGGTCGGCTTCGGTGTAGAAGCCGTGGCCTTCGTGTGGCACCGCCATCCATTCACAGGTCTTGTGCGCGGCATCGAGAGCATCGCGCATGGCTTCGGCCTGCGCGAACGGCGCGCGCTGGTCGTCCTTGCCGTGGGCGAGGAACACTGGAACGTCGATCCTGTCGGCCAGCTTGTCCGGCGAATTGGCATCGAGCTCGGCGTCATCCTTGCCGATCACGGTGGAGAGATAGCTGCGGCCGAATTGACTGGACCGGATATCGCCTTTCTCGTACATCATCTTCAGGTCGTAGATGCCTGCGTAGCCGATCGCGCATTTGAACAGGTGCGGTGCGCGGATCACCGACATCAGCGCCGAATAGCCGCCGAAGCTGCCGCCGTAGACACAGATGCGGCTGGCGTCGGCGTAGTGCTGGTCGATCGCCCACTTCACGCCGTCGATCAGGTCCTGCTGGATGCGCGTGCCCCATTTGAGGTAACCCGAATGTTCGAAACCGGGGCCGCGGCCGCCGGACCCGCGGTAGTTCACCTGCAGGACCAGATAGCCGCGGCTGGCAAGAAACTTTGCTTCCCCGTCATCGAACCGGTTGTGGTTCACGCCGTGCGGACCGCCGGGGGGAACCAGCTCTATTGGCGGGTTGGCCAGGTCGCGGTGGGGCGGGAGGGTCCGGAATCCATCCAGTTCCACGCCGTCGCCGGCCTTGAAGCGGATCGGGCGACGCTCGGCCATGTCGGCGGGTTTGATCCACTGTTCGACCGCCAGCAGTTTGTTCGCGTTGTGCGTTTTGGCGTCGAACAGGTACCAGGCGCCCGGATCGCGGTCGCTGGAAACGAAGAACAGCAGCTTGTTGCCGTCTTCGCTGAAGTTGATGAAATCGACGAACTCGCCCGGGAAGTTTTTTGCCAGCGCCTGGTAGAGCTGGGCGGCGGGCAGGTTGGCATCGATGAAAATCGGTCGGGGGATGCCGCTTTCGGTGATGGCCGCGAACGGTTGGCGCGGCGGCGCCGTCCATTGCAGGTCGCCGATGTTCGCGAAACCGTCCTGGGCGAGGATCTTGCGATCGGCGCCATTCTGGTTTTCCTGGATCAACGCCAGAGGACCACCGTCCTTGCTCCACCACGCGTAGATGTTTTGCCCGTCGGGCGCATAGTCGAACGGCGCAAACCGTTGCCCGACCTGTTGCGCGTCGAGCGGCTTCCACTGGCCGTCGACATGCCGGTAAGCTACGTACTCGAAGTCGGAGTTGTCGCCGAAAGCGAAAGCGGCCTTGCCTTCGGGGTCGATCAGGAAATTCATGTTGGCCACGTTCATGTCGGTGACGAGGTCGCGCGTGTCGTGCTCGGCGTTGACCTTGTAGACCAGGCTTCGGTTCTCGTGGCCCCATGGCTGTTCGCCGAGGTAGAAGCTGCCGTCGGCCTTCGCCGGCAGGCCGACGATGGAACCGAAACCCTCGTCTTCCTGGCCCGCCGCTGCGCGCCGGCTGACCGGCTTGTAGCCATACAGGTAATGCTGGCGCTTGCCGTCGATGCTGGAAGAGATGACTTCACCCGTCGCCATCGGCTGGTCCAACGAGCCGAATTCCTTGCCCAACTCCACCACGAGCCAACCCGGGCTGACCCACACCGTGTTCACCGGCACCTCGTAAATCGGCAAGCGCAGCAGGCTGACCACCTTCATGTCCGACAGGCGATAGATGGCCAGCGCATGCATGTCGCCGGAGGGGCTGTCCGTGCGCACCGACAGGTATTGCCCGTCCGGTGACAGCCGCGGGCTGCCGACCAGGGAACGGCTGGCGAAAGCGCTGACCGGAAGCGGTGCAGCGGATTCGGTTGCACCGGAAGCAGGTGCGTCCGTATCGGCGGCGGATGCCGCAGCGCTGCCCAAAACACACGCAAATCCGAGCAACATCGTTGCAACAAGATTGCGGACGAACATTCGACGGCCCCCCATCGATTCCCCGACGCAAGCATAGCCCAAGCCTTGTCGCGCGGCATGGGATGCAATGGGAGGGGACCGTCGCCGTGTTCCCGGGCGGGGTTTCATTGCCTCGCGATGGCCGGAAAGAAAAGCGTCCCGCATGTGGATGGCGCGTCAAGCTTGCGTCTGTCTGTTCTCCCACCGCAGCGGAGCAAACTATGAAGGTGGAAGACCCTAGAACCAGGTCGGCATCGTTTCCAGCACCTGCAACTTGTCGTCGACCAGCAGTACCTGGCGCCATTTGTCGAAGGTAAGGCAGGGGTGCGATGCGCCGAACGACACGATGTCGCCGACGCGCAGGCCTGCGTGTTCTGGGATCGCCATCATCGCGTGCTGGTCCATGACCTTGCGGATGCTGCAGCCGGTCAGCGACCGCGCCGGTTCGTCGCGACGATGCAACTGCAGCGGGATCGGCAGGTCGGGATCGACGGAGATGTCGCGCTTGCCCATCGCGACCACGGCAAGGCCAGGCTCGGGCAGCGACTGCACGTGCGCGAACACGGCGAGCGCTGGTTGCAGTTCGCCTTCCAGTTCGGGATGGCGCGCTTTCACTTCGGCCATCGCATCGCGATACGAGCGGTGGTCGTGCACGACATAGCAACCCGGCCGCAGCACCGGCGTGCAGCGATCGCGCAAGTCCGCCTGGTCGAAGGCTTCGGCGATCAGGTCGAACCATTGCGAGCCCGCGGCGGTGACGATCGGCTTGCGTTCGCCGAATGCGTCGGCATCGCGCAGCCTGCGCACCGTGCCGACCAGCCGCTGCGCGTAATCGCGAATGGAGTCGACGGCGTGTGCGCCGCCGATCAGGCCTTCGTAGCCTTCGATGCCGCACAGCGCGAGGGCAGGCGAGGCAACGATCGCATCCACGAGCGTGTCGAGTCCGGAATCGTTGCGCGCCCCGCAACGGCCGCCGGGCACGCCGAGTTCGATCAGTACCTGTACGGGGAGACGGCGTCGACCGAAATATTCGTCCAGCGCCGCCACGTTGGCCGCACTGTCGGCAAGGCAGTAGTAATCCGCACCGCGCTCGATCAGGCCCGCGACGATCGCCATGTTGGGCGCACCCACCAACTGGTTAGCCATCAACAGGCGTGTCGCCCCGTGCTCGAACGCCGCGGCGCACTGGACGGCGTTCGCCAGCGTGATGCCCCACGCGCCCGCGTCGAGCTGGCGCCGGAACAATGCGGGCGTCATCGTGGTCTTGCCGTGCGGCGCGAGTTTCGCGCCATGGGCGTCGGCGAAACATTGCATCCAGGCGATGTTGTGCGCCAACGGCGTGTCGAAGATCACCACCGCGGGCAGGCTCACGTCTTCGAGCAGCGAACGGCCGTCGATGGGCGTGCCTTTCTCAAGCTGGTGCGGCTTGCGGGTCATGGGGTCGTCCGGATCGTCGGTGCGATTGTGGCATTGCCGCCCGGGTCGCGGCCACCGGGGTCAGGAATCGCCTACACGTTTTTCGGAAAAAGGATGTCCCATGCAGGACCTGCAACCGGTGGCATGGTTCGGCGTGAAGCACGAGACTCCGTGTTTTCGATGTTCGGGGAGACGACCATGCGACCGATGCGATGGGTCATGCTGGCCATTGTTGCGTGGGGTTTGGCGTTGGCGGCCCCGGCGCGAGCCGCCACGCCGCCGCCGGTCGAGCTGGTCGACGTCTACCACGGCGGAGTCGACCTGTCCCGTTACTGGGTCAGCGAGAAATTCGACGGCGTGCGCGGTTACTGGAACGGACACCAGTTGTTGACACGTGGCGGCGCCGTCGTGCACGTGCCCGCGTGGTTCACGAAGGGCTGGCCGAAGACGCCCATGGATGGCGAGCTGTGGGTCGGCTACGGAAAGTTCTCGCGCGCTTCCGCGATCGTGCGCACGGCGGATTCCAGCGATCCGGCGTGGCGCGAAGTGACCTATCGGGTGTTCGACCTGCCGGCGCACGGAGGCGATTTCGATGCGCGGGTGCCGGCCATTCGGAGCACGGTCGCCGCCATCGGCGATCCCTGGGTCGTGGCGATCCGGCAGTTCCACGTCGCCAACGAAGCGCAGCTCCATGCCGAGCTCGAGCGCGTGGTGGACAAGGGCGGGGAAGGCCTGGTGTTGCATCGCGGCGACACGCCATACCGAATGGGGCGTGGCGTCGGCCTGCTCAAGCTGAAACCCTACGAAGACCCCGCCCAGGATGGTCGCCGCTTCTCGATCGGCTCGGGGTTCTCCGATGACGATCGCGCCGACCCGCCACCCGTCGGATCGTGGGTGACCTATCGGTTCAACGGTTTGACGGCCGGCGGGTTGCCGCGCTTTGCACGCTTCCTGCGCAGGCGTCCGGACGGCCCGCCACCCGAACCCGTCGCGCCCCGGGACGTGGTGCATCCGGTGCAGCGCTGAGCCACGGGATCGCATTCATCCTTGCGCGCCGATCAGGCGCCGTGTGAGCGCGTCCATTGCATGATGTTGGAAGTGTTCATCGCACCGGCCTGGCGTGCGACTTCATGTCCGTCCCGGAACAATGCCAGGGTGGGAATACTGCGGATGTTGTAACGCGCGCCGAGGTTCTGTTCGGCGTCGGTGTCGACCTTGAGCAGTCGCATCCGTGGTTCCAGTTGCGACGCGGCCTGCGCGTAGTGCGGCGCCATCATCTTGCAGGGACCGCACCACGGCGCCCAGAAATCCACCAGCACCGGGATGCCGTTGCGGCCGAGGTGCTTGTCGAAGGCGGCCTCGTTCACCTCCACCGGCTTGCCTTCGAACAATGGCCGATGACACTTGCCGCAGGTGGGCGAGGCGCCGAGGCGTTCGGCCGGCACGCGGTTCACGGCCTGGCAGTGCGGGCAAACGATGTGCAGGGGTTCGCTCATGGCGCAACCTTCAACGGTTCGACGGCCGCGGTTCGGGTCTGCGGTCGATATGGGGATGGCCGTTGCGGAACCAAAGCGGTTCCGCCAGCCGCGCGCGAAACCCCGGTGCGGCCGCGAATCCCGCATTGGTCTGGCCGACTGCGGCGTTGCGCGCCGTTTCGCGCGGAGTCGGCGTTTCGCGCCCTGTATGATGCGGCCTTTCCCGAGTGGCGCCCGCCCATGCCGAACGCGATTTCCGTCGAAGCCGCGAGCAAGCACTTCGGCACGCACACGGCCGTCGACCGGCTGACACTGGAAGTGCCGAGCGGGAGCATTTACGGATTCCTCGGTCGCAACGGTGCCGGCAAGACCACCACGTTGCGCATGATCACCGGCATCCTGGATCCCGACGAAGGCCGCGTGTCGGTGCTCGACGGCAAGTCGCCCAAAAGCGTGCGTGCGCGCACCGGTTACCTGCCCGAGGAAAACGGCCTGTACAAGGACATGCGGGTCATCGACATGGTGGCGTACTTCGGGCAATTGCGGGGACTCGACCGCCGCGAAGCCACGACGCGCGCGCAAAGCCGCCTCAGGGCCGCGGGCCTCGAGGCGTCGCTCACGGCGAAGTGCAACACGCTCTCGAAAGGCATGGCGCAGAAGGCGCAGGTGATCGGCGCGCTCCTGCACGACCCGGAACTGGTGGTGCTGGACGAACCGTTCTCCGGGCTGGACCCGGTCAACTCCGAGATGGTGCTGTCGCTGATCCGCCAGTACAAGCGTGAAGGCCGCACCGTGATTTTCTCGACCCACGTGGTCGAACACGCCGAGCAGATTTGCGATTCGATCATCATCATCGACAACGGCCAGCGCAAGCTCGCCGGTCCGTTGGCGGAGATCAAGGCGCAAGCCGATCGCAGCGTGATCGTGGATTACGAAGGCGACGCCGGCGCGCTGCAGGAGCTGCCCGGCGTGACTGCGGCGGACGACGCCGGCCAGCACGCGGAACTCACGCTGGCGCGCGGCGCCGACACGCAAGTGTTGCTGAAGTGCCTAGTCGAGCGTGTGCGCATCCGCCGCTTCGATACCCGCGAGGCGTCGCTCAAGCAGATTTTCCTGAACGTGGTGGAGGGCGAACGTGACGCCGCGTAATGTCTGGCTGGTGGCGCAGCGCGACTACGTCGCCTACGTGATGCGCCGCCGATTCTGGGTGAGCCTGTTGCTGTCGCCGGCGATCCTGCTGGCGGTGATGCTGGTGCCGGCGATGATCCAGCACTACAGCTCCGCGCGCCGCTTCGCGGTGGTGGACCATTCCGGCTGGCTGCTGCCGGCGGTCGAACGACGCATCGCCGCGGGCGATTATTCGCGGCTTCTCGACCTCGCCGCGCGCACGCCGCCGGCGGCGGCGCGGAACCTGCCGCCGGCGCTCGCGGACATCGCACCGGACGCAGCCAGGCTCGCTCGACAGGACCGCGAGGCCCTGGCGCAAGCGCTGGTGGATGGATCGCCCGCACCCGCCGCGCCGGCGGCCGCGGCGATCTGGCGGCAGCGTGCGGCGCTGTCGCAGTGGTATGCGGGGCTCACGCCGGAAGCCGCGGCCGGCGTGGACCGCGGGCTTTCGATCGCGCGCTATCAGTTGGTGAAGCAGTCGCAGGATTCGCTGCGCGATGCCGTCGTGCAGGGTGACGTGTCGGGCTATTTCATCCTGCCGGCCGATCCGCTGGCCGCGAACGCGCCATTCGTGTACGCCTCGCACAACCTCACCGATACCGATTTGCGCGACTGGTTCGGCGCCCGGGTTTCGGCGGCGGTGCAGGCGCGCCGAGCGGCGCAGGCCGGACTGTCCGCGGGGCAGGCCAAGCTGATCGGCCAGGCGGTGGATTTCGACAATCAACTGGTCACCAGGCAAGGCGCGAAGACCGCGACCGCGGCCGAGCAGGCGGCGCAATGGCTGCCGGTGGGTTACGTGTACCTGCTGTTCATCGCGATCATGCAGATCGCGCAGTTGCTGATGCTGTCCACCATCGAGGAAAAATCCAACCGCATCGCCGAAACACTGCTGGCCGCGATCCAGCCTTCCGACATCATGGCCGGCAAGACCCTCGGCGTCGCCTGCGTGGGCGTCACGCTGGTGGGCGGGTGGCTGGTGCTGATCCTCGGCCTGCTGGCGGTGTTCGGCAGCATGTTCCATTTGGGCGGTTTCGTGTCCGCGATCCTCGCCGGGGTCAGCGCGTGGGACATCGGATGGTTCCTGGTTTATTTCGTGCTCGGCTTCCTGCTGTACGCCGCGGTCACCGGCGCGATCGGCGCCGCGGTCAACAACATCCGCGAAGCCCAGCCTTACATGACGCCGGTGACCTTGTTCATGGTCATTCCGCTGATGATCATGGTGCCGGTGGCGCGGGATCCCACCGCGACGTGGGCGCGCGTGCTGTCCTACATCCCGCCGCTGACGCCGTTCCTGATGATGAGCCGCGCCGGCGCGCCGCCGCCCTTGGTCGATTACGTCGCGACCACCGCGTTGTTGCTGGTGACGGTCGTCGTCGCGTTGTACCTGTCCGGGCGCGTGTTCCAGCGCGGCCTGTTGAACACCGGCGCGCCGCCGAAGTTCAGGGAGATGCTGGCATGGGCGCGCGAATCCAAAACGGGCGAGCTGCAGCCGCCGGTCAATTGACCGCGTCCATCGTTTTCCGGGGCGCCACCGCCGCGGTTGGTCGGCCCGCGGGCGGCGCCTGCGGATGACCTTGTCGTCGTTGAGGCCGCCCGCCAGCAGCGCGCGGCGCGCGGCGTTGGCGCGATCGGTGGACAGTTCCCAGTTGCTGTAGTTGTGTTCGGTGATGTAGGGCGCATCGTCGGTGTGGCCGGTGATGCTGATGTGGTTGGGCACGGAGTTGATGAACCTGGCCAGCTCGCCGAGGATCGCGCGCGTGTAATCCTTCAATTGCGCACTGCCGAGGTCGAACATCGGACGGTTGAGCTTGTCCACGATCTGGATGCGCAGGCCCTCGGGCGTGATGTCCAGCAACAGTTGATCCTTGAACGGCGCCAGCGCCTGGCTTTTCTGGATCGCCGCGTTCAATTGGTCCTTCAATTCCTCCAGGCGCTTCTTGTCCAGTTCGCGCGCGCGTTTCTCGACGTCGTCCTGCGGCGTCGCCCGCTCGGGATCGCGCTTGCGCTGGTCCATTTCCTCCTTCGATGCGGCACCGGGCGGGCCGTTGTGGCGGTCCTTGCCGGGGGCGTGGGGCAGGGCCCTCGCGCCCCCCCCCCTGATCATGGAAACGCCGGCGCCGCCCGGACCACCCCTTCCCGGCGGGGCGGCCCCGGCGGGGCCCCGGGTCGCCCCCCCCGTGCGGCAGTATTCCGCGATCGCCGCCTTCTGTTCGCGCGTGCCCACGCCGATGATCCACATCACCAGGAAGAACGCCATCATCGCGGTCACGAAGTCGGCGTACGCGACCTTCCACGCGCCGCCATGGTGGCCGTGGGAAGTGCGCTTCACGCGCTTGATGATCACCAGCGCGGAAGTCTTGTCGCCGCCGTTCATGCACCGGCTCCGGCGCGCTCGCCCTTGAGGTGTTCCTCCAGGTCCAGGAAGGTCGGGCGTGCGTGCGCCGACAGTACCTTGCGCGCGAATTCCACCGCGACCTTGGGGTTGTAGCCGCGTAGGCTGGCCAGCAGCGCCACCTTGACGCATTCGAAAGCCTTGCCGTCCTCGCGCACGCGCGCTTCCATGGCCGCCGCCAGCGGCCCGATGAAGCCGTAGCACAACAGGATGCCGAGGAAGGTGCCGAC
>Ga0066256_1004394_pt1 | contig 12612 bp, 15 predicted proteins | sample ThiBio_1000_biof_FD_87107 | JGI IMG/M metagenome (GOLD analysis project Ga0066256, IMG submission 87107) | Wastewater bioreactor microbial communities from Cape Town, South Africa - Thiocy_expt_1000_biof (version 2) | ecosystem: Engineered > Bioreactor > Thiocyanate-remediating >...
ATCGTTTCGCCGTTCGGCGCCTTGAAGCGAAAGCGGAATTCCCCCGCTTTATCCTTATAGATTTCGAACGTGTAAGCCATCGCCGCCCCCCCAACCGGTTTTTGTTCAATGAACCGAATTGTCGAGGGTGAGGATCGCAGGGTCAAGCTCGCGGCGTCCAGGCCGCTATCGGGACCATCACACGATTGCGAGAGCGCCGACCTCGGTCAGAAACGCCGGCGCCTTACCCGTCCACCTTCAGCGCCGCGATAAAGGCTTCCTGCGGAATATCGACCTTGCCGTATTGCCGCATCTTCTTCTTGCCTTCCTTCTGCTTGTCCAGAAGCTTGCGTTTGCGGCTGATGTCGCCGCCATAACATTTGGCGGTCACGTCTTTCCTGAGCGCGCTGATGGTTTCGCGCGCGATCACCTTGCCGCCGATCGCCGCCTGAATCGGTATCTGGAACAGATGGCGCGGGATCAGCTCTTTCAGCTTTTCGCACATCGTGCGGCCGCGGGCCTCTGCCCGGCCGCGATGCACGATGATGGAAAGCGCATCCACCGGCTCGCCGTTCACCAGGATCGACATCTTGACCAGATTGCCTTCCTCGTAATCCTCGATCTGGTAATCGAAACTGGCATAACCGCGGGAAACCGATTTCAAACGGTCATAGAAATCGAACACCACTTCGTTCAACGGCAGCTTGTAGACCACCATCGCGCGGCTACCGGCATAGGTCAGCTCGATCTGGCTGCCGCGCCGGTCCTCACACAGTTTCAGCACCGCGCCCAGATAATCGTCCGGCACCATGATGGTGGCCTTGATCCACGGCTCCTCGATGAAGTCCACCTTCACCGGGTCCGGCATGTCGGCCGGGTTGTGCATCTCCTTCACCGTGCCGTCGGTCAGATGCACGCGATAGATCACGCTTGGCGCCGTCGCGATCAGGTCGAGGTTGAATTCCCGCTCCAGCCGCTCGCGCACGATCTCCAGATGCAACAGGCCCAGAAAGCCGCAGCGGAAACCGAAGCCCAATGCGGCGGACGATTCCGTTTCGTAGGTAAAGCTCGCATCGTTCAGATGCAGCTTGGCCAGCGCCGCGCGCAGATCCTCGAACTGTGCCGCGTCGATCGGGAACAGGCCGCAGAACACCACCTGCTGTGCCGGCTTGAACCCGGGCAGCGGCGTGGCCGTGCCCTTCTTCTCATCGGTGATGGTGTCGCCAACTTGTGTGTCGGCCACCTGCTTGATCTGGGCGGTGATGAAGCCCACTTCGCCCGGGCCCAGGCTTTCGACGGGCGTCTTCTTGGGGCGGAACACACCCACCTGCTCCACCTGATAGACCGCATCGGGTGCCATCATGCGAATGCGCTGGCCCTTTTTCAGCGTGCCGTCGACAATGCGCACCAGAACCACCACGCCGAGATAGGCGTCGTACCAGCTATCGACCAGCAGCGCCTTCAACGGCGCATGGGCATCGCCTTTCGGTGCCGGCAGGCGATGCACCACCGCTTCCAGCACCGCTTCGATGTTGAGGCCCGTCTTGGCGGAAATGGGAATGGCGTCGGCGGCGTCGATCCCGATCACATCCTCGATCTGCTGGCGCACGCGTTCGGGCTCGGCGGCGGGAAGATCCACCTTGTTCAGCACCGGCACGATCTCCAGCCCCGCGTCGATCGCCTGATAGACATTGGCCAGGGTCTGGGCTTCCACGCCCTGGCTCGCATCCACCACCAGAAGCGCGCCTTCGCACGCCGCCAGACAGCGGCTGACTTCATAGGCGAAGTCGACATGCCCCGGCGTGTCCATCAGGTTCAGAACATAGGTCTCGCCGTTTTCGGCGGTGTATTCCAGGCGCACGGTCTGCGCCTTGATGGTAATGCCGCGCTCCCGCTCGATATCCATGGAATCGAGCACCTGTGCCTTCATCTCGCGCGAGCTTAATCCCCCTGTGGTCTGAATCAGGCGGTCGGCCAGCGTGGATTTGCCATGGTCGATATGGGCGACGATGGAAAAATTGCGGATGTGGGCAAGGTCGGTCATGCGCGCTGGCGTATAGCGGCCCGGCCCTGTTCCGTCCAGTTGGCTTCAGGCTTTCGCGGCGCGGATGGCAAGCGAAAGCGGAACCAGCGCCAGAAGGCTCGCCGCGACTGAAAGTGCCACCAGTGCGCCAAGCGAAAAATCGTAGAACCAGCCCATCAGCGCGCTGCCCAGGAACCAGGAAATCCCGTACACCGCCGGGAACACGCCATAGGCCCGCGCCCGCATCGGTTCCGGCACGAGGCCCGCCACCGCGGCCGACATCACGGCGTCATGAATGCCAAGGGCTGTGCCCCACAGAAGGGCCGCGAACAACGCCATCACCGGCCCGCCGAAAAAGGCCAGCGGCGCCACCACCGCCCCGATCAGGGTGCCGGGGATCAGCACTTTCAGCCCCGCGCGGTCGAACCAGCGCCCGAAGATCAGCGACCCCGCGCCCGCCGCCGCCATGGCGATGGCATAGAGCACCGGAATGGCCGCATCGCTGACCACGCCCGCCTTGGCGAAGTGAAACGCGATCAACGGATAATCGGCAAAGCCGAAGCCGATCAGCGCCGCCGCGGCGAGGTAGAGTTTGAAGGCGCGGGAATAATTGGCGATCACCCCATGCGCGGTGCCATGGGCGCCGATGGCGCCGGCATAACGAAAGCGCAGGCAGACGATGGTCACGCTCATAATGGTCAGCGCCGCCGGCAGCGACAGCCACAAAAACGCTTCGCGGTAATCATTGTGCCGCCACAACACGAAGGCGGTGATCAACGGCCCGGCCATCGCGCCCAGCTGGTCCAGCCCTTCGTGCAGGCCGAAGGCCCAGCCCTGGCCGATCTTTTCACCGGCGCGCGCCATCATGGTGTGGGCGGCCGGGTTGCGAATGGCCTTGCCCGCCCGCTCCATCACGATCAGGGCTGCCGCCACTTGCCAGTTTCCGGCAAAGGCCAGAAGCGGCACCGCCGCCATCTGCACCGCGTAACCGATCAGGGTAATGGTCCAATAGGCGCCGGTCTGTGCCGCCAGCCGCCCGGTGAACAGGCGCAGCACATAGCCCGCCATCTCGCCGCCCCCGGCGACGATGCCCACCACAGCCCCGCTCGCCCCCAGAAGGCCCAGATACGGGCCGGAGATCGCGCGCATCCCCTCATAGGCCATGTCGGCCCACAGGCTGACGATCCCGAACGCGACAATGAAGGCAAGTCCGGTCTTCCGGTCGAAGCTCTGTGCTGGCATCGGGGTCTGCATCGGTGGGCGGGCGACAGTAACCGGCTTTCACGCCCGCACCAGTGAATTCGTAGTACAGGGCGTATCTCCTCCCCCGTTTACGGGGGAGGTGCGCCGCATGGCGGCGCGGAGGGGGGACACGGAAGGGGGATCGTTCTTTTATCGACCGCATGATCTGCGCTAGCACTGCCGCCATGAAACCTGCCCGCCACGCCCACCGCCCTGCACCGAAACCGCGCCGTCAGGCCGCCCCGAAAGACGCGCTGGCCGATCTGTGGCCGGGCCAGTCCATCGCGCTGTTGAAGGCGCTGCATATCCTGACCCGCGATGGCGCGCTGAATGCGGATTCGCGGCGCAAGCTGAAACAGGTGCTGCATCTGGCGCAATTGATCCGCCCCGCTCTCGATCAGGCCTTTGCGGACAATGCGGATCCGGTACTGGCCGATCTCGGCGCCGGCAAATCCTATCTCGGCTTTGTGCTCTACGACCTGTTCTTCGCGAAACGGGAGCACGGCCGCGTCTATGCGGTGGAGGCGCGCGACGATCTCATCGCCACCGCGCGCGCCATCGCAAAGGACAGCGGTTTCGCGCGGATGGAATTTCTGCACAGCCCCATCCGCGAGGCCAAATTGCCGGATGCGGTTCTGCACAAAGGCCGTGTCGATGTCGTTACCGCGCTACACGCCTGCGATACCGCGACCGATGAAGCGATTGTGTTCGCGCTCGCCCATGATGCGAAATTCATCGCGCTGGTGCCCTGCTGCCAGGCGGAGCTGGCGCGCGAGCTGGAGCATGTGAAAAAGCCCTTGCGCCAACTCTGGCGCCACCCGATCCAGCGCCGGGAGTTTGGCTCCCATCTGACCAATGTGCTGCGCGGCTTATTTCTGGAGGCGCATGGCTACAAGGTGCGGGTGACGGAGCTGACCGGCCTCGAACATTCGCTGAAGAACGAATTCATTTTCGCCGAACGCCATCAACGTGCAAACCCCGCTGCGCGTGCCGAGTTTCTGGCGCTGGCCGAACAGACCGGCGCCGCACCCTCTCTCCTCACCTTCGCGGACTAGCCGCGCGTCGTTTCATTTCTTTCACCTCCCCCTTGCGGGGAGGTCGGAGAGCGAAGCGATCCGGGTGGGGGTGAATATTGCACCACCCCCTCCGTCTCCCCCGGATCAGGTCCGGGGTCGCCACCTCCCCCGCTTGCGGGGGAGGATGCACCACCCTCACTTCTCCTCCCCCGTGGTTACGGGGGAGGTCGAGCCGCCAACGGCGGATCGGGAGGGGGGCGACATTCCCTTCGCGCCCTCTCGCACCTTAAGAATTTTTCCCCATCCCCCTTGACTTCCTGGATTATGTTCTCTATTTGTTCCTTCTGAACAGGAGAACCATGTGCCAAGCCGAAGCTAACGCGAGACCATACAGGGCCGGGTGCAAGCTCGCGTGCACCCACGTCCGGCAGGGCCGATGCCGCTTTCGAACGCGCACGAAAGCGGGGGGTCTTTCCGGCAAGGACCGGGGCGGTCGATACGAAGGTGCCTGTGGCGCGGCCGGGACGGCAGGCCAGCCTCTCCGTTTCGAGACCAGGGCGGGCACCGGGGAAGGCATTCACCGGTTCACCGCCCTTTTTATTATCTGGCTTTTCTATTGCCCGGCTTTTTTGTTGATCAGTCAGGTCCGCAACGCCGCGCCGGTCGCCTTGGTCACCGCGGCCACGATCTTCTCCGCGATCGCCTCGATCTCCGCATCGGTCAGCGTCTTGTCCTTCGGCTGCAGGCGGATGGTGATGGCGATGGATTTCTTGCCCTCCGCCACGCCCTTGCCTTCATAGACATCGAACACCCCGATGCTGTCGATCAACGAACGTTCGGCATTGCGCGCGGCGCGCAAGATTTCATCGGCGCTCACCTTCGCATCCACCACGAAGGCGAAATCGCGTTCCAGCGGCTGCAACGGCGATGGCGCAAAAATGCTTCTCGCCTTTCCCTTCGCTTTCGGTTCGGGAATGGCGCCCAGATCGATCTCGAATGCCGATGCCGGGCCTTTCAGGTCGAACGCGGCCAGAATTTTCGGATGCACTTCGCCGAACTGCGCCAGCACATTGCTGCCCAGCGCCAGCGTGCCGCTCCGCCCCGGATGGTACCAGGCGTGCGCCGTCTGCCGCACCGGCGCGTTCATCGCCGCCCCCATCGCCGCTTCCAGCGCGGCCAGCATGTCCGCCTTGGCATCGAAGGCGTCCGCCGCGTGGGTGTCCCTGGTCCAGCTTCGGACCGGCGTGCCGACCCGCACCCCGGCGGCGATCAGGCGCTGCGCCCCCACCGCGCCGCTGGCAAACGCGGCGCCGATCTCAAACAGCATGATCTCGCCCTGGCCGCGCGCCTGGTTGCGCGCCGCCGCCGCCAGAAGTGACGGCAGCACGGACGGACGCAGCGAATCCATATCCGCCGCAATCGGGGTCTGTAGTGCGGCGCCGCCCCACGTCGGCGGCGGCGCGGGGGCGTGTGCCGGGGGGGAGGGGGGGAGAGGGATTTGTTTTCGTGGAGCGCGCGGGGGCCCGGCACCCGCCGCACCGCGCGGGTGCGCCGCTGCGCCGGGGTCAAGGTCGGGCGCGCCACCGCATGCGGCCGCGGCATCGCCACCGACGGCACCTTGTCCAGCCCGTGAATGCGCACGATCTCTTCCACCAGATCGGCCGGCCCGCTGACATCGCTGCGCCAGCTCGGCGTGGTCACGTTCAACGTGCCGCTGCCACTGACCGTGAAACCGAGATTGCGCAGAATGCGCACGATCTCGTCTTCCGGCAGCGAAAGCCCGGTCAGCCGTTTCACCACGGCCGGCGAAAACGCGATTGTGGCCGAAAGTTCTGGCGGTTTGCCCGCCACCACGATTTCGGATGGCTCGCCCCCGCACCAGTCGGTGATCAGCTTGGTGGCAAGCTCCAGCCCGTCCATCACAAAGGCCGGATCGACGCCGCGTTCAAAGCGGTAGCGCGCATCCGATACGATGCCCAGCTTGCGCCCCGTTGCCGCCGTGCGCATCGGATCGAAATAGGCGGATTCGACGAAGACATCGGTGGTGGTTTCGGTGCAGCCGGTATCCTCGCCCCCCATCACCCCCGCAATGCTCAACGCGGTGTTGTCGTCGGCGATCACGGTCATCGCGGGGTCGAGGGTGTAGGTCTTGCCGTCCAGCGCCAGCAGCGTTTCACCTGCGCGCGCCAGCCTTGCCTGCACATTGCCCGACAGCTTTGCCGCGTCGAACACGTGCAAGGGCCGCCCGCGATCGTGCGAAATCAGATTGGTGACATCGACCAGCGCTGAAATCGGGCGCAGGCCAATCGCCTTCAACCGGTCCTGTACCCATTGTGGCGAGGCGCCGTTCTTCACCCTGCGGATCCAGCGTCCGGCAAAGACCGGGCAGGCATCCGTCGTCTCCGGTGTGAGGTTCAGGCTGATCGAAACCGGGCTCGCGAAGGTGCCTGCAATCGGCATGACGGATGCGGGTTTCAGTTTGCCCAGACCGGCTGCCGCCAGATCGCGCGCAATGCCATAGACGCTTGCCGCATCGCCGCGGTTCGGCGTCAACGCCACATCGATCACCGGATCGTCGATGCCAAGCGCAATCGCGGCGGGCGTGCCCAGCTCGGCATCGGCGGGAAGTTCGATGATGCCGTCATGCTCATCCGACAGCAGAAGCTCACGCTCCGAACACAACATGCCGCGCGATTCCCATCCGCGGATGGTGCCGATCTTCAGCACCTCGCCGCTTGCCGGAATCACCACGCCGGGTTTGGCGAACACCGCTTTCATGCCGGTGTGTGCATTGGGCGCGCCGCAGACCACCTGCACGATGTCGGCGCCCGTATCCACCATGCACAGCTTCAGCTTGTCGGCATTGGGATGTTTCTCGGCAGAGAGCACATGCGCGACGGTGAATTCCTTCAGCCGTGCACCGGCATCGCTGACCTCCTCCACCTCGAGGCCGATGCGCGTCAGCGTCTCGGCCACGGTCTGCGCATCGGCATCGGTGTCGAGATAATCCTTGAGCCAGGACAGGGTGAATTTCATCGGCTGATCCCCCCGTCCAGCGTGGGGATGTCGAGCGCGGCAAAGCCGTAATGCGAAAGCCAGCGCAGATCGGATTCGAACATCGGGCGAAGATCGGGGCTGCCGTATTTCAGCATCGCGAGCCGGTCCAGCCCCGCACCAAAGGCATAGCCCTGATATTCGACGGGGTCGAGGCCGCACAATTCCAGCACGCGCGGATGCACCATGCCGGAGCCGGCGAATTCCAGCCAGTCATCGCCGGTACCGAATTTGATCTGCCCGCCGGAACGGTCGCAACGGATGTCCCATTCGACGCTCGGCTCGGTGAAGGGGAAGAAGCTCGGGCGGGCTCGCATCTCCACCTTCTCCACTTCGAAGAAGGCTTTGGCGAATTCCTCCATCGTCCATTTCAGATGGCCAAGATGGGTTTCGCGGTCGATCACCAGACCTTCGATCTGATGGAACATGGGTGTGTGCGTGGCATCGGAATCGACGCGATAGGTCCGCCCCGGCGCAATGATGCGGATCGGTGGCTTCTCTTTCAGCATGGTGCGCACCTGCACCGGGCTTGTATGCGTGCGCAGCACATTGCGTGTTTTCTGTTGGCCTGCCGCTTCGCCGTTTGCGGCCGCGCTGTCGTCCTGGGCCGCAACGTAAAACGTATCGTGCATTTCGCGTGCGGGGTGGCCCGGCGGCATGTTCAGACGGGTGAAATTGTAATCGTCGAATTCCACGTCCGGGCCTTCGGCGATGGCGAAACCCAGATCGGCGAAGATCGCGGTGATCTCGTCCAGCACCTGCGAAACGGGATGAATGCTGCCGCGCGGTTCGGGCCGCACCGGCAGGGTGATGTCCACCCGCTCCGCCGCCAGGCGTGCGTTCAACGCGGCATCGCCCAGGGCCTGTTTGCGGCCTGCGATGGCGGTGGTGATGCGGTCGCGCAGCCCGTTGAACTGCGGGCCCCTGGTTTTGCGTTCTTCCGGGCTGAGGGTGCCCAGCGACTTCAGAAGCTCGCTGATGCTGCCCTTCTTGCCGAGCGCCGCCACGCGCACCTGTTCAAGCTGCGCCTCGTCGCCCGCTTGCGCGATGGCCGCGGTCAATTGGCGTTCAAGCTCTGCAATATCGGTCATGAAACAACTCCGGATCGAAACGGCTTTATGGAACATCCCCGGCACGGGATGTGCCGGGGTGTGCGCCCGATGGAGTCTCGATGTGCGGCTTTACGCGGTCGCCTGATCCACCAGCGCCTTGAAGGCTGCGGGCTCGTGCACGGCGAGATCGGCCAGAACCTTGCGATCCACTTCGACGCCCGCCTTGGCAAGCCCGCTGATAAATCGGCTGTAGGTCAGGCCGTGTTCGCGGCAGGCCGCGTTGATGCGCTGAATCCACAAGGCGCGAAAGTTCCGCTTCCGCAGCTTGCGCCCGATATAGGCGTATTGCAGCGACCGGTCGACCGCGGCATTGGCGTTGGTGATCGTGTTCTTGCGGCGGCCGCGGAAGCCCTTGGCCTGCTTCAGAACGCGCTTGCGGCGCAGGTGTGAAGGAACGGCGCGTGGTGAACGTGACATGGTATCAGCCCTCCCTTCAACCGTACGGCATCCAGCGCTTCACGCGCTGGGTTTCGGATGCGCTCATGGTCGAGGTGCCGCGCAATTCGCGAATCTGCTCGTTGGAGCGTTTGATCATGCCGTGGCGCTTGCCGGCCTGGCCGTGCTTGATCTTGCCGGACGCAGTGAATTTGAAGCGCTTCTTGGCGCTCGACTTCGTCTTCAGTTTGGGCATTTGCGGTCTCCTTTTGGCCATGATGGCCTGATCGCTTAGGGGCGGCCGCGGCATGCCCTTTTTAGCCGGGCGGCCCTTCAGAAGCGGCGGGTCATAAACGGCCCGCCCGCTTTTTTCAAGCCATGGCCCTTAGTGGAGGTCCTGAAGGTGGTTCGTGTTGACAAGGCAGCAGGAAAGGGCGGCTAGAGTGACGGGTATGAACGCACGCAATACAAGAACGATCACCAATTCCGCCCTTTGGGTGTTCTGGGCCGTCCTCGCCCTCGTGATCTGGGGGGAATTGTCCACCAACGGGCTTGGCCTGAACATCTATGACAAATTCCAGCATCTGGGCGCCTATGCTCTGCTAGCGGGCCTCGTCACGGTGGCGCTGGGGGCGCGGCGGGGTTGGTTGTTGGCGCTGGTCGGGCTGGCTGCTATGGGCGGTATCCTGGAAATCCTGCAGGGTCTTACCGGCCGGGACGCCGATTTCCGCGACGAGATCGCCAACATAACTGGCATTTTTATTGGTGGATCAATAGGTTGGGCAGTCTGCACACTGATGCGGGCCTGGCTTGTTGAAACCCACGCTGCGGATTAACATTTCCTTGCTCGACCAACGTGCGGGGGAAATCGGTGTTTCAGGAATTCAAGAAATTCGCGATGCGCGGCAACGTGCTCGATCTGGCCGTTGGCGTGATCATCGGTGCGTCCTTCACCGGCATCGTCACGTCACTGGTCGGGGACGTTATCAACCCTGTTATCGGCCTGGTTCTCGGCGGGCTCGATTTCTCCAATTTCTTTGTGACCCTGAAGGGGCCGGAAACCGCCACGCTTGCCGCGGCCAAGGCCGCTGGTGCCGTCACCCTGAACTACGGCAATTTCATCAATGCCATGATCAATTTTCTGATCGTGGCCTTGGTGCTGTTCCTGATCGTGCGTCAGATCAACAAGCTGACGACGCCGAAAGCACCGGAAGCCCCGCCTGCAACGCCGGAAGACGTGCTGTTGCTGCGGGAAATCCGGGATTCCCTGAAGAGCAGGTAAATGTCCACAAACACCGATAAAGGCACCACTCTCGACGCACTTGCGCATCATGTGCTGCGTGAACATGGAACGGAACGGGCCTGGACCAGTCCGCTCAATCAGGAAAAGCGCGCGGGCACGTTTTACTGTGCCGGTTGTGGCGCCGCCCTCTACGACTCCGCGACCAAATACGAAAGCGGCAGCGGCTGGCCCAGCTTCACCGCCCCGCGCGAAGGCGCTGTGGAAACCTCCACCGACGCGCGCCACGGCATGACGCGCACGGAAATTCACTGTGCAAAGTGCAAAGGCCATCTCGGCCACGTTTTCCCTGATGGTCCGCCACCGGACGGTTTGCGCTATTGCATGAACGGGGCTGCGCTGCGCTTTGAACCTGCAGAGTAAGCGCGCCGCTTAGCGTTCCTGAATCAACGCCATGATTTCCGCGCCCAGCCGCATGTCCGCCACGTGGCCGAAGATCTGCCGGCGCAGGCGGCTCTGCCGGTCGATTAACACGAGTGTCGGCGTCCCCTGCATGGCATAGGCCGCCATGGTCAGGGGCAGGGCGCGGCCCGCGCCCTCCGGTGGCTGGCAATCGATGGCGGTTGGAAAGCTGTAACGGAATTCGTGCAGGAAGGCGGCCAGCGCCGCGCGCGAACCTTGTGCTTCATGATGCTCAAACACCGCGTGGAGGCCCAGCACCGCAACCTCACTCTCGGGAAAATGTTCCTGCACGCGGGCCAGTTGCGGCAGGCCGCCCTGAACGCATCCGGGACACAGCATCTGAAACGCTTCCATCACCACCACGCGCCCGCGCAAGCCCGCCAGGCTGAGTGGCGTTTGCGTATTCAGCCATTCGCTGACTTATAACTCAGGGGCTTGTGACGGCGCCTTCTGTGGCATGGCGTATTGTTTGTCGTATCGGAACGCTCGCCACACATGCGCGGTTTGGCAACGCAAAGCAATGGCGGCGTGGATTCCCGATAATTTTGTGATCTGATAGTTGCGTCGCATGATTTTGCAGAAGGTCGTCATGGGCAAGACAGCTACGGGTACAATCCGGATCGGTATCGGCGGCTGGACCTACGCGCCCTGGCGGGGAAGTTTCTATCCGGCGGACTTGCCGCAAAAGCGTGAGCTGGAATTCGCCAGCCGCCGTCTCACCTCGATCGAGATCAACGGCACCTATTATGGTGCGCAGAAGCCGGAGAGTTTCGCGCGCTGGCGTGCCGAAACACCGGACGGTTTCGTCTTCTCCGTCAAGGCGCCGCGTTATGCAACGAACCGCCGGGTGCTGGCGGAAGCGGGTGAAACGATTGAGCGCTTCTTCACCGGCGGCGTGATGGAACTGAAAGAGAAGCTCGGCCCCATCAACTGGCAGTTCATGGCGGCGAAGAAATTCGATCCTGACGATTTTGCGGCGTTCCTGAAATTGCTGCCGAAACGGGCCGATGGGCGCGCACTGCGTCACGTGGTGGAGGTTCGCCATGACAGTTTTCGCAACCCCGAGTTTTTCGCCATGACGCACAAGCATGGCGTTGCCATCGTACTGGCCGCGGATTGGGACTATCCGCAAATCGTGGATCCGCAAGCGCCTTTCGTCTATGCCCGCATCATGGGCACGCAAGAACGGGAAGCGGCGGGGTATTCCGCAGCCGATCTCGATCTCTGGGCCGGCCGGGCAAAGGCCTGGGCCGGGGGCAAGCCCGCCGAGGGATTCAAGGCGGCTGCGCCCGATCAGACAGCGCCCCGGGATGTTTTTTTGTACGTCATCAGCGGCCACAAGGTGCGCAACCCTGCGGCAGCTGAGGCCCTCATCGCGCGCGTGAAGGCCCGTGCATAAGCCCGGCCGGCGCGATCTAGTCTGTTTGGTAAAACCGATGGCGCCCCACGCTGGACGAAAGCGATAACTATGTCCAGTCCACAACCCTATGAAACCGCGACCTAATTTAGTCGATGGCCACCTAAACTACGACGGTCCGCTGCCCTCTTCTATGACACGGATCGCTTCAACTGTCGCCGCCGCGATATGGCGTCGTGCTCTATGACAGCACCGACTTCGCGCCCTTCGGCGACAGGCTCGCGGCGGCACCCTTGTCGTGTTTGTGGAATTGAGTCCCTTTGCTGGCACTCGGCGATCCTCATTGCGGGCGGTACTGCCGCGGCCTAGCTACCGCGCTTGCCTGGTCGCTGTGTCAGCGCCGATGCAGCCGCGCTCTTCGCGGCCTTTGACGCTGCGGAGCTGCGTAGCACAGCGGAAGCCTTGGATGCCGCGGCCTTGCTCGTGATCTCCTTGGCGTTCCCGCGCTGGGTGAGGGCCGAACCGGCGGCGCTCTTCGCGGCGGCCGAGGCGTTCGGGTTACGTAAGGTCTTGGCGGCGGCAGACGCCGCGGCGCGACCGGTCTTTTCGTTCTTTGTCATGCTATCCCTCGTGTTGAGATCAAAAGATGAATATTGGCGTCTGGACTATTTAATACCCAGAAGCGCTTTGAGCCACCGCCCGAGATGGGACCAGAACCCGCGCGGAGCATACATCGCGTCGTAATAGATGCG
>Ga0066256_1004395_pt1 | contig 12610 bp, 10 predicted proteins | sample ThiBio_1000_biof_FD_87107 | JGI IMG/M metagenome (GOLD analysis project Ga0066256, IMG submission 87107) | Wastewater bioreactor microbial communities from Cape Town, South Africa - Thiocy_expt_1000_biof (version 2) | ecosystem: Engineered > Bioreactor > Thiocyanate-remediating >...
GTATGGCAACTTCGAATTCCCCCACAGTTTTTTCTCCAGACATCCAGTTTAAATCGTGCTATGTAGTATGGAAACTTTCTATAGATACAGAAAAAGAGTATGAGTATGATGAGTTTAAATCGTACTATGTAGTATGGAAACTTTCTGAAACCAACTTCTGAAATCCTTTTCTTAAATGTTTAAATCGTACTATGCAGTATGGAAACTCTAATATTAACGCCTGCTTCCAAGCATTATAATCAGGTTTAAATCGTACTATGTAGTATGGAAACACGATAGTCAAAAAATTCCTGTCTTTTCTTTGATTTGTTCAAATCACACCATTTTAAATATCCCTAAAAGTTATAAACAATAGCAAAGTTATACAGCAATACAAAAATAATAAAATTTATCACACATTTCAACACCGCTTAACAACAATTTAACAAATTTCAACACCGCTTAACAACAATTTAACAAATTTCAACACCGCTTAACGCACCACAAAACAAATTTAAATCACATTGTGATTGGTTTTATATAAAAACACATCTTTTTTTAAGAGACAAAATCTACAAAATTAAAATTTAATTAATAATAAAAACATAATTATTATCCCAATTGTTTATATTGGTTTGTTCATTCCCAGTATAGACAAAATGTAGGGCAGGGTTTTTCCTGTTAGGTTGCTATTCATTCCCTAACAGGTTTTCCCTGTTTGTTGTTTCTTTTGTTGTTTATAGTTCATACTTCTTAAATTTCATACTTCTTAAAAAGCAACCAGACACAAAACAAGTCCGCACAATCCTCCACTTATGCCACAGACAAAATTTGTCTCCTGTTTTCCGAAAATTTTTCCTCTTTCAAGTGTTGCTCCTATAAAACTGTCAACAAAATTTCCGAAATTTCCTGCGATTACAACAGCAACAAATATATATAAATCAGCAATTCCAATAATTACCGCAATCGCAGCAACAAGCGCTGTTGTTCCCAGTCCTGCAAAAGTTCCCAAAAAACTTATTCCGCCGTCTGTTCCTTTTTCTACCCTTTTTAAGGTTGTTATCATAAATGGCTTTGATTTACTTAAAACACCGATTTCAGAAGATGCTGTATCCGCTGCCAGTGCAGCAACAGCAGAAATATAACCACATAACAAAGCCATATTTTGCCCGGGAAGCACCGCGTAAATCAAAGCAAATATTAACGGCGGAAGCCCGTTTCCCATTACATTTGAAATACCTCTTCCTTCTTCCTTTTCAGCTGTCTTTTCTTTAACTTTTTTATTCCATTTGTATGCAGTAAAAATTGCACCAATAATTACAAAAGTAAAAAAGATTACAAAAAATTTTACATCCATACATATCAGAATGCCCATAGAAACAACAACCCCGCTTGTCATTCCCCAGGCATCTACAACCTTTACTTTATATGCCATCATTCCCAAAGCAGCGGAAATTATTAATGCAATTATAAAAATTTCTAATGTAATGTAAATCATATTAAATTTCTTAAATTTCTTAATAAATTTATTTTGTTTTATGTAATTTTTATTTAGGTTATAATTTATGTTATAATTTATGTTATACTTTTAATTAAGTCGTATATTAATTGTTATTGGTTGTGAATATTAAAGATGGATTTGAATATTTTTAACAGAAGGGAACAGTATAAAAAAGAGATTCAGTTCCTTGAAAAAATTTATGCTGATTACGACATAAAACTAAAGAGTAGGAAAATACATGGAGGTATAAGAAAAACATACCCGGTGCTTGAATTTGAAGGTGAAGGTATTGGGAAATTTAACGAAATTGCAGAAAAAATAAAAAATGCCAAATGTGGAAATCTCTTAACAGATATAGGTTATGCTTTTATTTTTCCAGTAAGAGGCGCCCATCCGAAAAGAAATTTTTTACCTGATAATGCAACTTACACAACAGCAATAATTTCACCCTTCCCAGATAATCTCCGTTATAAAGTAGTTAAGCTCAATAAAAATTTAAATGTCAAAAACGGGGACTATATTTTTATAAAAAGGGGCTTTGTCCAAAGGAATCCTTATCATCCGACACATAATGGCTTTTTTGAAAATGTCTTGTATATTGAAGAGGTGGACAATGTTGATAAAGTCAAAGCTTATAAAATTTCACAAAATTTATCAGGTGATTTCAAAGACAAAATACACGCAATATTCCCGCAACAAGCAGAAAAAAAAGAAGCAGAGAAGGTTGCAGCATGCCTTTTAAGTGCAAATACAGGAATGGGGCTGTTTTCTATTGTTAATGACAAATATGTAGAAAAGGAAATTTCAAAAATATATACTGCTCTACAGAATTCATTGCCTGAAATTTTCAGGAACGAGGAAATTTCTTTAAATTTTGGCTCCGGACATTTTAAGAAAAATTCAATCCGTATCATAGTGAAAGGAACATCTCTTTTTGAAAACAGGAATTTTGAAGAAAATCCCCAGCAATCTCTGTGGTTTGAAAATGCGTCAAACAATCAGACAATTGCCTCTCCGCGAATATTGGGAAAAATTAAAGACCCTTTATCTTTATACAGAAATGCAAATCTTATAAATATATTTGAATTTTCCCAGCAAGGATTTTCAGAGGGAGCAGAAGAACAAATCTATGATGAAGAAATCCAGTTTTGGTTAATGTCACAAAGAAATTTATATTCTTATGCGTTTGATAATCTTTATGTGGATAAATTTTTTAAAAAAATTTTTGCAAATGTCATTCAGGAAAATTTAAATTTATATCTTCCGGAAAACACACTGAATCTCGCGGTAGAAAGCACTGTTATAAAGGAAAGTTTGCACAGGGGGTTTGAAAGTTTCTGCAGAAAAGGCGATGCCGATACCGTAGAAAATGCAGAAAAATTTATACACGAATGCCTTACGGACATGAGTGGGTTTTCTTGTGAAAGAGGAAAGGATTTTATAAAGGATTTGGAAAAAAGGAAAAAAAAAGGAAAAAAATCCGGAGAAATAAAGCAGATTTATGATTTAATTACAACATTGTTTAATGTAACAGGGCGGGTTCAGTATGACAAACTGGTGAATGCGGTCAAAATGGATATAAAATGTGATGAGCAGGCGGTTAAATGTACAATTAATTTCATCAACAGAACACATCCATCAATAAAAATAAAATTTATGGATGGAATCAGGGTTGTAGAATTTAGATAAAAACGAACACTCTGTGAGAACAATACAAAAATTTAATTTTTCTAAACCATAAAACAGAGACAGCAATTGTTTTTTCTATTTGAAACTTTAAAACATGTTATTAACAACACGCACGATGATGGCTTTTTTTAGAGCAATTATATAAAAACCCACTATTGTCACATTTACAATATTTGCACATTGGTTTTCTACACCTGTTACAATATCCTCTTTGGTCTTCTTTATCAATTACTGACTGACAGGTTGGACATCTCATATATAATTTAATACCACGGTTAGGACAAAAGTTATCATTTGTACTACACGATTTTCCACATTCCTGGCAGGATATTGCCATTTTTGAATTTAAATAATTTTTGGAAGATTCGTTGCTCCGCGAATAAGCAACAACATATATATAGTATTATCTCATATTTTACTCTACATGACAACTTTTTGTTCGTGAGTTGATCAATTTGTATACAATTTTGCAAAATTTATTAAAAATTAGTAAAACATTGAATTATTTGTTTTAGAAATAATTGGTTTTGTTGAAATGCGTGTCTAAAAAATAAAAAAGATACGCTTTTTTCTGTTTTTAAAGCAGATATTCTTCAATTTTTTATAGAACTAAATCTAACAGCAAATAATTGTTGCACATATGGTTCGTATAGAATATGTTCAAACCATACTTCATTCATAATCTAAATCACATGGATTCAATAAGTTTAGCAAGACCCCCTAACGGGGGAGGGAGGATATTAAAATATTCGAATACAAATAAGATGGTGCGTATATAATATTTTATTCGTATATGTTCTATCTCCACACCTAGTATAGATTTGCCTCCCAAAGTCTTTTCTTTACTAATACCGAGGAGTAGCAAAATGGCCCAAACAAGAAAGATAATCTGAAACATACGTTCTATTGCTTGCCTATTTTGCATTTGGTAATTTTTAAAACCCAATTTTTGGTTACCTTCTTTATGGACAGTTTCTATATTCCACCGATTCTCATAAATGTAAAGAATGCTAATTGCAAAAAGTTTTCTATCTGTACAGCCGTAATATTTTATCTCTTTGTTATCATATATGTTAAACTTACCCCCTCTCATTTTTTAAGATGTATTCATATGTTTTTCCATTGTTGAGGTGCAATATTGCTTTATTTTCTCTTTTGCTAATTGTTAGCATAATTGGGTTTTCTCCATTTGTAATACTTATATTTTCCTCATCAATTTTTTAATTTTTGTATCTTTCGCCCAATTAATTTTCCAGCATTCCTCAAGATGTTCTCTAAAACACTTGCTATCTTTTCCAGGAATATCTTCCCAGGCAAACAAATACTCTTCTGTTCTAGAAGCAACAACTTTACATTTGCCGATAGATTTAAGATTTAAAATATATTCTACAGCATAATATATTTTTTCCTTTCCTCTAACAGTAATTGTTATTTTTCTCTCCTTTTCACTAATAATTTTCTCGAAGTATTGAATTATGTTTATCTCAGAACCATCATCTTGAAGAACAACAGCATTATTTTTAATTCGTCCGCACACATGATAACGCTTGCTTCTGCAATTGTCTATAAACTCTTTATTAAAATATGCTGCATCAACAACCACATACACTTTTGCATGTTTGTCCACTTTTAGTGGCTTTATAAGATATGTAATAATATCTCCTCATACGCAATTTCATGTTTTTTCCTAAATTTTACATTCCATTTTTTCACATCATCTTCTTTAACATATATCCCTGTTTTATATGGAATGAATTGTTTTCCACACTGTATTGCTGATGTGACAATGTTGTTCGCCTATATATATCTTTTGGTTTTGTGGTCCCAAAACTTACCTACACCAAAAGTATTTTTCCCTTTCTTTTCTTCATATGTGTCGTCTATGACGACTAAAACTCTCTTTCCATTTTCTACACCCATTTTTTGAGAAAAACATCAGCAGTTTTTTGTGCAATTTTATTTTCATCCCATTTTGCAGCATTAAGAAAGTACCTGTATGTTTGGTACGCCTTCTTATCAGCACAAACATTGGCAATTGCTCTGTGGAGGTTTAAAAGCGTTTTTCTGCCTCCACATACAATAATTGCTGACACTATATACATAAAGTTTACATATGACGGTGCAGTAAATATGTATCCAAACAAGTTCAGTAGTCCTCTTAATTCCGTTGGAACTGTTACGATTTTATTCATTTTATTACCTTATTAATTACTATATTATAATATTATATTGGAATAATATATTTTTGAATATCATAATTACTTTCATAGAAATGGAATCTGTTGGGTGTTTGATATCATTCAAACTACGGAAAGATGTTAAATCTACTGCAAGAACAAAGTTTTTTAGAGAACTCTATGGATGTGTAGATAAATCAAATTATAAGAAATACACCTACATAAGAAAAGGTATTCTTGGGGATATTCCCCGCATACAATTATCAAGAGCGGTGATTATTGTAAGAAACGAAGATAAGGAAAAAATTCTTAAATTTTTGCAACACGATGCAATAGTAGAGACAAGAAAAGTTGTTCTCCAGAAGGACGATAAAATTAAACTTGCAAAGAAATCTTAAATACGAATTTATCTACCAATTCATAATTATTTTGTGTTAGATCTATCGTAAAAAGTTGTCAAGTAGAGGATATTAAATAAATTAAATTCGGATAAATTAAATTCAGCAATATTTCACATCAATCTCACGATATAAAAAAATGAATCATAAATTTTCAAAACCCAAAACAAATAGAATTTTCCAAAATTTAAATTTATATATTCAATAAATTTTATTCAAAACAGCCGTAAATAATACTCCTAAAAATCTAAAAATGCAATTTAAAATTAAAAATTTAAGGCATTATGCAATTGTTTTACTTATATTTATCTGTTTTTTTTGTTCTGTCTCTTTGGTTAATGCTGATAAATTCAATAATGAACCGGGACTTGCGGCATACTATCCCTTTGAGGAAGGTGAAGGAAATGAAACAATTGATATGTCGGGGAATTGTAATAACGGAATAATTTACGGTGCGAAATGGGGTGATGGAATTTATGACAAAGGGCTAAAATTTAATGGGCATGGAGAACATGTTACTATCCCTTATAAAGAAATTTTAAATATTTCGAAAAAAATAACCATTGAAGCATGGATAAAAAATGAACCTACAAATTATTTAGGAACGGTTGTTGCAAGTAATATAGACTATGTATATGTTTTTGGAGTTCTTCCGGATGGAAGATTGGGATTCTTTATAGGGGTTCCTGAACCTGGCAATGGATGGAATGTTGTATGTGTTGGCGGAACTGTGGGGAATGGATGGAATCACATTACAGGAACTTATGATTATTCAACAGGTAATGCTAAAATTTATTTAAATGGAAACTCGGTTGCAAGTTGTAAAGGAATGGCAAATTCAACAAAAAATCCAGGTGGTTTCTCTATTGGATATGAGCCGCACAGTACTGAATATCATTTTAACGGCACAATTGACGAAATAAAAATTTATAATATTGTCTTAACCGAAACAGAAATCAAAAAGGAATATGAATATAAATCTATCTATAACACCTTAAAACCGGTAAATTCACACTGTTCTAAAAATTCCGACTGCAAAACAAACAACTGCTTTAATGGAATATGCAAAGGTCTGGGATACTGCGAAAATCATTCTGATTGTTATTCCTGTCATTATTGCGATGTTAATAACAGCAGATGCAAGCCTCTAAAAGAGATCGGGTTCCAATGCAAAAATGATTCTGAATGCAAAACAAAGATATGCGCCGAAGGAATATGCGCCGGTAAAAGAGATAAAATTTTAAAAAAACCAAAAATTTCGCATCCCGGAAGCAACGGCAAAGCACAAGGCCATACAGACAACATAAAAATAGATAAAAGCAAGGGAGGGTGTAATTTTGATTTTGACTGCCTTCCCGCAAAATACTGCGATAAAGATAATAAATGCAAAAATTTAAAGGATGAAAATTTTGCGTGTTCAAGAGATGCGGAATGTAAAACAAATAATTGTTACTATGAAGTGTGCAAGAACGAGGGGTATGTTGCAGTATGGAGTTTCATTATCGGAACATTCATGCTAATTTTTACTATACTCATATTTTTCCTGCCTGGATTTGCACTCACATTAATAAAAAAAGAAATTTCCCTGTTTGAACGCATATGTGCAGGAATCGGATTAGGTCTTGCTTTAAACATTTTAGGAATGTTTGTTTTAAATAAATTCGGATATCCCATAAATCTTTTATTTATTGCCCTGTATGCGCTCTCTTTTGTCTGGTTTGGAACATTATTCTATTATTTAAAAAATGAACATGCTTTGAATTTGAAATTTAAAAATTTTAGACCTAAAGAACGCATTAAAAGAACCGTTAATAATATTAAAAATAACAAAATACGGACTTTAAATTTCTCTATTCTGTTACTTGCCTTGCTTTTTACCTTTTTCCTTCAATATGGCATTCATTCCGATTACGACTATCCTTTTCATACAGATGAATGGCAGCATCTGGCAAGAGCGGTTCAGATTATAGATACACAAACAATTCCGGATGTTGACCCTTATTACAATAAATATTCTATTGGTGAAATGGATCTTGAAATCGGCTTTCATGTGTTTCTGGCAGAATTTTATATATTGTCAAATCAGGACCCTGTCTTATTTTACAAATTTTTCCCGGCGATATTCAGCATGCTTGCAGGACTAATGCTTTTCCTGCTTGTCAAAAAAATAACAAAAAATTTTTACACAGGAATACTTTCAATTTTGTTCTTTGCATCTTTAAAATCAACGATTGGAATTCTGGGGGTGTGGTTTTTTGTTCCTTTAAGCATGGATTTCATGTTTATATTCCTGTTCTTTTATTTATATGTTGAAGGAATGAGAAGAAATTCAGCAATATTCCTGTTCTTTTCAACTATTGTTATATCTACAATTGCCTTAATTCATCCGCAGTCCGCTTCGTGGATATATCCTGTGATAATTGCTTATCTACTGTTATTTGCTGTCAGAAACCTTTTAAAGATAAATTTAACAAATATTTTGAAATTTAAAAACGCAATTTTTGGAAATGTTTTGTTATTTTCATTGCCTTTTCTTTCGTTTATTTACTTTTTTAAAATTTTATGGAATGGGGACTTTGGAACAACCCTATATTATTTTTTAAAGGAATTCATTGTTTTCAGAGGATGTCCCGCTGAAAGAGGAATATGCGAGCCAAACTTTATACCAGATTTCTATGGAACTGTCGCATTTATCCTGGCAATTGTCGGACTTGCATACCTTATTTACAAATTTATAAAAAACAAGGGAGAGGATAAATTTAATTCATTATTGCTAACAGCATGGATTTTTGGAATGGTATTTTTAATATCAACGCTTTATGTGGAACCGGTTGGAAAAGCAGTTGCTTCCCTGATGGGAATACAATATTCTCCCTTCACTTTACTTGCACGTAGTATCAGGTTATTTTATGAGACATTTCTATGTCTTGCAGCATTGTCGGGAATTGGCTTATATGTAATTATAAAATTTATATATGTGAGAATTAAAAATACCAATCTTAATCAAAGGCAAAAAGGTATTGCATTTATTTCAGTAATATTTATCACAGGCATTCTTATTTTTGCAAACGTATTTGCCGGCTATTATGATTTGAAGGTAAAAATTTATAAAAATATTGACAATGATGATTATAAAGCCATAAAATGGATTGAGAAAAATTTCGGAAATTATAATGTCATATTTGCACGTTCTCACATTTCAGAAACCATTTATCCTATAAGCAAAAACTATGTTGTTGCCGTAACTCCACATGCAAACATTCCGACAACAAGTGAAAGAAACAACTATGTTTATTCGTTCTTTATGGGTGACTGCAATACAAAAAAACAAATTTTAAATAAATACGATGCTTACCTGGTGATTGAAAAGTATCCGATAAAGTGTGACTTTTTGGAAGAAATTTATAACAAGGGAGTTTATGTTTATACTGTTGAAATGGCATACTGAAAAATTTAAAATTTTTTGCTTTGTGGATGAACACTAATTATGTAAAAAATTTAGAAAATGTTAATTATTTAGAAAATGATTCAAATTGCAAAACCGTTAATTGGAAAAGAAGAAGAACAAGCCGTTTTAGATGCCTTAAAATCAGGAATAATTGCCCAAGGCCCGAAAGTTGAAGAATTTGAGAAAAATTTTGCTGATCATTGTACTGTGAAATATGCAGTTGCTGTCCATTCAGGAACAGCTGCTTTACATCTTGCTTTGATGGCAATGGATATTAAAGAAGGAGATGAAGTAATTACAACACCTTTCAGCTTTATAGCGTCTGCAAATTGTATTCTTTATGTAAACGCAAAGCCGGTTTTTGCGGACATTGATGAAAAAACATTTAACATTTCTCCTGATTCGATAATTGAAAAAATCACAGATAAAACAAAGGCAATTATTCCTGTTCATTTATACGGGCAGCCATGCGATATGAAAGCAATTATGAAAATTGCACAGGACTATAATTTGAAAATTTTAGAAGATGCCTGTCAGGCACACGGTGCAGAATATGAAAATAAATGGGTTGGTTCTTTTGGAGAGGCAGCAGCATTTTCATTTTATCCTACAAAAAACATGAAAACAAGGGAGGGCGGAATGCTTACAACAAATGACAAAGACATTGCTGAAAAGGCAAAAATTTTCAGAAATCATGGACAAATTAAAAGATATGAGCATGAATTTCTCGGATATAATTTAAGAATGACTGTTATTTGTGCTGCAATTGGAATAGAGCAATTAAAAAAATTAGATAAATTTAATGAGAAGAGGATAGAAAATGCCCAATATTTAAGCAGTAAATTAAAAAATATAAAAGGAATTGAAGTTCCTTATGTTGCAGATAATGTGAAGCATGTTTTTCATCAATACACTATAAAAATTGAAAATGGAATAAGGGATGAAGTTAATAAAAAGCTGAATGAATCCGGAATTGGAACAGGAATACACTATCCTATTCCAATAAACGGCCAGCCATTTTACAAAAAAATAAAATGCAATGCTGACGAAACGCCTGTTGCAAAGGAAATGGCAAAAAAGGTCTTGTCTTTACCAATTCATTCATCTATAACAAGAGAAAATCTGGATTATATTACAGAAAAATTAGATGAATTTTTAAAATAAAATGCTATTTATACATCCAACAGCAGATGTCTCGGAAAAAGCAAAAATCAGCGACATAACAAAAATCTGGCACCATGCGCAAGTAAGGGAAAATGCTGAAATTGGAAATAATTGCAACATTGGAAAAGGCGTCTATATTGACTTTGGTGTGAAAATCGGAAACAACTGTAAAATCCAGAATTATGTTTCAGTTTATCATGGGGTTACAATAGAAGATGATGTTTTTATTGGACCCTCGGCAACATTCACAAACGATTTATATCCCCGAGCATTTATATGGAATGAAGAAAAAGTGAGCAAAACATTAATAAAGAAAGGTGCTTCAATAGGTGCAAATTCAACAATCATAAGCGGAATTACAATTGGAAAATTTGCGATGATTGGAGCAGGAAGTGTTGTTACTAAGGATGTTCCAGATTACACTTTGGTTTACGGAAATCCTGCAAGAATTAAGGGATTTGTGTGTGAGTGCGGAAGAATAATTGATAAATTTGAAGAAGATAAAGACAAATTTAAAGAAAACAAAGATAATTTCATAAAAGGAATATGTAACTTTTGTAAAAAGGAAATTTTTATAAACAAGCAAGATTTTGAAAAATGGAAAAAATAAAGGTTGCTGTAATCGGTGCAGGAAATATGGGAAAAAATCATGTCAGAATTTATTCCGAGATGAACAATGTTGAATTAATAGGGGTGGCTGATTTAAATGAGAATATTGGGAAAGATATTGCAGGTAAAATTAATACAAATTTTTACAGGGACTATAAAGAAATTATAAACAAGGTTGATGCAGTAAGCATTGTTGTTCCGACAAAATTTCATTACAGCATAGCAAAGGACTTTTTGAATGCAAATGTTGATGTTTTAATAGAAAAGCCAATAACTATAAATTTGAATGAAGCAGATGAATTAATAAAAATTTCTGAAGAAAACCAAAGAATTTTCCAAGTAGGACACGTTGAAAGATTCAATCCTGCAATAATTGAATTAGGCAAATACATTAAGCAGGATGAAATAATTTCAATTGATGCGTCTCGTATAGGTCCCTTTGGAGCAAGGATTACTGATTCAGGAGCAGTTCTTGATTTGATGATCCATGATATTGATGTACTTTTAAGTTTGGCCGGTGATGAGATTGAAAACATTAGCGCTTATGGGAAAAAAATAAAAGGCAAACACGAGGATTATGCAACTGCATCAATAAAATTTAAGAACGGCATTATAGCAAATTTAACAGCGAGTAGAATAACACAGCGAAGACAAAGAACATTAAAAATAACTGAAACAGAGAAATATATAAAGGTTGATTACATGAACAAATTTTTGGAAATTTTCAGGCATGCGGAATCAAAATATATTACTGAAAATAAAGATGTCAGATTTACATATAGTGATATTGTTGAAAGACCATACATTTCACAGGAAGAGCCGTTAAAACTTGAACTAAAATCGTTTATTGATTGTGTTAAAAGCAGAAAAAAGCCAGTTGTTGATGGAATTTCAGGAAGAAAAGCACTTGATGTTGCATTAATGATTTTAAATGAAATTAATAAAAATAAATAGAAAACAAATAAGATGAAACATACAGACATTAAAATTGCTGTTTATGGGCAGGGAAAGATGGGGTTGCCACTTGCACAGGTAATGGCTCAATATTACAAAGTTATTGGTGTTGATATTAACAAAAATTTAACTGAAAATTTAAATAAAGGAATAAATCCAATAACTAGTGAACATGGATTGGACGAATTACTCACAAAAAATTTAAAATCAAAAAATTATAAAGCAACAACTGATTTTGAATATGTGGCACAAAATTCAAATATTCATATAATTTTAGTTCCTACGCTTATAAAAGAGAATAAGCCGGATTTGAGCATTGTTAAAGATGTTGCAGGAAAGATAAGTAAGGGACTGAAGAAAAACGATATTATAATTACCGAATGCACGATGCCTCCGGGTTCAACTGAAATGTTAATTCCTATTTTTGAAGAAAGCCAATTGAAATACATTGCTGACTTTGGGCTTGCTCACTGTCCCGAGCGGACTATGACAGGAACAGCAATCAGGGACATAACCAAGCAGTATCCAAAAATCATCGGAGCGAGTGATGAAAGAACTTTGAATATAGTTAAAGAAATTTATAAAAAGATAAATATCAAAGGTACAATTGTTATGTCTACAATTGTTGCTGCAGAATTGTTTAAGGCCTTTGATGGATGTTACAGAGCTGTAAATATTGCGCGTGCAAACG